>Ga0265339_10003091_pt1 | contig 11711 bp, 13 predicted proteins | sample 4CB219metaG_FD_202085 | JGI IMG/M metagenome (GOLD analysis project Ga0265339, IMG submission 202085) | Rhizosphere microbial communities from Carex aquatilis grown in University of Washington, Seatle, WA, United States - 4-CB2-19 metaG | ecosystem: Host-associated > Plants > Roots >...
CGAAGCGGAAGACAAGACCAGCGGTGTCTTCTTGCACGCCTTCTTCAGCTTCGCCATTTGCGACTTGATCATCTCCGGCGTCAGCGCATCGGCCTTCGACAGCGCCACGATCTCCGGCTTGTCGGTGAGCCCGTTGCCGTAGGCTTCGAGCTCGGTGCGCACGGTCTTGTAATCCGCGCCGACATCTTCGCCGGTGCCGTCGACGAGATGCAGCAGCACGCGGCAGCGCTCGGTGTGGCCGAGAAAGCGGTCGCCGAGGCCGATGCCCTCGTGCGCGCCTTCGATCAGGCCGGGCAGGTCGGCCAGCACGAATTCGCGCTCGTCGACGCGCACCACGCCGAGCTGCGGGTGCAGCGTGGTGAACGGATAATCGGCGATCTTCGGCTTGGCGGCGCTGACCGCGGCGAGGAAGGTCGACTTGCCGGCATTGGGCAGGCCGACGAGGCCGGCGTCCGCGATCAGCTTCAGTCGCAGGCGGATGGTGCGCTCTTCGCCGGCCTGGCCGGGATTGGCCTTGCGCGGCGCGCGATTGGTCGATGATTTGAAATAGGCGTTGCCGAAGCCGCCATTGCCGCCTTTGGCGATGGTGATGCGCTCGCCGACATGGGTGAGATCGGCGAGCAGCGTCTCGCCGTCCTCCTCATAGATCTGCGTGCCGACCGGCACCTTGAGCACGATATTCTTGCCGCTGGCGCCGTGCATGTCTTTGCCCATGCCGTTGCCGCCGCGCTCCGCCTTGAAGTGCTGCTGGTAGCGGTAATCTATGAGGGTGTTGAGGCCGTTGACCGCCTCGACCACGACGTCGCCGCCGCGGCCGCCGTCGCCGCCGCTCGGGCCGCCAAACTCGATGAACTTCTCGCGGCGGAACGCGATGCAGCCGTTGCCGCCGGCGCCGGACGCGATGTAGACCTTGGCTTCGTCGAGGAATTTCATGGTGTTAGCGTATATGGCATCGCCCGGCTCAGTTCCACAGGCCGGCCGGGAATAAATCGCCGCATCGCCCGATCTAGTCCCCGCAAGGCAAATTGCAGGGAGATCGGCCATGGCTGAACACGACGAAGGCCCGAACCGCCGCAAGGTTCTGGAATGCATGACCTGGGCTGGCACCGGGGTGCTGTGGACGATCGCCGGCGGCGTGCCGCATTCGCTCGGCCTGGTCGGCGAGGCCGCCGCTGCCGAGCCCAAGGGCCTGACATTTCTGCAGATCAGCGACAGCCATGTCGGCTTCGACAAGCCGGCCAACCCGAACGCCAAGGGCACGCTGGAGGAGGCGATCGACCGCATCAAGACGATCCCGGCGAAGCCCGCCTTCATGATCCACACCGGCGATATCACGCATCTGTCGAAGGACGAGCAGTTCGACGATGCCGACAAGATCATCTCGCAAGCCAAGTTGGACGTCCATTATGTCCCCGGCGAGCATGACATCATCGACCCCGAGGTTCGGCTCTTCAAAGAGCGTTACGGACGCGGCACCAAGGGCTCCGGCTATTACAGCTTCGACGCCAACGGCGTGCATTTCATTGGTCTGGTCAACGTCGCCAACCTCAAAGGCGGCGGCATGGGCAGCCTCGGCGACGAGCAGCTCGAATGGATCGAGGACGATCTCAAGGGCCGCTCGGCTTCGACGCCGATCGTGCTGTTCGCACACATTCCGCTGTGGACGATCTATCCGGAGTGGGGATGGGGCACCGAAGACAGCGCCCGCGCGCTCGGCTACCTCAAGCGCTTCGGCTCGGTCACCGTGCTCAACGGCCACATCCACCAAGTGATGCAGAAGGTCGAAGGCAACGTCACCTTCCACACCGCGCGCTCGACCGCGTTCCCGCAGCCGGCGCCGGGCACCGCGCCGTCGGCCGGCCCGATGAAGGTGCCTGACGAAAAGCTGCGCACCTTGCTCGGCACCGCCAGCATCGACTTCAAGCAGGGCGAGCAGCGTCTCGCTATCATCGACACGCCGCTGAAGAGCTGAGCAATGTCCAACATCCTTCGTTTCACGGCCGGCACGTTCGCGGCCTGCGTCCTCCTCAGGGTCTTCGTCGCGGAGGCCAGCGCCGAAACCATCGAGGTGAAGATCGACAACTTCACCTTCGCGCCGCAGCAGATCACGGTGAAGGCCGGCGACACCGTCACTTGGACCAACGGTGATGATATCCCGCACACGGTGACCTCGAAAACGCAGGCCTTTCGCTCGAAAGCGATGGATACCGACGACAAGTTCTCCTTCACCTTCGCGACGCCGGGCAGTTACGGGTATTTTTGCTCCTTGCATCCGCACATGACCGGCACGGTCGTGGTGGAGGCCAAGACAGGGGAGAAGTAAGGTTCGGTGGGTGGTGTTGAGCGCTACATAGTTCCCGCTGGCAAGGCCGGACATTCAGTGATGGCGGGTGGCACGGAGTTGGGTGACGGCGGCAAGGCTGCGCGCTTCAAGCAGCTTGCCTTGCCGCATCTCGACGATATCTACACGCTGGCGCGCTACCTGATGCGCAGCGCCAGCGACGCCGACGACGCCGTGCAGGAATGCTACCTGCGCGCGTTCCGGCATTTCGACACGTTCCGTGGCGGTCCGATCAAGCCGTGGCTGATGGCGATCCTGCGCAATGTCTGTCATGCGGCGTTCTCCGCCAATGCGCGCTTGGTCTATGGCGCAAGTCTCTCGCAAGACGACGCGGCCGATCCGGTGTGGCGCGAGACAAACGAGACGCCCGAGCAGGCGGTGGTGCGCAGGGATGAGTCCGACACGATGCGGCGGCTGATCGGCGAGTTGCCCCCGGAATTTCGCGAGGTCATCGTGCTGCGCGAGATCAATGACCTTTCCTATCGCGACATCGCGGTGGTGATCGAGGCGCCGATCGGGACGGTGATGTCCCGGCTGGCGCGCGCACGCGGCATGCTCCGCGATGCCTGGGTCGCGGCCGAAGGCGGGAGTGAGCCTCTATGAATTGCGAACAAGCCAGTATTCTGCTGCACGCCATGATCGACGGCGAGCTCGATGCCGAGAACGCGCGCGAGGTCGAGGCACACGTCGCGACCTGCGCCAAATGCGCCACCGAGCTGCGCGACATGCAGCGCATGCGCAAGGCCATCGACCCCGCGGTGCTGCGCTACGACGCGCCATCTGGCCTGCGCCGCAGCATCGAAGGTAAATTGCCGGCGCCGGCGTCGGCTGTTGCCAGCCGGCGGGCGATGCTGCGCGGCTTCGCGCTCGGCGCCGCCGCGTCGGCACTGGCCGCGACCGGCCTCCTGATGATCGTGACGCGCAAGGACGAGGACCAGCGCATCCTCGATCAGGTCGTTTCGGCGCACCTGCGCTCGCTGCAGGGCGAGCATCTGACCGACGTGGTATCGAGTGACCAGCATACCGTGAAACCGTGGTTCAACGGCCGGCTCGATGCCTCGCCGCCGGTGATGGACCTGACGGCGCAGGGCTTCACCTTGCTCGGCGCCCGCATCGACTACGTCGACGCCAAGCCGGTCGCGGCCATCGTCTATCGCCGCCGCGTGCACGTCATCAATCTGTTCTGCGAGCCGGCGCCAAACTCCGGCGAGCGCACCGCGTCGGTGCAGAGCCTGCACGGCTTCAACGTGCGCTCGTGGGGCGAGAAGGGCATCAATCTCTGGGCGGTCAGCGACATCAGCGCCGACGAGCTCGGTGACTTCGGCGAGAAGTTCGCCGCCGCGCTGCGGCAGTAGAGGTTACGCCGTCAGGAAATGAGTGGTGCCGTCGCGTTTGATGCGTTCGAGCAGATCGACTTCCCACGACAGATAGGCATTCATCGCTGCCTCGTTGTCGGTCGGCCGCTCGTAGGGCTTCAGCCACACGTCGAGCGGCTCGTCGGCCATCTGCGCGGTGGTCGAGAGCGGAAAGCCGGCCGCAGTCCAGGCGGCGTTGCCGCCCTTGAGCCAGTGCACCGGCACTTTGGTCAACGCGCGGACTTCGTCGACGGCGAGGCCAGCCAGCACACCATCCTCCGAGGTGAGGATGACGGCGCTGCGCAACGCGATCTTGGGCAGCGCGCGGTCGAGCCGGCCGCGGATGGCAAACCAGGCGCCCGGGATGTGGCCGCGCCGGTAATGTGGGCTCGTCGACAGATCGATCACGGTGACGTCGTCGATATCGAGGACCTTCGATGGCTCGACCGCGGCGTCCGCCGGTGCCGTGCCGAGGATGAGCGGAGCAGGATCGTCGGCTTCGCTGCCGGCTTCCGTCAGGACGAACACATCTTTCCAGCCCATCTGCTTGAGCCACGACGCCGTCATCAGCGCGCGCACCTCCTTGTCGTCACTGACGACGATGCGCGCGCCGAGCACGCCGGCATAAAGGTCGGTCGCCTGCACCAGTTGCCCGCCGGGCGCTGAAATCGCGCCGGGCGGGTGGCCCGCGGCATATTCAGCGGGATCGCGGACGTCGAATAGGTAGGTCGTGCGTGCCTCGTCCTTGCGCCAGCGCTCGAGCGTGTCGCGGCCGATCCGTTCAACGCCCCAGCGCCGCGCAACTTGGTCAGCAGCCGACTTGGCCCAGGCGAAACCATCGTTCGACACGGCCGGCGCGCGGTCGGCTTTGCCGCTGGCGCAGGTCAGACCGGCGAGGTGCCAGCCCATGGTGCCGTTGCGCAGCGCCACCACCTTGTTCGGCACGCCGGCGTTGATCAGCGACTGCGCGCCGATGATGCTGCGCGTGCGCCCGGCGCAATTGACCACGATGGTGGTGTCGGGCGACGGTGCAATATCGTGGACGCGCAGCACCAGCTCGGCGCCGGGCACGTTGATGCCGGTTGGGATAGAGACGCGCGAATATTCGTCGAACGGCCGGCTGTCGAGCACCACCATCTTGGCGCGGCTCAGCATCAGCGCGTCAAGCTCCTGCGCGCTGATGTTGGGCGTGCCGCGGTCGTGCTCGACGAATTCGCCGAACGCCTTGCTCGGCACGTGCACGCCGGAGAAGGTGACGAAGCCCGCCTTCTCCCAGGCCGCCACGCCGCCGTCGAGGACCGAAATGTCGCTGTAGCCGGCGCGCGCCAGCACCGCCGCGGCCCGCTGCGCGAGCCCATCATTATCGTCGCACAACACGATGCGCGTCGCCTTGCGCGGCACCAGCCGGGCACAGCGCAGCTCCAGCCGCGAGAGCGGCACGTTGCGCGCCCACAGCAGATGGTTCTGCGAGAAGGTGAGCTCCTCGCGCACGTCGAATAGCGCCAATTCGCCGCCGTCCTCAAGCATGGTTTTGACGGCAGTAGGGCTGATCGGCCGCAGCTTCGCCGCAGAAACGCCGGCGTGCAGGTTCATGTCGCTTGCATTCGCATCGTGGCGACCTCGCCGGTCTTCAGATCGATCTTGATGCGGTCGATCTTGTCGAGGTCGGTGCCGGTGACGCGCACGAAGCGCGCATTGTCGGGATAGTCGATCGAATGAATGGCGCCGTCCTGGTAGATGCCGGCCATGCCGGGATTGAGGCGGTATTTCTCGACCGGCTTGAGTTTGGCGTGCTTGGCATCGCTGCCGTCGTCCTCGCGCTGCCACACGATCATGTCGGTATATTCTTTGGCCTGGCCGTAGATCGCCCACGACTTGCCGTGATCGTGCGGCGGCGAGACCCGTGCCTTGCCCATGATGTGGCTGAGCACCTGGAAGCCGAGCTTGGGATCTTCGTAAAGCACCTTGATCCCGGTCGGCTGGTCGTCGCCACAGTACTTCGCGACGAAGTCCTGGTTCTTCAACAAACGCTCTAGATCTTGCAGCACTTGCTGACGCCCGGACGGACCGGGATCGCGCGCCAGCGTCGATCGGCAATCGGCGATGAACTGGTCGAGATCGTAAGCCATGACGTCCTCCCTCGTTTTGCGCAGTTTTGCGCAAGTTCAGGGCGAACGCCAGCCGGCCCTCCCTCGGGCGAGGGAGGGCGCATCTTGGTGGCTTACGACACGCGCTTCATGGCGCCCCAGCCTTTGAGGGCCGACCAGATGCCGCGCTCGAGCCGGAAGCGGTCGATCGGGGCCGACGACTTGATCGACGAGATGCGATAGAGGCCGACGCCGGTCCACTGGAAACCGCACTTCTCCAGCACCCGGCGCGACGCCGGGTTGGTGACGCGGCTGCCCGCCTGCAACGCCTCGTGTTCGAGGTCGGTGAAGGCGTAGTCGACCAGCGCGTGCAGCGCCTCGGTGGCGTAGCCTTGCCCCCAATAGTCGACGCCCAGCCAGTAGCCGAGCTCCGGCATGTCGTCATAGTGGAACATCACGCCGCAGGCGCCGATCACCTTTTTGTTGCGCAAGGTGATCAGGAACACGACTTCGCCCGCCTTGCTCGCCCCGGCGATAAAACTCTGCGCATCCGAAAGCCTGTAAGGATGCGGAATGCGCGCGGTGTTCTCGGCGATGCGGCGGTCGTTGCCGAGCGCTGCTACCGTTTTAGCGTCCACGAGGCGCGGCGCACGCAAAGCAAGCCGCTTGGTCTCGAGGACGGGAATACTGCCTTCGTGGAAGGTGTCTCTTGGTATTTCTTGCAACATGGCTCGGGCTCCTTGGGTTCAAACGCGCCTTACAAATGCGAAGAGGGGGAGCCGGTCACCCGTCTCCCCCTCTCAGAGCCCAAGAGCCCCGCCGGTTTGACTGAATGACCGGCGGACCTCGATGTGAGTCCACCGTCTACTCGGCCGCTGCCTCCGTCATCGGTACAACCGATACGTACGTGCGGCCTTTGGTTTTCGTAGCGAACTGAACCTTTCCGTTTACGAGAGCGAACAGCGTGTGATCCTTACCAACACCGACGTTGCGGCCGGCGTGCCATTTGGTGCCGCGCTGGCGCGCAAGGATATTGCCGGCTACGACGATCTCGCCGCCGGTCGACTTCAGGCCAAGACGACGGCCCGCGGAGTCGCGGCCGTTGCGTGAAGATCCGCCTGCTTTTTTATGCGCCATAGTGCTCTCTCGAATTCTCTTACTGTTTACACCGATTCCGTGAAGGAATCATCTCACTTCTTCTTACCTTTTGTGGCCGCTTTGGCCGGCTTTTTCGTGGCCGGTTTCTTGGCCTTGGCTTTCGGCTCAGCCCCCGCCTCGGCGGTTGCCTCCGCCGTCACCGGCTTCGGCTCGCGCTTGGGCCGCGGCTTGGCTTCCTTCGACGGCTTGGCGCCGTCGGTCAGGATTTCCGTGATGCGGATCACGGAAAATTCATGCCGGTAGCCGCGCTTGCGGCGCGAATTCTTGCGCCGGCGCTTCTTGAAGGCGATGACCTTGTCGCCGCGGCTGTGCTGCAGCACCTCGCCGGCAACGGTCGCGCCGGAGATCATCGGGACGCCGATCTGGGGGGTATCACCGCCCAGCACCAACACCTCGCCGAACTCCACGATCTCGCCGGGCTGGCCGTTGACACGGTCAATCCGGATAACGTCCTCGGGGGCAACGCGGTACTGCTTGCCGCCCGTTTTGATGACTGCGAACATCATTCTTCCCTTCGTGTTCGATCCCGGTACTCGGATTAGGTCCGGACCGGCTTCTTTCAGTCGGTTTGTTGTGGTTTTTGAGGGACTTAATAGTCGCTCAAAAAATCGCGCGGAGCCCTGAGGCCCCGCGATGGCATGCTTATGGGGGGGAAACGCGCTTTCTGTCAAGAAAGCCGCGGGCCGACCTTGGCCGACATATTAATGTCGGGGCCCTGCTGCCAGCCCTTCAGGAGTCGGATTTGGCCGGGGTTTCGGCCGGCCATTGGCCATTTTCGCCCTCGGTGCCGGACTGGGCGAGGCGATAGCCAACGCCAAGTTCGGTCACCAGGATGCGCGGCGAATCCGGCTTCGGCTCGATCTTCTGCCTGAGCTTGCGCACGAAGATGCGCAGGTAATGCGTGTCGTGCACGTGGGTCGAGCCCCACACCTCTTTCAGCAGATGCTGGTGCGTGACGACGTTGCCGGCGTGCTGCGCCAGCACCTGCAACAGCCGGTACTCCTTGGGCGTGAGCGTCAATCGCGTGTCGTTGAGCGTCACCGCGCGCGCGGCGAGATCGATGGTGAGCGGACCCGCGACCACCTTCGGCTCGCCGCTCGCCGCCCGCATCTGTCGGCGCAGCGCGACCCGCACGCGCGCCAGCAATTCCGCCATGCCGAACGGCTTGACCACGTAATCATCGGCGCCGAGCTCGAGTAGATGGACCTTTTCCGCTTCGGTGTTGCGCACCGACAGCACGATGATGGGTACCGTGGACCACGAGCGGATGCGCTCGACCACTTCCGAGCCGTCCATGTCGGGCAGGCCGAGATCGACGATGACGATATCGATCGGCCGCAGCGTCGCCGAGCGGATCGCGTCGGCGCCGGAACTTGCTTCGTGCACGACGAAGCCGTTGAGCTCGAAGCCGGCGCGCAGGAAGCGGCGGATCTGCACCTCGTCGTCAATGACGAGCACGATCGGGGATGGCTCACTCATCGACGTCACTCTCCATTTGCGGTACGGCCGCGTGGGTCACAGGCAGTTCAATCGATATGGTGGTGCCGAGGCCGGGGCCATCGCTCACCGCGTTGATCTTGCCGCCATTGGCGGCAATGAAAGCATTGGCGATCCACAACCCGAGTCCGGAGCCGCTGGTGGTCGTGGCATGGCGGTCGCCGCGCACGAAGCGGTCCCACATCTTTTCCTGATCGGCCGGCGTGAGGCCGACGCCCTGGTCGCTGATGCTGAGCATCATGCGCCCGTCGCGGGCGCGCACGGCGACCGTGATCGGCGAGCCGGGCGGGGAATATTTCGCGGCGTTGTCGAAGATCTGCACCAGCGCCTGCTGCACCAGCACCGGATCGACATGGATCAATGGCAGGTCGCGCTGAAGATTGAGCGAGACGCGGCGCTCTTCCAGCCGGCGGCGGCAGCGCGCCTGCGCCGACTCGATGATGTCGGCCGGGTCGGCCCATTCCGTATGCGGATTGACGCCGTCGCTCGAGATGCGGGTCGCGTCGAGCAGGTTCTGGATGTCGTTGTTGAGCCGCTCGGCTTCGTCGCGCACGTCATGCACCAGCGCGCGGAGCTTCTTGTCGTTGGCGAGCGCCGGCGCCGCGCTCAGGACGCTGGCGGCGCCGAGGATCGAAGCGAGCGGCGTGCGCAGCTCGTGTGACACTGAGCCGATCAGGGCTTCGCGCAATTGATCGGTCTGTGCGCGCATACGTGCTTCGCTGATCGCATGCGCAACGCCGAGCCGTTCCAGCGTCGCGGTGGCGTCGGCGAGGACCGCGTCGACGCGGACCCGCAACTCGTCGGAGTCCTCATTCGATGTGCGGCCGAGGTTGATAGCGATGACGCCAAACTCGCTGCTCTTGGGCGATACGGCGCGCACCAGCCAGACGTCTCCACCCGGCGCCTTGACCGTCGTGCCGACACTGCGGTCATGCCGGCTACCGGCGACTTCGACGACTTCGTTCCGCACCGGTTCGGGGACTTCGGCGCCGCGGCGGCCGCCGGTTGCCGCATCGCGCGCCCCGGAGAACAGCACGGAATTGCGTTGCAGCACCGACGAGAGATGGCTCTCGATCGCCGCGTGGATGTCGCCAACGTCGAAGGCGACCGCCAGGCGGCGCGAGAAGGCGTAGAGCTCGCGCAGATCGATCTCGCGCTGCCGCGCCATTTCGAGCTGGCGTTTGAGCTGGCTGGCGAGTTGGCTGATCACCACGGCGACAAAGATGAACAGCGCCAGATTGACGACTTCCTGCGGGTCGCTGATGCGGAAGCTGTAGAGCGGCGGAAAGAAGAAGAACGCCGACGCCGCGACCCCGGCGATCGAGCCGAGAATCGCCGGGATGAGCCCCCACCGGCTCGCCGCGATCACCACCGGGATGAGGTAAACGACCGAGCCGTGCTGCATGCCGGTCTGCGAAACCAGCACGAAGACGACAAGGGTGACGGCAGCAACCAGCATCAGCGTCAGCAGGATGCCGCGCCCATCCTTGCGGATGCGGTCGAAAATCGCGCTGAACGGCTTGCCGGACATCGTTCAGACCCGCTGCGTTGCCACGAGGCCTGCAATATAGGCCGCCGCGGCCTTGTCTGTCATGGTTTGCTTGGCTAGATAGCGGGCGCCGAAGCGGGCCATTCTTGGCCTTTTCGGCTGCGGAGAGGTGGCTGAGCGGTTGAAAGCACCGCACTCGAAATGCGGCATACGGGCAACCGTATCGGGGGTTCGAATCCCTCCCTCTCCGCCAGTTTATTTTCCGCTCCGCTGATTCCTACTCGCCCAATTCGGCCAAAGCCTCGACGCGCTTTTGCTCGGCCGGGCTGAGGGCTGCAACCTGGAAATCCGCCGCACGACGCCGCCGGGCGGCGACGCTGAGCGCGGCGATGCCGGCGATGAGCGCCAGCGGCGGCAGGCCCCAAAGCAGCAGCGTATCGATCTGGAACGGCGGCTTGAGCAGCACGAAGTCGCCGTAGCGCGCGACGATGAAATCGAGCACCGCCTTGTCGCTGTCGCCGGCCTCAAGACGCTGGCGCACCAACACGCGCAGGTCGTGCGCAAGCGGCGCATCAGAATCGTCGATCGACTGGTTCTGGCACACCATGCAGCGCAGTTCCTGCGACAGATGGCGGGCGCGCGCCTCGAGCGCGGGGTCCTTGAGGATTTCGTCGGGCGTCACCGCGAGCGCGGGCAGGGCGAGCGCCGCGAGCAGGAAGATGAGAGCGAAGCGCTGCATGCTCACTCCGCCGGCTGCAATGCCGGTTTCGTGGCAGGTTTGGGCGCGCCGATGCGCAGCCGCCGGTCGGACAACGACAGCGCGCCACCGCAGAACATGATGACGGCGCCAATCCAGATCAGCAGCACCAGCGGCTTGTAATAGAGACGGATGGCGAGCGCGCCGTCGGCCTCGGCATCGCCGAGCGACATGTAGAGTTGCCCGCCGCCGCGCGCCATCAGCGCCGCCTCGTTGACGGTCATGGCGCGCGCCGAGAAGCTGCGCTTCGACGGCTTCATGACGTCGACAACGACGCCGCCCTCGCGCACGGTGAAGTTCGCGATCAGGGAGGTGTAGTTCGGTCCCGGCTGCTGCGTCATGCCGTCGAAGGTGAGGTCGTAGCCGGAGAGCGAAACGGTCTGCCCGGGCTTCACCGCAACGATGCGCTCGGCGCCCCAGGTTCCGGCGGCGATGATGCCGAGCATGGTCAGCGCAATGCCGAAATGCGCGGTGGCAGTGCCCCAGGTCGAGCGCGGCAGGCCGAAGGCGCGGGCGCGCACGATGGCGAGCGGCTGGTGCAACAGCCCGGTGCGCTCGACGAGATCGATGACCGCGCCCGTCATCACGTAGCAGGCGAGGCCGACGCCGAATGGGGCCAGCGCCGCGTTGCCACCCTCGATCCAGAACGCGACCGCCAGCGCGGCAAGCCCGATGGCGAACGCCGCCATCAGCCGCTGCGCGACGCCGTAGAGATCGCCGCGCTTCCACGCGAGCAGCGGCCCGAACGGCACCGCGAACATCAGCGCGACGATCAGCGGGCCGAAGGTGAGGTTAAAGAATGGTGCCCCGACCGAAATCTTGGTGCCGGTCAGCGCCTCGAGCGCCAGCGGGTAGAGCGTGCCGGTCAGCACCGTCAGGCAGGCGGTGGTGAGGAAAAGGTTGTTGAACACCAGCGCGCCCTCGCGCGACACCGGCGCGAACAGCCCGCCTTGCTTCAAGAGCGAGGCGCGCCAGGCGAACAGCGTGAGGCCGCCGCCGATGAAGCCGACCAAGATGGCGAGGATGA
>Ga0265339_10003093_pt1 | contig 11709 bp, 1 predicted proteins | sample 4CB219metaG_FD_202085 | JGI IMG/M metagenome (GOLD analysis project Ga0265339, IMG submission 202085) | Rhizosphere microbial communities from Carex aquatilis grown in University of Washington, Seatle, WA, United States - 4-CB2-19 metaG | ecosystem: Host-associated > Plants > Roots > Rhizosphere...
TGTGGACCGGCGGCAGCGGCTTCCTCGTCGGCAGACAATCATTGTCTTTTGTGAACGAGACTGGTCTTAGCGGGCTGGTTGACGACCTCCAGGTCTTCGATGCCCCGCTGACGGCCGCGCAGGTTAGCACCATTTACGCGCAGACTGGCACGGTCAGCGTCGTTGCCACGGACGCCAGCGCGGCCGAGCAGGGTGCTGACACTGGCACGTTTAGGATCGCCCGCATTGGCACCAGCGGCGATATTACGGTTAATTACACCATTGGCGGCACTGCCACCAGCGGGGCGGACTTCTCCGCGCTTGCAGGTTCAGTTGTGATTGCGAACGGGCAGAGTTCGGCTACCGTAACGGTAACACCCATTGACGACAGCACTGGTGAACCCAGCGAGACGGTTGTCCTCACGCTCACGTCGGGCACCGGGTATACGGTGGGCGCGCCGAATAGTGATGCGGTTACAATCGCTGATAATGAGCCGGTTCTGACGATTACGGCCAGCGATCCCAATGCGGCTGAGCCCGGCGACACCGGCACTTTCACGGTTACACGAACGACCAGCAGCGGCGCGTTGACGGTCTATTACACGGTCAGCGGCACTGCCACCAGCGGAACGGACTTCTCCTCACTGGGCAGTTCAGTGGTTATCGCCAACGGGCAGACGTCGGCTGTCGTGACGGTCACGCCGATCAATGACAGCTCGCCCGAAAGCACGGAGACGGTCGTTCTGACGTTGACCACCAACGCTGCCTACACGGTCGGCTCACCCAGCAACGCAACTGTGAACATTGCCGACGATGAGTCGACCGTCACTGTTGCCGCCACCGACCCCAACGCAACCGAGACCGGCAGCGATACTGGGACGTTTACGGTCACTCGTACAGCCACGAGCGGTAATCTTACGGTCTACTACACGATCAGCGGGTCGGCCACGAACGGGACAGACTACTCGACACTCGGCGGCTCGGTGGTCATCTCCAGCGGCCAGTCTTCGGCCGCCGTCACCCTCACGCCGATAAACGACAGTTCAATTGAAGGCACAGAGACGGCGACACTGACGATCTCTGCTAACGCCAACTATGCTGTCGGTTCGCCGTCAAACGCGACCGTGAGCATCGTCGACGATGACAACGCCAACAGTGTGTCGTATATAACCAAGGACCTTACGCACAAGGGCAGTTGGAAGGGAGTGTACGGCAGTGCTGGTTACAACGTATACTGCGACTCGTACAGCTATCCCACCGGCTTGACGGTCACCCCCGGTAGCGGCACCAGCACCTACGTCTGGGCCAACCCAACAACCGATGTCCGTGCGTTGCAGAAGGCTGTCGGCAGCGAAAAAATCGCGGCATGCCTCTATAGTGGGAGCACATTTACGCTGACGGTGAATTTCGATACGGCCAGGCAGTTCGCCATATACTCGATGGACTGGAATCCGTTGGGTCGCGCGATGACGGTTGACGCACTTGACGGTTCGACCCTATTGGATAGCCGATCGGTCAGTGCTGCCGACACCGCTGGCGGAGTGTACCTGGTATATCGGGCAACCGGAACGGTTACCTTCCGCTTCACGTACACAGGCGTTGGCGGCGGTAACTCTACGATCAGCGGTATTTTCTTTGATCCAGACAGCTCGCAGTCGACGGTCAGCATTGCTCCAGGAACCAACGCTGCTGAGCCGAGCACCAACGGCACGTTTGTCGTCAGCCGCACAGGCAGCACGACCAGTGCGTTGACTGTGAACTATGCCGTAGACGCCTCAAGCACGGCCACCAGCGGCAGCGACTACACTGCCCTGGGAACATCGGTAGTTATTCCAGCCGGCCAGGCTTCTACGACTATCGCTCTGCAGGTCAAGGACGACAGCACTTCGGAGAATACCGAGACGGTCATGGTGAACTTAGCCTCCGGCAGCGGCTACACGATTGGTACGCCCAGTGCGACGGTGAACATACTGGATAACGATCCTGACCTGGTGAACGTCAGCGCCAGCGACGCCAGTGCAGCCGAGTCCCCGCTGGACACAGGAACATTCATCGTCAGCCGCCTGGGCAGCCTCAGCAGTGCTCTCACCGTTACTTACGGCATGAGCGGGTCGGCTACCAGCGGCCAGGACTACACTGCCCTCGGAACAGTAATCATTCCGGCCAACCAGGCGTCTGTAGCTGTGACATTGACGCCGATTAATGACAGCGATTATGAAGCCACGGAGACGGCCACGCTCACCGTTCAAAGCGGCACCGGCTATGCTCCTGGCGCGTCACCCACTGCCAGCATCAACATCACCAGCGAAGATCCGCTGCCAACAGTGAGCATTGCGGCTGGAACGAACGCTTCTGAGCCCAGCACCAACGGAACGTTCGTGGTCAGCCGCACCGGCGGCACGACCAATGCCCTTACGGTGAACTACACCGTTGACGGATCGAGTACGGCCACCAGCGGCAGCGACTACTCGTCCATAGGTACGAGCGTGGTGATCCCTGCCGGCCAGGCGTCGACAACGATTGCTGTAACTGTGATGGATGACAGCACTGCCGAGAGCACCGAGACGTTGGTAGTGAACCTGGCCACGAGCGGCAACTACACCATCGGCACAGCCAACGCGACGATCAACATCACAGACAACGAGACTCCAGTGGTGAACGTCACTGCCAGCGACGCCAGCGCAGCCGAGTCGCCGCTGGACACTGGGACCTTCATCGTCAGCCGCCTGGGCAGCCTCAGCAGTGCAATCACCGTAACGTACGGCATGAGCGGCACTGCCACCAGTGGCCAGGACTACAGTGCGCTTGGCACAATAGTCATTCCGGCCGGCCAGGCGTCTGTAGCTGTGACATTGACGCCGATAAATGACAGCGATTATGAAGCCACGGAGACGGCCACACTCACCGTTCAAAGCGGCACCGGCTATACTCCTGGCGCTTCGCCCAGTGCCAGCATAAGCATTACAAGCGACGATAGCTCAACGGTCAGCCCCTACGGACGATGGCTGTTTGAGGGCAATCTTAATGATGCAGCCGGCTCGAAGAATGGCACGTTCGTTCAGGGATCGGCCGTATATGACCCCGCCGGCTGGTCCGGCAGTGCCGTTGACCTAAGCGGCAGCTCTAACTACTTCCAGCTACTTGATGCCACGGACCCGACCGCCTACACGATCAGCGCATGGGTCAAGGCCGACACGGTGGCCGCGTCCAATATCATCACTCGTTCTTCGGGCGATGTTAACAACGCCTCCCACCAGATACGGATCAATGCCAGCGGCAAGTTCGAGCACTCTACTTATGACGGCTCAGTAGAAACAGTTACCGGAACGACGACGGTCGTGGCCGGCACTTGGTACCACGTGGCAATCACCGCCAGCAACAGCGGCATGGTGCGCCTGTATGTTAACGGTAAGGAGGAAGGCACCGCTGTCAGCGTCGGGACCCTATGGACGGGCGGTGATCGCTGGCTAGTGGGCAGTAATAACCCGCTGTATAGCCTTGGGTTCTTCGACGGCAAGATCGACGATCTGCGGGTGTATCAGCAGGCGCTGACTGCTTCCCAGATCAGGGATATCGCGGATCCAGTGTGCGGCCAGTGGAAGCTTGATGGCGATCTCAGTGACTCTGCCGGACTTATCGGTGCGGGCACGATCGTCAACGGTCCGGCTAGCTATGCGACTGGCAGAACTGGCAGTGCCATAGACCTCAATGGCACCACGCAGTACTTAAGCATATCAGATAGCGTCGACCCAACGGCATATACGATCACTGCCTGGGTCAAGGCCGACACGGTGGCCGCGTCCAATATTATCACTCGCTCTACGGGTGATGTTAACAACTCCTCCCACCAGATACGGATCAATGCAAGCGGCAAGTTCGAGCACTCTACGTATGACGGCGCAATCAAAACAGTTACCGGCACAACTACCGTTGTGGCCAATACCTGGTACTTTGTGGCAATCACGGCCAGCAACAGCGGCATGGTCCGCCTGTACGTCAATGGCCAGGAGGAAGGCACGGCTGTTAGTGCCGGGACCCTGTGGACGGGCGGCGATCGCTGGCTAGTGGGCAGTAATAACCCGATGTACAGCCTTGGGTTCTTCGACGGCAAGATCGACGACCTGCGGGTGTATCGACAGGTGTTGAGTCAGGCGGATATCGTGCAGGTCGGCGGTTTTGTGCAGGACGGTTTTGAGAGCGGCAATGGATCCGGCGGCACAGGCTGGGGCGGCAACTGGAGCACCAGCGGCAACGTGGCTTTCACAAACAGTGGTACGCCCCAGAATGGCACTTACCACATGCAACTGACCGGCAATAACGGCGTGGCCAGCCGGGCCGTGAACATGGCAGGCGTGACGGCCGCTCACCTGGTATTCGACTGGAAGGCCAACAGCTTCGAGGCCGGCGAGACGGCCGTTGTGGAAATCTACAATGGGACAAGCTGGATTACCGTGCAGACGATCAGTGACGGCCAGGATGATAACACCTATCATCACTCCGACATAGACTTGGCAGGCTACACGCTGACCAGCAGTTTCCAGGTCCGCTTCCGCTCGCTGATGAGCGCCGCGGACGACTACTTCTACGTGGACAACCTTTTCATTACCAAGAACTAGTTCCCACGCTAATACGCAGAGAACAACGTACAAGCCGTCTATTCAGCCAGCCAGGCCCCAAAGCCTGGCTGGCTTGTTCCCTCGGCATCGGCGCTATCCATGCGACGCGACTGCCTGGGTGCCAAGGAGGCCCTGGCGAGATCCAGCACAAGTGTTTTCATCCGGCACAAGTTTTCCCGGTGGGGAGGAATGAAAGTCCGCCACTTTTCGTATAAACCCGTGTTGCATTAGCTAGAACTGTTCCCACCCGATTCGATTTACCAAGCAAGATAGGAGGGGCCATGAAAGGGCTCAGCAGAACTATTTCGTTCGCCTTAGGTATCTTCCCGGCTTTATGTTGTGCCTGTGTCCTGTCGCTGCTGCTTTGCGGCACTGCAGTGGCTGGTGAGGTTGAAACTCTAATCTCTCGAGAGCACAAAGACCTATCTGTGAACGGCCAGCACCTGGCGGTCGGTCGCGATGGTCATGTGTACGTGATGTCCAATAACTATGTCTTGCGGTTCAACCGTGACGGAACCGAGAAGACGGGTTGGAAGTCTAGCCATTCTATTTGGAACGTCGCCGCCAACACCAACGGCATTATTGGTATGGCCTGTGCTCACATGGACTCGTCCCTGCGGCTGTTCAGCCCGAAGCTGGAGGATCTGGGCGCACTTCGAGGCGAGTTCCTGGACAGTGACGCGGTCGGGTGGATGTCGCCCTGTGATGTGGCGACGGGCCCCAGCGGCGACTTCTACCTGCCAGACACGCACCGCAAGCGTATCGTTCGTTTCACGGACGGTGGCAAGAAGGTGGCCGAGTACTCGTATAAGGTCATCACCGACGACTACACACACCAATTCGTGCGGGTGCGGGTTGCCGAGCCGCTCAAGCAGTATTATGTTGCCGGGCGCACTGGCGTTATCCATGCGATAGGCTTTGATGGCAAGGAGTTGTGGACTATCAAGGCCGGCCTGGATGGCCAGGGACAGTCGTGGAAGGATTACAACGGCGACTTCGACGCCGACGACGCCGGCAACGTTTATGTCATGAAGTCCAATACGGACACCATTGACATCTATGACAAGGATGGTAAGCCCAGCGGCAAGATCAAGCTGGAGATGGGGGACCTCAAGGGCGAAAGGCTCACCGTACGGCTGTCTGGTGACGAGATCTTCGTCAAGCGCGCCCACAAGTCCGAGATGTTCCAGGTCTACGCGCGAAAGACTGGCAAGCTGGTCCGGGTCGTGCAGGCGGACGTGGAGACTGTTCGCCTGGAATACCCCGGCGACTTCTGGACGGCAGGGCAGGCGATGCCAATCGCAGTCTCGATCCAGACCCCCACCAAGAAGGTCGTGCCGAACTGGCCCGTTAAGATGGTCAGGTTCAATGACTACCAATGGCAGACGCTGCCGGTGGTGGACGGCAAGGTGACCATCCCCGCGGATGCGTCGGGCTTGTATCAGATTCGCATCGGATACGGTGAGTACAGGGTGGAAGCAGCCGTCGAAGTTCGACAGCCAGGCAGCCGCGGAACGGTGAACATTCTTACGCCGCTCAACCGCGTCTACTTTGGCCGTGGAGAGCCGATTCCGGTGACGGTGATCGTTCGAGGCGGGGATGGGAAGGTTCCTGCCTCCGTTGCTCTGAGCCTTCGCGACCAATCCACGGGCGCCGAGGTCATCAAGATTGCGGGCGGCGAACTGAAGTGGAACGCTGCTGTCGCTACCGCGGGCATTCCTGCGGCGACAACCGCCAAACTGCGCCCGGGGCGTTACCTGCTGACGACGACTGTCGATGGCATGACCGTCGACCCGCAGGTGCTTGTGATCGGACCGGGCCTGCAGGAGCGGCCGGTCTTCAATATCGTCGAGGGCGCCGACGGCGCCCATCCGTTGACAGGTGAACGCGGCGATGTCGTTGGTTATTCTGCTTTCTTTTATGAAGTGCCGTCCGACATTGACGCGAAGATTGAGCGATCGCGCCGCATCGGCGTCAACATGTTCATCGATCGCATTGGCGACATGGTGGACGTTATGGCTCCGCCGCAAGGCGCCGAGGACGTGGTGGCACGCCTGAGGAAGGATCCCACCGGTGTCGCCCCCGAAAAGGCGATGGTCGAGAATTTCAACATTCACATGATCGGCGCCCGCGGCGCGTTTGGGATGGAGGAGCAGTCCGTACTGATGCACATGGACGCGATGCTGCCCATGCTGAAGGATGGCGAAACGGGGGCTTACGCCGGAATGGCCTACTACAACGAGACTTGGTCGAAGAAGATGGTCAAGGACATTTCAACCAGGATGGCAGACTATCCCGCATTCCGTGGCTGGACGTGGGCCATGAACTGGTGGGTCGAGGCAGATCTCGCCTACAAGCGGATCAACGAAAAGTACCAGACTTGGTTCAGCCTGCGCCGGAAGATACTGGAAAGCGGCAAGTGGGACCCAGAGGCAGTTCGTTTCAGTGACGCGGTTGTGAACGTGATTCCCCAGGCTGACAAGTCCCTCAATGCCGCACTTAAGGAGGCGACTCCTGGCAAGATCAATGCCGTTACAGGGCCATATCGCTCGGCGACCCTTTATCCCCCTGTAACCTTCGCCACCGCCGCGGAGATGGACTTGTTCTGCCAGGCCGAGCAGTTGCAGTTCCCGTTTACGACCTTGCACAACGTGGATTTCTACAAACGTCCCGGTAAGCGGGCGTTTGGCCATCCCGAGACTTGGAACGAGGGCGGTTCTGGCGCGCAGATTGGGGCCATCTGCCTTGGGCAGGCCGTCCGCGGCGCCGATGGCACTGGCTGGGAAACCGACGCTGTTCCGTACAAGCACATGCGGCTTGGCGGCGCGACGGGCGCAATCCCAGGCAGCAGCGAAGACGTTCGTTCGACCTGGCAGGGGCAGGTGTCTGCCTACCGCTCGATGAGCGGAATCCTGAAGAACTACGGCCCGTGGCTGACGACGCTGGAGTCCGGCGACCGCGTCGCGCTGGTCGTCTCTGAGAGAATGGTGAGGCTGGACTGGTGGGACACGCACCTGGCCGGCATCTACTTCCAGCGGCTGTACGAGGCCTACAACGCGCTTCTCTGCGCCCATCGACCCGCGTCGTTCGTGTTCATAGAGGATCTCAAGGACGATACCCTCAAGAAGTACAAGGCTCTGATAGTGGTTGGCCAGTTGGTTGAGCTCGAACCCGCCTGGGCGACGGCGCTGAAGGACGCCCAGTCGGCCGGCGTGAGCGTGTTCTGCGACGACACCTGCCGCAAGGAATGGGTCAAGGGCTTCACCCCGCTGAAGGTCGGTTTTGACCAGGTGGAAAAGGGCCTGGGCATCATGAACAATGACTATGCCTATTACACGCTGCCCAGGATCTTCAAGGAGGAGGCCCTTGGCATTAATAGGGCACTGGGTTCGGTTGTTCCAGCCGTGGCGGATCTGGAGAATCCCGAGATCATGCTCACCGAACGCACCAACGGCGAGGGCAGGTTCGTGTGGGCGCTCAACAACGATCTGCCAGACCTGGAGCCGTGGCAGATGTGGCGGCTGGGATCGTACATCACGCACCGCGTGCCGCAAGTCGTGCCCATCAAGCTCGACGCAAAGGACCAGACCGTCTACGAAGTGATGGCCATGCAGCAGGTCAACAGCCAGACCGTTGCCGACCTGCGGGTGCTGCCGGCACGGCTTTACGCAATTCTGCCCAGGCCCATCGAGTCGATCAGCCTCAAGGCTGCCGATAAGCTCACTGCCGGCCAAGCCCTCTCCTGGGAACTGGCCATTAGCGGCCCCAAGATGAGCTACCCCGTTCGGCTGCGCCTTGTGGACGCCGACGGGACGGTGCTGCAGGAGTCTTTCCCGATCAAGACCGCCGGCGCGATGATCGTGCCGATCAACGCCGGACCTTCGGTCACGCTGGAGGCGATCGAGTTGATCTCCGGCAAGAAGGCCCAGCAGCAGGTTCAGGTGGAAGGCGGCCTGGCCGCCAAACGCCCACAGGCGACGCCAAGCCTTGCGACGCTTCCCATTGACAAGACGTTTGGTCCGCACCTGCGTGACGTTGCTGTCAGCCCGGACGGTTCCACGGCGATCATTAATGCGATGAACTGGACGGACAACTACTACGTAATCGACACGGCCACCGGCGCCGTCCGCAGCCGGGGCGGCGTGGGGCATCACTACGCCTACGGCCCACAGGCCAGTTCGGCTGGCCTGTATGTCCAGGGTTACGACGTCTTCACGCCAGAGGGCTATCACCTGTACCAGATGGGCTTCGACGGCAAGCTGGTTCGGCGGATTGCGACGTATGGCATGGCTCAGCGCCAGACCCTGTGGTGGGGCAACGCTCCGTTTGTGGACCAAATCAACAACTTCGTCGTATCCCCCAAGGGCCAGTGGATTGCCAATGCCGGCAATCTGGGCCTGATCGTGTGGTCCAAGGACGGAAAGAAGCTTTGGTCTCAGGACTGGTGGAAGACCGATCGCAAACGAGTCTTCATCCTGGCGCAGGGCGAGGGCGAGCTCATTACCCTCGAAGCCACGAACGTGACAGGCTACAACGCCCAGACTGGCCAGCAGCTCTGGCAGGCCAAGGTCGCCGATACTGGCGAACTCCAAGGCGGCTGCGCCAGCGAGGATGGCCGAACCGTGGCCGTCTGGTCGGACACCTGGGGCGGTCGCGTGTACGTCATCCGCGATGGCAAGGTGATCAACACAGTCAACGTCATGCCAGACAATATCCACCTGACCCCAGACGGCAAACACTTAGCGATGAATCTCCGCAAGGACCTGCGATGGTATGACGTCGAAGGTGGGATCAAGTGGGTCTTCCGCGGCGACGATTGGGTGCACAACGTCAAGCTGTCCCCCGATGGCAAGAAGATCGTACTGGGCAGCGACCTGGGCACGCTCTACGTCCTGGACGACCAGGGCAAACTGCTCATTGAGCGGCAGTACGTTTCCAGTCCTGTAGCCAGTTGGGTTGGCGATCAGGACCTGCTGGTCGGGACTTGGCAGGGCGAGGTTATTCGCCTTGGCGCCGACGGCACGGAAAAGTGGAGAATCCTTCTGGCGGACCAGGGAAAGTCACGAATTGCCTCCGCCCTCGTGGCCGACACGCTGGCGACCATCCAGCCGCCTTGGCGCAGCGAGGCGGCGCAAAAGACCTTGCCGCTGAAGGATAACCTCCTGATGACTGCCAAGGCCACCGTCAGAATCACTGACGACCGTTTCCCGACGAGTGTCCTTCCGATCGCTCTGGACGCCCTCACAGATGGCAAGCTGACGGCCCCGAAGGATCCTTGGCTGCACTGGTTGCACGTTATGGCATCTGAAAACGGCTGGGGGGGCAAGATCGTGATCACCGTGGAGAGCAAGACGCCAATGAGCGTGGACGCCATCACGTTCGTCGAGGATCCTGAACATCCCGAGTCCTGGTTGCGGAACCTGGTCATGCAGGTGTGGGACAACGACAAGAAGGTGTGGTTGGACTGCCCGCCGATGCTGTCTGACGCGGCCGTGCACTCGCACCGGTTCGAGAAGGCGATTGTCGGTACCAAGTTCCGCATCTACGGCGACAAGTACCCCGCTCACGTGCCGGGCTTTGAGCGAGCGGGCCTGGGTGGCATCGGCTGGCCTGTGGGCAACATCCGCCTGGGCGAACTGGTCTTCCACGGCAAGTCACTTGACGCGCCGCAGGCAGCAACGCATTAGCAGATGATCCATCAGGCAGTGCAGACGATCCAGGATGGTCCGAAACAGGACTGAAGATCGGCTGTTAGTAAATTGACATTAGAAAGGGTTTTGCATGAAGCGAATCGTGTTTCTCGTATTCATCTGAGCCAGGATCGCCAGGACGTTTTGCTCACGCCGGTGCCCGACTGGACGAAGTGACAGGTGGTCCCAGAACGTGCTCGCTATTGATGTCCGCGCCTGAAGCGGTTAGCCTGGCTGCTACAGGCAGGCACTATGGATCACCCACAGGGGCTATACGAACAGATCATCGACAAGCTGCTGGCATCCAGACTCACGTCTCTGGACCAGAGCCGCTTCATAGTACACCGCCAGCCGGTGGATCAGGCTGATGCTCATTCCTACCTGGCCAAGCATCTGCATAAGCTTCTTGAGCATGCGCTCAGGCAGTTTGATGGCGAGGACGCTGTCAGCCGACAGGTGGCGCTGTGCAATGAGCTGATATCCGTAGCGATGCGGGCGACCGGCGACGGCAACTCTGATCACAATGCCATCTTGGACGAGGCGAGCCGGCTGCTGTCTGTACTCGAGATGCCCGAGGGTAACGCAGCGTCAGTTGCAGCTCGCCCCGATACGCCGCTGGCATCAAGCTGCCTTCTCACCGGCACGAGGCTGGACCCGAGCCTAGTCAGCCAGCTCCAGAAGGAGATCCTCTCAGCGGATCGGATCGATATTCTCTGCTCGTTCATCAAGTGGAGCGGCATTCGAATCCTCGAGGAACAGCTGCGGCTGTTCACTGGGCGTCCCAGCACAAGACTTCGGATCATCACAACAAGCTACATGGGTGCGACGGACCTCAAGGCCGTGGAGCTCCTGCAGGGCCTGCCCAATACTGAGCTGAAGGTCTCCTACGATACGCATCGAACGCGGCTGCACGCAAAGGCCTATCTCCTGCACAGGCACACTGGCTTTGGCTCCGCCTACGTTGGCTCATCGAATATCTCGCACGCGGCCTTGACCGATGGCCTGGAATGGAACGTTAAGGTCAGCCAGTATGAGCAGCCGGCTCTCTGGGAGAAGATCGGCGCTACGTTCGAGACATACTGGAACGACGCGGAATTCTGCACCTACTGTCCCCAGGACCGTAAGCGGCTTCAAGCGGCATTGTTGGAGGAGCGGTCAGGGGATTCGAAGGATTCGCCGGTCTTTCACTTTGATCTCCGCCCGTACTCATTCCAGCAGGAGATCCTCGACCGTATCGACGCGGAACGACAGATACAGGGACGCAGCCGACACCTGATCGTCGCCGCCACCGGCACTGGCAAGACGATGATCGCGGCGTTTGACTACCGGTCATGGCGCCGCCAGCAGGTAGAGTCTGGTGGAACAGAGCCGCGGCTTCTATTCATCGCCCACCGTGAGGAGATCCTGCGACAGAGCCTGGCCGC
>Ga0265339_10003097_pt1 | contig 11699 bp, 4 predicted proteins | sample 4CB219metaG_FD_202085 | JGI IMG/M metagenome (GOLD analysis project Ga0265339, IMG submission 202085) | Rhizosphere microbial communities from Carex aquatilis grown in University of Washington, Seatle, WA, United States - 4-CB2-19 metaG | ecosystem: Host-associated > Plants > Roots > Rhizosphere...
GGATTTGAAAGCGCCTGTTCCTGCTGTTGCGTGTAGAGCCGCTGCGCACTGCCGGTTCGCCCCAGCGCCAACAGCGCCACCACGTCCGACTCAGGCATTGGCGGATCGCTGCGATACGTAACCGACATCTTGTCGGGAGTTCCGTGCAGCGCAAGCGTAATGTCGTAGTCCTGCACGCGGGCGTTTGCGCTCAAGTCAATGATCGGCTCAATACGCACCGGGTTCGTAAAAGTAATATCGCCGCGCTGCAGTTCATAACGCGTGCCGGCGATGATGGCATTGCCTTCTGTTACCGAAACTCGGCCCAGTAACGAAGGCGTGGCTAATGTTCCGCGAAGCCGCAGGTCCACGTCGCCGGCAAGCTTGGCAAATGCATTTTGGAAGTTCAACTGCGGCGACGAGTGAATGCGCACATCCAGCCGCACATGGTTTGTGGGCGCATTTGGCGGCGCCGTACCCTGTGCGGATTTCGCCTGCGAAGCGAGCGCGGCAAAATCCATGTCCTGGCTTATCGCAAAGCGCGTGATCAGTACATCGCCGGAAAGCAGCATGCTGCTCTGTGAACCCTGCAGGTGCAGCGTGGCATCTGCCAGTGAGCTGATGCCCTGCGGATAGCGAATGCGCACGCCTTTGCCCGTGACCGTGAGGTCCGCGTAAATTCCGTGCTGATACGACAGATTGCCACCCACACTTAATGGGCCACCGCCGCTCATCGCCGTCAGCGATCGCACTTCAAGCCGGTCCTGATTGAACTCGAGCCTGCCGCGCAATTGACTCAAGCCGTTTGGCAAATCTCCAAACGACATAGCCCCGTTATCGATATCGATCCGGCCCTGCAGAGAAGGATCTTTCAGCGGCCCATGCGCCTCCACCTGGAAAGTTGTGTTTCCCGATGCGGTCAGGTCTGGGTCGACTGTTTGCGCCAGCTTCAGATTCACTGATCCGCTGGCCGCGAGATCGAGTTGCCGCGCGCCATTTAGCGCCAGCGTTCCCTGCCCTCGCAGATCTGTGTCTTCTCCAGTCACATGCAACGGATCAAGCTGGATTCGCTGGTTAGCCAGTGTTGCGTGCACGTCCCCAATACTCTTCAGGTGCACGCCGGCAATCGTCGCCACCATATTCTGCAGTCGAGCTTCGCCGCGGAGTTGCTCAGGATGTGCCAGCGGTCCTTCCAGCGTGATACTGCCTGCAAGCGCAGACTCACCGCTTAACTGCTTGATGTGCGCAAGCCTCAGGATGGAATCAATATTGAATTGCGAAAAATCTATGCGTGCCTGCGTCGCGTAGTCTGGTTTGAGCGTGGTTTGGCCGTGCAGGTTCAGCACCGCAGTATCAAGCCGCGTAGTCATGTCGTACACCAGCGCGTGATTCACCGTGTGCGCATTCACTTGCAGAACGCCAACCGGCTCGCCGCCCAGCTCAAGGTTGGCCAGTGAAGCATCACCCTGCAGTTGCGGATCGTCCAACGTGCCCGTCCCACTCACGTTAAAACTCAGCCGACCCGAAGCTCCCCAATTCTGCCGACTGAGGGAATCGATTTTTGCAACGTCGATGCCCGCACTCTTCGCGTCCACCTGGAAGCGCTTCGACTGCAGATCGTAACTGCCCGTCGCTGCGATCGCGCCCGCGCCGCTGGCAATCGAAATCGATGAAAAGCTGAGCACTCTGTCGGCGATCTTCCCTTGCGCTCGAATACGATTCACCGGCTCGCCGTACACACTGCCCGAATCAAGCTCGACCCAACCGCTGCCCGACGGTGAGCGAACTGGCCCTTCCACTTGCAACTGCGCATCAATCATGCCTGTTAATGGCAACTTCTCCTTGATGAAAGGTCGCACTTCATCAACATTCACCTTCGCGGCGTCGAGACGCAAATTCAACACCGCATTTTGATCGAACACCAGCACTGCGTTGCTCCCGTTAGCGGTCCTTTGAGATTTGCCGGTGGGCAAATGCGAAGTCGATGCTGTCAACGCACCACTCACATCGAGTTTTGTGTTGCCTCGCTGCAATACACCGTGATCAATCGCGATGCGCGCCGCGGAGTAGCTGCCGGAGGCATCAACCGAGTCAAGATGCACCGTCTGCGCCTGTGCTTGCGGCGCGTTTTTATCCGTGATGGATGCAGGCATTTCTAAATCGAGCTGTGTCGCCGTCACTGTGCCTGCAAAGCGCGGATTCACAAGCGAGCCCGCCCATGAGCCGTGAAAATCCGCTTGTCCGCCAAGTGAAATTGGCAGGGCGGCTGTGCCTGACTTGCCGTTGCGTTGCAATCCCAGGCTGCGCAGTACGGCATCGAATTCGCCCAGGTCGCCGGTCTTAAAATCAATTGTCAGCGCTGTTGCGCTCGTTATGGGATAGGCGCCGAGCGCGCCATGCGCCGTTAAATCACTCGCTGGCAAATGCAATTCGAGCTTGCGTACATCCACTGCGCCGTTGCGCTGCGTGTAAGTCGCGTCAACTACACCCGAACCGCCAACTTCGCCCGCCAACGGATGCGGTGACGGCCGCAAATTGAGATTCGTCGATACGACAACGGAATCGTTTTGGCCGTTTTCCCACGTGGCCGTCGCGGGGCCACTGATGAGCGAGCCAATGCCAAGTCGCTGAAATGGCGGCACGCTCACGATGTCCAGAATGGTGTCGAGCGATACGTCCTTGAAATTCGCCGTCACCTTTCCATTGATAGGAAGGGGTGCAGGGGCTGCCTTGCGAGGATTCTTGTTGCGTGAATCTTTTGACTCTGCTGCCTGAATCGATGCCTCTCCTGGAATTGGCCCCAGCCATGAGGTCAAATCGACGACACCTTCAACCTGGCCGCCCTGCCGCAATCGCGCCACGATCGAAGAAACCAAAAGGCGTCTCCGATCGGCATGAACATTGGCGTCCAGACGCACGTCCCTCGCGTTAACGCCAGGTGCCACGTAGGCGCCACCTTCCACATGTACCTTTCCGTCTGCGCGGAACTCTCCGCTTTCGCCGGCGCCATTTATGTCAACGTGTGCGATACCTTCCGGTGCGAATGGAAATCCCGTGACCGCATTAAGCAATCGCATGTCCAGGTCGCCCAGCACTCTCGCCTGCCAGCGCGGATGGGTAAAGTCCTGGAGCGCTCCTGAGACGTTGAGCGAGTATGTCTTGTTATCTTTGTCGCGCGCCGTCAGCCGCATCGATTGCAGTGTCGCGGACGTGCGCGTTACATCGAGGGTGGCTTGAAAGTAGCCGTGCACAGGTTTTGGCTTATCTTTGGATTGGTCCTCTTCAACACTGCGAGTCAGGTCCAGATCCGTGGCACCAGCTTCAATGCGATACGTCTCAGAAGCGTGGATCGATGCTGCAATATAGCGCAACTGCAGCGACACATCGTTCGCCTGCAGATCGAGTGGCGCACGCCGATTTTGGGCATCGAAGGCGGCTGCGCGGTTGTCAATGTCTACAAATCCCTGCTCCATCGACAAATGCCCGACCTTCATATCGAAAAATTGGTCGATGGGCCGATCGTTCGATTTCCTGGGATGGCTCGGCTTTGGAAGGTTGGTCGTCCCATCCGGATAAATGATGACGTGAAAGACAGGGCGCGCAATATCCAGTTCTGTCAGTCTTACACTCGGGCTCCACAGTCCCAGCAGGCTCACCCGCGCCCGCAGGCGCTCGAACTTTCCGAGCGGCGGTTCACTCTGCGCCTCCCGTCCGTGAATCACCAGGCCGTCTGCCTCTGCTTCGAGCCGCAGCAGCTGCCAATGGAACGTTGCAATCTCAACCTTGCCGCCTGTTGCCTGTTCAATTTCGGTGATCAGGCGGTCGCGCACCACGCCTTCAAACCGGGCAGAGCTCATCAGAAAATAAATTCCAGTTGTAACCAGAACCAGCAGCACCAGAATGGTCCCGATGGCCAGCGGAACGTGGCGCAGAAAGAAGCGGCGCAGTCTTTTTCGCGGGCTCGGATCCTGCGTTTCCTGAGAAGGAAGCTCGGGCTCAAGATCGCTCATCGGCTTCCCTTCTCTTCCGCGCTCGGTGGCGGTTGCGTACCGGCTTCGTCCTTGGGGTTCTCGAGTGACGGATCCAGAACCTCAACGTCACCCTGATTGCGCAAGTTTGTCAGCCACTCGTCAAACATTGCGTTCACTTGCTGCTGAAGCAGAATCTCTTCAATGCGCGGCGCCACCTTGTCGAGCGAAGGAACATCTTCGCCCGGTTTGTACTGCGGCAGTAGAGTATCGCGATAGTAATTTTCAATGTCCTGTTGCGCAATGTGAATGCCGGAACGAAAGCGCTGCTCGATAAAGCCGAGAATCTCAAGCCGGTAACGGAAATACACTGCAACTCGCTCCGGCGTTAACTTATGCGTTGCCAAGAAAGCCTTCCAGCCCGCTTCCGATGCGCAGTTCTGATGCACACACTCAGGTAGAACTCTACGCGTTTCTTCGACGCGCGCATTCACTTCTTCCTGGGTTGGCTCGACGGCCTGCAAATCGTCGTGCCGAATCTGCTGTTGAATCAGCGTCTGGCTGATCAACTGATCGAGAGCGCGCTGGCGGGTCAGTATGACTTGCCCCGAACGTGCAGGATCGAGGACGCTCAGCCGGATTTCTTCGTCGATATCGCTGGCCAGAATGGCATAACGATTCACCACCGCAACCACTCTATCCAGCACCACGGGCATCTGAGCTGTTCCTGATTGCGCGCCGAAGAAGATTGCGCCGACGACCGCGAACAGCATGGAGGGTATCGCTCCGGCTGAAACACACTCGCGGAATGTCGGCCATCTGTTCATCAGAAAGTTTGCCCCAGGCTGAAAAAGAAATTAAAGTGAGGCGCCTCTCCCACGTGCGGGGACGAATACGGCCCCTGCGGATTGGCAGTGGAGTAACCGATCGAATAGTCGATGTTCACTGGATAGATAGGTGGATTCAGGTTGTAGCTGAAATCCAGGCGAATGGGCCCAATCGGCGTATGGTATCGCACGCCTAAGCCAGGAGCATGCGTGAAATAGTCAAAGCGGCAGTTGCCTTGACGACCTGTCGAAGTTACGGGCGATCCCGGCGGCGGACTAGGCGCGGTTGGCGGATTTGTCGAAAAATCTGCAGTCGATAGCACCTTGCAGGTATCGCGATCCGGCTGATGCAGGTGCGTAATCGCGGCCCACGCGTCGCCGGCATTTGTGAATACGTTGCCCATGTCGTGGAAGAGAACAAAGCTCACGCTGTTGCCAAGCCACGGCAAGGTTGGCGGAGGCAGGCGCAGCTCAGTGCTGTTGATCAACGCACCCGCGCCCCCAATTGGAAATCCCGTCTCAGGATCGCGCGGTCCCGCAGCATTGAATGAGAAGCCCCGCAGCGAGGTCGGCCCACCAGCATATAAGCGTTCCGGCAAGGGAATCAGCCGGCTGGCCCCCACGCCAAACGCACGCACCTGCCCATAGCGCGTGTTGCGCGCCAATACAAAGCGGTTCTTGTCGAATCCCCAGTAACTCGAATTGCTGACATCGAGCCGGTTGAACTCGACCTCAGCGCCAATCGGTTTCTTCGAGAGGAAATCCTGAAAGCTCGTGTACGTTCCGCGATGCGCATCCAGCGTGGAATCGCGCGTGTCACGAATCCATGTGAATCCCGGGCCAGCCACCCGAACTGCAGCAGACAGTTCGGGAATCTCCGCAGGAAACACCTGCAGGCTGTCGAACGCCACTTTCACACGCCTGAAATCGTACTCGTAGATGAAGGTGTTAGCCTTCGATAACTTAGCGCCCGGCGTTTGAAAGCTCTGCGTAAACCGGAATCCGCCCTGCAACCTCGATGCGACGTAAGTGGTCACATCTTTGCTGTTGGCGTATCCGCCGTTGAACGTAATGCTGAAGTTGCGATGACCCTGAAGGTGGGGAATCTGAAACAGCAGATCGATTCTCTGTTCCAGCAGACCGTAGGTTCCCTGCAGGGACGCCGACTGCTCGCGCCCAAAAAGATTATTGCGCGTTACTGCCGCAATTACTCGCGGGCTGACTCCCGGCGTGCCGTTGGGATTGCAGGCAACTCCGCGCGTGTTAGCGCCCGCACAATTGTTCTGCGGAGTCCCGGTTTGTGCCTCGAATCCAATACCGTAGGTGAGCGCCCAGCGCCTAGCCTCAATCGCTTGCAGCAACACGGTCTTGCGGGTGTCGTCGCCATTTGGATTCTCAATAGCTGCGTTGACCTCATTGAATAATGACAGGTCATAGAGATTGCGCTGCGTATCCAAAAGCGCGGTCTGGTTCAGAGCGTCACCGGAGTGCAACGTGATGGCGCGCTCCACCGTTGCAGGGCGCGTGTAATGCAAACCTGTCAGCAGCACATTGCGAACAAAAACCTGCGGCCCTTCGCTGATGTGAAACACCACATCAACCTTGTTCGCATCCGCGGTCTCAGGCAGCTGCGTCATTTCAACCGCTACCTGTTCAAAGCCGCGATTCAGGTACTCGCTCACCAACGCATCGCGGTCGCCGGCCAGATTCTGCGGAGAAAGCAGCTGACCCGGCGCGGTATTCATCAATACCGTCAACTTGGCCGCTTCCACATGCTCGTTGCCTTCCACTTTGACTGCGCTCACGCGGGTCTGCTGGCCTTCATTAACCCGGTAGATCACATTCAATTGCGCGGTGCGATTTTTTGCTATTGCCTGTTGTCCCTCTGCGGCAACAATAGTGCTGTCCGGCGCGCTCGCTTCCGGAGTCACCTTCACATCAGCGAAACCGTTGTTCCTGTACACACCCTCCAGCGCGCCTATATCGGCTGAAACCAGCGCCTGGCTGTAGATTCCGTGGCGGTCAATCGTATCCGCCGCATGCACGTTCAACAGCGCCTGCAGCGTGTCGGAATCGAAATATTTATTCCCTTCTACCTTGACGCTGTTCACGCGATGACGCTGGCCCAGCTGCACATCGTAGGCGATCACGACTTCCTTATCGCTGGCTGAGCGCTGCGTGTGATTCACCTTGACATCGAAATACCCGAGTTGCTGGTAATAGTCGCGCAGGCGGCGGTTGCCCTCGTTCAACAAGTCCTCGTCTACGCTGCCTTCTTCAAAAATGGGGATGATGCGCTTTGTACGTTCGGCGCTGATGTTCGCGCCTTCCAGCAGAACTCGCACCAGCGGCCCTTGGTTGGCAGAGAAGCTGTAATTCACTGTCTTGGTCTGGGCATCGTACTTTGCCGATGCAAGCTTGATTTCAGCTTCCATCCTTTCTTCGCCGCGGTAATGCTTAAGCACCCCGGTCAGCGCGCGGTTCGCGGTGTCGCGATCGACGTGCGCACTGTTTTTCAAGTGCGCATAATGACGGAACGATTGCACGCTCAAGCCTGAGTCTCCAGTGACCTCCACTTGCCCGATGCGCGCCTGCGGACCGGATACCACCTTGAACGCAATGTCCATCAGCTGCTCATTTGGATGCGGCGTCAGCTCGTATGTAATCTGCGGCTCGTTAAATCCATTCTCGGCCAGCGTGCTGCGCATTTGCTTTATAGCAATGGCAAGCTTCGCATCGTTGAATCGTGTCCCCGCCACGAGTTGACTTGCACGCTCCAACTGCGCGTTCATCGTCGCGCCTTTTGCGCCATCCACCCAAACTGTTCCGATAAAGTTGCGGGGGACGCCGCGAAAGATCAGGTCCACTCCGTCCTGATCGGGCACTCCCTCCACTCCTACCGACTCCAGCAAACCCGTTGCATATAGTTGGCGCAGGCTCTCGCGAATGTCATCGGCCTTCAGCCGATTACCCGGTTGCTGGGCCAGTTTTTCCGGCACCGGGCTCAGGCGCCCTCTGGAAATACCTTCAAATGAGATTGCGCGCACCGGCATGCCTTCCCAGTGCAGGGTCGCGGGCTCATTGCCGGCAGACGGGGCTGGTACCCCACTTACGGGTGTCGGGCTATCGGGAATTGCCTGCGTTGGAGAGTTCGGTGGCGGATTTTGAGCGCCTGCAACACACATCCTGGACCCGACGAAAGAGACAAGGACGCAAACGAGCAATCGGCTCGCCGCAGTCAGTCCCTTGTAGCCGATCTTCCGTGCCGGCTTCTTCCGCAAGTCCTTATTCTCCAAAATACGCGGGGCATACAACCATTTCGCGTATTTCCGCATTCATTAATACTGCATTCGACGCAAGAAACTCTCGAGCGACGGCTACGAATCCTTCGCGCAGTCTCGGCTTTTGTACTTTACCCTTCCCCCATATACTAACGAGGAGGGGAGCCGAGTGCGCATGGCTACCCGGTAGCAAGAGAGATCCTATCCCCCAAGGAAACTCATGCCCCGTTCCCGGTATTCAAGCACTCCGCCGGAAGGAACGTCACCTGGAGTGGACGTAGCAACACCACCTCCCGCTCCAGTTGCCAAGCGTGTTACCTTCCCTCGCGCTGCCAGCCCCGACCCCGCTGAGGCTGACGCCTTGACGCGTGCCCAGGCAGGCGACCACCAGGCTTTCGCCCACCTCTACTCTCTCCATAAGAGGCGGATCTACTCCCTCTGCCTGAGGATGGTAGGAAACATTGCAGAAGCAGAGGACCTTACCCAGGAAGCCTTCCTGCAGTTGCATCGAAAAATCGCGACGTTCCGCGGTGACTCGGCCTTCTCAACCTGGCTGCATCGCCTCGCCATCAACGTGGTGCTCATGCAGCTGCGCAAAAAAGGTCTCAGCCTGATTTCTCTCGACGAAGCCATGGAACCGGTGCCCGAAGAGGGACCCGGCCGCAGCTTTGGCGCACCCGACCTTGCCCTCAGCGGAACCATCGACCGCCTGGCACTTGAACGCGCCGTGGCCGATTTACCTGCCGGATACCGTCTGATTTTTATTCTTCACGACGTAGAGGGCTACGAACATAATGAAATTGCCTCCATGCTCGAGTGTTCAATAGGCAATAGCAAATCGCAGCTTCACAAGGCGCGCTTGCGCCTGCGCGATGCCCTGCGTGCGAGTTCTCTACCGGAGGCGCAGTCGTGACTATTGACCCTACCAAAATGAGCTGCGCCGAATTTCAGGCCTATCTGCCCGAACTCATCGGCTCAGGAGTTGACGCCAGCACCCATCCGCACATCCAGAATTGCGAATTGTGCCGTGCCCTGCTGGCTGACCTGGAAACCATTGCCGAAGCCGCGCGCCAACTGCTCCCCATCGTCGACCCGCCAGAGGACCTCTGGGCGCACATCGAGTCAGCGATCAAGAGTGAAGACGGCGAAGCCGACCTCAGCTCCACAAAAGTGGCCCCGTCGGCCAACTAGCCGGCCTCGGGCCCCCACCCGGATTTGACTTACTCTGCCCTGCCCGCCTGCCTGCGGACAGGGCAGCAACATTGTCGACATTCGGGCAACCACCGATTTCGGCGTTCACGCCTTCGATTTCCGATTTCCCACACCGCGCAATCCTCACTTTCAATCCGTTTCTGCCGATACAAAATTCATGCAGCCACGCATCCAAATGCTTAACTGGAGAGGCTCAGCGACACTGGAGAGGCTTATCGGCGGACTTGGGAACCACTTCCCCTTCGCATCCGTACCGCCAGCATCTGAAACACCTCCTGAAATGGGCAAACACAGGCAAACCCTGAGATTCTTGAAACTTTTCGGTTCCTGCGTTGTCTATATGAAGGTAAGTTGATAAAGGGACACTCAATGTCAAATCAAACCCCGAAGTCGGCGCAGTCGCAAGCTATTACAACCAAAGACACTTCCGGGCTGCGCCAAGTTGCGGTGCTTCCCGTTCGTGATACGGTCTTGTTCCCGCACGCAGTTTTGCCGCTCACCGTGGGCCGCGAAAGCTCGATCCAGCTGATCGAGTCGCTGGGGGAGGAACGGACCATCGTGGTGGCTGCGCAGCTTGATCCCCGTCTGGATGCGCCCAAGCCAGAAGACCTGCACAAAGTGGGCACCCTGGCCACCGTACACAAAGTTGTGCGCATGCCCAACCAGAGCCGCTTTGTCTTCACAGAAGGCGTAACCCGCGTTCGCCTGGTTCGCTATGCGCAGACAGAACCCTTCATGATTGCCGAGGTCGAGACGCTCGAAGACATCGAGCCCGCATCCAGCTCTGGGTTTGAAGCGCTGCAGCGCAATGTGATTGCGCAGTTCCAGCAGATCGTTTCCGAGTCGCCTACTCTTTCTGACGAGTTGCAGACCATTGCGGCCAACATTGAAGAGCCCAGCCGACTGGTCGATTTTGTTGCGTCGTCTTTGCCGTTCCTGACCACGGACGACAAACAGCACCTGCTTGAAACCGCCAGCATTGTCGAACGCCTGGAACTGCTCAACAAGCATCTTGCCAAAGAAATCGAAGTACAGCAGCTGCGCGCCAAGATCCAGAACGAGGTGCAGGACCAGGTACAGCAGTCGCAGCGCGACTACTACCTGCGCGAACAGATGAAGGCCATCCAGAAGGAACTGGGCGAGCAGGACGAAGGCCAGCGCGACGTGGATGAACTGCGCGAAAAAATCGAAGCCTCAGGCATGCCCGAAGACGTGAAGAAAGAAGCCCTCAAGGAACTCTCACGGCTGCAGCGCATGTCGCCCATGGCCGCCGATTATTCGCTCACGCGCAACTATATCGAGTGGCTGGCTGTGCTGCCGTGGACCAAGAGCTCCGGCTCCAAAATCGACATCGGCAAGGCTCGCGAGATCCTCGACAAAGATCACTATGAGTTGGAGAAGGTGAAAGACCGCATCCTGGATTACCTCAGCGTGCTCGAGCTCAAGCCCGACATGAAGGGGCCGATTCTCTGCTTCGTTGGACCTCCCGGTGTAGGCAAGACCAGCCTGGGCCGCTCGATTGCGCGCGCGCTTGGCCGCAAGTTCCAGCGCGTCTCGCTGGGCGGCATGCACGATGAAGCGGAAATCCGCGGGCATCGCCGCACGTACATCGGCGCTTTGCCTGGCCAGATCATCCAGAGCATTCGCCGGGCTGAGACCAACGACCCGGTCATCATGCTCGACGAAGTCGACAAGCTGGGCCGCGACTTCCGTGGCGATCCGGCTTCGGCTCTGCTTGAGACGCTTGATCCGGAGCAGAACAACGCATTCCGCGATAACTATCTCGACGTGCCGTTCGATCTGTCGAAGGTGCTGTTTATTTGCACGGCAAACATGCTCGACACCGTGCCGCCACCGATGCAGGATCGTATGGAAATCATCCCGCTGCAGGGCTACAGCGAAGAGGAGAAGCTGCACATCGCCAACCGCTACCTGATTCCGCGCCAGGTCAAGGCCAACGGCATCACGACGGAGCAGATCGAGTTCCCTGAAGAGGCGGTGCGCAACATCATCCGCCACTACACGCGCGAGGCCGGCGTCCGCAAGCTGGAACAGACCATCGGAACAGTGTGCCGCAAGCAGGCACGGCGCGTTGTCGAAGGGCATGCTGAAAAACTCGTCGTCGATCGCGAGGTCATTCGCGAATTTCTCGGCGGCATTCAGGTGCGCGTCGAAACTGAAGTAGCAGAGCGCGTCAAGCGTCCCGGCGTTGCCGTGGGACTGGCCTGGACACCGGCCGGCGGCGACATCCTGTTCATCGAAGCTAACAAGATGAAGGGCAAGGGCAGCTTTACGATGACCGGACAGATCGGTGAAGTCATGCAGGAATCCATGCAGGCTGCGCTTACCTGGGTGCGCTCCAACTCACCGGCCCTTGGCCTGTCGGAGGACTTTAACAAGGAGCTCGACCTGCACATTCACGTGCCGGCGGG
>Ga0265339_10003098_pt1 | contig 11699 bp, 6 predicted proteins | sample 4CB219metaG_FD_202085 | JGI IMG/M metagenome (GOLD analysis project Ga0265339, IMG submission 202085) | Rhizosphere microbial communities from Carex aquatilis grown in University of Washington, Seatle, WA, United States - 4-CB2-19 metaG | ecosystem: Host-associated > Plants > Roots > Rhizosphere...
AGCGCGCGCTCGCCCCGCGTGAACTGCGACATGCCGAACACGGTCATCTGGATGTCGCCCACCTGGCCGCCGGGCTGGACGATCGTGACGTGGGAGGCCGGGGCCATCGGGCCCTTCCAGCTCTCGACCACCGAGAGCTCGGCCGTCGTGAGGATGCGCTCGTGCTTGTCGTCCCAGGCTGCGCTGACGGACACGACGTCGACCACGGCCACGAGATCGGCCCGCTCGACCATCGTCGGCAGGTCGAGCGCGACGACGAGCGACGCGGAGGCGTGAGGCTCGACGGGCGGCGCCACGACGGCCGCGCCCCCGAGGAGAAGGCCGAGCGCGATCGGCAAGCGAAGCTTAAAGGACATGCCCACAATGATAACGGCAGAACCGCGGATTTGCTGGATTCGCCGCGTTCAGGAGTGCGGCGCCACGACGGCGACCGGAGCAGCCGCCTGGCCCCCACCCGCGGGCAGGCCGCGCGGCGGCGGCGGCGTCGTGCGCACCTGATACGGCCCGCCGCCCCCGCCCGGGATGGCCGGGCCGGCCTGGGCCTTCTCGCGCGCGAGCTCCATGAAGCGGTACTGGCTGCGTACGGGCGCGGCTTCGCCCTCGGGGCGGACCCGCACATAAGTCCCATCGGCCAAAAGGCGCCGAGCTTTAACGTTGTCGGCGAGGGTCGTGCCGAGGATCTCGTCGACGACCCGGTCGCGCAGCTCCTCGTCGTCGACGGGGAACATGACCTCGACGCGGCGCTGGAAGTTGCGCGGCATCCAGTCGGCCGACGACAGGTAGACCTCGCGCTTGCCGCCGTTGTCGAAATAGAAGATGCGCGCGTGCTCGAGGAAGCGGTCGACCACCGAGATGACGCGGATGTTCTCGCTGGTCCCGGGCACCCCAGGGCGCAGGCAGCAGATGCCGCGCACGATGAGGTCCACCTGCACGCCCGCCTGAGAGGCGCGGTAGAGGGCCTTGATGACCGTCGCGTCGACCAGCGAGTTCATCTTGGCGACGATGCGGCCCTTGGGCCCGAGCGCCGTCTCGCGGTCGATGAGCGAGACGATGCGCTCCTGGAGCCCCAGCGGCGCGACGTTGAAGCGCTTCCACGACGGCGGCGACGAGTAGCCGGTCAGCAGGTTGAAGAGGGCGCCCGCGTCGTCGGCGTAGGCGTCGCGCGCCGAGAAGTAGGAGAGGTCGCCGTAGACGCGCGCCGTCGCCGGGTTGTAGTTGCCCGTCGACAGGTGGACGTAGCGCTTGATCTGGTCGGCCTCGCGCCGCACGACGAGCGAGACCTTGCAGTGGGTCTTGAGCCCGATGAGGCCGTAGACGACGTGTACGCCCGCGTCCTCGAGCGCGCGCGCCCACTGGATGTTGGGCGCCTCGTCGAAGCGCGCCTTGAGCTCGACGACGGCCGTGACCTGCTTGCCGTTCTCGGCGGCGCGGATGAGCGCGCGCACGATGGGCGAGTCGGCGCTCGTGCGGTAGAGCGTCTGCTTGATGGCGAGGACCTTGGGGTCGCGAGCCGCCTCCTCGATGAACTCGACGACGTCCTCGAACGACTCGTACGGGTGCTGCAACAGGATGTCGCGCTGGGCGATGACGCGGAAGATGTCGTCGTACTCCTGCAGCGGCGGCACGATCTGCGGCGAGAAGGGCTCGTCGCGCAGCTCGCGGAACTCGACGCCCGCGATCTGGGCGATGGGGCCGAGGTCGGCGAGGTGGAGCGGGCCGTCGAGCCGGTAGACGTCGTCCTCCTCGAGGCGCAGCACGGAGCGCAGGAAGGCCACGATGTCCGCCGGCGTGTCGTGCGCGATCTCGAGGCGCACGGCGTTGCCGCGCTCGCGGCGGCGCAGCTCCTTCTGGATCGTCTTGAGCAGGTCGTCGGCCTCGTCCTCGTCGATGCTGAGGTCGGAGTTGCGCGTCACGCGGAACGCGCTGCACCCGACGACGCGGAACCCGGGGAAGAGATCGCCCACGTGCATGGCGATGAGGTCCTCGAGCAGGACGAACGAGAAGCGCGCGCCCTCGGGCCCCGCGGGCGCGATCTCGCTGACGCGCTTGAGCACGGACGGCACCTGCACGACGGCCAGCACCGTCTCGCGCTTCGTGACCTTCTCCTTCTCGCGGTGGAGCATGACCGCGAGGTTGAGGCTGCGGTTCGCGAGCATCGGGAACGGGTGCCCGGGGTCGACGGCCAGCGGCGTGAGCACGGGCCAGACCTCGCGCGAGAAATAGGTCGACAGCTGCGCCTTCTGCTCCGGCGAGAGCTGGCTGCCGCGCGCCACGCGCACGCCGGCGCGCTCGAGCCCCGGGTTCACCTCGTCCCGCCACACGCGGTACTGCTCGGCCACCATGGCGTGGGTGCGCGCGCTGATCGCGGCCAGCTGCTCGGCGGGCGTCAGGCCGTCGGCGGCCGTCTCGGCGACGTTGCCCGACAGCTGCTGCTTCAGGCCCGCGACGCGGATCATGAAGAACTCGTCGAGGTTCGAGGCGACGATGGAGAGGAACTTCAGGCGCTCGAGCAGGGGCACGGAGGCGTCGCGCGCCTCGTCGAGCACGCGGCTGTTGAACTCCAGCCAGGAGAGCTCGCGGTTGATGAACAGCTTCGCGTTCGCCGGATCGGCGGCGGGCGGCTTGACGGCTAACGGCTTACGGGCGCGACGCGCCATCGCGGCAGTCTACCCGAGCAGGGCGGATCTCCGCCAATCGCCCGGGTTTTCGGTCGTCTATCAGTGAGCTTCCGAGAGGAAGCCCACGCGGCGCTCGGGGCCCTGCGGCCCGGTGAGCACGGCGCGCCGGTCGCGGCGGTGGCCGTGGGCGCGCAGGCGCGCGCCGCGCAGCATCTCCTCGACGAGGTCCTCGAACGAGAGGCCCGCGCCGCGCGCGATGCGCGGCAGGAGGCTGGCCGGCGTCATGCCCGGCAGGGTGTTCACCTCGAGCACGACCTCGTTGCCGCGCTCGCTGACGATCAGATCGACCCGCGTCGCGCCCTCGCATCCCAGCGCGTCGTGCGCCAGCGTCGCGAGCCGCAGCGCCGAGCGGTACCGCTCGGGCGACAGGCGGGCCGGCAGGTGGTAGTCGGTGCGGCCCGCCGTGTACTTGGCGTGGAAGTCGTAGAAGCCGCGCCTCGGCGCGACCTCGACCGCGCCGAGCGCCTTGCCGTCGAGCACGCCCACCGAGATCTCCTTGCCCTCGATGAAGCGCTCGACGATGACGTCGTCGTCGAAGCGCAGCGCCTCCTCGACGGCCGCCTCGAGCTCGAGCTCGTCGCGCGCGACCTTGATGCCCAGCGAGGAGCCCTCGCCGGCGGGCTTCACGACGACCGGGAACCCGAACGAACCGTGGCTCTCGATGACGTCCTCGCCCGAGTCCGCCTGGATGACGTACCCGGGCGCGGTGGGCAGGTTGTGCAGGCGGAAGATCTCCTTCGCCTTGCCCTTGTTCATGGCCAGACCGGAGGCGAGCACGCCCGAGCCCGTGTAAGGGATGCCCAGCACCTCGAGCAGCCCCTGCACGCAGCCGTCCTCGCCGTAGCGGCCGTGGAGGGCGAGAAAAGCGACGTCGATGCGGGTCTGCCGGAGCACGAGGTCCAGATCTCGGTCGACGAAGATGGGGACCGCGTCGTGGCCGCGGTCGGCGAGCGCCGTCAGGATAGCCTCGCCCGAGCGGATCGAGACGTCCCTCTCCGCCGAGAGCCCACCGAGGAGAACGCCGATCTTGCGATGTCCGCTCATCTCTCACCGGTAACCTCCACACGCAAGGCCGTCAAAAAAATGCACGGCGCGGACATATCGAAACCACGCGACGACCAGCGCCGGGTTTTGTGGTAAAGGAGGGCGCCATGACGTTCCTCGAGGCCGCTCTCAAGATCCTGAGCCGTGAAGGCAAGCCGCTTCATTTCAAGGATCTCACCGAGCGCGCCATGACCAAGAAGCTGCTGACGTTCGTCGGGCGCACGCCCGAGGTGACGATGCAGACGCAGCTGACGGCGGCCATTAAGAAGGCGCCGGGAAATCCCTTCGTGCGGGTCAAGCCGGGCGTGTTCGGCCTGCTCCGCTACCCCGAGCTGCCGCCCGAGGAGCCCGAGCCCGAGCAGAAGGCCGCCGAGAAGCCGGAGCGGGACGGCCGGCCGGCGCGCGAGGCGCGAGAGGGGCGAGAAGGAACTGAAGAGGGCGGGCGCGGGCGGCGCCGGCGCCGGCGCGGCGGACGTGGCCGCGGGCGCGACGAGGCGGCTCCGGGCAGCGCCTCCGAGGCGACGGCCTCGTCAGCGGCGGCAGAGGGCGAAGGCCCCGACGACGATGAAGGAGCTGAACCGACCGTCCGTGGTCTGTCGGCGGCCGCCCGAGCGGCGGCCCTGGCGGAGACGGGCGTGCTCGAGGGCGATGACGAGGATTCATCTGAAGACGCGTCGGCCGACGCGCAGGGAGACGACATGGCCGAAGGAGACGAGGCGCCAGAGGGCGCGCACGCGGCGGCGCCCGAGGGCGACGAGCTGGGCGCGCCGATGGGCGCGGCGGGCGAAGCCGACGAGGGTGAGGACGAGGACGAGGGTGAGGACGAAGGCGGCGAGGAGGGCGGCGGAGAGGCGGCGTTCGGTGGTGAGGCTGGCGCGCCCCGCGCTCCCGGTGAGGGTGGCGAGGGCAGCGGCCGTCGGCGGCGCCGGCGGCGGCGTCGGCGCGGCGGCGGTGAGGGCGGCTTCGGCGAGGAGCGCCCGCGGACCGAGCTCGGCGGCGCGCCGAGCCCGGCCGGCGGCGAAGGCGGCGGCGAGGGCCTGACGGCCGGCGCCCCCGCGGCATCGGCTGACGGGGAGGCCCCGGCCGAGAGCGCCCCCGAGAGCGAGGGCCCGCGGCGGATCATGACACCGGTCGACGCCGCGATCGAAATCCTGCGCGGCCAGGCGCCGGGCCGGGGCATCGCCGTACGGCAGATCGCCGACGCGGCGGCGCGCCGGCGCCTCGTGCACGGCGAGCCCAACGAGGCGTGGCGCGTGATGCGGGCGGCCCTCGCGGCCGAGCCGCGCGAGCGCCTGCGCGCGGGGCAGCGGCCGCGCGTGCGCGCCGCGGGCTCCGGCCTCTACGCGCTGGCGCGACGTCCCCCGGACGCCGAGGTCGAGCGGGCCGAGCTGGTCTTCGGCGAGGCGCGCCGCGCCCTGCGCGAGCGCACGCTCGCGGCGCTCGAGCGCCGCATCGCCGAGCTGCCGGCTCCGGCGTTCGAGGCGCTCGCGCGCGTGCTCCTCCAGCGCGAGGGCTTCGGCCCCGCGACCTTCGTCAAGCGCGTCGAGGGGACGATCTACGTCGAGTCGCTCCGCGGGCGTGGCTCACGGCCGTCGAAGGCCCTGGTCGCGCTGCGCGCCGGCGGCAGCACGGCCGGCCGCCGCGCCATCGGCGAGCTGCGCGCCGGCATCCGCGCGCGCAAGCAGGAGGAGGGCCTCCTCATGCTCGGGGGTCGCCTCGGAGACGACGCGATCGACGAGTGGAAGAAGGACGGGCAGCCCATGGAGATCGCGGACGGCCAGGCCATGGCCGAGACCTGCATTCGCCACGGGCTCGGCGTCATCAACGCCACGGTCAGCGTGGACTTCGTCGACGCCGACTTCTTCGCCGAGCTCGCCGAGGGCTAGTGACCGCGGGGGCGAACGCCCTCGCGGCGGACCCGCCCGAGTGGCGGTGGTTGGGGAGGGTGCCGTTCGCCGAGACGGCCGAGCTCCAGGAGCGCCTGCGCGCGGACGTCATCGCGGGGCGCGCGCCGGAGACGCTGCTCCTGTGCGAGCACGATCCGGTGATCACCCTGGGGCGGTCGGCGCGGACGGAGAACGTGCTCGGGTCGGCCGACGATCTCGCGCGGCGCGGCGTGGCGATGCATGTGGCGTCGCGCGGCGGCGACGTCACCTATCACGGGCCGGGGCAGCTCGTCGGGTACCCGATCCTGCGGCTCCGGGGAGGGCTCGTGGTGCACATCGAGGCGATGGCGCGCGGGCTCGCGTCGTTGCTCGCGCCGATGGGCATCGCCGCCTCGTTCCACCGCGACGCTCCCGGCCTGTGGATAGATCGCGGCAACGGGAGTCGTCTCGCGAAGATCTGCGCGTTCGGCGTGCACGTCCGCCACCGCGTCACGATGCATGGCTTCGCCCTCAACGTCGCGACGAGTCTCGATGCGTTCGAGCTGATCGTCCCCTGCGGTTTACGCGACGTCGACGTCACGTCGATCGCGCAGCTCACGGGCGTCGCGCCGTCGGTCGAGGCGCTCGCGCCGCGCGCCGCTGCCGCGCTCGGCACCGCGTTCGGCGTCTCGTTCGTCACCCGCGCGCGCTGAACGCGAGAAACCGCCATTGCAATGGCAAAGCGGATCACTAGAATGGATTTTGCGTGAAGCGCTCGATGAATCCTCGGGTCATCGTCATCTTCAATCGCGACTTCGAGGGCGCGGAGGCGGATCCCGAGAACAAGGCGCGCGAGGACATCAAGGACATCGCGCTCCACATCATGGAGCTGCTCGAGCGCGACGGCTTCGCGACGGCTGCGCAGGGCGTGACGTCCGACGTGTTCGGCGCCGTCGAGTCCATCAAGGCCTTCGCGCCCGACGTCGTCTTCAACCTGTGCGAGTCAATCGGCGGCGACAACCGCTTCGAGCCGCTGCTGCCGCTGCTCCTCGATCGCGAGGGCATCGCTTACACGGGCTCGGGGCCGCTCACGCTGTCGCTCTCGCTGCACAAGCACAAGGCCAAGGAGATCCTGCGCGCGCGCGGCGTGCCCACGCCCGCCGCGGCCTACGTGACGACGCCCGACGTCTCGGCCGTCGACGCCTTTTTTCCCGGCGCCTCCGGCGCCGGGTTGTTCCCTCTTATTGTCAAGCCGGCCCGCGAGGACGCGTCGGTCGGGATCCACGCCGAGTCGGTCGTGCACGATCGCGCGGCGCTCGCCCGCCGCGTGACCCACGTGCTGTCGCACTACCGGCAGCCGGCCCTCGTGGAGCGCTACATCGACGGCCGGGAGATCTACGTATCGATGCTGGGCCGCTCGCAGGGCGCGCCGCAGATCTTCCCCTTCTACGAGATCGACTTCGCCCTCATGCCGGCGGATCGGCCGCGCATCGTCTCCTTCGACGGCAAGTGGGTCGAGGGCTCGGACGAGTTCATCGGCACCAAGCCCGTGCCGTGCACGGGCCTGTCGGCGGCGAGCCAGGCGCGCATCACCGAGGTCGCGCTGTCCGCGTTCGAGGCCATGGAGGTGCGCGACTACGCGCGCCTCGACATCCGCCTGCCCGAGTCGGGGCCGGACGCGGGCACGCCCTTCGTCATCGACGTGAACCCGAACTGCGATCTGTCCGACGGCGCGGGCGGGTACTCGAAGGCCGCCGCGGCGGCGGGCCTCGGCTATGATGAGGTCATCCGGCGCATCGTCGAGCTGGCTCTGCAGAGACGCCCCCATGCCGACACGATTCCCCTCGCTCCCCGGTCGCGCGCCGCGCGCCGCAACGGCGTCGCCACCGTCGCGCCCGCCGGCGGCCCCGAGGCGCGCGCTCCCCGGCGCCGCGCCCGCTCGGGCTGAGTCCGCGGCTCGCGGTCGCGCGGGCCTCCTCGTCGCCGCGCTCTGCCTGCTGCCGCTGGCGGCCTGCAAGCGGTCGGCGGCGCCCGCCCCGACCAAGGCGGAGCCTCTCACCCCCCTCGGCGCCGTGTCGGTGCGCGACCTGACGCCGCCTGCCGACGCGCCCGCGCACCTCGACGTCGACGCTCTCGCGCGGGCGCTGCGGGCGCGGCTCCTCGCGACGGGCCTCTTTGCCGGTGAGGCGGCCGACGCCGGTGCCGGCAGTGCCGTCACGCGCGCCGACGTCCGCATCGGCGTGGAGGGCGCCGAGGTCGACCGCAAGGGCCTCGCCCGCGTGCAAGTCCTCCTGCACCTCGGCACGCGCCCGCCCAGCGCGCCGGGGGCCATCGACGAGACGCTCGAGGCCACGGGCGAGCAGAAGTACGACGTGCCACGGACGCCGGGCGGCAAGCCGGCGCCGCGCGAGCCGCTCTACGAGGGCCTCGTCCAGCGCGTCGCCGGCGATCTGATCGGCGGCTTCGCGGCGCGACGCCGCCTGCGCCAGGCCTCACCCGAGGCCATCGGCGCGGCGCTGGGCGCAGACGCCGGCGAGCTGCGCATCGAGGCCATCCGCGCCATCGGCGAGCGCCGGCTCACGGGCGAGGCGCCCAAGCTCCTCGCGCTCCTCGACGATCCCGACGAGCCCACGCGCGACGCCGCCCTCGGCGCGCTGCTCGCGCTCGGCGATCGGCGGGCCGTGGCGGCGCTGACGCGCTCGCGTTCGCTCCGCGATCGCCACGAGCTCCACAAGATCATCGAGGCCATCTCGATCCTCGGCGGCGACGAGGCGGACGACTACCTCAGCTTCGTGGCGGGATCCCACGAGGACGAGGACATCCGCGCCGAGGCGGCGGCGGCCCGGGCGCGGCTCCAGCGGCGGGCGGACGCCGCCGCCAACCCGCCGTGATCGCGACCGAATCCGCCAACCTTGATCGCCAAATGTAATTTACCAATAAATAGCAGTAAGATAGGCGCGTGACGGTTGCCAATGTCGTTGACAGCGACCGACGCGCGCCGTCCGCGCCGCTGGACGGGCGCTACGTCCTCGCGCAACCGCTGGGCCGCGGGGCGAGCGCGGAGACGTTCGCCGCGCGCGACGCGACGACCGGCGAGACCGTCGTCGTCAAGCTCTTCGCCCCCGAGTCGCGCGCGACGGCGACGGACGAGTTCCGCCAGCTGCTCGGCGTCGGCCACCCGAGCGTGGTGCGCGTGCGCGACATCGGCCGCGCCGCGGACGGCCGCCCGTTCGTCGTCACCGAGCACGTCCCCGGCCCGCCGCTCGACAGCCTCGCGTCCGTCGTCGGCGAGGCCGAGCGCCGGCGGGGCTTCGAGCGCGCCGCCGAGGCGCTCGCCGACGCGCTGGCGCACCTGCACGGCCGCGGCGTGATCCACGGCGACGTCTGCCCCGCGAACGTGCGGCTCGACGCCGAGGGGCGGGCCGTGCTGATCGACTTCGGCCTCGCCGGACCCGCGACGCCGGCGGGGGGCGGCGCGCGCGGCACGCTCGGCTACGCCGCGCCCGAGGCGCTCGCGGGCGCGCGCACGCCCGCGAGCGATCTGTTCGGCCTCGGCGCGACGCTCTTCGCCGCCTGGGCGGGGACGCCGCCCTTCGGGACGGGGCTGTCCGCCGTGCAGCGGATGCTCACCGGTCGCGCGCCCGTGCTCTCGTCTGTTCGCGCGGGGCTGCCCGAGGCGTGGGACCGGATCATCGACCGGCTGCTGGCGTCCGATCCGCGCGAGCGGACGCCGAGCGCGCGGCAGCTGCTCCGCGAGATCCGCCGCGCCGCCGCCGGCCCGGACGCCCCCGTCGAGCTGGATCTCGGCGTGCCGTACCCCGAGGGCGATCCGCTCGACGGGCTCGTCGTCGGGCGCGCCGCCGAGCGGGAGGCCCTGCGAGGCGCCTTCGAGCGCCTCGCCGACGGCGCCGTGAGCCGCTCCGTCGTCCTCGTCGTCGGGACGGCGGGCGCGGGCCGCCGCACGCTCATCGACGCGGCGGCGCGCGAGGCCGCCGTCGCCGTCGCGGCCGGCGTGCTCCACGACGTCGAGGTCGTGCGCGGCGATCTCGGCGCGCTCGAGGCCCTCGCCGGGGTCACTCCGTCCGCCGACGTCGACGGCGACGCGGCCCGTGCCCTCCAGCGGCGGCTCGCGGCGCTCGTCGAGGCGCTCGAGCGTCGGGCCGCGGCGCGGCCGCTCGCGGCCGTCATGCCGGAAGGTCCGCTGACCGACGCGCTCGCCGCCGCCGTCGCGAGCTCGCCGCCCACGGGGCGCTTGCTGCTCGTGGCGCCGGCGCTCGCGACGCTCGAGCGGCCGTTCGCCGAGGCCCTCACGCTCGGCCCGCTCGCGCCCGCGGACGTCGGCGCGCTCGTCACGCGCGCGCTCGGCGGCGAGGAAGCTCCCGCGCAGGCCGTCGCGGCGCTCGTCGCGGCGGCGCGCGGGCACGCGGCGCTCGTCGCCGTGCTCGCGCGTCGGCTCGTCGCCGCCGTGCGCGCCGGGGCGGGCCACGTGGACGGCGCCGAGCTCGTGCGGTTGCTCGCGACGCCGGGCGCCGACCTCGACGCCGTCCTCGGCGCAGAGCTCGCCGCGCTCGAGCTCGACGCGCGGCGCGCCGCGGTCGCCGTCGCGCTCGCGGGCGCCGACCTCGACGCCGTCCTCGCCTTCGCGAGCCCGGGCGCGAAGGAGTCGGCCCTCGGACGCGCGCGCGCCGCCGGCTGGATCCGTCGCGGCGCGGACCTCGCGTTCGAGCCCACGTCGGACGGCCACCGGCGGGTCGCCCTCGCGGCGCTCGCGGCGCCGGCGTTCGCCGATCTCGTGGCGCGGGCCGCCGGGGCGCTGCCCACCGACGACCCTCGACGCGCGACGGCGCTCGCCGCGGCGGGGCGTGCCTCGGAGGCCGCCGCGCTCTGGCGGATGCTCGCCGCGCGCGCGGACGGGGAGGGTGACGTCGCGCGCGCGGCCGGCTGGCTCGAGGAGGTGGCGCGCGTCGCCCCGGCGCTCCTGACCGCGCGCGAGCACGCCGCGCGCGCCTCGGGGCTCGGAGCGCTCGGCAGCTACGCCGCCGCCATGGCCGCCGTCGATCAGGCCAGGGCGGCCGCGCGCTCGGGGGCGGAGCGCATTCTCGTCGTCGAGCGGCGCGCCTGGCTCCTCGCGCGAACCGGCGAGCTCGGGACGGCCGCGGCCGAGCTCGGCGCTGCCCTGTCGTCCGCCGACGCGGACGCGCGCGCCTCCGCGCCGCTACGCGCGCGCCTCGGCCGCCTGCTCGTGACGATGGGGCGCTTCGACGACGCGCTGTCGGCGCTGGCGCCGCTCCTCGGCCCGCCCGCGGCGCCCGGAGCCGACCCGCCCGCGCCCGCGGTCGAGGCCGCGATCCTCGCCCACGGCTACCGCGGCGAGACCGGCGCGGCGCGCGCGCTGCTCGCCGACGCGCGCGCGATCGCGCCCGGAAAGCGCGCGTACCTCGAGGGCCTGCTCGCGCAGCTCGAGGGCGACGGGGCGGCCGCGCGCGACGCCTATCGGCGCGCCTACGAGGCGAGCTCGCTCGAGGGCGAGGTGCACACGCTCGCGGCGGTCGCGCTCAACCTGGGCGGTCTGCTCGCCGAGCAGGGCGTCTTCGCCGAGGCGCTCGCGACGACGGAGCGGGCGGTCCGCGCGCTGGGGCAGCTCGGCTCGACGTCGGAGCTCGGCACGGCCCTCGTCAACGCCGCGAACCTGCTGGTCCAGCTCGGCGATGCGGCGGGCGCGCGCCGCGCGCTCGACCGCGCGCGCACCGAGTCGGCCGCGCGCGGGACCGCCGTCGCGCGCGCCCTCGTCGCCTTCGTCGAAGGAGATCTCGCGCGCCGCGAAGGCCGCCTCGACGCGGCCAGCGCGGCCTACGCCGAAGCCGCCGCCCGCTTCGTCGAGTCGGGCCAGGCGCGCCGCGCCGCGAGCGCGAGGCTCGCGCGCGCCGAGGCGCTCGCCCTCGCGGGACAGCCCGCCGAGGCCGGCGAGGCCCTGGCCGACGCCCTCGCGGCCGGGAAGCTCGACGCACACGCCCCCGACGTCGAGCTCGCGCAGACGGAGACGCGGCTCGCCCTGGCCGGCGTCGACGTCGGCCAGGCGGACGCGCCGCTCGCGCGCCGAGCGCTCGTCCTC
>Ga0265339_10003099_pt1 | contig 11697 bp, 6 predicted proteins | sample 4CB219metaG_FD_202085 | JGI IMG/M metagenome (GOLD analysis project Ga0265339, IMG submission 202085) | Rhizosphere microbial communities from Carex aquatilis grown in University of Washington, Seatle, WA, United States - 4-CB2-19 metaG | ecosystem: Host-associated > Plants > Roots > Rhizosphere...
TGCCAAGGCCGGCGGCAACGGCGGTCGCGACCTCGGCCGCGGTGGGAGCCGTGAAGACGATGTGATAATCGCGCCCGGCTCGCTCCAGCGTGGACACCGCGAGCCGATGCAGAGCGCAGCCTTCCACGCAAGTGGCCAGCGGGATCGCCCCGGTGCTGTCAACGCGAGTTGATGCTCCCCGCGCCCAGACCAGTTCCTCGTTCCACTGAAAGCGCGCGTCGGGATCGGCCTTGGCGCCGGACAACGTCACGATCAGATCCAGTTCGCCCAAACGCAATTCATGCAACAGCACCTCGCCCGGCGCATTGCGGATATCGAAGCTGACGTCAGGCCAGCGGGTGCGGAAGCCGGCCAGCGTCCACGCCAACAGCGGGCTGGCGAAATCGCCGGCGATACCAAGCCGTATTTTTTGGGCGGTGGGTCGCGGCCCAGCAAGGTGGAGAATCTGGTCGTTGATCTGCAGCAAACGCCGCGCGTAGCTGACCACGAGTTCGCCGGTCGGTGTCAGCGTCACGCCTGGGGCGCTCTTGTCCAACAATTCACTGCCGAGCAGCATTTGCAGCCGCTTGATCTGTGCACTGACTGCGGGCTGGGTCACTCCCAAGGAGTGGGCAGCCTTGGTAAAGCTGCGCAGATCGACGACTGCGATCAGCGTCCGCAGCAGCTCCGTCGGAATATTTGTCATTAGCGCTCCCCCTGATTCATAACGTCCGACGATGAGCATCAATACGCTGCCAGAGCACCGCTGCCGGATCAGCGCTGCACGACAACGGCGGGGGTTTTCACCCGGTCGTTGGGTCGAAGTGTTACAAAATCGGAGGCCGATCCCAAGTAAAACCTACATAAGTGCAAACCCTGATGCCAGTTGCCCGCAGCGATACGTGGTTTCGCACCGCGAGGCCGTCGGCGTCATCGCAACAAAACTTGCAGAGCGGATCTGAGCTTACAAATTTGCCTGCAATAGTCCTTGCAGTGCAGAGACTGACCTTAGGTTGCCCTTCCGCAATGCTTTAACCCTACCCAAAGATTACGATTGTCCTTTCGGCCCGGTTCTGGTGGCTTGCCGGCCCGTTGTGGTAAATTGATATGGGGAGAGTTGGCGTCGTCGTTGCCGCCACCATTCTGATGACATTCCTGCTGCTTTATGGTCGCGTCATTCGCATGCTCGGGCCGGAGGCCCGGCTGGCCTGGATTCTGACCGGCGCCAACCTGACACTGGTCGCGGCCGTGGTCGCCGCACCGATTCTGCTCGGTCGCGCCATCGACATACTGATCGTGTCCCAGGCCACGGGCAGCATCCCAAGTTGGCCCGTTCTGGTTGCCCTGATCTTCGCCTTTACCGGTCTCTGCCTCCTTGCGGTCGGCGGCGGGGCCATTGTCGCCCTTTACGCCGATCGTCTCGCCCATCGGCGACGCCATGGCGTGCTTACCACCTACTTCGAACACGCCCTGCAGCTTCCCCGCAACATCGAGGGTGGGCCGCATTCCGGTCGCCTGATGAAAATCATGCTGTCCGGTACCGATGCGATGTGGGCGCTGTGGCGCGACCTGTTCCGCGACTCGTTCGCCGCCACGGCGTCGATCGCATTGCTGCTGCCGCTGGCGCTGTTTCTGAACTGGAAGCTCGCGCTGATCTTGACCGGAACCGGTGCCGCCTTCGCGCTGTTAGCGGTGCTGATCCTGCGCAGGACATCCACGCTGCAAGGCTCGGTCGAGGGACATTATTCGGATCTTGCAGAGCGCAGCTCTGACGTGCTCAGCAATATCGGCCTGGTGCAAGGTTTCGCGCGCGTCGATGCCGAAGTCGCCAGTCTGAAGGATTTGGTCGATCGGCTGCTCGCAGCACAAATTCCGGTCCTGTCGTGGTGGGCACTTGCTGCCGTGCTGACCCGGGCGGCGACCACCCTCGCCGTACTGCTGATCTTTCTGGCCGGCGTTTGGCTGCGCCTGCATGGCCAAACCTCGATCGGCGACATTGTCATGTTCATGACGTTCGCCGGCGTGCTGATCGGCCAGCTCGAAACCATCGTTCGCTTCATCAACCGCCTGTCGGACCAGGCACCGCAGCTGCAGGATTTCTTCGGCGTGCTCGACACCGCACCCGCCGTGCGCGACCGCCCCGACGGTATCGATCCGGGCCGGTTGCGAGGGCTGGTCGAATTCAGGGCCGTGTGCTTTGCCTATCACGGCAAGCAACCCGCGGTCACCGATCTGAGCTTCACTGTGCTGCCGGGCGAAACGACCGCGCTGGTCGGAGCCACCGGTGCCGGCAAGTCCACCGCACTCGCGCTGCTCCATCGCGCGTTCGACCCGCAAGCCGGCACCATCATGGTCGACGGCATGGATCTGCGCGGCTTGCGACTCTCGGCACTGCGCCACAATATCGGCACGGTGTTGCAAGAAACGCCGCTGCTCAATCGCTCGTTCGCGGAGAACCTGAAACTCGCGAAACCCGACGCCAGCGAATCGGAGATGCGCGAGGCGCTGGCGCGGGCGCAAGCACTGGACGTCGTCGATGCGAGCGCCGACGGTCTCGGCACCCAGGTCGGCGAAAGCGGCCGGCTGTTGTCGCCCGCCGAACGTCAGCGGCTGACGATCGCGCGTGCGCTGTTAAAGGACGCGCCGATCCTCATTCTCGAAGAGGCGCCGGGCGCCCTCGAGGCTGCCGTCGACACCAAATTGCAGACCGCTCTGGAAGAAGTCACCAAGAACCGAACCACCTTCGTCATCGCGCATCGGCTGGCCACCATTCGCAATGCCACGCGCATTCTGGTGTTCGACGGCGGCCGCATCGTCGAAAGCGGATCATACGACCAACTGATTCAAGCCGGGGGACGCTTCACGGCGCTCGCCAAGGCGCAATTCGGAATCAGTACCGCGCGACCGCGTCCGCTGCGAACGGCGGTGTCAGCCAAGGCCAAGCGCGCTACTTGATTCGCTCCAGAATACTGACGTAGTTCGCGACCGCGGTGCCTCCCATATTGAAAAGGCCCGCAAGCTTGGCATCCTTGACCTGAAAGTCCCCGGCGCTTTCGCAGAGTTGCATCGCGCAAAGCGCGTGCATCGAGACCCCGGTGGCGCCGATCGGATGTCCCTTGGCCTTCAGGCCGCCCGAAGGATTGATCGGCAATGGTCCGTCCTTCTGGGTGAGGCCGTCCTTGATCGCGCGCGCTCCCTGCCCCTCGGGCACCAGTCCCATGGCCTCGTACTCGATCAGTTCGGCCACGGTGAAGCAGTCGTGGGTCTCGACCAGGGAAAGGTCGGTGATCGCGAGGCCGGCGTGGTCGAGCGCCTGCGACCAGGCCGCAGTGCAGCCCTCGAATTTCAGAATGTCGCGCCGCGACATGGGAAGGAAGTCCTGGGCATGGGCGGCGGCGCGGAAAGCAACAGCTTTGTCCATCTGCAGGGCGGTGTCGACGTCGGCGAGCACGATCGCGGCGGCGCCATCGGATACAAGCGAGCAGTCGGTGCGCTTCAGCGGACCGGCGACAAACGGATTCTTGTCACTTTCAGTCCGACAGAAGTCATAGCCGAGGTCCTTGCGCAGTTGCGCATAGGGATTGCCGACGCCGTTGCGATGGTTCTTGGCCGCAATCATGGCAAGGGCATCGGACTGGTCGCCATATTTCTGAAAATAGCGGGCGGCGATCTGGCCAAAGATACCGGCAAATCCCGCTTCGATATTTGCCTCCTCACGCACATAGGAGGCCTTGAGCAGAATTTCCCCGATCTGCGGGCCCGGCGTGGTGGTCATCTGTTCGACGCCGACCACGAGGACGACACGGGCTCGCCCGGCCGCGATCGCCGTGAGTCCCTGGTGCACGGCCGCCGATCCGGTGGCGCAGGCATTTTCGACCCGGGTCGCGCGCTTGAAGCGGAAATCAGGCGACGCCTGCAACACCAGCGACGCAGTAAAGTCCTGGGCGGAAAATCCTCCATTGAAATGACCGAGCAGAATTTCGTCGACATCGGCGGCGGCGATCCCGGCATCCGCGAGTGCCGCGGTCGCGACCTTCACGACCAAGGACTCGACCGTCTCGTCCGCGAGGCGGCCGAACGGCGTGTGCGCCCATCCGATGATGCAGCCGGTCATCGTTTCCTCCCTGTCGAACTTTGGTCGCTTTTGACGGCGAAGCATCTCCCGGCAAAGCGACCGCCGGTTCGCCGCACGACACACGACCGCAACATAACCATGAGCCCCCTGGGTTCCAATGGAACCGGGAACCTTGTCAGCAAGATAGACCGTGTGGGCAAAGATGCCAGTACCTTTGCTTTAGGTCCCGCATTGGGTTTAGATACGCCCGCAACGCCGCCGGAATACTGTTGTTTCCGCGGCTCGACAACAGCTGGATCAAACCATTGCCGTTCCGCCTGAGGCCACCCCCGACCGCCTTTGTGCTCGCCACGGCCCTTGCGGCATTGGCGACTGGCGCCGTTACCCGCGCCGATGCCGAAGCCAGGCTGCTGGTCGAAGTCGAGAGCGGCAAGGTGTTGCAGGCGGACAATGCGACGAGCCCCTGGTATCCGGCCTCCGTCACCAAGCTGACCACGCTCTATGTGACATTGAAGGCGATCAAGGCGGGCCGTATTACTCTCGACACCTTGTTCACAGTGTCGCCGAACGCAGTGGCGCAGCAGCCCTCGAAGATGGGCTTGCCGCTCGGCACTCAGGTCACCGTCGACAATGCCATCAAGATGATGATGGTGAAATCCGCGAACGACATGGCGGTATTGCTGGCGGAAGGGGTGTCCGGCTCGATCGAGAAATTCGCCGATGAGATGAACGATGCCGCCCATCAGCTTGGCATGACGCAGACGAGCTATGTCAATCCGAATGGACTGCCGGCGGAGGGCCAGATCACTTCGGCGCGCGACCTCGCGATTCTCGCACGCGCACTGATTCGCGAGTTCCCCGAATACGATCTCTACTGGCACATCCCCGCGATCAAGTTCGGCAAGCGGGTGATGCACAATTTCAATCCCTTGATCGAGCACTTTCCCGGCGCCGACGGCATGAAGACCGGCTTCATTTGCGCGTCCGGATTCAATCTGGTGGCGACCGCGACCCGCAACGACAAGCGACTGATCGCGGTCGTGCTGGGGGCGCCGTCCTCCGCTGCGCGCACCGTCAAGGCCGCACAGATGTTGGAAAAAGGATTCAATGGCGGCTCGCTCACCTGGCTGACGCCAGCGCTTGGCACCGTCGACGAACTCCAGCCGATCGACGCGCCGCCTCCCAATCTGCACGAGGAGATCTGCGGCAAGCACCACAAGAAGGGGCGTGCCGAGAACGAAGAGGCTGATGCCGCCGAGGGCAGCGGCGATCCCGCTTCTCCGCAAGCCTTCATGCTGTCGAACCTGCACGGGTCGAACCCGAAATCCGGACCGTTGCTGGCGGACTCAATGCCCTCGCTGATCCCGCCGATCGTGGTCTTTACCGGCCCTCCCAAGGGCGCCGGCGCCACGCAATTTGCGTCCACCGATCCAAAATTGCGGGCTGCCTTGCTGGCGGCAAAGTCCGGCCAGTCCGCGGCGGGAGCGCTGGCCTCGGGGAAACCTGCCGGAACCACCTTCGGCGTCTCGAGCGCCCCCTCCGGCGACGCCCTTGCCCCCTCGACATCGGATCAGGTCCCGCTGCCGCGGCCGCGGCCCAAGCTCGCAAAGCTCAAACCGGCAATCCCATGACCTCGGCTGGCGGCAGCGCGGACACGCGCGGGCCTCCCGCGCCGCTGCCTTTTACGGTCATCACGGGGTTTCTCGGCGCCGGCAAAACTACGCTGCTCAACCGCCTGTTGAAGGATTCCGCGCTCGCTGAGACCGCCGTGATCATCAACGAGTTCGGCGACATCGGGCTCGATCATCTGCTGGTCGAACATGCCGACGAGGGCGTGGTGCTGCTGTCGAGCGGATGCCTGTGCTGCACCATGCGCGGCGATCTCGTCACCGCGCTGGAACGGCTGACCCGCGATCTCGACAATGGCCGCGTCCGCTTTCGTCGCGTCGTGATCGAAACCACCGGCCTTGCGGATCCCGCACCTGTGCTGCACACGGTGATGGTGCATCCCTATCTGGTCATGCGCTACCGGCTCGACGGCGTGGTCACCCTCGTCGACGCCGTCAATGGCATGGCGACGCTGGATGCGCATCCGGAAGCCATCAAGCAGGTCGCCGTCGCCGACCGGATCGTGCTGACCAAGACCGACCTGCTGACAACGCCGGACCAACTGGCGAGCAAACAGCAGCTGGTCAGCCGCCTGCACCACCTCAACCCTTCGGCCACCGTGCTGGAGGCTGCAGCACATGAGGCCACGGCCACACAGCTGCTCGACTGCGGTCTCTATGATCCCGAGCGCAAGACGCCGGACGTGCAGCGCTGGTTGCGGGCGGAGGCCTATCATCAAGCCGATGGTCACCATCACCACGCCCACGACGTCAATCGGCATGATGATCACATCCGCTCCTTCACGATCGTCACCGATGATGCCGTACCGATGGTGGTGCTGGATCTGTTTCTTGAGCTGTTACGCTCCGTTCACGGGCCCAACCTGCTTCGTCTCAAAGGGGTGGTAAAAATTCAGGAGGCGCCCGAAATGCCCGTGGTCGTCCACGGCGTCCAGCATCTTCTGCATCCGCTGGCCCAGCTCGATCACTGGCCCGATGACGACCACCGCAGCCGGTTGGTCTTTATTATGCGGGATACCGATCCGGACACGATCCGGCAGCTGTTCGACGCCTTCATGGGGAACGCTGCGACCGATCGGCCAGACCGGGCCGCGCTGGTGGACAACCCGCTCGTCCCGTTCGGTGGCCTCGACCGCTGAACCACCGGCCTGACCGTCCGTCACGCATCACCGCAAGCTCATCACGTTATGGGCCGGCTTTGGCATCAGAGCCTCTTGCCTCCGCTGTGCGACTCCCGGATGGTATCGGCGGCCAAGCGTGACGATGTTCGCGGCAGGGGATGGGCGCGAGGACGGACTGACCATGCGCATGTTCGATCGTCTCAAGGGCGACCTGGAATATCTGCGTGGCGCCCGGCGCGCGCTGCGGATGACCACGCCGATCGCGCGGAATCCCACCCGGGTTTTCCCCGATGTCGTCGAGGAGTTGGCGGAGCGCTTCGGTCCACGGACGGCGCTGTTATCCGACCGCGAAACCTTCACCTATCGCGCGCTGCTCGAGCGCTCGAACCGATATGCCCGCTGGGCGCTGGCGCAAGGCTTGCGCAAGGGCGAAGCGGTCTGCCTGCTGATGCCGAACCGGCCGGAATACATGGCGATCTGGCTCGGGGTGACGCGGGCCGGCGGCACCGTCTCGCTGCTCAATACCAACCTCGTCGGTCCTTCCCTCGCCTACTGCATCGACATCGTCCAAGCCAAGCACATTATCGTGGCGGCCGAGTTGGTCGCGTCCTTTGCGACCGCCGAGCCCTCCCTCAAGACGACGCCGCGCATCTGGGTGCATGGCGAGGAGGTCGGAAACTTTCCGGCTGTCAATCACGCAATCGAACGCTTCAGTGCGGAAAACCTGCGGCCCGACGAGCGGCCGGCGCTCACGATCGAAGACAAGGCACTCTATATCTACACGTCCGGCACCACCGGAATGCCCAAGGCGGCCAATATCAATCATTACCGACTGATGCTCGCCTGCTTCGGCTTTGCCGGCGTGATGGACACCCGCCCGACCGACCGCATGTACGATTGCCTGCCGATGTACCACACCACGGGAGGCGTGGTTGCCACCGGCGCAATCCTGGTTTCCGGCGGATCCGTGGCGATCCGCGAAAAATTCTCAGCACGCGAATTCTGGGACGACATCGTGCGCTTCGATTGCACGCTGTTCCAATATATCGGCGAACTTTGCCGCTATCTGGTCAATTCCCCCGCGAGCCCCAGCGAGACCAGACACCGTCTTCGGCTGTGCTGCGGCAACGGGCTGCGACCCGATATCTGGCCTGCGTTCAAGACGCGCTTCGAGATTCCCTGCATCGTCGAGTTCTATGCCGCCACCGAGGGAAACGTGAATCTGTTCAACTTCGAAGGCGTGCCGGGGTCGATCGGTCGCATCCCGTGGTTTTTGGCCAAGCGCTTTCCGACGCGAATCGTCCGATTCGATATGGACAAGCAGGTCCCCGTGCGCGATGCGCGCGGTTTCTGCATCCCGTGTGCAGTCAACGAAGTCGGGGAAACAATCGGGCAGATCCTGAATGACGCCACCAAGCCGGGCAACCGGTTCGAAGGCTATGCCGACGGCGCCGACAACGAGAAAAAGATTCTGCGCGACGTATTCGAACGCGGCGATATCTGGTTCCGCACCGGCGATCTCATGCGCCAGGATGCCGACGGTTTCTTTTTCTTCATCGATCGCGTCGGTGATACTTTTCGCTGGAAGGGCGAGAACGTCTCAACGACCGAGGTCGCCGAAACGATCAACTTGTTTCACGGCGTCACCGAGACCAACGTGTACGGCGTGCAAGTCCCCGGCCATGACGGTCGCGCCGGCATGGCCGCGATCGTGTGCGACAACAATATCGATCTTGCCGCCCTGCGAGCGCATCTGGTGCAGCGACTGCCGGATTATGCCCGGCCGCTGTTCGTCCGCATCCGCGGCGAGATCGAGGTGACCGCGACCTTCAAGCAGAAAAAGATCGATCTGGTGAAGCAGGGCTTCGATCCGACGACAACGACCGACGCGATTTATTTCAACGACCCACAGACGCGCGCCTTTGTGCGCCTCGATGCGGCACTCTACAAACGCATTCTCGTCGGCGAGATCAAGCTGTCCGGCGCCCGGGAAGAGAGCGCGCCGCCGGTCGTAGCAAAGCCTGCCGACGTGCTAGCGTTCTGGTATGCGGCCGGTGCCGACAAATGGTTCAACAAGGATGCGGCCTTTGATGCCGACATCCGCGCCAGGTTCCTCACCACCTACGAGGCCGCCGCCACCGGCCAGTTGGCGTCTTGGGAGGCCAGCGCCGACGGCACACTGGCACTGATCCTCGTGCTCGATCAGTTCCCGCGCAACATGTTCCGCAACAGCGCGCGTGCGTTTGCCACCGATTCAAATGCGCGCGCCGTGTCCAACCGGGCAATTGCACTGGGATTTGATCGATCGGTCCCGGTGCCAGAGCGGCGGTTCTTCTATCTGCCGCTGATGCACTCGGAAGATCTCACAGACCAGCTGCGCTGCATCGAACTTTGCGAGGCTGCCGACGATTCCGAAGGCGTCGCCTATGCGCGGACCCACGCCGACATCATCCGGCGCTTCAAGCGTTTCCCGCACCGCAACGCCGTGCTCGGGCGCACCACGACGGCGGAGGAAGAGGCGTTCCTCAAGTCCGGCGGGTTTTCCGGCTGAACAATACCGTCGTCGCACATCGCTGCAGACAAGCGCATCCTTTGAATGCCGACGTCACTTGCTAGAAGCTCGAACACTCCGTACCGCCGCCGTTCAAGATCGGCTTGCACCGCATTCCGCGGCGATTGACGTAGGTGTTGTCGCGTTGCTGATGGCTGTATCGCCAGCCACGGCTCAGCATGCATTTCTTGTAGGCCGGCGGAGTGGGCATGCCGAGGGGGTCCACGCCGACTTGCAAGGAGCAATAGTGCGCATCGGCGTTTAGCTCGTAGTCGCCGCGTGCCTGCTTTGTGGTGTTGTCCCAGAAACTGGTGTCGGCCTGCGCCGCCAGGACCGTGCCGAGCAACCAGGCCGCAGCGATGATGGTGCGTTTCATGATGTCGTTCTCCTTCACGAATTCTCGGCATCAGATGCGTCGCGTTGGACAATCGCGGCGCGGGTCGCCCATGGATTTGTCGATCGAGACGCGCCGCACGTTCAACACGTTCAACATCGAATTCATCGTCTGAACGCTGCATGGCGGCCGCATTAAACCTTTTTAATTAACCCGTTTTTCACGACGAAGCCGCGTGGATTATCGCGCCAGGCAGAACCTCCGATCAGGAGACGTCCGCGGCAATGCGCTTTGACCGGCATTCGATGAGCCGATGTATGACCCGTCGGGCTCGACAGGCGCCGGCGAAGCATTGCTCACGGAATCGATCGCTGAGAAAAACGGCTAAGCGCTGATCGCGGCCTTCTGCCGCCGCTTGGCCGGCCGCTCGCCGCGATCGCGCCCCTGGGCGGGTGCTCGTGTCTTGACCCGGTCGAGCACGAAGCGCGCATAGTCGTCCATGTCGCCGTCGAACGGCTTGACGTGGCCGTCGGCCGCCAGCCACAGCCGGTCGGCCACCAACTCGATCAGCGAGCGGTCATGGGTGATCAGGATCACCGCACCTTCATAATCGTTGAGCGCGTCGAGCAGCGCACGTCGGCTGTCGATGTCGAGATGATTGGTCGGTTCGTCCAGGATCAGGAGATGGGGCGCCGACATCGCAACGAGGTTCAGCAATAGTCGTGCGCGCTCGCCGCCGGAGAGATCCGACACCGTCGTCTGCTGCTTGTCGAAACTCAAGCCCCATTGGGCGATGCGCGAACGGCGGGAGGAATCGCTGTCGTCGGGCCGCATGCGGCGGACGATTTCCAGAGGAGAATCGGCGGGGTCGAGTGCTTCGATCTGATGCTGGTGAAACCAGCCGACCTGGGTACGATTGTCCCGTTTCATGATGCCGGATTGCAGCGGGAGTGCCCCGGCGATCATCTTTGCGAAGGTCGATTTGCCGGCCCCGTTCACCCCCAACAGACCGATGCGGTCGTCGACATCGAGCCGCAGATTGAGATCGCGCAGGACCGGGATCCCATCATAGCCGACGGTCGCGTTTTCCAATTGCAACAGCGGCGGCGCCAGCGGCCGCACCGGCGACGGCAGGATGAACGGTGCGACCCGCTCCTCGATGACGGCAGCGATCGGTTCCAGCTTGGCCAGGCGCTTGACCCGCGACTGGGCCTGCGCGGCCTTGCTGGCCTTGGCCTTGAAACGGTCGATGAAGCTTTGCAGATGCGCGCGCTCGGCGTCCTGCTTGGCGCGGAAGGCCGCCTGCAGGCGCGCCTTTTCCGCGCGCCGCTTTTCGAAGTCGTCGTAGCCGCCAGCGTAGAGATCGAGCTTGCCTTCGCTCAAATGCAGAATGGCATCGACGGAGCGGTTCAACAGCTCTCGGTCGTGGCTGATGATCAGCGCGCTGTGCGGATATTTCCTCAGGCGTGCTTCCAGCCAGAGCGCTCCCTCAAGATCGAGGTAGTTGGTCGGTTCATCCAGCAGCATCAAATCAGGCTCGGCGAACAAGGCGGAGGCGAGCGCCACCCGCATCCGCCACCCGCCGGAGAATTCCGCCATCGGCCGGGCGAGGTCAGCGATGGAAAAGCCCAGGCCTCCAAGGATTTCCGAGGCCCGCGCCGGCGCGCGGTCGGCATCGATTTCGATCAGCCGCGCATAGATCTCGCCCATGCGCTCGGGCGGCGCGATCTCGAGTTCGGCATTGAGCGCCTCACGTTCCACGTCGGCGGCCAAAATGGTGTCCAGCAGCGAGACCGGTGACGCCGGGTGTTCCTGATCGACCGAGGCGATACGGGCGTTCTTGGGCAGATTGATTTCACCGCCATCGCTGGTGAGTTGGCCGAGAATCAACTTGAACAAGGTCGACTTTCCGACCCCATTGCGCCCCACCAGCCCGACCTTGGCCCCGGCTGGAAGCGTCACACTGGCCTTGTCGAAGAAACGGCGTCCCCAGCCATTGAACACGAGAT
>Ga0265339_10003100_pt1 | contig 11696 bp, 10 predicted proteins | sample 4CB219metaG_FD_202085 | JGI IMG/M metagenome (GOLD analysis project Ga0265339, IMG submission 202085) | Rhizosphere microbial communities from Carex aquatilis grown in University of Washington, Seatle, WA, United States - 4-CB2-19 metaG | ecosystem: Host-associated > Plants > Roots >...
GCCGACTTCCTGACCGTCTTCTTGTTCCGCAAGGTCGGTCTCAGCACCAACGCCTATCTCGGCTACACGGCGCTGGTCACGGTTCTGTTCGCGATCGCGGTCGCGGTGTTGCGCCGCAAGCAGCGCTTCGATCCGAAGTTGATCGTCCCGGTCCTGATCGAGAGCGCTATCTACGCGATGGTCATGGGCACGGCGATCATCTTCGTGATGACCAAGCTGCTCCATATCTCACCCCAACTCGCCGGGGGAGGGGGCGTCATCGCCAACCAGGGGACGGTGACGCGCGCGGTGATGTCGATCGGCGCGGGCGTCTACGAGGAGACCGTGTTTCGCCTGGGCATGGTGGGTGGGATCGTTGCGTTGCTCCACAAGGTGCTGGGCCTCCACCGCTGGCTCGCCGTGCTCACGGCGTTCGTCGTCTCATCGCTGCTCTTCTCGGCGATGCACCACATCCCGCCCTATGGAGATCCCCTCCACCTCGGGATCTTCACGTTCCGGTTCCTGGCCGGGCTCTGCTTCGCGACGATCTTCTGGACGCGCGGCTTCGCGGTCGCCGTCTACACGCACGCGCTCTACGATCTCTACGTGCTGCTCGTCCGCTAGGCGGTCGAGCAGCGCGGCGAGCCCGGCTACTTCCTGCTCTACTTCCTCTTTTTGGCGGCCGACTTGGCGGCGACCTTGCCCGCGCGCTTGGCCGAGGAGTCATTCACGGCGCGCGCCGGCTTCGCGGTGCGCGAGTGCGCAGGTGCAGCCTTCGCGGGGCGGGCGTGGTGGTCTTTGGAGACGACCACGGCCTTGCGGTTCTTGGACGCCGCCGCGGGGGAGATGTTCGCCTTGGGCGCGCTGGCCTTGGCCGGCGCCTTGTGCCCGTGGTCGTCCTTCTCCTTGTCCCGCTCTTTGTGATCCTTGGCGTGATCCTTGCCGTGTTCCTTCTGATGTTCCTTGGCAGCGACCGGAGCCGGCGTTTCCTTGGCGACAGCTGCCGCCTTGCCCTTGGCCGGCGCCGCCTTTGCCGCAGCTGGAACCTTGGTGTTCGACGGCCGGCCGTCACCCTCGGCCGCCAGCGGCAGCCCGGGCATGTCCTTGCGGTTGTGCACCAGCACGCGCCGCGAGTCCCTGAACGTGATCTCGACCTTGCTGTCGGAGAGCACCTCGGACACGAACCCGCGCCCGAACTTGGGGTGGGTCACGATGACGTTATCGTGGTAGAGCTCGCGAAATTCGTAAGGCTTTCCGCCCTTTTCGCCGTGCTTGTGGAAGAACTCTTCCCAAGTCACCTTCTTCATCATCGCGCGCTTTTTGGCGGCGATCGGCTCGGGGACGTCGTCCTCCACGTCGCCGCGGGGCTTGCGGAACGAGTGGACATCGCCGCACGGATTACACTGCACACGGCGAATTTCGTCTTCGTACTTCGAAATCACGACGTGAGTGGTATCGCCCTTGCACTTGGGGCAATATGCCTCGACGTCGGAGCCGACCTCGTCGACCTCGTCCTCGAACATGAAGTCCATCAGTTCGCCTCGTTAGAGTTCGGCTACTAACACAGTACCGGTAGGCCTGCAAGAAATACGAAGAATTTCGGCGCCAACCGCGTCTCGATCAGGGTAAATAGCGCCCCAGTCCCGATGCGCTACTTCGAAGCCGAAATTCTGGAGAACAGGTCGCTCGGCGGGGGCTATTTCGTCATCGAGCTCGAGGGTTGTCACTCGCTCGGCGAGGCCCGGCCAGGCCAGTTCGTGATGTTGCGCGGTGATTGGGAGCGCGATCCGCTGCTTCCCCGTGCCTTTTCGCTACTTTCCGTCGATCCAACTGGTGGGACCGCCGAGGTACTGGCCAAGACCGTCGGGCGGGGTACGGCCCTGCTGGAGCGGGCGCGCCCAGGCGAGACAATCTCGGTGCTGGGGCCTCTCGGCACTAGCTTCCCGGCGGCATCGCCCGAGCACATCGACCTGCTGGTGGCCGGTGGGGTGGGGTTGCCCCCGATGCTCATGCAGGGGGCCTGGGCGTCGCAGGCCGGCCTGGTGAGCCAGAGCGAGATGCTCTACGGCGGGCGTGGCAGCGCCGACCTGGTGCTGCTGTCCGAGATGAGGGCCCTCGGGTTGGACCTGCACCTCACCACCGAGGACGGCTCGGTCGGACTCAAAGGGCTGGTGACGGCGGCGCTGGAAGCCCGCCTGGACCACCACCGCGGGCAGTCGGTCCGGATCATGGGCTGCGGCCCCAATGCCATGCTCTGGGCGGTCGGGCGCATCGCCCGCGACCGGGGCGTCCCCTGCTTCATCTCGCTGGAGGAGCAGATGGCATGCGGGATCGGCGTCTGTCTCGGGTGCGCGATCCCGGCGCGCTCCCGGCCGTACCGTTACGTGTGCAGCAACGGGCCGGTGTTCGACGCCGCTGACGTGCTCGACGTCGGCAAGGGCGAGCCACCGCGTCCGGCGGAGGCGTGCCTTCCCACGGTGAGGGGCGCGTGAGCCACCAGGTAGGCGCAAGCGCCGCCGCGCCGGTGAAGCTGGCCGTCACCACAGGTGGTGTCGCGTTCCGGAATCCGATCCTGACCGCGTCGGGGACCTTCGGGTACGGCAAGGAGTTCGAGAACCTCACCGACCTCGGCGCGATCGGCGGTCTGGTGACCAAGGGGATCTCGCCCGCGCCCCGGTTCGGCAACGCCACGCCGCGCATCTGCGAGACCGCGTCGGGGATGCTGAACTCGATCGGCCTCGAGAATGTGGGCGTCGAGGGTTTTGCCGGCGACAAGCTTCCATATCTGCGCACCTGCGGCACGCGCGTGCTCGTGAACTTCTTCGGCGTCACCTTCGACGAGTACATCGACTGCGGCGAGCGGCTCGCGCGCCTCGACGGCGTCGACGCGCTGGAGATGAACGTCTCCTGCCCGAACATCAAGGCCGGCGGCATCGAGTTCGGGACCGATCCGCGCGTGCTCGGCGACCTGGTGCGCCAGTGTCGCGCCGCGATCAAGAAGCCGCTCTGGATCAAGCTCACACCCAACACCGCCGACATCGTCGCGCTCGCGAAGGCGTGCGCCGACAGCGGCGCCGACGGCCTGTCGATCATCAACACCATCACCGGAATGGCGATCGACGCGCGGACGCGCCGGCCCAAGATTGCGACCGTCTTCGGCGGCCTCTCCGGCCCCGCGATCAAGCCGATCGCGCTGCGCATGGTCTACCAGGTCCGGCGCGCCGGCGTGCCGCTGCCGATCTCCGGCATCGGCGGGATCCAGGACGCCACCGACGCAATCGAGTTCTTCCTCGCGGGCGCCAGCACCGTTCAGGTGGGCACGCAGAGCTTCGTGGATCCGGACGCATCCGGACGCATCGTGCGCGACCTGGAAACGCGTTTGCGGGCAGACGGTATCAGCGACGTGGAAGAGCTGATCGGAGCCCTGCGAACCGACCCAAAATAGCACCGGTCACGCCATTCGAAAAGGCGTCTGTTTTTAGTAGTTTTCATAGGTTACGACGATTTAACGGATACGAAACCTGGTGGAAACAATCGCGGAGGTAGGGTCGCCCTACACGTCATGAAAAAAATCGAAGCCATCATCAAGCCGTTCAAGCTCGACGATGTGAAGGACCGCCTTCGCGAGATTGGGGTGCAGGGCATGACCGTCTATGAGGTCAAGGGCTTTGGCCGCACGGGTGGGAAGAAGGAGGTTTATCGCGGGTCGGCTTACGTGGTGGACTTCGTTCCCAAGGTTCGCGTCGAGATCGTCGTCAAGGACGACATCGTTCGCGACGTGGTCGAAGCGATCTTGGCAGTGGCCCGCACGGGGCGCATCGGTGACGGGAAGATTTTCGTAACGCCCGTCGAGGAAGCGATCCGCATCCGCACCGGCGAGCGCGGCGAAGACGCGCTCTAGGGACCAGCTCGAGAGCACCCGGTTTTCGTTCACCCAACACACTCACCAGGCATAAGGGGTAGATCCATGACAGCAGCTGAGGCACTGAAGTACGCCGAGAAAAACGGCGCGAAGATGGTCGACTTCAAGTTCGTCGACCTTCTGGGGATCTGGCAGCACACGACGATGCCGGTCGCCAAGCTCACCGCTGACGTGTTCAAGGACGGCTATTTCTTCGACGGAAGCTCGATCCGCGGATGGCAGCCGATCCATGCCTCGGACATGATCTTCATCCCCGATCCGGCGTCGGCGATCATGGACCCGTTCTACGCGTTGCCGACGCTGTCGCTGACCTGTGACATCGTCGACGCGGTCACCCATCAGCCGTACAGCAAGGACCCTCGGACCATCGCGGCCAAGGCCGAGAAGTACTTGAAGTCGACCGGCATCGGCGACACGTCGTACTTCGGCCCCGAGCCCGAGTTCTTCATCTTCGACGAGGTCCGCTTCTCGGAAGGGACCAACCGCTCCAGCTACTTCGTCGACTCGATCGAGGGCATCTGGAACACCGACCGCGAAGAGGGACCGAACCTCGGCTACAAGCCGGCCAAGAAGGGCGGCTACTTCCCGGTGCCGCCGACCGACACGCTCACCGACATCCGCGCCGAGATGGCGATGACGCTCGAGGCGGTCGGCATCCCCGTCGAGGTCTTCCACCACGAGGTCGCGACCGGCGGTCAGTGCGAGCTGTCGATGCGCTTCAACAGCCTCAAGGCCATGGCCGACTGGACCATGTGGTACAAGTACGTCGTCAAGAACGTCGCCCGCAAGCACGGCAAGACGGCGACCTTCATGCCGAAGCCGCTCTTCGGTGACAACGGCTCGGGCATGCACTGCCACCAGTCGATCTGGAAGGACGAGAAGAACCTGTTCGCCGGCGACGGCTACGCGGGCCTCTCCGAGATGGCGCTGCACTACATCGGCGGCATCCTCAAGCACGCGCCGGCGATCTGTGCGTTCACCAACCCGGGCACGAACAGCTACAAGCGCTTGGTGCCTGGCTACGAGGCGCCGGTGAACCTGGCCTACTCGTCGCGCAACCGCTCGGCGTCGGTCCGCATCCCCATCGGTGGCAACTCGCCGAAGGCCAAGCGGCTCGAGTTCCGCTGCCCCGACCCGACGGCGAACCCGTACCTGGCGTTCGCGGTCATGATGATGGCCGGCCTCGACGGCATCCAGAACAAGATCGAGCCGGGCAAGCCGCTGGACAAGGACATCTACGCGCTCGGTCCGGAAGAGGCGAAAGACATCCCGAAGACGCCGGGCGCGCTCGACCAGGCGCTCAACGCTCTGGAGCGCGACCACGCGTTCCTGCTCAAGGGCGACGTCTTCACTTCCGACGTCATCTCGACCTGGATTGACTACAAGCGGGAGAACGAGGTCGACGCCATCCGCCTCCGCCCCCACCCCCACGAGTTCGCGCTCTACTTCGATAACTAGTCGCTTCGGACCCGAGAGGTTCCGAACCGCCGCTGAGCTGCGACCCCATCCGACACGTCGTCGGTGCGGTCGAAATGATGAGCCGGTCGTTGCGATTTTTCATCGCGGCGGCCGGCTCTTTTCATTTGGGGCCTGCGGCGCCATCGAAGTCTTTGACGGCGAATTCGAGCTGCCCTAAGATCTGAGTCCCGCGGAAGTCCGCAAAACTCATGGACTCTCTCTCTCTTACCGATCGCGCGGCGCGCGCGATGTGGCGGCTCCTGCCAAAAGGAGCGTTGTCGGGGGCGATCGGATGGGGGGCCAGCCGCCGCCTGCCCGTGCCCCTGCGCGAGAAGCTATTGTCAGGCTTTGCGCGCAGCTATGGGATCGACGTGAGTGAGGCAGAAAAGCCGATCGCCGAGTACGGCGGCTTCGACGAGTTCTTCACGCGCCGGTTGCGCGCGGGCGCGCGTCCGATCGATGCGGCGCCGGGCGCCGTGGTATCGCCGGCGGACGGCACTGTGGTAGATTGCGGCGTCGCGTCTGCGGGCAAGCTGATACAGGCGAAGGGTGTTTTCTTCGAGCTATCGGAACTGTTGGCAGATGACGCCGCCGCCGCGCGTCTCGAGGGGGGAGCCTATCTCATCACCTATCTGTCGCCGCGTGACTATCACCGAGTTCACTCGCCCGTCGCTGGGCGCGTCGTCGGTTGGAATCACGTCCCCGGTGCTCTCTTCTCGGTGAATGGAAAGAGTGTGCAGCGCGAGCCCGGACTGTTCACGCGAAACGAGCGCTTCGTGACCTTCGTCGAAGGCGTCGCGGGGTTTGCCGCGGTCGTCATGGTCGCTGCCGTCGGTGTCGGTCACATCACCGCGGCCTACGATTCCGACGTGGCCACGCACGACGCGCGGTTCGTGCGCGCGGCGGTGCGACGGCGGGTCTACGACACGCCCCGGCCAATTGCGCGCGGCGACGAGCTGGGGACGTTCCACCTCGGCTCGACGACGATCGCCGTCTTCGAGCCAGGCAAGGTCGCGCTCGATCGCCTCGAGGCAGGGGCCTCGACGAAAATGGGAGCGTCCGTCGGGCGCGTCGTTTGAGTAGGAATCCTCACGTGGCCAATCCCAACGACACTCTCCTGTCCGACGATCCGGCGGCGAATTTGGAAACGCCGCCGCCGGTTCCCGTCGAAGTGCCGGCCGCTGCGGAGCGCAGCAGCGGCGCGATCTCGATCAGCGGCGGCGACTTCGCCACGCCGATGGTGCGCAAGCGGACAATCACCAAGCCGCGCGGCATGCCGACGGTGCCGGCGCCCGTGGATCTCGCGGCCGACGTGGTGACGCCGCCGCCGGCGCAGAACGGAACGCCGGTGGCGCCCGCAGGCAAGCCCAACGCCGCCGGCGCCCGGCAGACCCATCAACGCGCGGCGAGCCCGGTCGACCCGGACGCGACCAGCCTGCACGGTCAGGCCTCGCGCCTGCGCGCGACCGGGCTGCAGCCGGTTCCTCCACCTCCGGCCACCGAGGACATCCCGGTGACGCCTCCGCCCTCACCGGCGGTTCCAAAGACACCCGCGGCCGCTCCCAAGACGCCGGCGGCGGTCGCTCCTAAGACGCCGGCGGCTGCGTTCAGGCGCGGCACCGGAACGGTCAGGGTCGAGCTGCCGTCGGTCGACATCGACCCCGGTCCGACGCCCAATCCGGTCGCGGCGCCAGCTTCATCGCCCGTGGCCACGCCGGTGCCGGTGCGGGCCGAGGCCGCGATCCCCGAGGCCGTTGAGGTCGACGACGAGCCACCCGCCCCGGCACCGCCCGTCGAGACCATGCACGAGGCGCCCGAGGCACTGGCGGCGGCGTCGCCGGCCGAGGAGCCGCCGGTGCTGGATCTGGCATCGCTCGTCGAGCCGGCGATGCACGAAGAGCCGCTGGCGATGCACGAAGAGCCGCTGGCGCTCCACGAAGAGCCGGTCCTTCACGAAGAGCCGCTGGCGCTCCACGAAGAGCAGATGATTCACGAAGAGCCGGCGCTCCACGAAGAGCCGGCGCTCCACGAAGAGCCGGTCCTTCACGAAGAGCCGGCGATTCAGGAGGAGCCCGCGGTCCACGAGCAGGCTGCCGCGGATCAAGGCGCCATCCCTTCGCGACCGATGCACGAAGGCGACAGCGAGCGAAATCTGTCGCCGCTGGCCCATACGCTGGCTCACATCGCCGAGGAGGCGCAGCGGCGCTCCGACGCCGGCCTCGCCTCTGAGGAGCTGGCCTCCGAGGAGGAGCTGGAGCTCGTCGATGCGCCGCTGGATGCAGCACCGGCGGCTCCGGCGGTCCGGCCAATGGTGCCGCCGCTCCCGATCCTACCAGCCGCCGCCTACGCGACGCCTCCGCCGCTGCCCGCGATCCTGGCCAAGTCGTCGGCGCCGCCGCTGCCTGCGCAGGAAGGATCGGTTGCAGGGCCGGCCGCCGCCGATATGTCGGGTGTGCCAGCCCCGCCGCTTCCGGAGGCGCTCGCCGAGCGACCGCGCCGGCCGAAGCGATCGAAGCCCTGGTTCGAAGAGATCTTCGACGAGGATTACCTGCGCACGCTGCCGTTCATGAACCACGAGCAGACGTTGCGCGAAGTCGCGTTCATTGAGGCTTCCCTCGAGGCCACTACCGGTGCGGAGATTCTCGACGTCGGTTGTGGCTACGGGCGACACGCGATCGAGCTGGTACAAAAAGGCCTCAACGTCACCGGTCTCGACCTGTCGTTGCCACTGCTGATCAAGGCCGCCGACGAGGCGCAACAGCGCTCGGTCTCGGTGAACTTCGTCCACGCCGACATGCGCGAGATGCCCTTCGACCGCAAGTTCGACGGCGCCTACTGCATGCTGACCTCGTTCGGCTACTTCGACGAGGACGCCAACCTCAAGGTCGCGGAAGGAGTGGCGCGTGCTCTCAAGCCGGGCGGCCGCTTCCTGCTCGACATCGTCAATCGTGACTACGTGATCACGGATCTACCTACCCGGATCTGGTGGGAGGGGGTCGGATGCGTGGTCCTGGAAGAGGTCGACTTCAACTTCCATACCAGCCGCATTGTCACGCGGCGCTCCGTGGTCTTCGAGGATGGTCGTCAGCTGGAACAGGAGATCTCGGTCAGGGCCTATAGCCTCCATGAACTTGGGCGACTGCTGCGTCAGGCCGGGTTCCGCGTGCTCGACATCTCGGGCAGCATGGCCACTCGCGGGCGGTTCCTGGGCGGCAACTCCCGCAACCTCCTGATCCTCGCCGAGAAGCGGTCCGACTAGCCAGGGTCCCGACCCGAGCTCATCCGCAAAGAACCCGAGCAATCACGAAAACTTGGGGCCGGCCGTGACGCTGGCCACCGGCACTCGACACCAATTCGACGCCAAAGGCACGAAGGGGAGGGAAAACCCCATTGTGCTTGGCCGGGTCGAAACCCATGTTTTCTGTCGGGGTGTGCGACCGATTTGCGGCCAGGGCATCGCAAGGTTCGGTCAGATTGTTCAATCTGGAATATTTATCTGACGAGGAACGTATACCAAAAAAGGGTCCTGCAGGACTGGTTGGGCCCGGAGAAAAGGAATGATGAATCGAAGTATGGGAAAGGCTCGGTCGTCGCGCAAGCAGCGACTTGATGGGGCTCGAAAAGGCAGGGCAGCGCGTCCAGGGAACCGCGTGCCGCGGATCAAGGCCCGGGGCGCCGCGGTAGCGGTGCCGGCCAACGACACGGCTCTCGAGGTTCGCGCGCTGGACCCGGAGATGGTTCCGGCCAATGTCGTGATGCCCGCCGATGGCGATGCTCTCGACGACAGCAATTTGATGGCCGAGGGCGCGAGCGCTCCCGTCGGGGATCTCGAGATGGCGGCTGCGGCCGAGCCGGTGGTCGACGCCGAGGACAGCGAGTCGGAGGCTGAGGACGCCGAGGACGCCGAGGACGCCGAGGACATCGACGCCGAGCTTTCCGGCAGCACCGTTGGGAAGAAGAAGCGTGGCGAGGAAGAGCCGGCGAGCTTCCTGGCGATGTACTTCCGCGACATGGCGGAGCTGGACGTCCTGCGTCCGGAGCAGGAGTTCGAGACCGCGCGAAAGATCGAGGAGATGGAGCTCGATCTCTGGCGGACGCTGCTCGGGTTCGCTTCGGGCGCCGACTGGATCGGCGACACAATCGAGAAGGCGGTCGGCAAGCCGATGCCGGAGGTGAAGGCCTATCGGATGGCGGCTGAGAAGGCGCGCCACAAGGCATCGATTCCGATGCGTGGCCGTTTCGACAAGTCGGCGGGCGAGCTCGCGGTGAAGCTCCGCGGCATCGACATCGATCGTCTCTTTTTGGATGCGTCGCTGGCGGAGATCCAACGCATCGGGCGCGCGACCGAGGGGTTGCCGTTCGAGGGACACGTGCCGTTTACGACGACTACGCGGGTCTTCAAGACCTACGTCAAGACGGTCCGGCAGAAGGCATTGCGGCTCAAGGCGGCCAAGAACGAGTTCGTGAAGGCGAACTTGCGCTTGGTGGTCTCGATCGCACGCCGGTTCAACCACGGGCGGCTGCCGCTCGCCGACCTGATTCAGGAGGGCAACATCGGCCTGATGAAGGCGGTCGAGCGCTACGACTACCGTCGCGGGTTCCGGTTCTCGACCTACGCCAGCTGGTGGATTCGTCACGCCATCAGCCGCGCGCTGGCCGACAAGGGTCGCGCGGTGCGCCTGCCGGTGCACATGATCGACGCCTACCACCGCATCGCGAAGTCTCAGCGGGAGCTCCAGTCCAAGCTCGAGCGCCCGCCGTCGACGCAGGAGATCGCGGCTGCGACCGGCATCGAGGCGGAGAAGCTCGAGAAGATGAAGACGTTCCTGTCCGAGACCCCGGTCTCGCTGGATCGTCCCATCTCCGACGAGGATGGCCGCCGCCTCATCGACGTGCTCGTCGATCCGAACGAGGGACCGGGAGTGCCGGACCAGATGGTGTCGACCGAGACCCAGAGCGAGATGCTGAAGCTGCTCGGGGGACTGAAGCCGATCGAGGCCGACATCCTCCGCAAGCGATTCGGTCTGCTCAATGATCGCGAGCGTACGCTCAAGGAGATTGGCGACGAGTACAGCCTGTCTCGCGAGCGCGTGCGCCAGCTTCAGGAGCAGGCGCTGGGCAAGATGCGTCGCGCGATGGCCAAGCGCGAAATGCTCTAGTCGAACCGTCCAGGGCCAGGGCCAGGGCCAGGCCAGGGCGATGCAAGGTCGCCGTTGCGCAGAGGTTCGCATGACTCAGCCGGGCAAAAGCCCGGCTGAGTTTTTTCACGTCTGCATCACGATTATTTCGTGGTTGTTGACCAGTTTGGGGGGACGGGGCTATGGTCACAAACCTCAAATGGGAGACAACGTCATGAAACGTCCCCTCGGTTTCGCGCTTGGTTTGCTCCTGGTTGGCGTGGCGGCCTGTACACAGAGTGGCGGGCCCCTCAAGGTCGACTCCGTCGAGCCGCCGCAGGGCACCACGGCGGGCGGTGAAGAGATCACGATCGTCGGTGGCGGGTTCCAGCCTGGGAAAACTCAGGCGCAGGTGAAGTTCGGCCGGAAGATCGCCGAGACCGTGACAATTGCATCGCCGAGCAAGATCCGCGTCGTGACGCCCTCGAACGAGAAAGGGCCGGTCGACGTACGCGTGTCGTTCGACGACGGCGCCGAGTTCAAGATTCCGAACGGCTTCCGTTACCTGGAGCCCACGCAGGGTGACAACGCCCGCCGCGCGTTCTTCTCGGGTAACAAGCCGGGCTCGAGCAGCGGCAAGATCGAGGTCGAGAAGGCGACGCCCTAGGGGCGTCGCTCGTCAGGCAGGCACGGAAACCCCGGAGGGTTCCGTGCCGGGCGCGCCGACTCAAGTCAATTCGAGTCGGAACAGCTGCTGGCCCATCAGCACGAACGAGCCCGTCGGCACCAGCCGCTCCGAGCGGATCCGCAGAAACGTACCGTTCGACGAGCCGAGGTCGGAGAGAAAGACCTGGTTGTCGTTGATCGCGATGCGCGCGTGCGAACCAGAGACGTAGCCGTCCTCGGGAAAGAGCACGTCGCCGCGCTCGCGGCCCAGCACGATCGCGTCGCCGAAGAGCGGGAAGGCCGATCCGTCGACGTCACGCCCGACGACGACCGACAACCGGCCCCAGAATCCCGGGTTGGGCGTGCCCATGATCTCGGTGCCGTCCTCGAGCGGCTGGGGAGACGAGATGATCTCGAAGCGCAGCAGCTCCTGGCCGATACGGAAGATGTCGCCGGACTCGAGCGGCTCATCTTGCGAGATCTTGAGGAACACGCCGTTCAGGCTACGTAGATCGCGGATCATCATCCCGCTCGGACCGATCAGGAACTCGCCG
>Ga0265339_10003103_pt1 | contig 11690 bp, 11 predicted proteins | sample 4CB219metaG_FD_202085 | JGI IMG/M metagenome (GOLD analysis project Ga0265339, IMG submission 202085) | Rhizosphere microbial communities from Carex aquatilis grown in University of Washington, Seatle, WA, United States - 4-CB2-19 metaG | ecosystem: Host-associated > Plants > Roots >...
TGCCAAAGCTTCGGGCGGCGACATCGTCAGCATCGAACCGACCGCGACACTCGCGGCCGCGGCAACACTCTTGTCTGCGCATCGTATCGGCGCGGTCGTGATCCTCGGCGCTGGAGGTCGCCTCGCCGGCATATTGTCGGAGCGCGACATCGTACGCACGCTCGCCGAGCAGGGCGCGGCAGCTCTTGATCTGCCGGTCGGGCAGGCCATGACGCGCAACGTCGTCACCTGCAACGCGGATGAAACCTGCGCCAGTATCATGGAGCGGATGACGCAGGGAAAATTCCGTCACATGCCGGTGATGGCGGAGAACCGCATGGTCGGCATCATCTCGATCGGCGACGTGGTCAAGAACCGCGTCGACGAGGTCGAGCGTGAATCCGAGGCGATGCGCGATTACATCCGCACGGCGTAGCGCGAGCGTCTTATTTCGCCACGCCGTTGGCGCTGACCGGGTGGGACAAAGCGGCGATCGCTTCGCTAATACCGGCGATCTCTTTTTCCGTGGTCTCGGTGCCGATCTTGATGGCCTCGGCGGCACGATGAAAATCGAACCAGCCGATGTGGCCGAGCCGAGGGCTGATCATGACGTCGGCCGGATCGCCGGCGAGGCGTGAGCGTGTGATGCGGTCCTGCATGACGTTGAAGGCTTCCACCATCACCGTCGGAATGCCCGGGCTGGTGCGCGTGCCGAAGAGGTGGCGGAACGACGGTTTGCCGCCAAATACACCGCGCAGCTTGCCCGACGATTCCGCGGGGCCTTCGTCGCTGGCGTCGGAGCCGTGATCGGGAATGATGGTGCCGCGGCCGAAGATGTCGGCGTTGAGGTTGACGGCGATCACCAGCCGCGCGCCGAGCGCGCGGGCCGCCGAGACCGGCACCGGATTGACCAGCGCGCCGTCGACCAGCCAGCGTCCGCCAATCCGCACCGGTGGGAAAATGCCGGGCAGGGCGTAAGAAGCGCGCAGCGCCTCGGCGAGCCGCCCGCGCGTCAGCCAGATTTCGTGACCGGTGTTGAATTCGGTAGCGATCGCGGCGAAGCGGATCGCCAGTTCCTCGATGCGCTTGTCGGGCAGACCGTCTTCCAGCCGTTTGGCCAGATTGCCGCCGCGGATCAGGCCGGAGCCCGACAGATTGATGTCGAGGTAGCGCAGGATGCTGCGCACGGTCAGGCTGCGCGACCAGTCCTCGAGCGCGTCCATCGCGTGCGCGGCGAAGCAGCCGCCGACGACCGCGCCGATCGAGGTGCCGACGATGACATCGGGAATGATGCCGTGCGCGACCAGCGTGCGCATCACGCCGATGTGGGCAAAGCCGCGCGCGGCGCCGCCGCCGAGGGCAAGCCCTATGCTCGGACGAACCATTTCGGGCTGGACCGGCGCGGTGGTCGCTTCGGCTGAACGGTCGCCGTTACGCGCTCGGGAAAAAAATCCCTCAAACACCAAAATTATCTCCCCAGGGCCCCAATTGTCAGATCGGACAAGCCACTCGGACAAGCGCTTCGTGCCGGTATGGTGAAAATTGCTGGCGGAGTCTTGTGACCGAAACGTGACGGAGCAGGGTGCGCCGATGTCATTACATTAGGGTAAACGCCCGCTGCGGCTATTTGTTCGGTCGCTGCATTGCAAACACGGCCTCGACCACCGCGTATTCGTCATAGCCGCAACGCGCGATCGGCTTCATCGCTGCGGTGTCGAGCCGGCCCTCGACGATGAAGCCGTCCTCGATGTGCACGCCGATGACCTGCCCGAACACCACGTGACAATCCATCGCCGTGCCGTCGATGTCCTTGAGCGTTGTGATCTGCAGCAGCTTGCATTCGAGTGCGCAAGGCGCAGCGGCGACGCGCGGCGGCTTGACCAGCCGCGACGGCGCAGCCGTCAGTCCGGCGCGCTCCATCTCGTTGACGCCGCGCGGCAAGGGCGCCGAGGTGATGTTCATCTGCTCGCGCAGATCCCAGGTCGCGAGGTTGCAGACGAACTCGCCGGTCTCGGTGATGAAGCTCACCGAGTCCTTGCGGCCCTCGCTCGCGAACATCACGACGTTGGGCTTGCTGTTCACGCCGTTGAAAAACGAATAGGGCGCGAGATTGACTTCGCCTTTGGCGCTGATTGACGTCACCCAGCCGATCGGGCGCGGCGCGACGATCGCCTTGAACGGATCGTGGTGCAGCCTGGGATCGCGTTTGTCAGGCTCGTAGAACATCGGTTGCTCACGCCCCGTAGTAGCTGACGATGTCGGCGAGCTTCGGCCGGTCGCGGTCCTCGGGCGGCCTGGCGGGACGTCCAATATGCACGAAGGCGGCAACGCGTTCGTTCGGGGCGAGGCCGAGCGCGTCCAGCACGCGCCGGTCGTAGGCGTACCATTCGGTAATCCAGCTCGCGCCGAAGCCCATTGCGTGCGCGGCGATGACGAGGGACATGGAGGACGCACCGGCGGAGAGCTGTTGCTCCCACTCCGGGATCTTGGCGTGCTGCGTCGCGCGGCTGACGACCGCGATGACGAGCGGCGCGCGCGAGAGCCGATTGCGCTCGAACGCCAGCTGGTCGGCAGTTGCGTCGGGATGCGCGGCGGCAAATACCGCGGCGATCTTGTCGCCGGCCGCTTGCCGAGCGCTGCCTTCGAACACGATGAACCGCCACGGCGCGAGCTTGCCGTGATCCGGCACCCGCGAGGCGATGCCGAGCAGCGTATCGATCTCGTCGCGCGTCGGCGGCGGGCCGGTCAATTCCATCGGCTTGATTGAACGGCGCGTTTTCAACAATTGCAGCGCGTCAGGCATCGGTCATCCATTCGTTCACAGGCCGTTGCGCCTAGCATGGCGTTACCGGGCGGCAAAGCCCGGCTTGAATTCGCCTCGATTTGGCCCGACAAACGAGTCGCATGAACAGGCAGACCGGCACATCTCGTTCGTCCGGCCGTTGGTGGCCGGCGCTTGCGCTTGCCGCGGCCCTGTTGCCGCATGCGGCCGCGGCGCAGTCGTCTCTGTTCTCGAATGCGCCGACCGCAGGCTGGCCGGCCTCGACCGACCGCGGCGGCGTCGCCGTCCCGAACAACGTGCTTGCCCCGGCGGTCAATCCGACGACGCCGCGTGCGCCTCTGCCGATGGTGCCGGCCGGCCAGGTCGCGCTCGCGCTCGATGCCCGCTTCGGCAAGGACGCGCCGCCGATCCCGGGCGGGCTGACCTGGCGGGTCTATTCCAGCAAGCCGGACGCCACCGGCAAGTTCGTTCTCCTCAAGGAAGACAAATCGCCGGCGCCGACGCTGGTGCTGCCGGCCGGCAATTATATCGTTCATGTCGGCTTCGGGCTCGCCACCGCGGTCAAGCCGGTGACGCTCGCCAACGAAGCGGTGCGCGAAGAATTCGACCTGCCCGCCGGCGGCCTGAAGCTCGAGGGCCGCGTCGGCGACGTGCGCATCCCGGCGGGGCAGATCTCGTTCGACGTCTACAAGGGCAGCCAGTTCGAAGCCGGCGACCGCCGGCCGATCGCCGAGCACGTGATGACCGGTGATGTGCTGGTCGTGCCGGAGGGTACCTATTACATCGTCTCGAACTATGGCGACGCGAATTCGGTGGTACGCTCGGATATCCGCGTCGGCGCCGGCAAGCTCACCGACATCACCGTGACGCATCGCGCCGCCGCGATCACGCTCAAGCTGGTGAGCGACAAGGGCGGCGAAGCGCTCGCCAATACCGCGTGGTCGGTGCTCACGCCGGGCGGCGATGTCATCAAGGAATCGATCGGCGCCTTCCCGCGGGTCATCCTCGCCGAGGGGGAATACCGCGCCATCGCCCGCAACGAGGGCAGGGTGTTCGAGCGCGAATTCAAGGTCGTCACCGGCGTCGATGGCGACGTCGAGGTGCAGGCGCGATAGCAAACGGCGCAATTGCGCATATATACGAGTTGCTGGAACAATTTTAGTCGCGCATTTGTTGGGCGAAGGGTGCCGCCATGGATATCTTCCCCTCCCTCGACCCCCAATTCATTGCGCTTTTGCTCGATGTCGATGGGACGCTGATTGACATCAAACCGGCACCGAGCGAGGTGCACGTGTCCGACGAACTGCGCGAAGTGCTGGCGCGTCTGTCGCGGCAGACCGGTGGGGCGCTGGCGCTGGTCAGCGGGCGGCCGGTCGCCGATCTCGACAGGCTGTTCGCCCCGCTCGAGTTGCCGACCATCGGTGGGCACGGCGCCGAAATCAGGCTGCGGCCCGGCGAACTCATGAGCGGCGCCGCGCCGCTGTCCGCAAACCTGCGCCGGCAGCTCGCCGGTGCCGCGACGCCGGGGTCCGGCATCCTGGTCGAGGACAAGGGCTATTCGCTGGCGCTGCACTACCGCAATGTGCCGCAACACGAAAAAGATCTGCGCGCCTCGATCGACGCCGGGCGTGCCGCGTTCCCCGGAGAAGCAACGGAAGTGCAGCCCGGCAAATTCGTCTTTGAAGTGAAGCGCCCCGGCGTGAGCAAAGGCGAGGCCGTGCGCACGCTGATGACGCAGTTGCCTTTCGCCGGGCGCCGTCCGGTCTTTATCGGGGATGACGTGACCGACGAATCCGTGTTCGCGATTCTGCCCGAGCTGAAGGGCCTCGGTTACTCCGTCGGCCGTCATTTCGACGGCATGGCCGGCGTCTTTGATTCGCCGTCGCAGGTCCGCCGCGCGTTGAAAGAATTCGCCGCGCGTCCAGACGGGACGCCGGCATGACCGACTACGGCCTCGACCTCGCAGTCATCGGCAACGGCCGCACCGCGGCGCTGCTCGACCCGTCCTCGCGCATCGTCTGGTGGTGCCTGCCGCGCTACGACAGCGACCCCGTGTTCAGCCGTCTGCTCGCCGGCACTGAGGAAAAAGGTTTCACTGACGTCGTGCTCGACGGTTTCGTCGAGACGCGCTCGAATTATGAACGCAACACCGCGATCGTGGTCACCGAACTGATCGACCGCAACGGCGGCGCGGTCCGCATCACCGATTTTGCGCCGCGGTTCCAGGAATATGGCCGCGTCTACCGGCCGCCGCAGTTGATCCGCATCATCGAACCCATCGCCGGTACGCCGCGCATTTCCGTCCGCATCCGCGCCACGCACCGTTACGGCGAGCCGGTGGCGACGCGGACTTCCGGCAGCAATCACATGCGGTTCTGGCGCGACGACGTCGGCATGCGCGTGACCACCGACGTGCCGCTCTCCTATATCGAGAGCGAGGCGCCGTTCGTTCTGACGCGGCCGATGCACATGGTGTTCGGCGTCGATGAACCATTCGCCGGCACGCTGGATTCGACCTGCCGCGACTTTTGCCAGCGCACCCGCGATTACTGGCAGGAATGGGTCCGCCGCCTCGCCTTTTCCATTGACTGGCAGGAAGAGATCATCCGCGCCGCGATCACGCTTAAGCTGTGCAGCTTCGAGGAGACCGGTGCGATCGTCGCGGCGCTCACCACCTCGATCCCCGAGTGTCCCGGCACCGGGCGTAACTGGGACTACCGCTTCTGCTGGCTGCGCGACGCCTTCTTCGTCGTGCGCGCGCTCAACCGCATCGGCGCGACGCACACGATGGAGGACTTCATCTCCTATATCCTCACCATCGCCGCCGGCCGCGCCGACACGTTGCGCGCGCTCTACGGCATCGTGCACACCGACAAGCTGGACGAGCGGGAGGCGCCGGCGCTTGCCGGTTTCGGCGGCGACGGTCCGGTGCGCGTCGGCAACGCCGCCTGGGCGCAGGACCAACACGACGTCTACGGCAGCATCATCATGGCGGCGGCGCCGATGTTCTTTGACCGGCGGCTGCCGCGGCCGGGCGATGAAGCGTTATTTCGACTGCTTGAGCCAATCGGCGAACAGGCCGCGAAGTTCGCGCTCAAGCCCGATGCCGGCATCTGGGAATATCGCGGGCGCACGCGCGTGCACACCCATTCGGCGGCGATGTGCTGGGCCGGCTGCCAGCGGCTTGAGGCGATCGCTAACCATCTCGGTCTCACCGACCGTGCTCAATATTGGGGCAAGGCCGCCGCCGGAATTCGCGAGGAGATCCTGCAGCACGCATTCAACCCCAAGCTCAAAGCGTTTTCCGCCGCGTTCGACAGCGACGACCTCGACGCCAGTTCGCTGCTTTTGGCGGAAATCGGGCTGATCGCCCCCGACGATCCGCGTTTCGTGTCCACGGTGAAGGCAATTGAGGGTGAACTTCGCCGTGATTTCCACGTTATGAGGTATGCGGCTGCCGACGATTTCGGCTTGCCGGAGACGGCGTTTTTGATTTGCCGATTTTGGCTAATCGACGCAATGTGGGAAACGGGGCGGCGCGAAGAGGCCCGAGACATGTTTGTCGATGCGCTTCGCCTGCGGAATCGCTATGGCCTTCTGTCGGAAGACGTGCACCCCGTGACCGGAAAACTGTGGGGAAATTTTCCGCAGACCTATTCGATGTCCGGGTTGATCTTAACCGCGATCAAGCTGTCGCGCAGCTGGGGAGACCGGTATTGGCGCGGCTCGTCATAGTCTCCAATCGCGTCGGCGTTCCGGACAACGGGGCTCGGGCCGGCGGGCTTGAGGTTTCCATTCGACCGGCGCTGCGCAAGCGCGGCGGCGTCTGGTTCGGCTGGAACGGGCGGGTCGCCGAGAGCGATCCAGGTCCAGCGAAGACGATCGAGCGCGACAACGTCGCCTACGTCACCATCGGTCTGCGCAAGGACGACTATGAGGAATTCTATAACGGCTTCGCCAACCGGGTGCTGTGGCCGATCCTGCATTACCGGCTCGATCTCGCCGAGTTCACGCGCCGTGACCTGAGTGGCTATTTCCGCGTCAACGAATATTTCGCCAGCAATCTGGAGACGCTGCTGCGGCCCGACGATGTCATCTGGGTGCACGACTACCATTTGATTCCGCTGGCCAAGACGCTGCGCGAGCGCGGGCACAAGAACAAGATCGGTTTCTTCCTGCACGTCCCGTGCCCGCCGCCGGAAATCCTGACCGCGTTGCCCAATCACGAGCGGCTGATAGCCGCGCTCGGACATTACGACTTGGTCGGCTTCCAGACCGAGATCGATGCCAACAATTTTTCGCGCTACCTGGCGAATGAATGCGGATTAAAACATATCGGTCCCGACAGCTTTGCCTTCGACGACCGCGAGGTGCGCATCGGCGTGTTTCCGGTCGGCGTCGAGGCGGAAGCTTTTTCGCGGCTGGCGCGGCGGGCCATGGGCTCGGCTTTCGTGCGTGAGGTGCTGGAGAGCCTGTCCGGCCGCGCCATGATCATCGGCGTCGACCGGCTCGATTATTCCAAAGGTTTGCCAGAGCGCATGAACGCGTTCGAGCGATTCCTCACCATTTGTCCCGAATGGCACGGCAACGTGACCTACCTCCAGATTACGCCGCAGAGCCGCGCTGGAATTCCCGAATATGCCGATATTGGGCGCGCGGTCGGCGAAGCGGTTGGCCGCATCAACGGCGCCTTCGGCGAAGCCTCCTGGACGCCGCTGCGTTATATCAACAAGGCGCACAGCCGCACCGCGCTGGCTGGGCTTTACCGCGCCGCGCGCGCCGCGCTGGTGACGCCGCTGCGCGATGGCATGAACCTGGTGGCGAAGGAATATGTGGCGGCGCAGAACCCGGACGATCCCGGCGTGCTGATCCTGTCGCGCTTTGCCGGCGCGGCGCGCGAATTGACGGCGGCGCTGCTGGTCAACCCTTACGACCACGAGGGCGTCGCGCTGGCCATCAACCGCGCATTGTCGATGTCGGTCGAGGAGCGCCGCCAGCGCCATGCGGTCAATTATCGTGTGCTGGTGCAGAACGACCTCGGGCGTTGGGCCGAGCGGTTTCTGGCGACGCTGGAGGCGCCGGCGGTCGCGACGCTTCGCCCACAGGGGCGGCTGGCGAGCGGCGGCTAGAGTGCTATATCTCACGGCGGCGAATATCTCGCCGCATCAGCAAGGAATCGGATTCATGACGACAATGCGGGTGTCGGCGATTTGCGGAGTGTTGTCTGTCATTCTGGCGCCAGGCGCGGCGCTCGCAGCCGACGCCAACCACGGCGGCGAACTGGCCAAGCGCTGGTGCGCCAGCTGTCACATCGTGTCGGCCGACCAGAAGAGCGGCTCGACGCAGGCGCCGCCGTTCAGCGCCGTCGCCAAGCGCCCGCATTTCGACCAGAGCCGGCTCGCGTACTTCCTGCTCGACCCGCATCCGAAAATGCCGGACATGGGGCTGTCGCGCAACGACGCCAACGACCTGGCCGCCTTCATCGCCACGCAGAAGAAGTAGCTACTCGAGACCTTCGACGATCCGCACGTCGCGCTCGGCGCCGTCGCCCAGCACCTTGACCGCGGCCTGATAGGCCGGGCTGTCGTGCGCTGCGATTGCCTTCTCCACGCTGTCGAACACGCTGATCACCAGGCGTTGCTTGAGGCCGGCCTCGAACGCTGCCGCGGCCGTACCGCGCGCCAGATATTTGACGCCGAACGGAGCGAGCGCGCCCGGCGCGAGCTTGGCGTAGGCGGCAAGCTTCTCCGGATCCTTGATCGAGCGATAGCAGGTCACCCAGTAGCCTTTTGGCATTGGTATCCTCCCTTGTTCAGTTCGTGTTGTTCGCGCGGTTCACGTCCGGTGGCACCGCTTCGTCGGCGAGCGCCTTGAGCGCGGCGTCGAGCGGCATGACTTCCTGTTTTTCCTGACCGAGGCGGCGGATCGAGACGGTGCGCTCGGCCGCTTCCTTCTTGCCGACGACCAGCAGGGCAGGGACCTTGGCGAGCGAATGCTCGCGCACCTTGTAGTTGATCTTCTCATTACGCAAGTCGCCGTCGACGCGCAGACCGAGTTTGCGCGCGGCGTCGATTGCCTCGCGCGCGTAGTCGTTGGCGTCGTCGGTGATGGTGGCGACGATCGCCTGCACAGGCGACAGCCACAGCGGCAGGTGCCCGGCGTAGTGCTCGATCATGATGCCGGTGAAGCGCTCAAGCGAGCCGAACATGGCGCGGTGGAGCATCACCGGCGTCACCTTGTTGGAGTGCTCGTCGATGTAGAAGGCGCCGAGCCGCCCTGGCATGTTGAGGTCGACCTGCACGGTGCCGCATTGCCAGTCGCGGCCGATGGCGTCGCGCAGCACGTATTCGAGCTTGGGGCCGTAGAAGGCGCCTTCGCCCTTGTTGAGCGTCCACGGCCGGCCGGACGCTTTGAGCGCCGCCATCAGCGCGGCTTCCGCCTTGTCCCAGACCGCCTCGTCGCCGATGCGCTTTTCCGGGCGGTCGGAGAACTTGATGCGGACGTCCGAGAAACCGAAGTCCTCGTAGATCGACAGGATCTGGTTGTTGATCTTGAGCGACTCCTCGGCGATCTGGTTCTCGGTGATGAAGACGTGGGCGTCGTCCTGGGTGAAGGCGCGCACCCGCATCAGCCCGTGCAGCGCGCCCGACGGCTCGAAACGGTGCACCTTGCCGAACTCGGCGAGCTTGAACGGCAGGTCGCGATACGATTTCAGCCCGTTCTTGAAGATCTGGATGTGGCCGGGGCAGTTCATCGGCTTGATGACAAAGATGCGCTCGTCGTCTTCGCGCGGCTGCGTCAGGAACATGGCCTCGCGGAACGTCGCCATGTGGCCTGAGGCGACCCACAGCGATGAGTCCATCAACTGCGGCGCGTTCACTTCCGAGAAGCCGAACTCCATCTGACGGCGGCGGATGTAACTTTCGAGCGCCTGGAACAGCGTCCAGCCTTTCGGATGCCAGAACACCGATCCCGGCGCTTCCTCCTGGAAATGGAACAGGTCCATCTCGCGGCCGAGGCGGCGATGATCGCGTTTCTCGGCTTCCTCGAGTTGCTTGAGGTACGCGTCGAGCTCTTCCTGCTTGGCGAAGGCGGTGCCGTAGATACGCGTGAGCATCGGGTTGTTTGAATCGCCGCGCCAGTAGGCGCCCGCGACCTTCATCAGCTTGAAGGCATTGCCGACCTTGCCGGTCGAGGTCATGTGCGGGCCGCGGCACAGGTCGAACCAGTCGCCCTGCTTGTAGATCTTGATCTGCTGGTCCTCGGGAATCGCGTCGACCAGCTCGACCTTGAAGCTCTCACCCATGTCGCCGAAGGTCTTCTTCGTCTTGTCGCGCGACCACACCTCTTTAGTGAATGGTTTGTCGCGGGCGATGATCTCCTTCATCTTCTTCTCGATGACGGGCAGGTCCTCCAGCGTGAACGGCTGGTTGCGGAAGAAGTCGTAATAGAAGCCGTTGTCGATCACCGGGCCGATGGTGACTTGCGTGCCCGGCCACAGCGACTGCACCGCCTCGGCAAGCACGTGCGCGGCGTCGTGCCGGATCAACTCCAGCGCGCGCGGGTCCTCGCGATTGATGAATTCGATTTTGGCGTCGCGCTCGATCGGGTCGGCGAGATCGGCCACCGCGCCGTCGAGCGCCATGGCGACGGTTCGCTTCGCCAGCGAAGGCGAGATGCCCTTGGCGACGTCCAGTCCGGTTGTGCCAGCGGGATAATCCCGGCGTGCGCCGTCGGGAAAGGTCAGCGCGACAGTCTGCGCCATGGTCTCGTCTCCTTCTGCTCACTCCTGCGAACGAGCGCAGGTAAGCTTCGACTTCGATCGGGCAGGGATATAGCAGGCGGTTCAGCGGGCGCAACTGGGGTCCGGGCGCTGCGTTTCATGGCTGTCGTCCGAGGACGGGTCGCCAGCACTCCTTGCGGCTAGCTAGTATTACTTATTGTGCAATTTTGACCAGCGCTGCGCTAGTCCGCATGTCACTGGGAATTGAAAAGCTCACTGAATCTTTCGCGTGAGCTGACACCCGTTTTATGTCGCGTCAAATACAGGGCGCGCCGCCAATGACTGTCGCAACAGGGATACCAAAATGCTTTTTAGACCGGAAACCCTCCGAAAAGAAGATCGACGCACAAATGTCCTCCTGGTCGAGGACAATCCAGGCGACGCGCAGTTAACGCAAGACGCCTTCCAAGCGGTCAACAGTTCCGTCCAATTGCACGTTGCTCGAGACGGAGCGGAGGCTATGGGGTTCCTAAAGCGGGATGCCCTTCACGCCGAAGCGCCGCGGCCGAAACTTATCCTGCTTGATCTCAACCTTCCGGTAATGGATGGGCGCGAGGTTTTAGGTCACGTAAAGCGCGATGAAGAACTGAAATCAATTCCGATAGTCGTCTTGACCATTTCCGATAGCAAAAATGATATTGAGAAATGCTATCAAGATCGAGCGAGCTGTTACATCCAGAAGCCAATTCAGCTGGAGGGATTCCAAAGTCTTGTGCGCGCAATCAACAATTTCTGGCTGATCTGGGATCGTGATGCAGCAGACGTTCAGGGTCTCGGCGTTCGTAACGCGTTCCGGTGATGCGTTTTTGTGACTCCGACGCTTGCCAATTTTGTGCGCTGGCCGATCAACCAGACATCGCCCCGTGCCATCGGCGCAAAGCGCTATTCTGCATGGGGCTTTCAAAAGCGCAGACCCCGCCACTTCGCGCGGCGCTCGAAGAGCTAAGCCTGCAGCTTATGGACGAAGCCACGGCACTTGACCGCGAGCGCGCTATCCCGCTCGCGCCGGCAGAATAGCCCTCTCGGTTGCATCCTCCCCTTGGGTCGCGCTCATAATTTTCCACCACGTTCAGCCAAGCTGAAGGAAAAAGTTGATCCAACCCCGGGTTTTGACTCGATTGTAATTTTGCCGCCGTGACGGTCGAC
>Ga0265339_10003111_pt1 | contig 11682 bp, 10 predicted proteins | sample 4CB219metaG_FD_202085 | JGI IMG/M metagenome (GOLD analysis project Ga0265339, IMG submission 202085) | Rhizosphere microbial communities from Carex aquatilis grown in University of Washington, Seatle, WA, United States - 4-CB2-19 metaG | ecosystem: Host-associated > Plants > Roots >...
TTCGGCTAGTATCTGGGCGAGTGGACAAACTCTCGAAGGCGTCCGACAGCTCATGGCGCGCAAGACGGAAGCTGCCCGTCGGCTCGTCGCTGGACGTGGCGACGGCATTAAGAAGGTTAGCAAGGCGGTTGGTCTCCAGCTTGTTAAAGTCCATGTGGATTACGTTGAAGGCCGCGCGTGGCCGTCCCACAGCGACCAGTGCATCCACCAAGTAATTGGTTTCCGTCTCGTCCTGATCCTCCCAGCGGACATAGGCCGTTTTCCAATATTCGCCTTGCCATTCCTCTGGCAGTGACACCAAGTGGGCCCACGTCTCGATGCGGAAAGGTGCGGCGCGTAGAAGTCGGAGCGCCTTGTCGCGCAAGTCATTCGCGACGAACTTTTCCAGCAAGCCTGACAAGAGCGCTTGACGGGCCTGCGGATCGAGCTTCAGGAGGAAGCCCATCATCACGGTCGCTACTTTAGCCTCCGGCGGCGGTTCGGCCTGCCCGGCGAGGTGCTCCAGAAAGGCGGCATGCACAGACTGGCTCACAACCCCATCCGCCAGCGCCCAGCCGATGGCATTTTCGGCGCCCGACCGCTCGATCAACTCCAGAATGCGGTCGTATCCGCCGGCAGTCCAGATTTCGGTCAGCGCAGCTTTTCGGAGCGCCTCGATGCGCGCCGACCGCTGGCGGTAATCGACCTGCTCGTCTTCTAACTCTTCCGCCGACTCGTCAACCCAGTGGGCTTGGAACAGCCAGAGGTGTTTGATCACGACGTCCTTTGGTTCGAGCAAATTATAGGCTTCGCGCGCGCGGTCGCGAACCGGGTCTGTTACACCACGAATTCGAGCGCGGCGCGTAAAAGCCAATGTGCGGATACGTTCCCGCAAAGTGTGAGCAGACTCCTCGCTGGTGTTCTTGGCTGTCCATTCCCTGATCACCAGCCATACCCGGTCCTGATCGCCAGGAAGCATGTCATTCAACAGCTCCACCAAATCACTCAATGTGTGCTCGTTATGGCCCGGCCAAGTGATCGCCAATTCACGTGCCTTGTCGGCAACAACCCATGCCTTGCGGCGATCATCGACAGGCTGCCCAGCCCCTGAAGCATCGTTCCGCCAATGGGGGCGATAGTTATAGCTGCCAATAGTGTCATACCCACCAAATTGATGCATCAACAACCGCCAGCCAATTCCCGGGTACTTTCGGCAGAGTGCCTCCATCGCGGCATTGCGTTGGTCGATTGTAGCAGCCGTCTGAGGCATCCAATTCCGATAGATCGACGCCAGAGAGTTTTCCGGCTTATTCAGCCAATTGTCATCAATCCGCACTTCCGCCAGTTGCGCCAAGATGAACGTCACGCGTGGAAGCTGCTCCGGTTTCCAGGCTAACGATTCCAGCGCCCATAGCAGCCCGGTACGGTCGCAGCCACCGCCAAACGGTTTGGAGTCAGCCGGTTGCAACAGAGCGTGAATTTCTGGGTCAGAGGAGTTTAGGTCTTTTTCCAGGACCTCAAGAAAGATTCGAGGTGAAGCCTCGGCATACCAGGGCAAGTCCCCCCTCTGCGACGACCACGTGCGGCCGTTGAGCGGTAACAGCAGCCGACCGATCAACTTGTCCACTTCTCCTTCGATACTCACGCCAAGGCGCTTGCCAAAGAGCGTGTCACCGTGGACCGCCATCAACACGAGTGACTCGCACAGTCCCTGGCGGAGGGCGGCCGAGTGCTCACGCGTCTTTTCCTTGATGTTCGCGAGCCACTGATCTTCACGTGGCAAATCGAGTGCGGGGTCGTCTTCCGACAAGACAGTTTCCGCGACGAAGAAGAAGTCTTCGATATGCTTCTTGGTCACCCACTGGCTTGTGGCAAACATAACATCGATCTTCGATGTGGCACCTCGGAATTTGCCGATAGACCACACAGGAGCCTCGGGTACCTGAAGCAACTCGGTGAGCGCCTCCTCAACCCTGTCGTAGTCCGCGTTGGCTAGAACGCTAACTATTTCGCGGTCGGCAACGGTCTCCGAATGCCAGACGCCCACCATGTTAAGGGGTATCAGCTTGCGCGCGAGATCCGCGTCGCTTGCCCATGGCGGTAACTTGATCTGTGGGATTGTTGATAGGCGGCGGCGTAAGATCGTGGCGGAGTTGCCCGTCTCGCGCGAATAGCGTGGGAAATCTTCGTCAGGCAGTTTCATCAACTTAAGTGCATCACGGAACGTCTGATCATCGATTAAATCCAGCGCAATATCGGCCTCACTGGCAATGCTGTTGCGCAGACGCACAATTACAAGATGGTGCGTTCCCTGAACTCCAGCGGCGGCCCTCTCGACCTCTTGGGACGCAACGATGGCGATAAAGTCCGGAATACCGCTTGTCGTGCGCTTCAAGGCCTGTTCGGTCTCTAACACCAGCGCTCGGTCGTAGAATTCGCCGGGCGTCGTGCCGATGGTTTTGAGAGCGCACGCCAGGAACGCCAAGCCTTCCACTATCGAGTCCGCCGTCACTACCAGCGCGTTATTCGGCGGTTGCACCAGCCATGTGTGTAACTTGGTCTTGCTGCCCGCGATAGCCGTCTTGAACAACTCTTCGGTCAGGCGTGGCTCGCAGCAATCCGCCCACTTCCGCCAACAATCATCCAGCGTTGCAACACCCTCTGCACCGCTTCCGATCCGTTCACCAAACCAACCCTGTGTAACGACCGACTGTTCGAGCCATTGCTCCAAATCGCTGGCATCAAACGCCCTAACGTCCTTCCACACTCCTTCCTTGCGCTTAGCGCTGGCCCATTCTGTCTTGCCCTTCCAGTTTCTTGGAGTGACAAACACAAAGGTGATGTTCTTCCGCTCAGAGGCCGTCAGGAACTCTGAGCCCGAACGGGCAGTGTAGTCCTCCTCCGCCTTGCGAGACGGGTTCTGGTCGCATCCAAACTCCCAACCGGATTCGCCGCGCGGAATCCAAGGGGTGGTTGCGTCGGCAGACACTTGGCCATCCCAACCGTGGCGCTGTGCGTTGTCGTATGCCGGGAAATCGACCTTGGTCAGCCCCGTGCCTGTGGAGTTGACAAGGCGGCGAAGCAGCGCCGGCAGCTCCGCGCGCGCGGCGGTTTTTCCCGCCCACCCTTCGATCTGGCGCGCCTCGATGCCGAGGAACCGCTCCACATAGGTGCGGACGGCGATGTCTTTTGCCTGTTCGTGGCTGTGATAGTCGTCATAGGTCGTCTGCATCGCGAGAAGCTTCTGCGCATCGGCGCCGAATGCCTTTTCGAGTCGCAAAGCCATGTCCTTGGTGAGAGCCGCATTACCGTTCAGCAGGCTGGACAGGGCTGGACGTCCGACGCCCATCAGCTCTGCCGCCTTGGTCTGGGAAACTTTTTTCGGGAGGACGTTGGCTTTGATGTACGGGCCGGGATGCGGCGCCGGAATAGGAATGATAGTCATCGGAAAACCCTTGGACCTAAATTGTAGCCTGATGTGTAACACACAGCATTATGCATTGTCAATATGTTACATGTTACAACATGGGGTGACGGATGTCCTCCGCCAGTCGAATCCCGCTGATCTGGTTGCGGACCTGGCCAGACTCGCTGCGCTCCGCCCGCGACCGCAAGCCGGGCAAACTGGGCTTGGCCGGGCCAGGATAACTCCCCCTGGAAAATCACCGCGCGCGGACGCACCAGAGGCCCAATCGGGTCGTGGTACGCCCGGCCTCGTCTCGATGCCGGGCGGCGTGGGGGGGAGCTTCCAGCCCGGAAACCACCGCGCGCGCTGGCCCTGACGCGTGCAGGGTGCGAATTTGCCGCCGAGCCCGTGCCCTTTGCCCAAAGCAAGCCGTCCCCGGCGGAAAAAACGGCGACCAGAACGGTTGCACGGCGTCTGGGGCCGTAGTTCGAGGCTGGCGGCATGGCGGATAGCCAGAGACGCCGTTCTACGCTGGGCGGCCTGTGGAACGACAGTGGCGGAGGACGGCACGGGGCCACAAGAGGGATCCCGTCCGCGGTGACGGCGATGAGGGCCACGCAGCCCCGATCCAGTTCGACGTTTGAGCCGCCGCTAGCTGGCAAACGCCACCCAGAACGGGCGCACCGGACAAGGAACGGCGTTTCATATCCGGCTAAGGGGAGAATGCCGATCATCGCAAACGCCGATCAGGGTCGTCGCCGACGCCTTGCTGCGCCGTGGGGGCGTGCTGCGCTGGCGAGCCGAGCCTTAGCGTGGCCTGATGCAAGTCACGTCCGATCTCCGCCTCCCGCTTGGCATCCTCAAGCCAGGGACGACGTGGACCGGTGCGCAAAGGGGGCGAAGCCTTTCCAGGCAGGAGAATTTGCGAGACGCTGACACGCCTGCCCCAGACGCGACCTTGAGGTGACGGAAGAAACTTGTAGTGCAACATATCGATCTCATCTTGCGTCAGCCCCAAAAATCTTGGGGTATCTATCCGCGTTGCTCCTTTCAGCATGTACAGAAGCGTCCGTCGCAGGCCCTCATCAAGGTATCTCTGCTCCGAAACAAGATCGCGGACGTAATCCCGGTAGTGGAACACAGCCCTGTCGCGAAGAACGCCATCCAGATCGATGTCACCAGATGGCCCCAAGGCGTTCTCGATCCAGCGCAGTTTGAAGAAGTGATAGTCCGACCAAAAGCCCAATGGTACGTGCAGCAGCATGTGAACATGTTGACCGCCATGTCCTTCAAAGACGGTCGCATAACAAATTGGTCCCGCTCCGCGCTTGCCCAGCCAGTCACGAGCATATTTCAGGAACGCCTCAAAGAAGAGCCGATCCTTCGCGCCAAGCTTGGCCTTACCGAAGTGGATCGTAACCCAACGGTTGGGCCACTTCCCGCTGCGCAGGGCCAGCAGCAAAGCATCCGAAAGCTTCTGCGTATGCGCTACGCGCAGTATATCGGATGGCCCCCGCTCACGGTTCATAGCCGAACCTGGGGGGATGGTGGCAGGCAAGGATCAGGGCTTAGGATTGCTCCATCATCCACATCATCATGGCCTTGGCCCAAGCCAATGCCATACGACGGTAAGCCTCTATTACTTATATAAAGAACGAGTGAGCGAGACTTGCGACCGTGAGTTACGGCCGAAATCCGCAAACACCGCGCGGCTTCAAGCACTTCCAAGAGCGAGCGTACGAATTGACGGCGCCAGATTTTCGCATGTTTTCGAAGTACAGTTCGAAGATGCATGGTTTTGCTCGCCCGGCGCACCGCAAACCCGAGCTTGTACGATGCTGTGGAGAGATTGAGCATTGATAACCAGCCCCGCGATTGCTTTCACTTTCTACGTTGCACCGTTGCGGGAGCAAGGAACGTAACAAATTTTTCCTGCTCGTCGCTCAAGACGTATCCATCATGCAAATATTGTTCGAGGAATCCAGCTGGACATTTGCGCAGGTAGTAGAACGACAACAGCCGGTGATTTGCACCCAACCTTGTGAGCGCCCCACTCTGATACAGGACCTGTGGCCATGTGGAGAAGTAGAACCTCATGAGGGGTTCCCCTCTTGCTCACGCCCAACACCTTGTCGCACTTCAGCAAACGACTGGGCGATAAGAAAATCTGTCTCCTCAGCGTTTTCTCGCCTCCGCTGCCGCGTCGCTATCTGTTCTTCATCCGTTACCAAAAAGAGGGAAGCTAAGCGCGCGAGTTCTCGCATACGATCTTGAGGTGTTAGCTTTCTGCCCTCTACGACATATGTTTTGCGCGCAGCATCAAGCGGGTTGGGATTCGAAGATGGCGCCATATCAGGATCGCGCTTGGCGCGCTTTCCGAAATTCTGCCGATACAACAAATCTTCGGCGTCGGCCCTCTCCATATCGGGTCGGATGGCCTTGCACCTCAGTCCCACCTGAAACCAGTGATCAGAGAGCTTTGTGATGACGTACAGGGTCGTCCAGCATGCGGGCAAATGCGGCGCATGAGTCGTATCTGTTATCCGAGGGTCTTCTGCAATCGCCATCAGCCGCTGTGCCGTTCGTGGCTTGAAGTGAAGGTCGCTGTCGAGCAAGGCCAACCATTGCCCATGCAGAAGTGCATTTTTTGCCGCGTGCAAAAGCAGGCCTGTACGAATGATGCAATCCCGGGATGACTGCCATTCGGCGTTGATCTTGGTAGCCCAACTGGCGCGATCGGCATCATCTGTGTCCGAGGTAGTCGTTGATTCTGTCACGTTCTTGCACCTCTCAGGTTCATTACGCACGTGATAGCTTGCAGGCCAAAGCGGTCCCTGGCGCAAATGCTGTGGCCTCGTCCCAGGGCCACTAGTTCCTCGGCCGAAGCCACCAACGGGTCGCGGCGTTCGGCTGATGCTCAGGCATTGTTCTGTTCTTCAAGTTGTTGAATCCAGCGGTTCAGCGAGGAAATCGTTGTCAGACGGCGTCGTCCAACGGTTATGCTAGGTGGCATTTTCCCCTCTGCGCGTAGCTTGAAATATGTTGAGCGCCCGATGCCGAGCCTGTCGGCCAGCTCCTGAATCGTTAATGCGATGCGCTGTTCGTTCAGCTGTTGGACTGCCTCCTTGATCAGGATAGTAATCTGGTCTTTGTCCAAGTGCGCCTCCCATAATCCATGGGCGGCACAGTGGTCCAATTGGCCGTGATTTTGGGACGAAAAGTTAGGGCGAACTTTTAGATTGACAATTCGCCAAAGATGTTCGCTCAGCCCTTCTTAGGTTGCTTACGCAAGGCTTGTAACTGTTTGCTGCCGATGGGGTTTGCTTTGAGCACCGCCTCTGTGATGTCCCGGACTCGAAATTTCTCCCCGCGCTTCTCGTGATCCGATTTTAACTTCTCGAAGTCGAAAACTGGATTGAAGCGGTTGGCCAAAAACCACTCGATGGTGACTTCCTTCTGGCCGCGGTGGCTCTTGCCTTGTAGTTCTTCCTGGATTGCAATGCGCACCGTATCTGGGACCAACAAATTGCCGACCCTCAGATCGCCGTCCAATATCCCGGCTAAATCGCTGCGAGCGGGTCGAACTTTCCGGCGGATCATTTGCTCCAGAATGGCTAGTGGGGAATGGACCCGGCGCGCTGTTGGATTTACTTTACAAATGGACTTCTTTTTTTCGTACATTTGCTCACGTTCTTGCTTCTTCTTCGAACGCATCGTTGGTGCCTCCTGCTCCCGCTGTTCCGTTGGATGCAAACAAATGTCAGCAGAAGAATGGATGATAGCCGGATTGGCTAGGCGGATTGGCGCAGCGGAACGACGTTATCGGATGTGGTGCCGGTGCAGTACCGCGCCCAGCTCTCCATCAATGCTTCGCGCTTGGCGTACAAGTCGCCGCGCCAATAAGCTGCCTCGGCACCCTTGCTGACGCGATGCGCCAACGACATTTCGGCGACTTCCCGTGAACAGTCGGTTTCTTCTGCTGCCCAATCGCGGAACGTCGAGCGAAACCCGTGGGCTGTAATGCGGCGCGCATAGCCCATGCGCCGGAGCAGGGAGAGAAGGGCGACGTGGCAGAGCGGCTTGCCCCGCTTGGCACCCGGAAATACGAATTCGCTGTCGGGATCGCGGGCGAGGCTGGCCAGCAGGCTCTTGGCCGCCGTGGATAGCGGAATTCGGTGCTCCGCCGAGGTTTTCGTGCGCGCTGCGGGAATGGTCCAAATTCCTATATTGAGATCAAATTCCTTCCAACGGGCAAGGAGCGTCTCGCCGGAGCGGGTGGCCGTCAGAATGAGCAGTTCAAGGGCGCGGGCAGTCATGCAATCCTGCTCCCGCAGCTTCGCCATGAAGCCCTCGATCTCGCGGTATGGCAGCGCCTTATGGTGCTGTACCACCCTGATCTTGGTGAGCCGCGGCAGCAAGTTTTCCAGGTGACCCCTCCAGCGGGCCGGATTGTCCCCGGTCCGGTGCCCTTTGGCCTTGGCCCAGTCCAAGATATTTTCTATGCGGCCTCGGAGCCGGGCGGCTGTCGTCGGCTTGCTGGTCCAGATGGCCTCCAGCACGGTTAATACAAGGGCGGTATCCACAGCCTGAACCGATGTATCGCCCAAAATGGGATAGGCATACGTTTCCAGGGAAGCCGTCCATTGCCCAGCGTTCTTGCCGTTACGCCAGGAGGGCCGGTACGCCTCGATATAGGCCACCCCGCATTGCCGGAAGGTGATGCCCGCCCGTTCGGCCGCTACCTTGGCTTCCTCCGCCTCCCGCCATTTGCTCCGGCGGTCCTCTATCGGGTCAATCCCCTGGCATTTGAGGAGGCGCAATTCTGCGGCCATCTTGCGGGCCTCCGGCAGCGGCACGTCCTGGAAAGAGCCGAGGCCCATCTCCCGCAATTGCCCGCGCACCATGTAGCGGAAGTACCAGGAACGCGATCCGTTGCGATAAACAAGGAGGCCAAGGCCGCCGCCATCGCCATACCGGCCGGGTTTCAACTCACGCGACAGGATCAGCGGCTTCAGGCGATGAAGGCTATGTCTTGTACCCATTAAATTACCAAATTACCCCATTTGTACCCCGGATTATGGGGCATCCTCATGGAGTATGACAAGCTGAATTGGACGTAAGTACCTGTAATGGTTATTATATTATAGACGGCTATGGACACCGATAGACCGCGCTGGATCCCGATTCCCTGGCCTCTCTCTCCGACCAACCATCGCTCTTCGAGCTTCGGTTGGCTTGCCAGTCTTCGCTGGGCGTTCACCCCATGATAGATTGCGCGCCGCGTGAAGCCGAGGGAGACCATCATGCGCTTTATCACCATTGTGGCGGCGATTGCCGCTGCCGCGCTTGTGGCCGGCTGCGACCAGCATCCTGCCAAGACGGTCAAGATCAAAGGCAAGGATGGCGCCGTCACGATTTCCGGCAACGGCGAACACATGACGGTAACAGCCGATGATGGAAAGACAAAAGTCGAATTCAACTCGAACGGCATCGGCAATCAAAAGCTGCCCGATTTCGCGCCCGTCTATCCCGGCGCTCAGGTGCAGGGCTCGGTGGTGGCGCAGACCGAGGGCGGTGGCACATTCTCCTTCGAATCGTCCGACGCGCCCGAGAAGGTGATCGCGTTCTATAAGGACAAGGCCAAGTCGTCGGGGTTGGCCGAGAAACTCTCGATGACCGCCAACGGCAGCCTCACCTACATGGCAAGCTCCGGTGACGACAAGAAGACGCTTCAGGTCATCGCGGCCAAGGCCGACGCCGGCAGCCACGTACAGGTCTATTGGGCGGCCAAATAGCGCATTCCGCGCGGGAGTTCAGTGTACAAAGCGAACGGGCGTAGACGACGCTCGAGGCGCTTTGTATGCCTCTCTCCTGCGACTTTTCCTGTGGCGGGGGACGATATGAGCGTAGAGAATAAGCACGGTATTTCCATCACCGGCCGGGAGCCTTGGCTGTGGCTGGGTCTTGCAACCCTGGCGATCCATCTCTTCGTCAACAGCGGGTACGGCATCTTTCGCGACGAACTTTATTTCATCGTTTGCGGCGACCGGCCGGCCTGGGGCTACGTCGATCAGCCGCCCCTCGTCCCGCTGCTGGCATCGTGGTCGCACGCCCTGTTCGGGAATTTCCTCGCGGGGTTCCGGTTGGTCCCCGCACTGGCGCTGTCGGCGACGGTGGCGCTGACCGCAGAGTTCGCACGCGCGGTGGGAGGCGGGAAGTTTGCGCAATGGCTTGCTGGTCTGTGCGTTCTCTGCGCCGGTCATTTTCTCGCCATCGGCTTGCTGTTCACCACCGACACATTCCAGCCGCTAACCTGGCTCGCTTGCGCATGGTTGCTGGTGCGTCTGGAGCAAACCAAGGACGAGCGCTGGTGGATTCCGTTTGGCCTGGTGGCCGGCGTGAGTCTGCTCAGCAAATACATGATTGCGTTCTATCTCGTGGCGCTGGGCATCGGGCTCCTCGCCACGCCGCTGCGCCGGTCGCTGCTGCGTCCGTGGGTCTACCTGGGCGCGCTTATCGCGGGCGTGATCGTTCTGCCAAACATACTTTGGCAGCAAGCGCATGGCTGGCCGTTCCTGGAACTCGGCAAGGCCGCAGAAAACGGGAAGAACATCGCTCTGTCGCCGCTGTCGTACTTCGTGCAGCAATTGCTGCTGATCGGACCGCTGGCGGCGCCGGTGTGGCTTGCCGGACTTTGGGCATGTCTGCGCCGCCCGACCTACGCCGCGTACCGTGCATTTCCCATTGCCTATGTGCTTCTCTTCGCCTTTTTCGTCGCCACGCACGGCAAGGCCTATTACCTGTCCTCGATCTATCCGGCGTTGCTGGCGGTCGGTGCCGTTGCCATCGAAGGTTGGCTGCCGAGACCGCACGCGCGTGGAGCGATAATGGCCGTTGTGGTGTTGGTCGGGGCGCTTCTCTCACCTCTGGCGGTGCCGGTGCTTTCCGAGGAGAGCTACATTGCTTATGCGCAGGCCATCGGCATTGGATCATCGGCCACGGCCGGCGAGCGCCTCAAGCAGGGCGTTCTGCCGCAACATTTCGCCGACATGCACGGCTGGCCGCAAATGGCCGCCAAAGTGGCAAAGGTCTATTGGGGCCTGCCGCCTGCCGATCGTGCCAAGGCGGTTTTCTACGGCAACAACTACGGTGAGGCGGCAGCGATAGACGTTCTCGGACACCCCTTGGGGCTTCCGCCCGCGATCAGCGGGCACAACAACTATTTTCTGTGGGGCCCGCGAGGCCACGACGGCAGCGTCGTCATCATCATCGGCGGAAGCAGGGAGCATTACGCCAGCCTGTTTCATTCCTTCGAGATCGCGGGTCAGATCGACGATCCCTATGCCATGCCCTACGAAACAAACCAGCCGATCTATGTGCTGCGCGGAATGAAGACGCCGCTTGCCACATACTGGCCTCACGTCAAGAGCTATCAGTAGGCAAACAAAAACCCCGCGGACTTGCGTCCGCGGGGCTCGCATCATGGAGGGTGCAGCAGATTATTGGAAAAGGTTGGCGATGTTGAACGTGAGCGTTGCCACAAAGCCATCTTTGATGGATCCGGACTGGCCCATCCAGAAACCGGCATCGGCCGTCTTGATGTCGTTGCCGACGTAACGAGCATCAAGCGTCCAGCTCTTATAGGTTGCCGTCGCACCGATATCGTAATGTGTGTAGTCGGTCGGCGCCGCAGCAACCCACTGATGGCCGACATTGCCGCTGACCGACAGCCAATCGCACACGGTGTACGCAGCGGTACCTTCGGCGTACCAGCCGGTCCCGCCCTTCAGACTCCATTCCGGAGAGTTCGCGCCGGTCGCCGTCAACGTCAGCGGGCCAAAGGCGTGGCTGAGCTGCACGATGGTCTCGTAGTAGCTCGCAGCGGGACCACCGTACGGATTGTAGTCCGGATAGCTGTAGTAATAGGCCTCGATGTTGAGGTCGGTGCCGCCAAGATCGGTGTGCTTTCCGGCGTAGAGGTCCATTTCGAACGAGGGGTTGTTGTTGGGGATGCCCCAATTCACTTTGGACAGCCAGGTTCCGGCGTAGAAGCCTTCCGGACCGCTCCAGTTGAGCGAGCCTTGAGGCGCAATTTCACGGTCGTTTTGGCTGATGCCGCGATAACGATAGTCCGAGGTCACGGCCACATAGGCCGAGAGCGTGCCCCAAGTGGGGGCGGCAGGAGCATCGTCGGCGTATGCCGTGCTCGTCGAGATGGCAACACCGGCTAACAGTGCCGTCGCCAGTGTCAGTTTCAGACCAATAGATTTCATCGGATTTGACCTCATGTTCGCTTC
>Ga0265339_10003115_pt1 | contig 11667 bp, 6 predicted proteins | sample 4CB219metaG_FD_202085 | JGI IMG/M metagenome (GOLD analysis project Ga0265339, IMG submission 202085) | Rhizosphere microbial communities from Carex aquatilis grown in University of Washington, Seatle, WA, United States - 4-CB2-19 metaG | ecosystem: Host-associated > Plants > Roots > Rhizosphere...
GATCCCCGAGATCACGACGGCGTGACCGGACACGCCGTCGGCGGCGCTCGTCGCGCCCGCGACGCCGAGGATGAGGCTGGCGTTCGAGACGAGGCCGTCGTTGACGCCGAACACGGCGGCGCGCAGGTTGGCGGCCGCGGCGCCGCGGTGCCGACGGCCCACCTCCGCCGCCGACGTCGGCATGGCGTGCCCGCCTTCCGGGGCCGTCGAACCATAGATCGATAGGCCGCGCACCTTCATGGCCGCGAGCACGGGGCGCAGGCGCACGGGGCCGAGCCGGCGGGCGAGCGCGGCGACGAGGCGGAGGCGCGCGCTCGGCCTGAAGGGCTGGGGCAGGGACTCGGAGGTGCGCGCGGCCTCGGCGGACCAGATGGCCGCCTGCGCCGCCGCCTCCTCTGCGAGCTTGGCGAAGAGCGCGCGACGGTCTTGCGACGGCTCGGCTTCGGCCAGCGCCCGATAGAGGTAAACGCCCTCCATCTCTTGGAGCCAGCTCGAGGACGCGCTCATGGGCGGCCGAGCTTACGCGGCACGGGCGAGAGATCGACGTCGTTTTTTTCCGCTCCGCGCGGAGATCAGGATCTAGGATGTCGCCACCGAGCGCCCACCGTGCCCACCGAACCCACCCCGAGTGTCGAGATTACGAAACAAATCCTAGGCCTTATCGGCTTGCGGGATTCGTTTGTCCACGCTGATGGCGACGAGCTCGGGCGCGCGTTGCGTGGCCGCTCGCGGGACGAGCTGCTCGGATTCTCACGCCAGCTCGGGCTCACCGGCGTGACGAAGCTCGCCAAGGATGCCCTCGCGGGCCGCATCGCCGCCCTCCTGGAGGCGGGGCGCGGCTCGGCGTCCGTCGAGGACCTGCCCGGCGACGGACCGGATACGCCCACGGGCTCGCTGCCCGCGAAGTTCGACCTCGGCCCCCAGGCAGAGGAGAAGCTGCCCGAGTCGATCCCGTGGGGCTACGGCTTCGATCGCGTCACGGCGATGGCTGTCGACCCGGTGCGGCTCTTCGTCTACTGGGAGGTCACGGACGGCGCCATCGAGGCCGCGCGCCGCGAGCTCGGCGCCGGCGGCTCCGGGGCGTGGCTCAACCTGCGCGTCTACGACATCTCGGGTCGGCTCTTCGACGGGACGAACGCGCACAGCTACTTCGACCACGGCCTGGATCGCGATACGCGGCAGTGGTTCTTCGAGATCGGCAAGCCGACCTCGACGGCGTGCGCGGAGATTGGAATGAAGTCCGCCGAGGGCTTCTTCATCAAGATCGCCCGCTCGGGCCGCGTGGACTTCGCGCGCGACCAGCCGCCGTCGGCCGGGCCGGTCGAGTGGCTCACGGTGCGCACGGCCAGCGGCTGGGCGGGCGAGCCCGTCGTCGGCGGCGCGCCGCGCCCCGACGGGGTCGGCGGCGCGCTCGGCGGCACGAGCCCGCAGGACTGGCAGGGCTGGACCGAGAACTCGGGCTTCCCGGTGCCGGGCGTGGGCGGCCGCGCCGTCGAGAACGGCGTCGAGTGGAAGGAGACGAGCGGAGAGTACTTCCGCCAGGAGGTCGGCCGGCACGAGTGGGTCGGGCCCGTCTACCGCAGCGAGTGGCAGGCGGGGCCGTTCTCGTATCCCGTCGACGTGCCCTCGATGCTCGAGCTGCACGAGTCGGGCGAGGTCTCGATGCGCACCGAGGACGGCATCGTCCACGTGAACTACGGCCCCTGGCAGGTGGTGATCCGCGGGACGAACGCGCGCGCCGAGCGGCGCGTGCTCGCGACGTGGGAGTACCGTCGCTCCGTCGAGGTCCCGGGAGGCTACGAACGCGCCGAGACCGTCATGGGCTCCTGGGAGCCGATCGCGCCCGGCAGCTCGGCGCTCCGCCTCGTGGGCGCGAGCGAGCGCCGGTGGCAGGGCTCGAGCGAGCTCCTCGGCGGCGGCGGTTCGGAGGTCTGGCTCATGGGCGCGAGCGAACGAATGTACCGGGGCGCGAGCGAGCGCCTGTTCCGCGGCGCGAGCGAGCGGATGTACCGGGGCGCGAGCGAGCGCCTCCTGCGCGGCGCGAGCGAGCGGCTTCTGGGCGGCGCTTCCGAGCGGACGTTCGCCGGCGCGGGCGGCTTCCCGGCGGCGGGCGCGTCGGAGCGGCGCCTCGGCGGCAGTGAGAACCTGCACGACCAGGGCAGCGGACACGCTGCCACCGGACACTCGGGCAACGGGCACTCGAACACCCCGTGGCCGTACCCGCCGTCGGAGACCTAGGCGCATGGCCACCGGTTACTTCTCCCTCGTCCTGCACGCGCATCTCCCGTTCGTCCGTCACCCCGAAGATCCGACGGTGATGGAGGAACAGTGGCTCTACGAGGCCATCACGGGCACGTACCTGCCGCTCGTGCAGGTCTTCTCGGGGCTCATCCACGACAACGTCCCCTTCCGTTGCACGGTGTCGCTCTCGGCGCCGCTGCTGACGATGCTGACGGACGACCTGCTCAAGCTCCGCTACGCCGAGCACCTCGACAAGCTCATCGAGCTCACCGAGAAGGAGATCGAGCGGACGAAGCCCGAGCCGCACTACAACCGGCTCGCGCACATGTACCACGATCGCTTCTGCTCGCTGCGCGACACGTGGCGGGCGCACGAGGGCGATCTCGTGCGCGCGTTCAAGTGGCTGCAGGAGGCGGGGCGCGTCGAGGTGATCACGTCGACGGCGACGCACGCGTTCTTCCCGCTCATGGATCGCAACTGGGCGAACATCCGCGCCCAGGTCCACGTCGCGGCCGAGCTCTACGAGCGGCACTTCGGCTTCCGCCCGCGCGGCATGTGGCTGGGCGAGTGCGGCTACGTGCCGGGCATCGACGAGCTGCTGCGCGAGGCGGCCATCCGCTACTTCTTCGTCGACTCGCACGGCATCCTCTATGCGGACCGCCGCCCGGCCTACGGCGTGTACGCGCCCGTCTACTGCTCGAGCGGCGTCGCCGCCTTCGGGCGCGATCTCGAGTCGTCCGAGCAGGTGTGGAGCGCCAAGGAAGGCTACCCGGGCGACAAGCACTACCGCGACTTCTACCGGGACATCGGCTTCGACCTGCCGTTCGACTACATCAAGCCGTACATCCACCCCGAAGGCCACCGCGTCTACACCGGCATCAAGTACCACGCGATCACGCACGACCAGCTGCACGACAAGTGGGTCTACGACCCGGACATCGCGCGCGGCAAGGCGGGCCTGCACGCGTCGCACTTCCGCGGCAACCGCGAGAAGCAGGCGCAGCGGCTGCGCGGCGACATGGACCGGCCGCCCATGATCGTGAGCCCGTACGACGCCGAGCTCTACGGCCACTGGTGGTACGAGGGCCCGATCTTCCTCGACAACCTGTTCCGCCAGCTGCACTTCGATCAGGACACGCTCGAGACGCTCACGCCGGGCGATTACCTCGAGCGCCATCCGACGAACCAGGTCGCGACGCCGTGCGCGTCGTCGTGGGGCGCGAAGGGCTACAACGAGTACTGGCTCAACGAGAGCAACGCCTGGACGTACCGCCACCTGCACATGGCGGCCGAGCGCATGGTCGAGCTCGCGCGGCGCCACCCGACCGCCGACCCGCTCACGCTGCGGGCCCTCAACCAGGCGGCGCGTGAGCTCATGCTCGCCCAGTCCTCGGACTGGACCTTCATCATGAAGACGGGCACGACGGTGCCGTACGCCACGAGGCGCATCAACGAGCACATCCTGCAGTTCAACAAGCTCTACGACGACGTGAAGACCGCCAAGGTCAACGAGAAGTGGCTCGCCGACGTCGAGGGTCGGAACAACATCTTCCCGAACATCGACTACCGGATCTACGCGAGCTGAGCCGCGTGCCGAGGTCCAAGACGAAACCACGCCGCGCCCTCGAGGTGCCGGCGCGCGCCGAGCCGCAGCCAAACGGCTCCGCGGTCGAGGAGCCGGCGCCGCCCCCGGTCACGCAGTCGGGCAAGCCGGCCCTCAAGGTCCTCTTCGTCACCTCGGAGTGCGCGCCGTTCGCGAAGACGGGCGGCCTCGCCGACGTCGCGGGCGCGCTGCCGAAGGCGCTGCGTGCCCTCGGCGTGGATGTCCGGGTCGTCATGCCGCTCTACGCGGGCATGCCGTGGAACGATCTCGAGATCCTCGACGGCGCGCTCAGCGTGCCCATGTGGTGGGGCACGGCACACGCGCGCGTGCGCACGGGCAAGCTGCCGGGCAGCGACGTCCCCATCTATTGCCTCGAGTACAACCGCTACTTCGATCGGCCCTACCTCTACGGTCCGCCCGAGAACGGCTACCCGGACAACCTCGAGCGCTTCACGTTCCTGTCACGCGGATCGCTGGAGGTGTGCAAGGCGCTCGGCTTCATCCCCGACGTCATCCACTGCAACGACTGGCAGACGGCGCTCGTGCCGGTCTACGTCAACACCGTCGAGTGGGGGCAGCCGCTGCACGGCACGGCGACGATCTATTCGATCCACAACCTCGCCTACCAGGGCGTGTTCGACGGCGGGGGCTTGTTCATCACGGGCCTCGGGCGCGAGCACTACAACGACCGCGAGTTCGAGCACTTCGGAGCGATGAACCTCACCAAGGCGGCGCTCCACCACAGCACGCTGCTCTCGACGGTGAGCCCGACGTACGCGCGCGAGATCCAGACGGGCGAGTACGGCTGCGGCCTGGATGGCATCCTCGGCCGCCGGAGCGACGTGCTCACCGGGATCCTGAACGGCATCGACATCGACGAGTGGAACCCGGCGGCCGATCGGCACCTGCCCACGAGCTTCGACGTCACGAGCCCGAAGGGGAAGGCCGCGTGCAAAGCGGCGCTGCAGAAGGAGGCCGGCTTCGCCGTGCGTCCCGACGTGCCCGTCTTCGGCGTGATCGGACGCCTCACTTCCCAGAAAGGCTTCGACGTCCTCGCGCACGCGCTCGATCGTGTCCTCGGATGGGACGTCCAGATCGTCCTCCTCGGCACGGGCGACGAGGACGCGCAGCGCTTCTTCGCGTACGTCGACGCGCACCGCGGGGATCGCTTCCGCGCCTGGCTGCGCTTCGACAACGGCCGCGCGCACCGCATCGAGGCGGGCGCGGACTTCTTCCTCATGCCGTCGCGCTTCGAGCCGTGCGGCCTCAACCAGATGTACAGCCTGCGCTACGGCACGCTGCCCGTCGTGCGCGCGACGGGCGGCCTGGTCGACACCGTCGCGAACTACGACGAGCGCACGGCCGACGGCACGGGGTTCGTCTTCACCGACCTGCACCCGGAGGCGCTCGCCAACACGATCGGGTGGGCCGTCTCGACCTGGTTCGACCGCCCGGACCACATCCAGATCATGCGCGACCGCGCCATGCGCCAGGACTTCTCGTGGGAGCGCGCCGCGCGCCTCTATGAAGAGCAGTACCGCCGCGCGGTCTACCACCGGCGGGGCTAAGAAAAACGGGGCGTCCCGGAGGACGCCCCGTTGCGGGTCAGGAGCTCTGCGCTGTTACAGCGTGCAGGCCGCCTGGAACTCGCCGATCGACCAGTAGTTGCTGTTCGCGGTGTTGACCTGGACGCGGACGGCGCGGAGCTGGCGCTCGGCGAAGGTGATCACCGTCGAGCTCGCCGTGCCCGCGCCCGAGACGAACGGCGTCGCGTCGAAGTTCACGCCGTCGGCCGAGCCGTAGAGGTCGAGCTTGCCGGCGAAGTCGCCCGACGAGGTCTGCGTGTTGTTGAGGGTGATCTGGCTGATCTTGACCATGCCCGTGAAGTCGATCTGGAAGTAGTCGCCCGCCTTCATCGTGCGGTTGGTGGTCCAGCGGGTGCCGAGGGCCTGGTCGCAGCCCTTGGCGCGGTCCGAGCTGTTGACCGAGGCCGACTCGACCCACTTCGAGGCGTCGCAGGTGCCGGCGGTGGCGACGACCGTCTGGTCGGCGGCGATGGCGCAGTCGCTGTCGAACTCGTGGATCGACCAGTAGTGGCCGCTGTTCGACGTGCCGACCTGCTTGAGCTTGATGGAGCGGACCGTCATCTGCGGGAAGGTGATGACCGTCTGGTTGTCCGTGCCGCTCACCGTCGTGATGGCCGAGCCGAAGGTCGTGCCGTCGGTCGAGCCGTAGAGCGCGACCTTGCCCGGGTAGTCATGCGGATCGTAGTTGCCGTTGGTCAGCGTGAGGTTGCTCATCGTGACCATGCCGCCGAAGTCGATTTGGAACCAGTCGGTGCCGTCCTGCGCGCGGCCCGAGGTCCAGCGGCTCACGTCATAGCTGTCGACCGAGTTGAGCGGCGGGTCCTGCGAGCTCGAGCTCGAGGCCGTGACCGTCCAGCGCGCGTGGTCGCAGTAGTTCGTCGAGGCGCCGATGACCTCGATCCAGTCCAGGTCGGGGGCGCTGTTGGCGCCGTCGCCCATGAACTCGACCGTGTTGCTGTTGCCCGCGTTGAAGCCGGACAGCGTGACGGTGGCCTGGCCGACCTTGCTCCAGCTGCCGTCCGGGTCGACGTTCTTGAAGCCCTTCGACTGCGGCGCGCCGCCGTTGACGACGACGTTGAAGTAGCGCAGGCCGTAGCTGTCGCCGTTGGCGTAGTAGACGACGAGGTTGTTCAGACCCGACGTCGCCGCCGGGACGTTCGTGAACTTGATCGTCGACGTCTTGCTGACATTGCCGACGCGCTTGCCGTTCGAGTTCGACGAGCTGCTGATGACGTTCGCCGAGCCCGAGAGCGTCGCGTTCTCGGCCTGGAAGGTCTGGCCGCGCCACACGTTCATGGGGTGCGTCCAGCTCGTGCCGTTGCCCATGCAGGACTCGGCGCCGTCGCTGAGGCTCTCGCCCGCGGTGAGCGCGTGCATCGTGCAGTGGTTCGGCGCGTTGCAGAGGCCGCCGTCGACCGGGTACGCGTTGGCGTAGGGGACGTTGCCCTGGTTCGAGCCGAGGCGGCCCGGCACGACGTCGGCCGAGACCGAGGCGCCGTTGCAGTAGTACGCGTCGAGGTTGTTGTTCGCGTTCGTGAGCATGATCTGGCCGAAGAACGTGCCCTCCTGCGTGGGGAACGAGGGCGACTGGCCCCAGCCGATCGAGGCCATGGGCGCCGTCATCCACAGCGGGATGTGGACGCCCGTCGTGTTGACGTGGGCCATGAGGCACGCGGACAGCATCTCCGTGCAGTCGCGGTCGCAGTAGCTCGTCTTGTACTGGGGCGCGAGGCCGAGCGAGCCCTTGAAGGTGAAGTTGTTGCCGCTCTGGTCCTGCTTGATGAGCGTGTCGCCGGCGGCGAGCGCGCACTTCACCAGGTAAGCGACGGTCTGGCGGCCCGCGTCCGACGTCATGAGGCCCGCGCCGGTCGCGAGGCCGTTCGTCGAGTTGAGGCCGTTCGTCATGTTGAGGCCGTTCGTCGAGTTGAGGCCGTTGTTGCTCGCCCAGCCGTTGAGCGAGTTGAAGCCGTTCGTGCCGTTGAACCCGTTCGTGCTGTTGAGCCCGTTGATCGACCCGAGGCCGTTCGAGGAGCCGAGGCCGTTCGTGGCGTTCAGGCCGTTCGTGGCGTTGAGGCCGTTGGTCGCGTTCAGGCCGTTGAGATCCACCCGATCCTTCGCACCATGAGCTTGTCCATCGTGCTCACATAAAGCAGTAACCGTGCCCACAAAATTACGTGACGAAATGTTGGGGAATCGCACATTTGCGAGAGGCGGAATGACCCCGATGTTGTCCGGCGGGCGACGAGCCGTTGTCTCGGAAGCAACGCGGTCCGGGTCGGTTTCGGGCCCGAAATGGGGCGTGCGCTCCTCGGGCGGTGACGCCGGTCCCCGGGCCGAGGGCGCGAAAATTCGAGGCCGCCCTCGCCGCGGTCGCGGGAGTGCGCATGCTAGAAAGGCGTCATGTGCGGAATCGTCGGCTACGTCGGCGGGCGGGAAGCGCTGCCCTTCCTGCTGAGCGGCCTCAAGCGCCTCGAGTACCGGGGCTACGACTCCGCGGGCGTGGCCGTCTCGGGTCCGCTCGGGCTCCAGGTCGTGCGGCGCCAGGGGAAGCTGTCCGTCCTCGAAGGCGTCGTCGCCGCCGAGCCGCCGCGCGGGACGCTGGGCATCGGCCACACGCGCTGGGCGACGCACGGCCGTCCGTCCGAGATCAACGCGCACCCGCACACCTCGGGCGTCGTCACGGTGGTCCACAACGGGATCATCGAGAACCACCTGGCGCTCCGCGCCGAGCTCGAGGCGGCCGGGCGTCGATTCACCTCGGAGACGGACACCGAGATCTTCGCGCACCTCATCGACGGGGCGATGTCCGAAGGGAAGTCGTTGCCGGACGCCGTGCGCGCCGCCCTGCACCGGGTCGAGGGCACCTACGCGCTCGTCGCGATCTCCGACACCGATCCCGAGCGCATCGTCGCCGCGAAGAACGCCTCGCCGCTCGTCATCGGGCTGGGCGCGAACGAGACCTTCCTCGCGTCGGACGTGCCCGCGCTGCTGGATCACACGCGCGACGTCATCTACCTCGAGGATGGTGACGTCGCCGAGGTCAAGCGCGGGAGCGCGATCGTCACCGATCGCGCGGGCACGCCCGTCTTGCGGCAGCGGCGCACGATCGAGTGGAACGCCACGCAGGCCGAGAAGGCGGGCTACCCGCATTTCATGCTCAAGGAGATCTTCGAGCAGCCGCAGGCGGTGACGGACACGCTGCGCGGCCGCCTCTCGCCCGAGACGGGCGACGCCGTGCTCGACGGCATCGACCTGCCCATCGCCAGCTTCAGGCGCGTGGCGTTGCTGGCGTGCGGCACATCCTATTACGCGGCCCTGGTCGGGAAGTTCCTCATCGAGGCGGCGGGGCGCATCCCGTGCGAGGTCGATCTCGCGAGCGAGTTCCGCTACCGCGATCCGGTCGTCGGGCCGGGCGACCTCGTCATCGCCATCTCGCAGAGCGGCGAGACGGCCGACACGCTCGCCGCCGTCAAGGAGGCCAAGAGCCGCGGCGCGACGGTGCTGTCGATCTGCAACGTCGTCGACTCGGCGATCCCGCGTGCCTCGCACGCCACGCTCTACACGCACGCGGGGCCGGAGATCGGCGTCGCGTCGACGAAGTGCTTCACGGCGCAGCTCGCGGCGCTCGCGCTGATCGCGCTCCACGTGGGGCGGCGCCGCTCGACGTTCACGGCCGACGCCGGGCGGGCGCTCGCGCGCGAGCTCGCGGCGCTGCCGCAGAAGATGGCCAACTGCCTCGCGCAGCTCGTGCCCGAGGCCGAGGCCGGCGCGCCGCTGGCGAAGCTCGCCGCGAAGTATCGCGACGCGCGCGACTTCCTGTTCCTCGGGCGCGGGACGAACTATCCGATCGCGCTCGAGGGCGCGCTCAAGCTGAAAGAGATCTCGTACATCCACGCCGAGGGCTACGCCGCGGGCGAGATGAAGCACGGGCCGATCGCGCTCATCGACGACGGCGTGCCCGTCGTCGTCGTCGCGCCGAAGGGGCACGGTTACGAGAAGGTGCTGTCGAACCTCGCCGAGGTGCGCGCGCGCAAGGGCCGCATCCTCGCCGTCGCGACCGAGGGCGACGAGCTCATCTCGAGCCAGTGCGACGACGTCCTGCGCGTGCCCGAGGCGCACGCGCTCGTGCAGCCGTTCCTCACGGTGCTGCCGCTGCAGCTCCTCGCCTACGCGATCGCAATCGCAAAAGGCAACGACGTCGACCAGCCGCGCAACCTCGCCAAGAGCGTGACGGTCGAGTAGCGCGAAAGGGGCTGCGCCTGGCGAAGCCCCTTCGCGCTAAAGGCTCCAGTACTGGACGCCGCGCTCCATCTTCGACGGTGAGAAGACGCTCTTCACGTCGATGAAGCAGCCGTTGTCGCGGACCATGCCCACGAGCTTGGGCTGGCCGAGATGGATGTACTCCTTGTGGCTCACGGCGACGATGAGGCCGTCGAGGTTGCGATAGTCGTCGAGACGGGACAGCGAGAGGCCGTACTCGTGCTGGGCCTCGGCGGGGTTACCGCGCGGATCGTGGATGAGCGGCTCGATGCCGAACTCGCGCAGCTCGCGCAGGATGTCGGGCACCTTGCTGTTGCGCAGGTCGTTGCAGTCCTCCTTGAACGTGAGGCCGAGGACGCCGACGCGCGCGCCCTTCACGGGCAACCCCTGCGTGATGAGCATCTTCACGAGCCGCTGCGCGAGGTAGGGGCCCACGTTGTTGTTGATGCGTCGGCCGGCGAGGATCACCTCGGGCTGATAGCCGAGCTGCTGCGCCTTCATCGTGAGGTAGTAGGGATCGACGCCGATGCAGTGGCCACCCACGAGGCCGGGCCGGAACTTGAGGAAGTTCCACTTCGTGCCGGCGGCCTCGAGCACGTCGAACGTGCGGATGTTCATGCGCTCGAAGATGATCGCCAGCTCGTTCATGAGCGCGATGTTGAGATCGCGCTGCGTGTTCTCGATGACCTTCGCCGCCTCGGCGACCTTGATCGAAGGCGCGCGGTGGACGCCCGCGTCGATGATCGTGCCGTAGGCATTGGCGACGCGCTCGAGCGTCGCGGCGTCCTGGCCGGAGACGACCTTGACGATGCGCTCGAGCGAGTGCTCGTGGTCGCCGGGGTTGATGCGCTCGGGCGAGTAGCCGAGCGTGAAGTCCTTGCCTGCGACGAGGCCGGAGACCTTCGCGAGGATCGGGCCGCACACGTCCTCGGTGACGCCCGGGTACACCGTCGACTCGAAGACGACGACGGCGCCCTTGCCGATCGCCTTGCCGACGGTCTCGGCGGCTCGCACGACCGGGGTCAGATCGGGGACATTGTGCTCGTCGACGGGCGTGGGGACGGCGACGACGAAGAAGGTGGCCCCCCGCAGGTCTTCGATGTCGCTCGTGATCTTGAGCGACGAGCACTTGAGGTCGGTCTCGGAGATCTCCTGGTTGCGGTCGTGGCCGCGCTGGAGCTCCTCGACCTTCGCCTTGTTGACGTCGAAGCCGATGGCGCCTGGGAACTTGCGCGCGAACGCCAGCGCCACGGGTAGCCCGACGTACCCAAGACCAATCACCGCGATGCGCTCTTGCATGCTGCAAAACGTGCGCATCACCGCGCACAAAATCAATGGTGAATGTCGAGGCCCACCCACGCGGCGCGCGGCGCGCCCGGGCCCTGGAAGCGGGGATCGGTGAAGGTCGGGAAGACGTCGGTCGGGTTGCCGAGGACGCCGAAGGTGGAGTCCCTGGCGTCGAAGACGTTGTCGACGAGGGCGAAGACCGATACCGGCTCGACGAACTGGTACGCGACGCGCGCGTTGACGATGACGTACCCGGGGATCTGCGAGAGGAGGTTCGCCTCGTCGCCGCGGTAGTACTGGCCGCTGTTGGCGACCACATTGACGCCCGCCGAGAGGCCGAACCCCGCTGCGTACGTCACGCCCGCCTTCCCGATGTGCCTGGGGACCGACGGGATGTGCGCGCCCGCCGGCACGTCGATGCTGCCGTTGACGGCGTCGGGGTGAGTCGCGCTCAGCGCCGTGAACGGCGATTCGAACCGGGCGTCGATCCAGGTGTAGTGCAGGCTCCACTCGATGCGCGAGGCCTTCCCGAAGCGTTGGCTCCCCGTCAGGTCGGCCTCGACGCCCTGGCGTCGGGTGTCGCCGACGTTCGCGAAGTAGCCCTGGTTCGCGACCATCCCCGAGCTGATGAACAGGATGTCGTTCGAGTTCTGGGTGCGGAAGTAGCTGACGTCGTAGCGCAGCCGCAGG
>Ga0265339_10003120_pt1 | contig 11659 bp, 10 predicted proteins | sample 4CB219metaG_FD_202085 | JGI IMG/M metagenome (GOLD analysis project Ga0265339, IMG submission 202085) | Rhizosphere microbial communities from Carex aquatilis grown in University of Washington, Seatle, WA, United States - 4-CB2-19 metaG | ecosystem: Host-associated > Plants > Roots >...
GCGGTCGCCTGGCTCCTCGATCAGGAGGGCGTCATCGTGATTCCGAAGGCTGCCCGTCCCGAAAGCCAGAAGGCCAATCTTGAAGCGCTCGACACCCAACTCGATGACGAGGATCGCGCCGCCATCTCCGCTCTGCCGAAAGACCAGCGCTTCGTCAGGCCGCCCTTCGCGCCAGAGTGGGCCTCCGTCCACAAAGCAACGAAGGAGACCATCGAGAATCGGAAACAATTTCGATTATGACGCTGGTTATATCACGTGAGGGAGTCATTCTTGAAGTCATTGCAATAACGGCGCTTTCCGCGACCAGAGGCCGTTTCCCTTCACCCTCCAATTTCGCATTAAGGCGCTGATCTCGCCGCGCTTCGCTCGCGGCCGCCTCAAACGTCGCGCTTGGCGTGGCCTGAAATCTCGCCGCCGCGACGGCCGACTTTTCCGCCGCCGATGACAGCAACCCGCTTCGCTGCAGGACCTTTGCGCTTCGGCTTCGCAGCGCCGAAAAGGACGTGCGGCGCTTCCTTGTCGTCTTGCGAGCTGGCCGCGGCCTCCATTTGCGTCGCCTTCGATTTTTCGAGCAAGCGTTCGGTGGCCCGCTTCGCTGCAGGACCATTTCGCGACAAGATCGCTTTGGCGATGGCGGCGTGTTGTGCGACGTCCTCTTCGGAGAGGTTCCGGCGAATTCGCGCGACGACGAAAGACGCTTCCAGAGTGCTCTCTATGACGTTGGCGAATGACGCTATCAAATCGTTGCTGGCGCTGCGAAGTATCGCTACGTGAAAGTCGACGTCGGCGACGACTGACGGATCGCCGCCGGTTTCCTTGCTCGCAGCGAGACGCTCATAAGCCTTCCAGATCGCGGCATGATCCGCATCTGACGCACGTTCGGCGGCAAATCGGCTGGCGGCCGGCTCAAAGCACTCTCTGAGTTCATACATATCCTGAATCTGTTTGACCGTGACGCCGCGTTCCAGGCGCCAGCGAAGCACCTCTGGGTCAAGCAGGTTCCACTCGGCTCTTGGGCGAACTCTTGTCCCCCGGCTCGGCCCAACAGTCACCAACCCTTTGGCGCTGAGGTTCTTGACAGCCTCGCGGAGGGTCGTCCGGCTCACCCCTAGACTCTCATGCAATTCCTTCTCAGGAGGCAATGACTGTCCGGCGCGATATTCACCAAAGAGAATCTTGAGCGCCAAGATTTCCGTGACCTGACCGTTTAGATTGGCCAGTGGTCTGGTCCGCACCACTGAATTCCTCCGTCGCTTGCACGATCGCAAATCTCTCCGCCGCGCGCAAAGTACGCCTTGGGCTTCAAACTGCCTACGAGCGTCGCCTCACTCTGACCCGTGACGATTCCGCCGCCGCCAAACAGCATGCCTGACGACAAGTCACATCATAGCATGTTGTTTGCACCAGCGATTCCGCCAGACGGGATGCGACTTTGGACGTGGCGGCGATCGTCGGTGGGTTCGCAATCGTCTTCGAACAGACCCAGGCTTCGCACGTGCGATGAGCGCAGTGCGCCAACGTACCGCACCGGGCAAGACGGCGGATCGGTTGACTGGCATGATTTATACTATAAAACGACGCAGGGAAGCGGGGGGTTGCGCGGGTATGTTGATGCGCCTCCGCCGCATCCGAGACGTCGCTCGACTGCAGGAGTCGGTCGTCTTGTGAAGTGAGATGGCGCGCGCCTCCAGCGTGGAGCGCCGGGACGCGCAGACTCGATCATTCCCTCGATGACGGCGACGCCGATGCGCCAACGCTAGACCCTCGCAGGGTCGATGCCGCCATCGTTCTGCGCGATGTGGCGACGTTCGAAGGCCGTGATTGACGGCGCCATCGCTGCGGGAAATTGGCGCCGCTTGGGAAGGAGCCGCGCGCCGAGTCAAGGATTGCGAAACAGGAGGAACAATCTTGGAAAATGGGGCTGTGCGCGATCTGTTTGGCCGAATGCACGATGGCGCGCCCGTCGAACGCGTGGTGTTAACACATCAGAGCGGGATCGAGGCCGCGATCATTACGTATGGCGCGGCGCTGCAGTCTCTCAGCGTGCCGGATCGAAACGGTCGGATGGACAATGTCGTCCTGGGACATGACGACGTCGCCTCCTACCTCGATCATCGTAACTATTTCGGCGCCGCGGTCGGTCGTTACGCGAATAGAATCGCCAACGGGCGGTTCACGATCGATGGCGCTCATTTCCAGCTCGCCTCGAATGACGGCCCGAACGCTTTGCACGGCGGCGACGAGGGTTTCGACCGTCGCAATTGGCGCCTGGATGCTTTCGGGACGGATCCAGAACCCTTCGCCGTCTACAGCCTGTCGAGCCCAGACCGCGATCAGGGATACCCAGGCGAGGTGCGCGTTCGCTTGCGATACAGCTTGGGTCGCGACAGCTCGCTCAGCCTATCGTTCGAGGCGACAACCAATCGGCGCACGCTTGTCAATCTTACCCATCACGGCTTCTTCAATCTTGGCGGCGCCGGCAACGGCACGATTCTCGATCACGAACTGACAATCTTAGCGGACGCCTATCTTCCGGTGACCGCATCAAAGATTCCGGCCGCGGGCCCGACGGCCGTTGACGGCACGCCATTCGATTTCCTGCGCGCGACCGCCATTGGCGCACGCATCTTTCAGCCGCACCCGCAACTCGAGATTGGTCGCGGGTATGACCACAACTACTGCCTGTCCGAAGCAAAATGCGAGTCGCCGAGATGGGTGGCGCAGCTCTACGATCCCCGCTCTGGCCGTCAGATGGATATTGAAACCGATCAACCGGGTCTGCAATTTTACGGCGGCGGCCATCTTGGCGACGGCATTCCCGTGAGAGACGGCCTCGTTCCGTGTCGCTTTGGCGCATTGTGCTTGGAGCCGCAGACATGGCCGGACAGCCCGAATCAGAGCGGGTTCCCTACGGCGATGCTCGATCCCGGCGACAAATATTGTCACACGACCCGATTTCAATTCAGCGCAAGGTAGGGTCAAACGAAGGCGCGGCAATTCCCCGATCATCTGGTCGAACGGCGCCGAGCCAATCCGCGCGACGACCAGCACCGCCTTTAGCTCTTGGTCGCGTCCAATGGAAGAGGCCGACGTTCGATCAGAGAAGGAATACCGGCTCCAATCAGCCGCGCACTGAAACGGCGATCTCAAAGGTTCGGCCGGAGTTCGGAAATCGCGGCCGCGCCTCTTGATCCATGTCTTCCCACGCGGTCGTCGCCAGCAATCGATTCGCGTTGGCGCCGACGAAGGCGGGGCAGCTCGCTTGCGGGGCGGGCACTTGGTAGCGCCTCACCTTCTCTCCGGCCGGTGTATGGACATCGATCGAACCGCCGCCCCAACGCGCGCTCCAAGTCAATCCGTCGGCGTCGCAGATCGCGCCGTCGATGTAGCCTGCCGAAGCGGTCTCGTCGGCAAGCAGCGATGGCTCGCTGATGGGAAGGCCGGTCGCCGGATCGAGCGGAACGCGTAGGAAGATATTGGCGCGACTGTCAGCGAAGTAGGCCATCGCGTCGTCCGGCGAAAAGCATATGCCATTGGGTATGGTGATTCCGCGAAAGAGCAATGTCGTCCGCGTTGCGGCGATATGATAGATCGCGCCCTCGCCGACCTCAGCGTTTCTGCCCATCCGACTGGTCCACAGCGCGCCGCTGGGATGCACGCGACTGTCGTTCGAACGCGCCCTCGGATTGTCGTCGATGACACGAAAGAGGTCGTAAGCGTCCTGCTGAACGTTCCGTATCATTAGGCCGCAATCGGCCACGACGAGCTGCCTCTCGTCATCGATGCGCGCGAGCGCGCTGCCGAGAAAGGGCGTGGCGTAGGAGCGTTTCTGCGCGTTCCCGACGCGTCATCCATGCAAGCGTTTGCCTTTGATGTCGAACCACCAGGCGGTGTCCGTGAACGGATCGTAGGTGATCCCTCGCCGAGTTCGTATGTTTCCGAACAAATGCAACGGCCAGAGAAACGCGGCGGGCGACAATGGGCCGTCGATCTTGTTCTCCACGTAGCCGCTTTGACGCGCCGGTCTGGGCCGCGCCATTCAATCGGCGGCGCTTCCTCCTTGGGGGCGGCGACTGTTCGGCGAACGCGAAACGCGAGGCAAGGTTTTCGCCTCGGCGACCATCTCCGCGACATTGGAAAGTTTCCTGCGCATCAGGTCGAAGGCCTGTTGCTCGTTCTTGTTCTCAATCGCGGCGAGAATCTCACGATGGGCCTCGAGATCGCCGACAGAATGGCCAAAGATCGCGTTGGTGATCGGGGCGGTCAGGGAAAGCGCCGTTCGCACGAGAGCGCCGAGAGGCTGATAGAAACGGTTGCTCGTCGCAACAATGATGGCCTCATGGAAGCGGCAATCCGCTTCGACGGGGTCGTAGCGGCCCAAGCTCGACTCCTGCATGTAGCCGTAAGCTTCCTTTATTCGGGCAAGATGAGTCGGGTCCGCTCGCCGCGCCGCAAGAGCGGCCGCCTCAGGTTCGAAACCAAGTCGCAGCTCGAGGAGTTCAATGACGATCTTGCGGTCGGGCGGACTCTCGCGCAGCCATCTCAGCACATCCGAATCAAGCAGGTTCCAATCGGCGACCGGCCGCACTTCGGTGCCCCGTCGCGGGCGCGAGCCGACCAAGCCTTTGGCCGTTAGCATCTTGATGGCTTCGCGCACGGCCGTCCGGCTGATCTGATGCTCAGACGACAGGGCGTCCTCAATGGGAAGGATGTGGCCGACGCCGAAACGACCGGTAATGATTTCTCGCCCGAGGCGGTTTACGAGAGCAACGGTAATATTGCCAAAACCAAGGCTAGCAGCCCGGCCGGCGCCAGGACTGTCGTGTTCGGCATTTGCCTTCGCCACTTTCGCTATCCCTGAATCTCGAACCCGCCCTGCCGGGCGGTCTGATAGTAGCGCTTAGAAATCAGCCGAGTCACCTTACTGACGCTAACGATGTCCTCGTTCAGATTGAGCTTGTAATCCCGCCGTCCACATAAACAATCTGCCCCGTGACGAAGCTCGAAGCATCCGACGCTAGGAAGATGGCTGCGCCGATCAGCTCGTCTGTGTTTCCCCACCGACCCAGCGGGGTCCTGCTGACGAGCCAGTCGGTGAACGCGGGATCTTTCGTCAATCCCTCGTTCAGGTCGGTGCGGAAATAGCCGGGCGCCAGGCCGTTGACGCGGATGCCTGCGGGGCCGAGTTCGGCCGCCATGGCTTTCGTCATCATCTTCATGGCGCCCTTTGAAGCCGTGTAGGGCACGATGGACGGGCGCCCAAGCTCGCTTTGCACAGAGCAGATGTTGACGATCGAGCCTCGCGAGCGCGCAACCATGCCCTTCGCCGCGGCCTGCGCGACGAAGAAGGGGCCGTAGACGTTGGCGCGCATGATTGCGTCAAATCTCTCGGCGGGGAATTCGATGAGTGGCGCGCGATGCTGGATCCCGGCGTTGTTCACCAGGACATCGATGGCGCCGAATTGCTGTTCGATCCGCGCCACCTCGCGGTTGACAGCCTCACGGTCGGTCACGTCCGCAATCGATGTCGAAGCGACGAGCCCTTCTTCAGTCAGACTGCGCACGGCGGCTTCGGTGCGCTCACGATCGCGACCGTTGAGAACGACGGTTGCGCCGGCGCAGGCGAGCCCGCGCGCGAGAGCATATCCGATGCCCCGGTTGGATCCGGTCACCAGGACGAGTTTTCCGTTCAGGGCAAAGAGAGATTCGAGGTAACTCAATGGCGGTTCCTATTGCGCCGCGCTCCGGCGGCTAGAACTGAAGATGGACCTTGACCGAACGGGTCTTGTCCGCCGCCAATTCGAAGGCTGGCCGCGGATCGGAGGCGGGTATGGTGGCGGTCACGAGCGCCTGGATCTGCGCGCGGTTGCGCGCGATGTAATCGATCGCCATGCGGAACTCGTCGTCGAATCGAAATGCGCCAATCATATTGATCTCCTTGGTCACGATCGTCGACATGTTGATTTCGGGCTTCGCGCCCTGACCGATGCACACCACCGTTCCCAGTGGCTTGACGACGTCGAGCGCCGAGACCGTGGCGGCGGCGCTGCCGGACGCTTCGAAAACGACGTCGAAGGTTCCCTTGCCCTCCGCGTGGGCGGCGAGGCGATCGGGGTCCTTGGCGGCGTTGATCGTCTCGTCGGCGCCGAGGGCGGCGACGCGGCGCAGGGGCTCGTCGACCAGATCGACGACGGCGACCCAATCCGCGGCGGCCGCGCGTGCGACGAGCGCCGCGATCACGCCGATCGGTCCTGCGCCCGACACCAGCACTCTCTTGCCGCGCAACGATCCGGCGCGCGCGGTGGCGTGCAGGCAGACCGCGACGGGCTCGGCGAAAGCCGCCTCGCCGATGGTCAGCGCATCGGGAATCGGGACGGCGTGATCCGCCTTGCAGACGAGCGTTTGGCGAAAGCCGCCGTCGACATGCGGCGTCCGCATCGCGCTGCCGTAGAAGCGCATGTCGGAGCAATGGCTGCGCAGGCCCTTCCGGCAGAAGTCGCAGACGCCGCACGACATGCTCGGATTGACGACCACGCGCTGGCCGGGTTGCAGCGACGTCGCGTCACGGCCGGCCTCGACGATGACGCCGGCGATCTCGTGCCCGAGGACCATCGGATGGCGAAGCTTCACGACGCCGAATCCGCCGTGGTTGAAGTAGTGGAGGTCCGACCCGCAAATGCCGCCGACTTCGACCCGCACCCGCACGTCGTCGGGCCCGAGAGGCTGATCCGGCACCTCCTCGTAGCGCAGATCCTTAGGGGCGTGGATGACGATGGCTTTCATTGGTCGCGACCTGCCTGTTGAGCCGGAAACCCAGAGATCTGCATCATCGTCAACTCGGCGCCGGCGACTCGGGGTCGATCAGACCCTGCGACTTGAGGTCTGACCAGAAGGCTGTGGGAATGCTTTGCTGAACGTGCAACGCGTTCGCCGCGGCTTCGCTCTCGCGAACCGCGCCGGCGACGACGGCGACCACGGCGGGATGCGCCAGGGGGAACTGCAACGCTGCAGCCGGGAGGCTGACGCCGTGGACGCCACAGACGGCTTCGATGGCGGCGACCTTCCTCAAGATGTCGGGCGGGGCGAGCGAATAGGCGTAAGTTGCGCGCGGACGCGAACCCGTCGCCAGAATCCCGGAGGCAAAAGGCGCCCCCACGATCACGGAAATCTTACGCGCAAGACATCTCGCCATGCCGCTGTGCAAGCATGACTGATCGAGAAGCGTGTAGGGATGCGCGATCAGCGCGACATCGAGTTCGACCTTGTCGACGAAGACGTCGAGCGCCTCCGACAGGTTGAAGCCCATGCCGATCGCCTGGACATCGCCAGAGCGTCTCAGTTCGTCGAGGGCCATGACGCCGCTGTCGAGCAACGTTCGCGCGTGTTTGTCGAAGGCGTCGCCGAGAAACGCTCGATCGAGATCGTGGACGATCAATCCATCCACGGTGGGGATGCCCAACCGCTGCAGGGCCTGTTCGTATGAGCGCATGACCCCGTCGTAGGAATAGTCGACGACGACGTCGAAGCTCAGTCCTCCCACCCAAGGCGATCGGTCGAAAGTCTCCGGGTTGAGCGGCCGCTTCAGCGTTCGGCCAACTTTGGTCGTCAGAACGAAGGCGTCGCGCGGCTTCGATCTCAGAAACGCGCCCAGACGCAATTCCGAAAGGCCGCGTCCATACCAAGGGGCGGTGTCGTAGTAGCGGACGCCAGCGGACCACGCCGCTTCGAGCGCGCGTTGCGCGGTTTCATCAGTCAGCGGCTCAAAGAGATTGCCAAGCGGTCCGGTGCCCAGACCGAAGGGCGGCAGCGAAAGAGCGGTGGCCCCGACCTGCAGCCGCGATGTCAAATCGACTGGCACTTCCCGACCGCCCTCCCCGTGAACGCAGCGCGCCAAAAAACCGCACATAGCAGAACGGCGGGCGCCTTGACTAACATGATTTATACTATAAAACGACGAAATGTGAAGGCCGGAATCGCGGCTGTCGGAAGGAACCGACGGGTTGTTCACCGTCGCGTCGCGCGACAGCGGCAACCGGGCTTCTCGGAAGCAAGAGCTGGCGAGCGTCAGCCGAGGCGGGGAGGGGAATGAAAGCCGACACGAGCGGGGTCGTCTTCGACATTCGGGAATTGACCATTCACGATGGCCCCGGACTGCGCACGACCGTGTTCCTTAAGGGCTGTCCGCTTCACTGCGCCTGGTGCCACAACCCAGAGGGCAGGTCGCGGGACCCGGAGGTTCTGCATGGACCCAACGGCGATCGGCTCGCCGGCCGCAGCTATCGGGCTGATGAGCTGGCCGCTCTGCTGAATCGCCAATCGCCGCTGCTGGCGGAGGGCGGCGTGAGCTTCTCCGGCGGCGAGCCGTTGATGCAGGCGGCCTTCCTGGAAGCGGTCCTGGAGCGGTTGGAAGGCTTGCACGTGGTTGTCGGCACCACCGGGTATGCCTCGGCGAAGGACTTCCTCAGCATCGTCCGCCGCTGCGACTTGGTTCTGTTTGACCTCAAGCTTCTTGACCCGGAGGCGCATCGGCGCTGGGCCGGCGGCGACAACCGGGTGATCCTGGAGAACCTGAAACGGTTGGCTGATCTGGGTTCGCCCTATCTGATCCGGGTGCCGTTGGTGCCCGGCGTGACCGACACGGAAGCCAATCTGCGCGCCATCGCTCGTCATGTCCGCGAGCTGCCGGGGCGGCGGCCGCGGGTGGAGCTGTTGCCCTACAACCTGGCTGCAGGGGGCAAGTATGCGGCCTGCGGCCTGGAATGGCGCCCAGAATACGACGAGACCGCGCCGTGCCGGACGGATCTCACGCCTTTTCAAGAATTTGAAGTGGAGGCGATCGTCCTATGAACGCGATCCTGGAACAGCGACAAGCGGTCCTGCCGGAGCTCTCGCCGCGTCTGGCGGAGATGAAACGTCGCATCCGCGCCGGCGAGCACCACCGCTTTCGCACCACCGAGACCGTGGACGTTCTGGCCGAATGCGAGCGCGAGGGCCTCGACTGGACTCAACGGGCCGCCCGACTGACCCGGCGGATGTGCGAAGCCCAGACCGTGGTGATCGAGCCGGACGAGCAGATCGTTTTCACCCGAACTGTCCGACGGGTTTCGGCGCTGTACCGCCCGGAGCAGATGGAGGAGCGCCTTGCCGGGCGAGTCTTCCACGAGCTCGGACCAATCAGCAACGTCTGCGCCGACTGGGGCATGGTCCTGGGGCAGGGCCTGATCGCGCGGCGCGCGGCGGCCGAGGCCGCCCGGGCCCGCTTGGCAGGCGACCAGGAAGCGAAGACCTTCGTCGACGCCGCGATAGAAACTATTGATGCCGTCCTGGCGCTTGCCCGCCGCTACGCCGAAGCGGCTCGGGCGTTGGGTCGGGGCGACCTGGCTGACGTGCTGGAACGGGTGCCGGCTTATCCCGCGACCACCTTCCGCGAGGCGCTCCAGTCGCTCCGCCTCTGTCACGCCGTTCTCTGGCTGAGCGGGCACTACCATTGTGGTCTGGGCCGACTTGACCAGTACCTATGGCCCTACCTTGAGGAAGATTTGGCGAAGGGCCGTCTGGACCTGGCGGAAGCCCAAGAATTGCTCGAAGAATTCTTCATCAGCCTGAACAAGGACAGTGACCTCTACCCGGGCATCCAGCAGGGCGACAATGGCCAATCGCTGATGCTGGGCGGAGCGCGGCGGGACGGCGGCGACGGAGTCAATCCGCTGACCGGCATGGCGATGGAAGCCGGTCGCAAGGTGGCGTTGATCGACCCCAAGATCAATCTTCGGGTGACCCGCGACACCAACCTGGGTCTGCTGGCCAAGGGCGTTCAGTTGACCCGCATCGGCCTGGGTTTTCCCCAATGGTGCAACGACGAGGTGATCATCCCCGGATTGGTCGCCGCCGGGTACGAGCTCGAGGACGCTCGCGACTATTCCGTAGCCGCCTGCTGGGAATTTATCATCCCCGGCAAGGGGATGGAGGTGGTGAACATCGGCGCGGTCTCGATGCCCGCCGCGGCGGACCAAGCGATCCGCGCCGGACTCGAGGCCGGGGAGAATTTTGATCGGATCATCGAGCGCACCGACGCCAACCTGGCTGAGCAGGTGCGCGCCGTGACGAAGAGCAGCCGAACCCTGCTGCTGCCGCCCGCTCCTTGGTACTCGGTTCTGATGGACGGCTGTCTGGAGCGCGGGCGGGACCTTTGCCACGGTCTCAAGTACAATAACTTCGGCATCCACGGGGCCGGCTCTTCCAACGCCGCCGACGCTTTGGCGGCGGTGCGGGCGCTGGTCTACGAGCGGCGGCGGATCGATCCGGCGCGGCTGATCCGGGCGCTGGATTCGGATTTCGAGGGAGAAGAGGCGCTTCGGACCGAACTGCAGGAAGACGCGCCGAAGGTCGGCAATAACGACGACCTCGTCGACGATCTGTTGGTGAAACTGTTCGATCGCTTCGCTGACGCCTGCGCCGCCGCCGGCGACAACGGCCGCGGCGGCCATTACCGCCCCGGCACCGGCACCGCCATGTACTATATTTGGCTGGCTCGGGGCCACGAAGGCATGACCGAGCCAACGGTCGGCGCCACCGCCGACGGCCGGCGGAAGGGAGCGTTCTTCAGCTCGTCGCTGGCGCCTTCCCCGAATGTGCAAGTGCGGGGGCCGCTCAGCGTTCTACAGAGCTTCGGCAAGCTCGACTATCGGCGGGTGTGCAACGGCGGCCCGCTGACGATGGAGTTGGCGGACAGCCTATTCCGGGGCACGGACGCGATTGAGAAGGTGGCGTTGTACGTCCGCGCCTTCATCCGCTCCGGCTGCCAGCAGATGCAGCTCAACACCCTCAACGTGGACACGCTCCGCGACGCCAAACTGCATCCCGAGCGACACCGCAACCTGGTGGTCCGGGTGTGGGGATGGAGCGGCTATTTCTGCGAATTGGACGAGAGCTACCAGGACCAGATCATCGGCCGCCACATCTACGGCGCCTAGCCGAAGCGGCGCGGGCGAAGCCCGCGATACTGCAAAAGCCCTCGCGCGGATCAGAATATGTTAAATAACAACGACAATAAGTTAAGGAGGAACGATCTGATTTCGAATAATATAGAGAATAACGACCCAATGTTGTCGTAACAGTCGTGGCAATTACCTGTCATTATTGTTGATCCAGACGGTCACGTAATGACCTCCAAGGAGGCTTTAGGATGAAAAGACTCGTCACAATCGCGCTCGGCGCCGCCCTTTTGTCGACTGCGGCGTTTGCAGGATCGCCCTACACGATCGCCTTCAGTTTGAAGACGGTCACCAACGACGACTTCCAGAAGGCCATCGCCACCTCGATCCAGCAGGCGGTGGAAAAGTCCGGCAACAAGTTTCTCCTGGTCACCGCCGGGAACGAGACTGGCGTCTCCATCCAGGTGAACCAGCTGGAAGACCTCATCGCCAAAAAGGTCGACGCGATCGTCCTCAACCCGATGGACGGCAAGGCGGTGGTGCCGGTGCTGAAGAAGGCTCAGGCGGCCAAAATCCCCGTCATCGTGGTCGATTCCTCAGTCGAGAAGGGCAACGAGGCGCTTTACATCTCCTACGTCGGCACCGACAATTTCAACGCCGGCAAGGTGGCCGGCCAGCGCATGGTCAAGGACTTGGGCGGTCAAGGCAGCGTGCTGATCGTGCGA
>Ga0265339_10003124_pt1 | contig 11654 bp, 7 predicted proteins | sample 4CB219metaG_FD_202085 | JGI IMG/M metagenome (GOLD analysis project Ga0265339, IMG submission 202085) | Rhizosphere microbial communities from Carex aquatilis grown in University of Washington, Seatle, WA, United States - 4-CB2-19 metaG | ecosystem: Host-associated > Plants > Roots > Rhizosphere...
GCTAGCCCAGCAGGTCGTCGCGATGGTGGCGATGCAGCCGTGGACGGTCGAGGAGCTGGCAACCGTCGTACGACGGGCCGCGCCGTTCGCTGCACTGCCCGACTCGGCCCTTAACGCGACCCTCGACATGCTGGCCGGGCGCTACCCGTCGGACGAGTTCGCCGAGTTGCGGCCGCGGATCGTGTGGGACCGGGTCACCGGCACGGTCACCGGGCGACCGGGCGCACAACGGCTGGCCGTGACCAGCGGTGGCACCATCCCCGACCGCGGGCTGTTCGGGGTGTTCCTCGTCGGCGAGCGGCAGAGCCGGGTCGGCGAGCTCGACGAGGAGATGGTCTACGAGTCGCGGGTCGGCGACGTGTTCACCCTCGGCAGCACCTCGTGGCGGATCGAGGAGATCACCCACGACCGCGTCCTGGTCTCCCCCGCGCCCGGGCAGACCGGCCGGATGCCGTTCTGGCACGGCGACTCCCTCGGCCGGCCGCTCGAGCTCGGCCGCGCGCTCGGCGGTTTCGTCCGCGACCTGCAACGCGTCGGCGACGATGCGGCGGTCGAGCGACTGCACGCGATCGGCCTCGACGACTGGGCCGCCGCCAACACGATGTCCTACCTGCGCGAGCAGCGCGCGGCGACCGGTCACGTGCCGGACGATCGCACCGTCGTCGTCGAGCGGTTCCGCGACGAGCTCGGCGACTGGCGGGTCACCATCCACTCGCCGTTCGGCGCCCAGGTCCACGCGCCGTGGGGGCTGGCGATGCAGGCCCGGATGCGCGAGCGCGGCGGCATGGACGTCCAGGTCATGCACACCGACGACGGCATCGTGCTGCGGCTGCCCGAGACCGACGATGCGCCGCCCCCCGACCTGACCGTCTTCGACCCGGAGGAGATCGAGGACATCGTGACCCGCGAGCTCGGCGGGTCGGCGCTGTTCTCCGCGCGGTTTCGCGAGTGCGCGGCCCGCGCGTTGTTGCTGCCCCGGCGCAATCCGGGTCGGCGGGCGCCGCTGTGGCAACAGCGGCAGCGGTCCGCGCAGCTGCTGAGCGTCGCCGGTCAGTACGGCTCGTTCCCGGTGATCCTCGAGACGATGCGCGAATGCCTGCAGGACGTCTTCGACGTACCCGGTCTGGTCGAGCTGATGCGCGACATCGCCGGCCGCACCGTCCGGGTGATCGAGGTCGAGACCCAGCAGCCCTCGCCGTACGCCCGCAGCCTGGTCTTCGGCTACATCGGCCAGTTCATGTACGAAGGCGACCAGCCGCTCGCGGAGCGGCGGGCCGCCGCCCTCGCGCTCGACTCGACCTTGCTGGCCGAGCTGCTCGGCAACGTCGAGCTCCGTGAGCTGCTCGATCCGGACGCGGTCGCCGAGGTCGAGGCCGAGCTCGCCTGGCTCACCCCGGACCGGCAGCTGCGCACCGTCGAAGACGTCGCGGATGCGCTCCGGGTGCTCGGCGACCTCTCCGACGAGGAGCTGGCCGGGCGCGGGGCCGATCCGTCGCTGGCGAGCGAGCTGGAGGCGACCCGCCGGGCGATCCGGATCCGGATCGGCGGGCAGGCGCGCTGGATCGCGGTCGAGGACGCCAGCCGGGTGGCGGATGCGCTCGGCACTCCGATGCCGATGGGCCTGCCGGCGGTGTTTCTCGAGTCGGTCCGAGACCCGCTCGGTGACCTGGTCGCGCGGTTCGCCCGGCGGCGCGGCCCGTTCCACAGTGCCGCACTGGCCGACCGCTTCGGGCTCGGCGTCGCGGTCGTGGACCAGACCTTGCACCGGCTCGCGGCGACCGGCCAGATCGTGCAGGGCGAGTTCCGGCCGGGCGGGCTCGGGCTCGAGTGGTGCGACGCGGGCGTTCTGCGCAGCCTGCGCCGGCGGTCGATGGCAAAACTGCGCAGGGAGGTCGAGCCGGTCGCTCCCGAGGTCCTCGGCCGGTTCCTTCCGGTCTGGCAAGGAGTGGGAGTGCATGCCGGCCGCGGGATGGACGCCTTGGTTCGATCGATCGACCAGCTGGCCGGCGCCGCCCTTCCCGCGTCGATGCTGGAGACGATCGTGCTCCCCAGCCGGGTCGCCGACTACTCGCCCACCATGCTCGACGAGCTCACCTCGACCGGAGAGGTGCTGTGGCTCGGCGAGGGCGCCCTACCCGGCCACGACGGCTGGGTGTCGCTGCACCTCGCGGACACCGCGGCCCTGTCGATGCCCCCGCTCACCGATCTGCCCGAGACGCCGTTGCACGCGGCGATCCTCGACGCGCTGGCCGGCGGCGGGGCACTGTTCTTCCGCGCCGTGGCGGATCGGGTCGAAGGGCACGACGACGCAGCGGTTGCGACCGCACTGTGGGACCTGGTCTGGTCGGGACACCTGACCAACGACACGCTCGCCCCGTTGCGCGCCCGCTTGGCCTCGACCCGGTCCCGCCCAACCCCGCCGCGCGGCCGGCGCCGGCCACGGCCCGCGCTCGGCGTCCGGCTCGGCCCGCCGGCCACGGTGGGGCGATGGTCGACCCCGCCGGAGCGCTCGACCGACCAGACCCGGCGCCTGCACGCGATCGCCGACCACCTGCTCGAGCGCTACGGCGTGCTCACTCGCGGCGCGGTCGCGGCCGAGCACGTGCCGGGCGGCTTCGCTGCGCTCTATCCGGTCCTGCGGGCCTTCGAGGACACCGGACGCGCCCGGCGCGGCTACTTCGTCGAAGGTCTCGGTGCGGCGCAGTTCGCGTTGCCGGGTGCGGTCGACCGGATGCGCTCGATGGCCACGCCACGGCGACCGGACGCCGACGGCGGCTGCGTCGTACTCGCCGCCAACGACCCGGCCAACCCGTACGGCGCGGCGCTCGCCTGGCCGGCCCACGCCGGGGCGCACCGGCCGGGCCGCAAGGCCGGCGCACTGGTCGTGCTGGTCGGCGGCGAGCTGTGCCTGTACGTCGAGCGCGGCGGCAAGTCACTGCTGTCCTGGAGCGAGGATCCCGCCACGATCCAGCCGGCCGCCGACGCGCTCGCCCTCGCGGTCCGGGAAGGTCTGCTGGGCCGGCTTGCGGTCGAGCGGGCCGATGGCGAGTCCGTGGTCAACTCCGCACTCGGTACGGCACTGGCGCAGGCGGGGTTCCATCCGACCCCGCGAGGTCTGCGGCTACGCGCCTAGCTCGAGCGCCGGTCGCAGCAACGGGGCCGCGATCAGCTCCGCCTGGGTCGCGGTCTCGACCCCGGGCGAGGCGATGAAGCTGGTGAGCCAGCGCACCACCAGGTCGATCGACGCCGCACTGGTCGCGACGCCGGCGGCCACCAGCACGTCTCGCACCGAGGACCGGGCCAGGCCCCACAGCGGCATGTCGGTCGGTGTCATCAGCGTGGCCAGCACGGCCGGCTCGTCCGAGGCGATCCGGCGAAGGGCCGGATGCGCGCCGATCCGCTCAGCCGCGAGCGCAAGCGCTTCGGCCAGGTCCTCCTGGGCGGCCGCGGCGCATTCGGCCGCCAACCCACGGATCCCGGCGTCGAGGGCAGCGGCGTACACGGCTTCCTTGGCCCGGAAGTGGTTGTAGAGGGTGCCCTTCGCGATGCCGGCGAGTGAGGCGATGTCGGCCATCGTCGCCTTGCGGGCACCGTGCTTCTCGACCGCCCGGGCCGCGCCGTCGAGCACCGCCGTCCGGGTGCGCGCCATCGCGTTGCCGGCGCGGCTGTGCAGACCTCGCTCGTGAATCGGTGCCGCAGAGGCGAAGTGATGCGAACTCACGTCACGCCGCGACAACCGGTCGCAGTGACTCGGAGCCCAGCTGCGCCATGGGTGCGACCGGCTGCGCCGACGGACGGGTGGCCGGGACGCGTGGCGCCAGGCCGGCAACCGCCCGGCCCGCCACGGGCTGCGCAGAGATCGAGGCGGGCGTCATCGTGAAGCCCACCGGTGCCAGCCTGCGGCGGCGCTCGTCGCGAGCCAGGTCGTCGCTGACCTCGCGCAGCACCTCGGCGAGTGAGACCTCGAGCGCCCCGCAGATCGCGGCAAGCAACTCACTCGACGCCTCCTTGCGGCCACGTTCAACCTCGGAAAGATAACCCAGTGAGACGCCGGCGGCACCACTGACGTCACGCAAGGTTCGCGACTGACGGAGCCGGTGGCGGCGGAGCACATCACCCAACATGCGGCGGAGCAAAACCATCCATCCACGTTACTCGGCGTCGGCAAGCCTGTCCCGCAGGAGTGTCAATGCCAGGTCGACCGCCCCGGAGCGGATCTCGTCGCGGCCGCCGGAGAGCACGGCCGACGCGATCTGTGGACCACCGCCCGGTCCCGCAATCGCGACGAACAGCGTCCCGACCGGCTGGCCGTCCTGCGGATCCGGACCGGCCACACCGGTCAGGCCCAGACCCCACGTCGCCGCGAGCCGGTCGCGCACGCCGATCGCAAGCGCACCAGCGACGTCGGGGTCGACCGCACCGCGTTTGTCCAGCAATTCCAACGAAACTCCGGCCAACACGGCTTTGAGATCGGTCGCGTAGACGATCACGCCACCGCGGTACGTCGACGAGGCGCCCGGAGTGGTCGTCAACGCCGCGCCGACCAAGCCGCCGGTGAGCGACTCCGCGGTTGCGACGGTTTCGCCGCGGCCGAGCAGCCGCTCGTGCACCTCGGCAGCCAGCGCCCTCATGCCCGACTGCGTTGCTTCCACGCACTACGCGCGCTGGTGCGACGCAGTGTCAAAGCCTTGGACACATAGTCGGCGCCGGTCGCGGCCGTCAGCACCAGTGCGACCGCCATCACCCAGAACCGGGCACTGGCCAACGCACCGGTGAAGGGCAGCACGTAACAGCCGATGGCGATGTTCTGCACAAGGGTCTTCAGCTTGCCGCCGCGGCTGGCCGGGATGACCCCGTGCCGAATCACGAAGAACCGCAGACCGGTGATCCCCAGCTCGCGGGCCAGCACCACCGCAGTCACCCACCACGGCAGAAACCCCAGCGCCGAGAGGCTGATCAACGCCGAGCCGGTGAGTGCCTTGTCCGCGATCGGATCCGCGATCTTGCCGACGTCGGTGACCAGGTCGCAGCGCCGGGCGAGATCGCCGTCAACGAGGTCGGTGATGCACGCGGCCGCAAAGGCCACGAACGCCCAGACCCGCCAGCCGTTCGACTCGCCGCTGTGGTGCAGGAGCAGTACGACGAAGACCGGTACCAGCAGCAAGCGGACCAAGGTCAACCCGTTCGCGACGTTGGCGACCTTTGCGCTGCTGACCGGATCGCCCATCTGGTCGGGCTTGGGCGGGGTCAACATCGTCGGCACAAGCCGTGGCAGGGCCGGCCCGTCCGGGTCGCTCACTCCGTCACCGCAAGCAGATCAACGCCCTCGGTGCCGCAGACGGTCGCGCACACCACGTCGCCGACGGCCGGGTTGCGCACCCCGCGGACGGTGACCGCTCCGTCGACCTCGGGCGCCTGATGCTCGGCGTTGCCGCAGACCTCGTTGCCGTCGATCGACTCGATCAGCACCTCCACCGCCTCGCCGATCCGGTCCTCGGCACGTTGCGCGACCATCTCGTCGGCGAGCGACGCGATCCGCTCCACCCGGGCCGCGACCACCTCGGGCGCGATCTGGTCGGGCAGACCGGCCGCCTCGGTGCCGTCCTCGGCCGAATAGCCGAACACCCCGATCGCGTCGAGCCCGGCCTCGGTCAGGAACCGCTCGAGCTCGGCCACGTCGGCCTCGCTCTCGCCGGGGAACCCGACGATGACGTTGCTACGGACCCCCGCGCTCGGGATCCGGGCCCGGATCGACCCGAGCAGCTCGAGGAATCTCTCGGTGCCGCCGAAGCGCCGCATCCGTCGCAACAACGGCTCACTTGCATGCTGGAACGACAGGTCGAAGTACGCCGCCACCCCGCGGGTCCCGGTCATGACCTCGATCAGCGACGGCCGCATCTCGGCCGGCTGCAGGTAGGACACCCGGACCCGCGCGATGCCGTCGATCGCGGCGAGCGTCGGCAACAGCTTCTCGAGGGCGCGAAGGTCGGCAAGGTCCTTGCCGTACGACGTCGAGTTCTCGCTGACCAGCAGAAGCTCGCGGACACCGGTCGAGGCCAGCCACTGTGCCTCGGCCACTACCTCCTCCGGCGGCCGCGACACGAACGCGCCGCGGAAGGTCGGGATCGCGCAGAACGCGCACCGCCGGTCGCACCCGGAGGCCAGCCGCAACGGCGCGACCGGGCGCTGGTCGAGGCGCCGCCGCACGCCGGCCTCGGCCGCCCCGCTCGCGCGCTCGACCGGGACGATCGGAATCAGGGTCCGCCGGTCGCGGGGAGTGTGCGGCACCAGCGGCTTGCCGTCGATCACGTCGTCGAGGCGGGCGCCGATCTCGGCGTAGTCGTCGAAGCCGAGCACAGTGACCTCGGTCAGCTCCCGGGCGAGCTGCTCGCCGTACCGCTCGGCCAGGCACCCGACCGCAACCACCGGCCGGCCTGACTCGGCCGCGCCGAGCAAGGTCTCGATGCTGTCGCGCTTGGCCGCCTCGACGAAACCACAGGTGTTCACCATGACGACGTCGGCAGACTCGGCGTCATCGACCAGCTGCCAGCCCTCGCGGTCGAGCCGACCGGCCAACTCCTCGGAGTCGACCTCGTTACGGGCACAGCCCAAGGTGACGAGGGCGACCGAGCGGGGCACCGTGCCAGGCTAGGGCTTCGGCGCCGCTCAGGCCTGCTGGACCGTGTCGGCGCCCGGGCGGACGTCGCCCCGAGAGACGTTGCCCGACGACGGCGGCGACCCGATGTCGTGCCCGTTGACCACGACGTCGACCGCCGGCGCGTTGCCGATCACGTAGGTCAGCCCGTGCCGGTTGGTGAAGGTCTTCTGCTCCCCGGGAGCGAGGATTCCCTCGAACAGCAAGGTCCCGGTCTTCGAGGTGATCGACAGCCAGGTCCGCCCGTGCACGGTGCGGACCGACATGGTCGCGCGATCGGCAACCTGCTGAGTCACCGGCGGCGGCGAGCTCACGGTGGGGTTCGGCGGGGCCGTCGTACGGTGCAGGGAAGCCGCCGGCGGCGTCTTGGCCTGCGGCCCGCTCTTGCTGCCGGGGTGGTGGGTGATCAGCGCGCCGAGGGCGAGGACGCAGATCACGGCGAGCGCGGTGGCCATCGCCGCGGTCCAGTTGGGCCGGCGCGGTTCGGACCGGGCCACGATCTCCTGGTGGGGCGGCGGGGCCGCGACCGCCGCCACGACCCGCTCGAGCTCATGAGTGGTGTCGAAGGTCGCGATCAGCGGGGCCGGGTCGACCCCGACCACCTTCGCGATGCTGCGGATGTGGCCACGGGCGTAGACATCGCCGCCGCAGAGCCGAAAATCGTCCGCCTCGATCGCTCGGATCAAGGTGGCGCGGATGCAGGTCTCGGTGGCGACGTCGTCCACCGAGAGCCCTCGCGTACGTCGGGCGTCTGAGAGAATTTCGCCGACGGTCAAAGAACCGGCCTTCATAGGGTGCTCGTGAAGTACCCAGTCTAGGTCCGACCTAAAGCATCGGCAACGGGCCAAATTTCGCCCGGCCGGGCTACCCGCGCAGGGCCGTGATGATCGCGTCGAGTTCGTCCGGCCGCACCAGGACATCGCGGGCCTTCGAGCCCTCGCTGGGCCCGACCACGCCGCGGCTTTCCATCAGGTCCATCAACCGCCCGGCCTTCGCGAAGCCGACCCGCAGCTTGCGCTGCAGCATCGAGGTCGACCCGAACTGGGTGGTCACGACGAGCTCCACCGCCTGGCACAGGAGGTCGAGATCGTCGCCGACCTCGTCGTCCACCTCGCGGCGGCTCTGCGCGGGCGCGGTGATGTCCTCGCGATAGCTCGGCTGCATCTGCGCCGCGCAGTGCTTGACGATCGCTTCGATCTCGCCGTCGGAGACGTAGGCACCTTGCAGCCGGATCGGCTTGCTCTCCCCCATCGGCAGGAACAACGCGTCACCGCCGCCGACCAGCTTCTCCGCCCCCGGCTGGTCCAGGATGACCCGGGAGTCGGCGAGGCTCGCGGTGGCGAACGCGAGCCGGCTCGGGACGTTGGCCTTGATCAAGCCGGTCACGACATCGACGCTCGGTCGCTGGGTCGCGAGGACCAGGTGGATGCCGGCCGCGCGCGCAAGCTGGGTGATCCGCACGATCGCGTCCTCGACGTCGCGCGGCGCGACCATCATCAGGTCGGCGAGCTCATCGACGACGACGAGCAGGTAGGGGTGCGTCGAGAAGGTCCGGTCACTGCCCGGCGGGGTCACCATCTTGCCGGCGCGCACCTTGGTGTTGTAGTCGTCGACGTGCCGGACGCCGGCCACCTCCATGTCGTCGTAGCGCAGCTCCATCTCGCGCACCACCCACTGCAGGGCTTCCGCGGCCTTCTTCGGGTTGGTGATGATCGGGGTGATCAGTTGCGGAATCCCTTGGTAATGCGTGAGTTCGACCCGCTTCGGATCGATCAGCACCAGCCGCACTTCGTCGGGGGTCGACCGGCAGAGCACGGAGGCGATCAACGCATTGATGCACGTGCTCTTGCCGGCACCGGTCGCACCGGCGATGAGGATGTGCGGCATCTTCGCGAGGTTGGCCGCGATGTAGCGCCCCTCGACGTCCTTGCCGAGTGCGACCACGAGCGGGTGGTGGTCACGACTGGCGACCGGCGATCGGAGCACGTCGCCAAGACTCACGGTCTCCCGGTCGACGTTGGGGATCTCGATGCCGATCGCCGACTTGCCGGGGATGACATCGATGATCCGTACGTCCGGGCTCTTCACGGCGTACGCGATGTTGCGCTGCAGCGCCTTGATCCGCTCGACCTTGACCGCGGGCCCGAGCTCCACTTCGTAGCGGGTGACCGTCGGGCCCCGGGTGAACCCGGTGACCGCGGCGTCGGCGTCGAACTCCCGGAACACCTGGGTGAGCGACTCGATCACCACGTCGTTGGCCTTGCTCCGTGCGCGTGGCGCCGATCCCTCGCGCAGGATGGTCAGTGGCGGAAGCTGGTAGGTGCCGTCACCGAGGCGCAGCTGCCGGGCCGGCTTGGGCTGCCGCGGATCGGCCGCGTCCGGCAACGTGATGACCTGCGGGATCTCGGGGACGTTTTCGGCGAGCACCGGCGAAGCCGCGAACGGCGCGTCCTGGTCGGTCTTGACCGCCGCGGCCGCGCGGCGCAGACCCCGGCCGCGCTTGATCGGCTCGGTCGGCAGCGTGCCCTCGTCGAGGTCGATGACCTCGGGCTCCGGCCCGTGGCCGATCGCCCGCAACCGATCCGGCACCGCGTGCAGCGGGGTGCCGGTCACGACGAGCACGCCGAAGATCGCGACCAGGCCGAGGATCGGGATCGCGAGGTAGGCGGTCAGCGCCGTACCGAGCGGCGAGCCGGCCAGGACTCCGAGCAGGCCGCCGGCGCCACGCCGCGCGGCTGCGCCGGTGGGGTCGCCGTGGGCGAGATCGAGGATGCCGAGCAGCCCGACCACGATCGCAATCCACCCGACCGCCACCCGGCCGCGGGGCGCGTCGGGTCGCGGCCGGCGCAGCAGCACCACCGCACCGATGGCCAGCGCAGCCGGCAGGACCATGACGCCTGAGCCGCACAGCTCGCGCAGGATCGAGGTCAGGTGGTGACCGAACGGCCCGGCCGAGTCTGCCCAGGCACCGAGCGCCACGACCAGCGCGGCCCCGAGGCAGGCCAGCCCGATCCCATCGCGCCGATGCGCCGGATCGAGGTCGCGGGCACCGCCGCCGAGCGAACGGGCGACCGCACCGACCCCGTGCGCGAGCAACATCCACAGGCCGATGAACATCCGGCCGAAGGCCCGGGCGATCCGGGTCGGGATCCCGGGGCCCCGCCGGACCGGCCGCCGTGCCGCGGGCCGCCGACGGGAGGCGGGCTTGCGAGCGGGTGCGCGGCGGGCCGGGGCCTTACGGGTGGCGGGCTTGCGCCGGACCGGCGCCGCGCTGCGGGAGCGGGTCGCCGAACGAGGGCGCGCTGAAGCCTTGGTTGCCACCCGAGGAGCCTATCTCGCGCGTCACACGAGTCACACCAGCCACGCGGGGGCGGGTCAGACCTCGATCACGACCGGGATGATCATCGGACGCCGCCGATAGGTGTCCATCACCCACTTGCCGATCACCCGCCGGATCCGCTGCTGCAGCTCGTGCCGCTCGGTGACCCCCTCGCGGGCCGCGTCGGCGATCGAGTCCTCGACCAGCGGCAGCACCGCGTCGAAGGCGGCGGCATCCTCGGAGAAGCCGCGGGCCAGGATCTCGGGGCCGGCGGTGAGCTTCCCGGTCACCGAGTCGACCACGACGACCACGGTCACGAACCCGTCGCCTCCCAGGATCAGCCGGTCCTTGAGCTCCTGCTCACCGATGTCACCGACGGCCAGCCCGTCGACGTACACATAGCCGGCCGGGATAGTCCCGACGATCGAGGCCTGGCCGTCGATCAGATCCACGACCACGCCGTCGTCCGCGAGCATCACGTTCTTGCGCGGTACTCCGGACAGCACCGCGAGCTCGGCATGGGCGCGCAGGTGTCGCCACTCGCCGTGGATCGGCATCACGTTTGACGGCCGGGTCATGTTCAGGACGTAGAGCAGCTCCCCGGCCGGCGCGTGCCCCGACACGTGGACGAGTGCGGTCTCTTTGTGGACGACGTGCGCACCGAGCCGGCTGAGGCCGTTGATCACGCGGAACACCGCGCTTTCGTTGCCGGGGACCAGCGACGACGCGAGCACGACCGTGTCACCCGGCTCGATCCGGATCTGCTGATGCGCGCGGTTGGCCATCCGGGACAGTGCCGACATCGGCTCGCCCTGTGATCCGGTCGAGATCAGCACGACCTGCTCCGGTGGAAGGCTGTCGACGTCGCGCAGGTCGGCGACCAACCCGACCGGGATCTTCAGGTAGCCGAGGTCACGCGCGATGCCCATGTTGCGCACCATCGACCGGCCGATGAACGCGACCCGGCGATGGTGCGAGTGGGCGCTGTCGAGCACCTGCTGCACCCGGTGAACGTGCGAGGCGAAGCAGGCCACGATGATCCGGCGGTTGGCGCCGCGGAAGACCTCGTCGAGCACCGGGCCGATCTCGCGTTCGGGGGTCACGAAGCCCGGCACTTCGGCGTTGGTCGAGTCGCTCATCAGCAGGTCGACGCCTTCGCGGCCGAGCCGGGCCCAGCCGCCGAGGTCGGTGATCCGGCCGTCGAGCGGGAGCTGGTCCATCTTGAAGTCGCCGGTGTGCAGGACCGTGCCCGCGGCGGTACGGATCGCGACCCCGAGCGCGTCCGGGATCGAGTGGTTGACCGCGAAGAACTCGCAGCTGAACGGGCCGAGCTGCTCGACCTGGCCCTCGCGGACCTCGTGCGTCAGCGGCGTGATCCGGTGCTCCTGCAGCTTGCCCTCGACCAGCGCGAGGGTCAGCCGGGAGCCGATCAAGGGCACGTCCGGCTTCTCCCGCAACAGGTACGGCACGGCGCCGATGTGGTCCTCGTGGCCGTGGGTCAGCACGATCGCGTCGAGGTCGTCCCAGCGATCCCGCAAGTACGAGAAGTCCGGCAGGATCAGGTCGACGCCCGGTTGCTCGGTTTCGGGGAAGAGCACGCCGCAGTCGACCACCAGGAGTCGGCCGCGGTGCTCGAAGACGGTCATGTTGCGGCCGATCTCGCCGATGCCCCCGAGGGCG
>Ga0265339_10003125_pt1 | contig 11653 bp, 10 predicted proteins | sample 4CB219metaG_FD_202085 | JGI IMG/M metagenome (GOLD analysis project Ga0265339, IMG submission 202085) | Rhizosphere microbial communities from Carex aquatilis grown in University of Washington, Seatle, WA, United States - 4-CB2-19 metaG | ecosystem: Host-associated > Plants > Roots >...
CAGAACGACCTGGTGTGGGACGGCGGTTGCGCCACCTTGCCAAGCGAGAGCGCGTGCCAGGCGGCCAAGGCCAACGACAAGTCTCTGGTCGGGAAAATCGTCGGCGACTTCAGGTATCGAGGGCTGATCCTGTCGCTCGACAACGTCGATCCGATCGACGACGGCGATCTCTATTGTTGTAGCTTCACGGCCGATTCAGCTCCGGGCGCATGCTGCCCTATCGACATCACCGGCGCCCAAGCCGCGGACCCGGGCGGGAACGCCCTTGGCGTCAACGGCACGGCGGGTGAGCTCTGCGTCGCGTCGTCCGGGCTCGACGCGACGCCGACGCGAACACCGAAGCCGACGCCTACCGACTGCGTACAGATCTGCGACCGCAGCGCAGGTGGCGGCTGCCAGGTCGCCGCGCCGGCCGACGCATGGAGCGCGGCTGTATGGTTGGGCGGTGCCGCCCTGCTCATGCTGCGCCGCCGGCGCTAGGCGCGGCGCTGGCCTGCGCAACGCGCAACGAGTAGACGGCCCGCGGCGTTCACGTTCCCGGACCGCACTCGAGGTCGGCAGGACGCTCGGGCGACTGCAGCTTGAGGCGCGCGCCGAGATCGCGCAGGGCGGTGCGAATGCCCTCCTCGAAGACCGGATGGTAGAAGGGCATGGCCAACGCAGCCTCCACCGTCAGGTGACTCTGAATCGCCCAGGCGAGCAGGTGCGCCGTGTGCTCGACGCCGGGGCCGCACATCTCCGCGCCCACCAGCGTGCCGCAGTCGCGCCGCGCGTAGATGCGCACGACGCCGGCATTGCGCGCCATGACCACGGCGCGGCCCTGGTCCTCGTACGATACGCAGCCGACCTCGATGGCATACGGATCGAGCGAGCCGAACGGCTTGCCGACCATGGCGACGTTCGGATCGGTGAAGACGATCATCAGCGGCGTGCGGCGCGATTGCGCGCGCACGTCCGGGTACGCCGCGGCGTTGTGGCCGGCAATGCGGCCCTCGTCCGCCGCCTCGTGCAGCACCGGGTGATACGCCGAGGCGTCGCCGGCGATGAAGATCGGCGCGTCGCCACACTGCATGGTGCGCGGATCGAAGGTCGGCACGCCGCGCGCATCGAGCGTCACGCCGGTGTGCTCCAGTCCGAGCCCTTCCACCCACGGCCGGCGTCCGGCCGCCACCAACAACGCCGCAACGCGCCGCTCCTGCGCACCGCCGGCGGCGTCGCTCCAGCGCAAGACGAAGCCGTCGCCGGCGCGCTCGACGTGCAGTTTCACGTGGCAATGCACATCGAGCTCGCCGCCAAAGACCTTCGCGACGCTGTCGCGCACCGCCAGATCGGTTAGCGGGCTCAGCAGGTCGCTGCGCGCGAACAACGAGGTACGCACGCCGAGGCGGTGCAACGCCTGCCCGACTTCGAGGCCGACGACGCCGGTACCGACTACGCCGACCGATTCAGGGAGGTTCTCCAACTCGAACGCATTCTCGTTCGTCAGCACCGCCTCGCGCACCGCGTCGAGCTCCGGCGGCACGTACGGCCGCGAGCCGGTCGCGATCACGACCGCGCGCGCTTCGACGCGCGTGTGGTCGCCGACCTCGAGCGTCGTCGGCGCGACGAAGTGCGCTTGCCCGAGCAGACGCTGCTCCTCGGGAATGTGCTCGACGCTGTCGATGACAAAGCCGACGAAGCGATCGCGGTGCCGGCGCACGCGCTGCAACACGGCGCGGCCGTCGATAGACACGCCGGCGGGCACGCGGATGCCGAACTCGCCGGCGTGGTGGATCGTGTGCGCCACCTCGGCCGCCGCGATCAGCAGCTTCGACGGCATGCAACCGACGCGCGCACACGTCGTGCCCCACACGCCGCCCTCGATCAGCACCACCGACTTGCCCGCGGCGACGGCCTCGCGCCGCGCCGCCAGGCCCGCCGTGCCACCGCCGATCACCGCGACATCTACGCGCTTGGTGTGCATGCTCTCGTCGGACATGGGACGCAAGGGTGCCAGCGCACGGCGAACGACATCTGCATCCACCTCACCCGTCGTTGCGGCGCGCGAGGCCGCGGCGCGGCACACACGTCAGTCTCACATCATTTTGACCACCGCGCCGACCTCATAGCGATTGATCGACGGCGGCGCGGCGATGAGCGGCGGGACGGCGGCATTGAACTCGGCCATGTGCGGCGTCTGAAAATGCGCCTGCAACGCCGCGTCGTCGGCCCATTCCTCGAATAGGTGAAACTGGTTCGGATCCTCGAGATCGCTGGTGAAGCGATACGATCGGCACCCCGGTTCCTGCGCGGTGGCGCGCATCATCTTCACCGCCGCCGCAACGGCCGCTGCGCGACACTCGGGTCGAATCTGAATATGCCCCGCTACGATCACCATGACTCGCTCCTCTCGCCGCCGTGCCTCTAGTGTCCCGAGTCTGAAGTTGGCCGCTTATATCGGTGGCTATCGGCGATCCTGGCTAGGCGCCCCGACGCAGGAATATCGGGAATATTCCGAGGCGGGGCAACGCCGCCAAGGACGCCAAGAGCCAGCGAGATACGTGGCGAACTTCAAGCTTGGGACACTAGCACGGAATCGCGCCAAGAGGAGAGCAGGCACGGCGCGCGTCGTGACTCACGCCGCCCGACCGGCCTAGCAACCGTTCAACGCCTCGCCGACGGCGGTGATCAACTCGTTGATCGAAATGCCGCCGTCGGCGTTCAGGTCGAGCGACGCGCAGTCGTCGACGCTGCTGCTGCCGAGGGCGATGCCGACGCCGCGGATGAGCTCGTTGATGGTCACGCTGCCGTCGCCGTCGCAGTCACCCGCACAGGACGGCGCCGCGGTGTCGGTGATTGTCGCGGCCGGCACTTGCGTCGGCGTCGGCGAATCGGTCGGCGTCCCGATTGCGGTGGGCGTCTCGGTCGCGGTCGGCGCTGCGGTCTGCGTGGCAGTCGGCGTCATCCGCGCCGTCATCGTCGCGCTGGGCGTCGGCAGCAGGGTCGCCGTCTCGCTGCGGGTCGCGCTGGCGGACGGGCTCGGCGTGGCGCTGGCGGTGCGGGTCGGCGTGCGCGACGGCGTCGCCGACGCGGTCGCCGTCGCGCTGCGCGTCGGCGTGGCGGTGCAGACGCTGCCGCTACAGCCGGTGAACGAATTGCAGGTCTGGCACGCGTCGCACATCAGCGGTGGGCCGGCCACGCAGCTACCGGCCTGACATCGATCGCCGTCGGTGCAGGCGTTGCCGTCGTCACAGGCTGCGGTGTTGTTGGGATGCGTGCACTCAATGCCGCCGCTGCAGACGTCGTCAGTGCATGGGTTGCCGTCGCTTGCGCACGGCGCGCCGGCGCTTTCAATGACGTTGGCCGGACAGGTATCCGCCGCACCGCTGCACAGTTCCGCCGGATCGCAGCCGCCGCTGCTCGGACGGCAGACTGTGATGGCCGAACGAAAGCGACAGTCGATGGCGCAACATGCGCCGGCGGCGCCGTTGAGCGGTCCGCGGTCGCACTCCTCACCGGCGTCGAGCATGCCGTCGCCGCACGACACCTGCGTCAGCTGCATCGTGAACACCCCGCCGCCGTTGGTGCCGGCTATGAGCCGGTGCGCATCGTCGGGCGCCAGCGCCAATGCGCTCACCGCCAGCACATCGAGGCCGGCGTTGATGCCGGACCACGTGCCGCCGCGATCGGCGCTGCGCAGCACCCCCAGCGACGTGGCGGCGTAGACGACCGCGTGGTCATTTGGATCGATCGCCAAATCGGACACCACCGCCGTGGCGAGTTGGCCGTTGTCCGGTCCGTTGGCGGGATTCCACGTCGCGCCGCCGTCGCCGCTCTTGTACACGCCGGCACCGCCGGTGCCGGCGTAGAGAACCGACGCGTCGCCCGGCTCGACCGCGATCGCCAACAGAATGCGTTGTGCCGGCAAGCCGAGCCCGACCGGGCTCCAGCTCATCGCCGCGTCGGTGCTTTTGCGCAGGCCGTTGGGCGTGCCGGCGTACAGCGTCGCCGTATCAGAAGGGTCGCTCGCCAGGGCGTCGATCCGCACCGCACTGCCGCCGACCGTCAGCCCGTTGTTGCGCGGTGCCCAGGTCGAGCCGCCGTCGTCGCTGCGAAACACGCCAGCTTGCGTGCCGGCATAGACAATCGCCATCTGCGCGGCATCGACCAGCAAGCGGCGCACGAAGAGATCGAGCAGGCCGTCGTTCGACGCGCTCCACAGCGCAGCGGCGTTGTCGCTGACGAACACCCCGCCGCCGGCACTGCCGGCGAGGAGCCGATCGCCGCTGACGGCAAGCGCCGAGACCTCGCTCACGCCGAGGCCGTCATTGGCCGCTGCCCAGGTCGCCCCCGCGTCGCTGCTCTTGGCCACGCCGCCGTCGAACGTGCCGGCGTAGAGATCGCCGGCGGCGAGCGCCACGCTGCGCACGATGCTGTTGGCGAAGCCGTCGCTCGCTGTCGACCACATCCCGCCGCCGTTGGTTGTCTTGTACACGGCGGCGCCGCCGCTCGGGCCGGCGAACAGCGTCGCCGGCTGGGCGGGCAACAGCGCCAGCGCCTCGACCGAACGGTCGTCCGGGAAGCCGCTGCGCACCGGCTTCCAACTGCCAGCGCGATTGGTGGAGCGATACACGCCGTCGCCAGTCGCCGCATACAGCGTTTGCGCGTCGAGCGAATTGACGACGATGGCAAAGGCCGCGTTGCCGTCCAAGCCGCTGCTGGCCGGGTTCCAGTCACGCGCTGCGTCGGTCGTCTTGAACACGCCGCTCGGCGTCGCGGCATACACGGTGCTGGCGTCACCGGGGTCGACTGCCAAGCCGCGCACGAAGGTGTCGGTCAGGCCGCTACTGGCGGGGCTCCAGCTCGAGGCGGCATTGAGCGAGCGGAAGACGCCGTCGACCGTACCGGCATACAGCGTCTGCGGCCGATGCGGATCGATCGCCAGCGCCTGCACGAAGGTGCTGGTGAGGCCGCTGCTCGCCGCGCTCCAGTCGACTGCGCCGTCGACGCTCTTGAAGATGCCGTTGTCGCGCGTCGCCGCATAGAGCGTCGGCGAGCTGGTTGGGTCGACGAGCAGGGCGGTGACGCTCGCCGTCGCAAGCGCGCCGCCCGCGGCCCCGCTGGCGGCCGACCATGTCACGCCACCATCGACGCTCTTGAACACGCCACCGCCGTCGCTGCCGGCGTAGACGATCTGCACGTTCTGCGGATCGACTGCGACACTGAGAACGCTGGTGCTGGTGAGCCCGTCGTTCGAGCGCGTCCAGTGACCGCCTAGATCGACACTGCGCAAGACGCCGCCGCTGGTCGCGGCATATACGATCGGACTGGCTCCGGCGGACACCGCGATCGCCAGCGCCTGTCCGCCGGCGGGACCGGCGCCGCTCCAGACGTTCTCAGCTGCCGGCGCGGCGGTCGCGCAGAGCAGCGTGGCGCCGAGGGTGAAAAGCAACCGCACCGGCCGATTGTGGCCCGAGCCGGCGGAGTGTTTCAAAGGGATAGGTGTCGGGGTAGGGTTTCAGGCGTCGGGGTCAGATGTAGGCCCGGGCCGAAATGTGATCGACGACCTCGCCCTCTCGAGGACCGTCTGCGATCAGCGCGCAGCCGACTCAGGCTGAAAATCAGCGCCCACAACAGAAGTCCGGAGAGTACCCCGCCGTTGCCCGACAACCCGCTTCAGCCGGTGGCTGAACTAACAACCAACAAGCTGAGGCCGCCCTGGTGAGCCGCCGGATTCTTGGGCAAGCCGACACCGGACCCTGCGACCCTGCCTTCCCCGTCGCTCCAGACCACGACTGGGTGTAACGTGAGCGCGTGGCGGAGCCGGTCGTCATCTTCTACGACGGAGTGTGCGGTCTGTGTGATCGCACGGTGCAGTTCGTCCTCGCCCGCGACCGCGCGCAGCGTTTCCGCTTTGCGCCGCTGCAGAGCGACTTCGCCGCCGCGACGCTGGCCGCGCACGGACGCGCGGCGGCCGATCTCGATACCGTCGGTGTGCTCGACGGTGGCCGGCTGCGGATCAAATCCGACGCGGTCATCACCATTTTGTGCCGCCTCGGCGGCGCTTGGCGCCTGGCGGCGCTGGCGCGGATGGTTCCGCGCCGGCTGCGCGACCGCGCCTACGACTTCGTCGCACGCAATCGCTATCGCTGGTTCGGTCGCTACGACCAGTGCGCGCTGCCGCCGGCAGCGGTGCGCGACCGCTTCATCCAGGCGTCACTCGATATACGTAGCTCGTCGGCCGGCGGATGACCCAGCCCGTCGGTGCGGCGCGAAACTTCCGGCGCGGCCCGCGCATCAAACCAGCATCCGTCGCACTGCAATCGGCGTAAGAGGATACACATCTTCCGTCGTCGACTCCGGAACCAACCCACTATGTTGATTCGAAGACGCCAGCCTTGGGATCTGCCGGCAAATGAAGTGACTGATGAAGCGCTGTACCTGCGACGGCGCGAATTTCTGCGCGGCGCCGCGGTGCTGACCGGCGCGCTGTTGCTGCCCGGCTGCCAGTCGAATGGCGACGGGCCCGTAGCCGCCGCCACCGAGGTCCCGAGCGCGCTCGCCTCGATTGCCGGCGTCGTCAAGGGTCCCTTCGGCACCGACGAAGCGCAAACCAGCGAGCGCGACGCCACCAGCTACAACAACTTCTACGAGTTCGGCACCGACAAGACCGATCCGAAAGAGAACGCCGGCTCGCTGATCACCAAGCCGTGGTCGGTGAAGATCGACGGAGAAGTCGGCAAGCCCGGGACCGTCGCGCTCGAGGATCTGCTCAAGGGGCACACGCCCGAAGAGCGCGTCTACCGTCACCGCTGTGTCGAAGCGTGGTCGATGGTGATCCCGTGGATCGGCATTCCGTTCGGCGAAGTACTGAAGCGCCTGGAGCCCACCGCGAAGGCAAAGTATGTCGCCTTCCAAACGCTCTACGATCCCGAGCAGATGCCGGGACAGCGGCGCAACGTGCTCGAGTGGCCGTACCGCGAAGGGCTGCGCCTCGACGAAGCGATGCACCCGCTGACGCTGCTCACCTTCGGTATGTACGGCAAGGTCTTGCCGAATCAGAACGGCGCCCCGCTGCGTCTGGTGATCCCGTGGAAGTACGGCTTCAAGGGGACCAAATCGATCGTCGCGATCCGCTTGCAGGAGACGCAGCCGGAGACGACGTGGAACATGATGGCGCCGCAGGAATACGGCTTCTACTCGAACGTGAATCCCGACGTCGACCATCCGCGCTGGAGCCAAGCCAGCGAGCGACGCATCGGCGAGTTCCGCCGCCGCACCACCTTGCCGTTCAACGGCTACGCCGATCAGGTCGCATCGCTGTATGCCGGCATGGACCTGCGCAAGAACTTCTGACGCTTGACCGGCTTTGCGCACGAATGCCGTCAGCGACAGCTTTGCGCGAACAGCCAGGGCTCAGATCCTTGCATCCGTTCCCGAAGCTGAAGGCTGATCGCTGACGGCTGCCGGCGATTTGTTGTGCAACAACCCGCTTCAACAGAGAGGCACAGAGAACGGAGATGATGCGCGCAGAAGAATTGGCCGAATCTGCGCTGCGTGCCGTTTTGGTGAAGGATCTGCGGTGAAGTCGAAACTGAAGCCGGCCGTCTTCGTCGCGTGCCTCATCCCCGCGGCGTTGCTGGCGATCGACGCGTATCGCGGCGAGCTCGGCGCCAACCCGATCGAGACGATCACGCACACGACCGGATTGTGGGCGCTGCGCATCCTGCTCGCGTCTCTGGCGATCACACCGCTGCGTCGCCTGTTCGGCTGGAACACGCTGATCCAATATCGCCGCATGCTCGGCTTGTTCGCGTTCTTCTATGCGTGCCTGCATCTGGCGACGTGGGTCGGCCTGGACCACTTCTTCGACTGGAGCCGGCTGCTCGCCGATTTGCGCAAGCGGCCGTACATCACCGCCGGCGCGGTCGGATACATGTGTCTGCTGCCGCTCGCCGTCACCTCGACGCGCGGCTGGATTCGTCGCCTCGGCAAACGCTGGACGATGCTGCATCGCCTCGCCTACGTCGCCGCGTTCGCCGGCGTCGTGCACTACAAGTGGTTGGTCAAAGCCGACGTGCGCGCGCCGTACTGGTACCTCGGCATCCTCACCGTCTTACTCGGCATTCGCCTCGCCTACGCCCTGCGTGCCCGGCTCGCGTCGGTTCCGGCGGCGCGGCGTGCGTCGGCGGGCTGAGCCGCGCTTGCTTGACCGCGCGGCGCCTTTCTGGTCAGGGCAGCGACGATGAAGCGCCAACACAAGACTCTCCTCGCCGTCGGTTTGATCGTGTTCATCGCCGGATGGTTCGCTTGGTCGGTGTTGCTCACCGAGAATGAAGTGGCGCCACCGCCGCCGCCGGCGGTTCAACAAGTTCCGTAGCCCCCCTGCACACAGCCTCGGCAGCGTCTGCCGCAGCCGTGAGCATCGGCGCCCGCCGCGCGGCAACAGGCGCGGTCTCGGCCCACTGCAACCACGTGGCACCGGGCTTGCTCCTGACGTAGACCTTACGACGATGCTAGGCCTGGTGCTGACCGCAGGAGGCGCGCGCGGCGCCTATCAGGCCGGCGTGCTCAAGCGCGTCGGCGAGATCCGCTCGCTGCGTGGCCAACCGTCGCCGTTTGCCGTGATCGCCGGCGCCTCGGCCGGCGCCATCAACGGCGCGATGGTCGCCGCCACGGCCAGCAACCTCGCCGACGGCACGCACATGCTCTCCAAGCTGTGGGCCGACCTGACCGTCGAGCAGGTGTTCCGCACCGATCCGCTGGCGCTCGGCGCGCTCGGCGCGCGCTTCATCCGCGACTTGTCGCTCGGCGGCTTGATCGGCGGCGGCACCGTGCAATCGCTGCTCGACACGACGCCGCTGCGCGCCTTCATGGCGGCGCACTTGCCGATGGCCGGTATCAGCGAAGCGATCCGCGCCGGACACCTCTATGCGCTGGCGGTGTCGGCGACCAGCTATCACTCCGGCAAGTCGTTCACCTTCATCCAGGGACGCAAGGGTCATCCGTTGTGGATCAAGAGCCGGCGCGTCGCGCTGCCGGTCGAGATGACCATCGAGCACATCTGCGCCTCGGCGGCGATCCCGATCGTCTTTCCGCCGGTCCAGGTGGGTTCCGAGCTCGGCGAGTGTTGGTTCGGCGACGGCGGCATGCGGCTGGTGACGCCGTTCAGTCCGGCGATTCGCCTCGGCGCCGATCGCATCTTCGCCGTCGGCATCCGCTGCCAGAGCTCGGCCGACGCGCTGTCGCGCGCCGAGCTGCGCACCGACGAGGAATCGCACGGCGGCTTGGCGTCGATCACACGCCCTCCGCTGGCGCAGATCTGCGGCGTCTTCCTCAACGCGATTTTCCTCGATCACCTCGATACGGATCTCGATCATCTGAAGCGCATGAACGACCTGATCGCGCACGCAAACGGCGGCAACGGCCGCCGGCGCAAACGCGGTCCCGGCATGCAAGAGCCGATGCGCCGCATCGAGCCGATGGTCATCAATCCATCGGCCGATCTCGCCATCGTCGCCGCCGCCTTTGCGCACAAAATGCCGCGCGCCGTGCGTTACGTGCTCGACGGCTTGGGAACGCCGGACGCGCAGAGCGCCGATCTGATGAGCTACTTGCTGTTCGACTCGTCCTACACGCGCGCCTTGATCGATATCGGCTACCAAGATGCCGCAGCGCGGATCGATGAGATCGAGGCGTTCCTCTCGCACTGAATGCGACGCCACGCGCGCCGTACGGTGCGGCGCGAACGAAGGAAAGGGCACGGGTTCTGACAGGGGCTGAGAGGGAGCGACTGTTCACTCGAGCGCGACCGCCGCATGGCGGCGCGCATCGAACGGGTCCGACCCGACACCCGTGCCCTTTTCCTTGCTCGCGTCGGCGTAGACGCCTGGCCCTGAGAGACCGGCTCACGCGCTCCGCTCTGACGCCGATCGCCGCATGGGATGGAAATCTCCACAACGGAACACCGCGCTCACCCGCTCGCCGCGCCGCCTGAGCCCAGCTCCCCAAGTCCCCAAATCCCGCTTACGGCAGCGCGTGGCGAACACATCGTGGGCGAGCGTCTGCCGCGCGCCGAGGATCCGTGTCCTCCCTCGTGGGGTCGATCTGTGTTCATCCGTGGACTCCGTACCCGCGCGACCTCGCATCGCCTTGCGGCGACGCGTCTGCCCGATTAGCGAGGAGCGCGTGCAGGCCGTCTATGAGCGCATCGGCATCGGCTATATCGCGACGCGGCGAGCGGATCCGCGCATCGCCGCCCAGATCGCCGCGGCGCTGAGCGACTGCGCGTCGGTGGTCAACGTCGGCGCTGGCAGCGGCTCGTACGAACCGGCGGATCGGCGCGTGGTTGCGATCGAGCCAGCCCTGCTGATGATCGCGCAGCGACCGGCCAGCGCCGCACCGTGTGTGCGGGGTCGTGCCGAGGCGTTGCCGTTGCGCGACGGCGCCTGCGACGGCGCGCTGAGCATTCTCTCGCTGCATCACTGGGGAGACTGGCGCGCCGGCCTCGACGAGATGCGGCGCGTCGGCCGCCGCGTCGTCCTACTGACGTTCGATCCACACCGCGCCGACCGCTTCTGGTTCACACGCGAGTATCTGCCGGAGGCGATTGCCGCCGATGTGGCGGTCTTCCCGACACTCGAGCAAACGGCGGCGGCCCTCCCCGGCGCCGTCGTGCACATCGTTCCGATCCCGCGCGACTGCGTCGACGGCTTCTACTGTGCCTACTGGGCGCGCCCCGACGCGTATCTCGACGCGGACGTGCGACGCGGCATGTCGATCTTCGCGCGCGTCGCCGACGGCGCCGTGGCGCGTGCGATCGCGCGCCTGCGCGAGGATCTCGCCTGCGGCGCCTGGCAGGCGCGGCACGCCGCCCTGCAGACAAGCGAGGCGCTCGACCTCGGGTATCGACTCGTCGTCGCATAGCGCGCCACTGGCGTCTGCCGCCCCAACCACCTAACAACCGACCAACCCGCAATGGAGGTCCCATGAGCAAACAGATCATCAATCCCGCCGGCATGGCGCCGCCGAGCGGCTACTCGTACGCGGTGAAGAAGAGCGGCACGCCGGTCTTCATTTCAGGCCAGGTCGCGTTCGACGGCGACGGCAAGCTGGTCGGCGAAGGCGACGCGGCGGCGCAGACCGAGCAAGTGTTCAAGAATCTGCGCACGGTCGTCGAGGCGGCCGGTGGCACGCTCGACGACATCGTCAAAATCACCGTCTTCGTCACCGATCCCGCCTACCGCCCGGCGATCGGAGCCGCGCGCCAGAAACACTTCAAGGAAGGACACTATCCCGCCAGCACCTACCTGGTCGTGTCGGCGCTCGCCGTGCCGTCGCTGCTGGTCGAGATCGAGGCGATCGCGGTGGTGTGAAAGGCGGTTAAAACAGCGCGCGCGTCGCATCGAGCATCGCAGACCAGGGCTCGCGCGCTGCGCCTTCGATGCCGAGGTAATGCATGAGCATGAGACGGTCGGCGACGCCGGCGTAGCGCCGATGCAACTGCGCGGGGATCTCGTCCGGCGCGCCAATGACCGCGAAGGTCTCGAGCATCGCATCGGTGATGCAGTCGCCCATCGCCACCCACTCGCCGCGCTTCGACAGGGCATGCAGCTCTTCCTGCACCTCGCCCCAGCCGTGCGCATCGAGCATCGGCCGATAGGCGGGTGTCGAC
>Ga0265339_10003126_pt1 | contig 11652 bp, 6 predicted proteins | sample 4CB219metaG_FD_202085 | JGI IMG/M metagenome (GOLD analysis project Ga0265339, IMG submission 202085) | Rhizosphere microbial communities from Carex aquatilis grown in University of Washington, Seatle, WA, United States - 4-CB2-19 metaG | ecosystem: Host-associated > Plants > Roots > Rhizosphere...
GGTCACCCAGCCGGCGCCCGGTTTCGGCCAGGGCCTCGCGCAGCGCGGTCTTCTGCGGGCGACGCGGGTCTTGGTCGTCGCTGACGATGGCCCCCTCGGTCAAGATGACGGCCGCCGCGGGAAAACCCGCCCGGATCGCGCGCACGAAGGCGACGTAGGCGCCGACGAACTCCTCGCGGTCGGGAAACGCGGGCAGCGCGAGGTTGAAGTCGTTGGTGCCCAGCGCCACCACGACCACGTCGGGCCGGTAGCCGGCGTGGTCCCAGCGCGCGCCGGGGTGCAGGCGGGGCAGCTCGTCGACCACCGCCAGGTCCCAGAACTGGGGCGCGTTGGGGACGTCGCGCCGGCCGCGCCAGTCGCGGACGAGGCCGCGGCCGCCGTAGCAGACCAGCTGCGCCTGCGCCGAGAGAGCGCGCGCAATGAGCAGGCCGTAAGACAGGTCTCCGTCGGCACCGCCGGCGGGGTCGTGCTGGATCGCGCAGTCTGCCCCGCGGTCAATGGCCTCGCCGCAAGTGACCGAGTCGCCGATGAAGAGCAGCCGCCGCTCGGGCCAGGGTGGCGCCGGCAGCAGGCGGCCGTGCGGCGTCTCGAATGTGCGGATGCCGACGATGCCCTGCCAGGCCTCGGTCAGCGAGACGATCTCGACGGTGTGCGGGCCGCGCGATGAATCGGCGGCGGTGAAGACGGACCGTCGCTGCTCGCCCTTTTGCAAGCGGAGGTCCTGGCGCGCGCCGCCGTCGACGGTGACGCCCAGCCGGCAGTTGCCGGTCGTGCACGACGCGCGCATCGCCAGCGACGGACCGTCGACGAGCAGCCGCAGCGTCACGCCCGGGTAGCCGATGCGGACGCGCTGGGAGTCAGCACGATCGATGCGCCCCATGATCGCGATGCGCGGATCGCCGGGCGCGACCAGGTGGGAGCAGGCGGCGACGAGCACGCTCAACGTTGCGCTCGCGAGCACGGCACGATATGGGGTCGCAATGCTTCGCAACGAACGGCCTCCCCGTCGATTCGTCGCCCCGGGCCGGCTGGCCTGTCAAGCGCTGGTTGTCGCCGCGACGATCTGGCTGGCGCCACGCGCGCACGCGGCGTCCGGCGACGCACCGGCGGCGAGCCCGCCGCAAAAGCTGCGCTCGCCCGACGGCCGCATCGAGATCGCGGTCAAGGCGGGCGACCGGCTGACCTACGACGTCGCGTTCGAGGGCAAGCCGCTGCTCTCCGGCGCGACGCTAGCCATGGACGTCGACCACCAGATGCTCGGGGTCGCGCCGCGCATCGAGCGCGCCCTGCGCACGAGCGTCGATCGCAAGCTCGAGCCGGCGGTGCGCCAGAAGGCGGCGGTGCTCGTCGACAGCTACAACCAGCTGCGCGTGGTCTTCGCCGGCCACTTCGCCGTGGCCTTTCGCGCGTATGACCAGGGGATCGCCTACCGCTTCGAGACGTCGCTGCCGCAGGCGACGGTCAAGGTGTACCAAGAGGAGGCGACGTTCGCGTTCGCGGCGACCGGCGACACCGGCGTCTACTACCCGCAAGAGGACAGCTTCTTCTCGCACAACGAGCGCAAGTTCGCGCGCCAGCGCATCGGCGCGCTGACGCCGCTGGCGCTCGCGAGCATCCCCGCGGTCGTCGAGTCCCCAGCCGGTCCCAAGATCGCGATCGCCGAATCCGACGTCGAGGACTACCCGGGCCTGTGGCTGCGCGGCACCGGCGGCCCGGCGCTGACCGCGACGTTCCCGCCCTACCCGCTCGAGGAAAAGGCGCTGAACGATCGCAACATCAAGGTCACGCGCGTCGCCGACTACATCGCCGAGACGCGCGGCACGCGCACGTTTCCCTGGCGCGTGCTCGGCGTCGCGCCCGCCGACAAAGATCTCGTGGCGAGCACGCTCGTTTACCTGCTCGAGAGCCCGTCGCGCGTCGCCGACACGTCCTGGATTCGCCCGGGCAAGGTCGCCTGGGACTGGTGGAACGCGCTCAACTTGAAGGGCGTCGACTTCCAGCCCGGCGTCAACAACAAGACCTACGAGCACTACATCGACTTCGCCTCGCGCCACGGCATCGAGTACGTGATCCTCGACGAGGGCTGGTACCACCCCGGCAATCTGCTGAAGTCAGTGCCGGCGATCGACATCCCGGCGCTGGTCGCCTACGGCAAGAAGAAGAACGTCGGCGTGATCCTGTGGGTCATCTGGAAGACCTTCGACGAGCAGTTCCAGCCAGCGCTCGAGCTCTTTTCGAGCTGGGGCGTGAAAGGCGTCAAGGTCGACTTCATGCAGCGCGACGACCAGCCGGTCATGCGCTTCTACTTCCGGGTCTGCGAGGCGCTGGCCAAGCGCAAGATGCTGGTCGATTTCCACGGCGGCATCCGCCCGGCGCTGCTGACGCGCACCTGGCCCAACCTGATCTCGACGGAGGGCGTCCAGGGCCTCGAGCACATGAAGTGGAGCAACGCCTCCGATCCCGAGCACAACCTGTCGCTGCCGTTCACGCGCATGTTCCTGGGGCCGATGGACTACACGCCGGGCGCGATGCTCAACGCCACGGCCAAGGCGTTTCACGTGTCCTTCAACGAGCCGATGAGCCTGGGCACGCGCTGCCAGCAGCTGGCGATGTACGTGGTGTTCGAGAGCCCGCTGCAGATGCTGGCCGATTCACCGACGCACTACGAGCACGAGCCCGAGGCGATGGAGTTCCTGGGACCGGTGCCGTCGGTGTGGGACGAGACGCGCGTGCTCGATGGCGCGATCGGGCGCTTCATCATCGTCGCGCGCCGGCACGGCCAGGACTGGTACCTCGCGGCGATGACCGATTGGACGCCGCGCTCGGGCGACATCCCGCTCACGTTCCTGGGCGCCGGCGACTACCAGATGACCGCGTGGGAAGACGGCCCCGACGCCGCGACGCGCGCCAGCGACTATCGCAAGACCACGACCGCGGTCACGCGCGCGGCGCACGTGAAGATGCAGCTCGGGCCCGGGGGTGGCTGGGTCGCGCGCATTCGCCCGGCGCGCGCGACGAAGTAGCCGTCATCGACTAAGGCGACGGATAGAGCGGCATCGCCGCGGTCGCCCACAGCTGGTTCATCGCCTGCAGCCCGGTGTCGTCGGGGTGCAGGCCGTCGGTCACACGACCGCCGCCGCACGGCGGGCAGGTGAAGTCATCCTGGTTGGCCATGAAGAAGGCGTAGAAGTCGGGCGCCGCGAGCAGATGATTCGACGCCACCAGCTCGTCGACGACGGTGTTGAACTGGCCGGTCATCGCGTAGAGCGTGTTCGTCGCGTAGGGCATGCGGGGAACGATCGGGATCTTCCCTGCCGCCTTCACCATGTCGATCATCGCCTGCATGTTGCTCTTGTAGGTGTCCATGTTGCCGCGGTTGGCGTCGTTGGTGCCGTAGCCGAGCACGAAGAAGCGATAGGCCGGGTTGAGCGCCAGCGCCTCGGGCAGGCGCGCGAGACCATCGGTGCTGAGCTCGCTGCCGATGCCGCCGTTGATCATCGCCGGGAAGTACGCCGGCAACGCCGTGTGGATCAGCGACGCGAAGCTCGGCTGGTGCGCCTGCGCGCGGTCGTACGCGAAGGCGGTGATGCTGTCACCCATGAAGAACCAGGTGTCGTCGGGCAGGTCGGGGCTCCCCGAGATGTCGTGCACGTCGATCTCGCCGATCTGGACGCCGTTCGAGCTCTCCGTCGGCGGCGCCGCCGTGATCGTCATGCGCACCCAGGTCTTGCCGGTGAAATCGATCACGTGGCCGCGTGTGCGCACGGCGTTGTCGGTCACCGTGACCACGCTGGTCCAGGTGCCGTCGGCGCCGGTGGTCGTGTCGCCGGAGACGTCGATGGTGTAGCCCATCGGAAAGCCGTAGACCGTGGTGCCGGGCGGATCCTTGTAGTTGTAGGTTCCACCGTCGTCCCACTGCACGAGCAGCCGCGTCGGGCCCGCGCCGATCATGATCGCGGCCGAGACCGGCAGATCGGTGACCTTCGTCGTCCAGCCGCCGTTGTGATAGTTGTTGTCGTTCACGTCCGCCGCCGAGACCGGATACCGCGTGTTGCGCTGCGAGATGATCGGGTTCGGGTGCGTGATGATCGGCGCCGGCTTCGGGGCGCTGTCGGGCGGCGTGTCGGCGGTCGCATCGTTAGCCGCATCGTTGCCGCTGCCGGCGTCCGGGGACCCTTTCGAGCTGCTGCAGGCCAGGAGCCCGCTCGAGCCGATCAACGCACTCCCGGCAATCAACCAAGCGATTCTCGATCTATTCATGAAGACGACCTCGGCTTACAAGTCAGCTCAATGCCCGACTCAGGATACGGCGACAGACGGCGCGACGAGTAAAACAGAACTCGGCTGCCCTCACAACGCTGCTGTATCCTGATCGCGATGCACTTCTGCCTTCGATCGAAGCTCGGCCGCCTTACACGATTTGCGTTTGCCGCATTTGCGTTCGGGCTCGTGCTCGCCGGCGCTGGCTGCAAGAGCACGCACGTCGGCCCGGACGCGCTCGGCGGCGCAACCGGTAGCGGTGGCGGCGCTGTTGGAGGCGCTGCGGGCAGCGGTGCCATGGGCGGCACCGCCGGCGGCGGGAGCACCGGAAACGACGGTGCCGCGGGCAGCGCCGGCAGCGATCCCTGCACGACCGCGCTCTTCTGCGACGACTTCGAAAAGTACGCCGCCAGCGCCGCGCCGACGACCCCCTGGCGCGCCTCGACCAACATGGGCACGGTCACGGTCGACGGCGCGTTCGGCCACTCGGGCGCCCAGTCGATCAAGATGACCACGCAGGCCCGCACCACCGATGGCATCAAGACCGCGTTCATCGAGCTCGCTGGCGACGGCGTGTTTCCCGTCGCCGGCAACGTCTTCTACGGGCGCATGATGTTTTACCTCGACGCCGCGCCGACGACGTCGGTGCACTGGACGTTGATCCAGGGCGCGGGCGTCGTGCCGGGCGCGACCTATCACGCGCTCTATCGCTACGGCGGCCAGCTGCCGGTCATGCAGGGTGCAACCTTTGTCGGCAGCCAGCTCATGGCGAACTACGACACGCCCGACTCTTACCCGATCGGCTCCGGGACGCCGCCCGCCAGCGACTGCTGGCAGCACGCCGACAAGGTGGTCGTGCCGGTCGGCCGGTGGGCCTGCGTCGAGTGGAAATTCGACGGGCCGAACAACCGGATGAACCTGTGGCTCGATGGCGCGGCCGTGCCGTCGCTGACGATGAACGGCACTGGCCAGGGCTGCGTCAACCAGCCGGCGACGCCGCCCTTCACCTGGACGGCACCCAATTTCGATCGGCTCGATCTCGGCTGGGAGTCGTATCAGACCGACGGCGTGCGCACGATCCATGTCGACGACGTGGTCATCTCGAAGACGCAGGTCGGATGCCCGCCATGATCCGCCAGGCGGCGATCAAGGCGCGGTCGCCGGCACCTGTTGCGCGGCGGCGATCCAGCCCTCCGTGAACACCAGCGCGCGCAGCGTGTGGTAGCTGGCCTTCCAGGCGCTGCCCTTGATGTCGCCCTTCTCGCCGAAGCCGCCGTCGGGGCGCAGGCTCCAGAACCACTCGCCGTCGACCGGGTCGGCGAGCGCCGTCTCGACGAAGCGCAACGTTCCGTCGAGCCGATCGAGCAGGGTCACATCGCCCGTCAGCTCGTACGCGCGCCAGAGTCCGAGCAACGCCTCGGCCTGCGCCCACCAGACCTTGTCGAGCTTCGCGGGCGCGCCGCCCGGCGGACCCTCTTCGAAGTAGCCGCCCTTGGCCGCGTCGTAACCCGTGCGCGCGGCGCCGAGGATCATGGTCTTCGCGGCTCCGACCAGCTTGGGATCGGCCGGCCGCCCGAGCGCGCGCGCCGCCTCCAGCAGCAGCCACCCGCTCTCCATGTCGTGGCCGTAGTTGACCGCAGGGGTGCCGATCGGCGTCCAGTCGGGCAGGAACGCCCGATCGAGAGAGCCGCCCTTTTGCAGCAGGCGATCGGCGACCACCGCTGCCATCTCCTCCAGTCGCGCGCGCACCGTGGAATCGTGGCTGTACGAATCGAGCGCGGTGAAGGCTTCCAGCAGGTGCACCTGCGCGACGGTCTCCTTGCGCATGTCCGGCGCCAACTGGATGTAGCCCCCGAACCGGGCGTCGTGCAGGCCGTCGAGCGCGTGGAACGTGGCGAGCGCCTGCGCGCCGGCCGCGGCGTGATGAAAAACGCGCGCGTATTCGGTCAGCGCATAGATCGCCAGCGCCTGGCCGGCGAGCAGTTTCTGGCGGTCGACGGGCGCGCCGGTTTCGCTGACGGTCAGATAGAACTGGTCGTCGGCGGCGTCGCGGAAGCTCGACATCAAGAACGTGTAGAGGCCGTCGGCCAGCGCCTTCACGTCGGGAGCCGCCTGCTTGCGCTCGTACCACATCGACATCGCCCACAGGTGCCGCACCGTCTGAATCAGGCTCTTGTCGGTGGGTGCGATCGGATTGCCGTGCCGGTCGAGCGTGCCGTGAAACCCGCCGTGCGCGCGGTCGGGGCCGTGGACGTGCCAGAACTCGAACGTCGGGCGCGCGAGCTCGTCGAGGCGCGCGCGGAGCGCCGTCAGGCGCGCGTCGAGCGCCGGGTCGCGCACCGCCCGCGCAGCGTCGACGGGCGTCGAGACGCCGCGCGACCGGGCCGCGCAGCCCATCGACGACAGGAACGAGATCGCCGACCACGAGCCGAGGAGCAGGATCGCAGCGCCGCCCACGAGCCGGATGCCGATCGTCATCGCGCCATCAGGGCGCAGCAGGAATGACATTGTCAACTGCGCGGGCTAATGTCGCGCCGTCTCCGATGATCACGTCGTCGCCCGCTCGACGCGCACCGGTTCCCTTTCTCGTCGCGGCGATGGCGCTCGGCAGCGCCTGCGCGCGCCACCCGACCCCGACGGTCGGCCCGACGCCGGGCGCGCCCGCCTCGCGCACGTCGCGGCCGCCGCTGGTGATGACGGATCCGGCGCCGATGCCCGGGCCCGTGATCCCTGTCGCGGGCGGCCTGCTGAAGATTGGCGTCTGCGCCGACAACATCGTGCGCGTCGCCTACGCGAGCGATCCGGCGTTCTTCGCGCGCGCCACCCTCGCGACGGCGGGCAAACGCTGCGTGGCGACGCCGTTCACGGTCAGCGACGAGCCCGACGGCAAGAGCATCACCACCGCGGCGCTCATCACGCGGGTCGCCCTGCCCTCGGGAACGGTGTCGTTCCAGGATGCGCACGCCGGCCCGGGGTCGGAGCCGATCCTCGACGAGCGCGACGGCGGCCGCGAGCTTCACGAAGCGCTGGTCTGGGGTGAGCCGACCCACGCGGTGAGCCAGCGATGGGATCGCGCGCCGGACGAGTCGCTCTACGGCCTCGGCCAGCACCAGCAAGACCTGATCGATCTCGACGACGTCGACCTCGATCTCTACCAGCACAACACCGAGATCTTCATTCCGTTCCTGGTCTCGAGCCACGGCTACGGCATCCTCTGGGACAACACTTCGTTCACGCGCTTCGGCGAGATCGCCGACGCCGTGCCGCTTCCCGACACCGTCGGACTCTATTCGACGTCGCCCGACGCCGAGGCGGGCGACGTGGCGACGCCGGCGCGAGGCCAGACGGTCGACTGGACGGGCACCTTCTCGGCGCCGGTCAGTGGGACCTACCAGTTCCTGACCTATTCCGCCGGCGGCATCGAGCTCACCATCGGCGGCGCCAAAGTCATCGATCATTGGCGGCAGCGCTGGCTGCCCGGCGAGGACCTGGCGCGCGTGCGGCTCACCGAGGGCCAGTCGGTGCCGCTGCACCTGCACTGGGTCATGGACGGCACCACGCGCATCCTGCGGCTGCTCTGGCGGCCGCCGGTGAAGCAGCGCGGGATCGTCCTGTCGTCGGAGGTCGGCGACGGCGTCGATTACACGTTCGTCTACGGCCCGCACCACGATCTCGACCGCGTCGTCGCCGGCTACCGCCAGCTCACCGGCACGGCGCCGCTGCCGCCGCGCGCGGCGTTCGGCTTCTGGCAGTCGCGCGAGCGCTACCGGACGCAGCAGGAGAGCCTCGACGTCGTGAAGGAATTCCGCGCGCGCCACATCCCGATCGACTACATCGTGCAGGACTGGCAGTACTGGAACATCAAGCGCTGGGGCTCGCACGAGTTCGACCGCGAGCGCTTCCCCGATCCTGACGGCTGGATCCGCGCGCTGCACGCCGAGAACGTGCGCCTCATGGTCTCGGTCTGGCCGAAGTTCTATCCCGGCACGCCGACCTTCGACGCACTCGCGGCGGGCGGATTTCTCTTTCAGCGCAACCTCGACGAGAAGCAGCGCGATTTTCTGGGCAACATCTACACCGTCTACGACGCGTTCGATCCGGACGCGCGCCGGCTCTACTGGGCGCAGATCGACGAGAAGCTGCGCCGTCGCGGCGTCGACGCGTGGTGGATGGATTCGACCGAGCCCGAGATGATGGACGGGCCGTTCAAGACCCCGGTCGCGCAGCTCGACGCCAACGAGACGCACATGACGCCGACCCGCCTCGGCAGCGGGGCGCGCATGCTCAACGCCTACTCGCTGGTCAACAGCCAGGCGATCTACGAGGGGATGCGCGCGTCGGCGCCCGACCAGCGCGTTCTGATCCTCACGCGCAACGGCTTCGCCGGCCAGCAGCGCTACGGCGCGGTCTCCTGGTCGGGCGACATCTCGTCGACCTGGACCGCGCTGCGCAAGCAGATCCCCGCCGGCCTCGGCTTCTCGATCTCGGGCATCCCCTACTGGACCGTCGACACCGGCGGGTTCTCGGTGCCTTATCGCTTCGCGAAGGATCGCCCCGACGCCGCCGATCTCGACGAGTGGCGCGAGCTGGCGACGCGCTGGTTCGAGTACTCGACGTTCCTGCCGATCCTGCGCAGCCACGGACAGTCGCCGTACCGCGAGATGTGGCAGTACGGTGGCGACGCGAGCCCGGCGTTCCAGGCGCAGCTGAAGCACGATCGGCTGCGCTATCGCTTGCTGCCGTACATCTACTCGCTTGCGGCCGGCGTGACCTTCGACGGTGGCACGATGCTGCGCCCGCTGGTCATGGATTTCCCCGACGACCAGCGCGCGCGGACGACCGGCGACCAGTATCTCTTCGGCCCCGCGCTGCTCGTGAGCCCGATCAGCGCCTACCGCCAGCGCGCGCGGCCGGTGTATCTGCCGGCGGGTCCGAACCCGCGGCGCGACTGGTACGACTTCTGGACCGGCAAGGCGCTGACCGCGGGCGCCGTCGTCGACGCCGCCGCTCCCTACGACGCGATCCCCGTGCACGTGCGCGCCGGCTCGATCCTGCCGCTCGGCCCCGACCTCCAGTTCGCCGCGGAAAAGCCGGCGGATCCGATCACGCTGATGATCTACGAAGGCGCCGAGGGTCACTTCACGATCTACGAGGACGACGGCACGAGCTACCAGTACGAGCGCGGCCAGTCGGCCCGCATCCCGCTCGCCTGGAACCAGGCGACGCGCACGCTGACCATCGGCGCGCGCGAAGGGGCGTTTCCCGGCATGCGGGCGCGCCGCCGCTTCGCGATCGTCGACGTGCGCCGCGACCGGCCGATCCCGTTCTCTTTCGAACCGACCCCCGATCGCACCATCGAGTACGATGGCGCCGCGCAGTCGATCGCGCTGCCGTCCCGCCCGTGAACGCGAACGAGGCAAAGCAAAGCAGACCAGACCAGGAGGGCTCCATGCGCCGTTATCGGTTTCCGCCCGCAACGATGTCGTTTCGAGCCTTCGGCGCCGTCGTCGCGGCCGTGAGCGGGCTTGTCACGGTTGGGCTGCCCGCGCCGCGCGCCCACGCCCAGGCGGCGAAGCCCGCCGAGGCACCGCCCGCGAAGATGACGCCGGCGGAGGCGATCACGTTCGCCGAGCAGCGCCGCGAGGAATGGCGCAAGGCGCGTACGTCGATCTATTTCAACGACTTCGGCGAGATCAACCGCTACCGCCGCGCCAACGCCCAGCTCAAGCCACCGGCGCCCGGCGAGCGGCGCGTGGTGTTCTTCGGGGATTCGATCACGGACATGTGGCGCCTCGACAACTCCTTCCCGGGCCGGGGCTACTTGAACCGGGGCATCGGTGGCCAGACCACCGCGCAAATGGTCGTGCGATTTCGTGAAGATGTCGTCGCCCTCGCGCCCTTGGCAGTTGTCATTCTGGCCGGCACCAACGACATCGCCGGCAACAGTGGGCCGATGACGCTCGAGGAGACCGAAAGCAACTTCATGACCATGGCGGAGATGGCGCGGCTGCACGGCATCAAGGTGATCGTCTCCTCGGTGCTGCCGGTTCACCACTACACGGCGCGCTCCGACGCCACGTTTCCGTTGCGTCCGCCGGAGAAAATCGCCGAGCTCAACCGCTGGCTGCGCGGTTATTGCGCCGCGAATGGGCACACTTACCTGGATTACGTCCCCGCGACCGCCGACGAGAGAGGCTGGCTGAAACGCGAGCTGGCCGAGGATGGTCTGCATCCGGGGCCGGCCGGATACGCGCTGATGGCGGCGTTGGCTCAATCGGCCATCGACAAGACCCTGGGTGTGGCGGCGAGCACCGGCGCGGCGCGCGGCGCCGCCGTCCCCGCCGCGGCGGCCAAATGAGGTCGATGGCATGACGGACGCCACGCCGTGCCGCGCCCTGCATTGGCCCCCGACAGGGCTTGCGATTCGCAGCCGCCTCCGGCATCGTCTGCACGGCTGCCTTGGGCATCTGGGCGGTGTTCCCCTTTCGGGCGGATTTGGCCTGCATTTGCGGTCCGGATCGCGCTGGAACTGTCCTTCCGACTAAATTGGAGATCGCTTTATGCGGGGCTCGCGTCTCACCTGGTTCGTGTTGCTGGCGTCGCTCGGGTCCGCCTCGGTTGGTTGCGGCCAGGACAGCGGCGACGGGGTTCCCATCGTGCCGGTCGGTCCGGAGATCCACGGATTGCACACGGTCGGGAATCAGCTGCAGGACAACACCGGCGCGCCCGTGACCCTTCGGGGCGTCAATCGTTCCGGCACCGAGTACATGTGCGTCAAGGGTGGCACCGTCTTCGACGGCGCCTGGGGACTGTCGGCGGTTTCGGCGATTGCCAGCTGGAAGGCCAACGCCGTTCGCATCCCGCTCAACGAGACCTGCTGGCTGGGACAGCAGACTTCGGGCGGCGCGGGCTACAAGGATTCGATCAAGCTCTTCATCAGCATGCTCCACCAGTTTCACATCGTGCCGATCGTCGAGCTGCACTGGGCGGCGCCCGGCACGATGACTGCCGACGAGCAGCAGCCGATGCCCGACGCCGATCACTCGGTCGACTTCTGGACCGACGTTGCCACCACGTTCGCCAGCGACGACGGCGTGGTCTTCGAGCTCTACAACGAACCTTTTCCCGATTCCGACCGCGACAGCCCGGCCGGGTGGCAATGCTGGCGCGACGGCTGCGCGGCGACGTTGTGGATGGGCGGTAAGGCGACCGCCAACACGTACGAGGCGGTGGGCATGGCGGCGCTGGTGAGCGCGGTGCGAACGGTGGCGCCCAATCACCTCATCCTGCTCGGTGGCCTGCAGTATTCCAACTCGCTGTCGCAGTGGAGCGCGTATGCGCCCGCCGACACCAACATCGCGCCGGCGTGGCACGTCTACAGCTTCAATTCCT
>Ga0265339_10003127_pt1 | contig 11651 bp, 12 predicted proteins | sample 4CB219metaG_FD_202085 | JGI IMG/M metagenome (GOLD analysis project Ga0265339, IMG submission 202085) | Rhizosphere microbial communities from Carex aquatilis grown in University of Washington, Seatle, WA, United States - 4-CB2-19 metaG | ecosystem: Host-associated > Plants > Roots >...
GACTTCGCCGGGGTTTTCGAGGAGAAGAGCCAAAATCTGAAAAGGTTGATCCTGGAGCTTGATCTTGAAGCCGTGCTTCCGCAGCTCTCCCGCGCGCAGGTCTAGCTCGAAGCTGGAAAAGCGGAGCAGGTGGCCGTTCGATTTGGTCTCGTCGCTAGGCACGGTTTGTCGTTCAAGTTGGGAAGAAGGAATTCAAGAAAGTCTAACATCCCATTCCCCACACAAATTGTTACGCGATGTTGGCCGTCGAAGTTCCAAATGAGTTCACTTTCGATTAGACGTAAGAAGAGTGGGAGCCGTCTCGACGGACCGCTCCCTTCGTGAGTCACCTGACCTCGCAACCAGCGTCCTTTCAGCGAATTGCGCGGTCACCCGCGAATCGCCTACGTCTCACCTCCAGAGCATTCACCTTTCTTCTGACTCGCCGTTTCATGCATATGTGAGCGCGACGAACCGACAAATGGGGTCGCGAGAAAAAGGAGAAGATTATGAAAAAGAATGCGACAAGCATGGTAGCGGTGGCGGCAATGGTGCTAGCGATGACGGCTTCGGTATTCGCGCAACATTCCGGCGCAATGAAGGTCAATGTCCCTTTTACCTTTGCGGTTGAAAATCAGCGGATGCAACCCGGGGACTACACGATCGAGAGGGTCGCGCACGGGAGGCTACGGATTCAGAGCAGTGACGGCCGCATCTCTTCGACTTTCATCGCATTCCCAACCCAGGGCAGAGCCACATCAGAGAGCGCACACTTCATTTTCCATCGCTATGGCGGTGAATACTTCCTGGCGAAGATCTGGACGCCCGGCCAGGACTTGGGATGGGAAGTAATGCAGGGGAAACTGGAAGCCGAATTGGCGAAGAAGGGAAGCGTCCCGCTAGAAACAGCGACCCTGACGGGTCGCTAATTGTATGGAAGGCCTAATTGAATGGCGGTGGGCTCATCTGACGCGATACAGCCAGGGGCCCACTCTTTTTACTTTGGAAGGTTTTTGTTCTTCTGCTCAGAGGGGTCGCCGACCCCACAGCCGCCGCTGCGTCAAGTTGGAATACCCAACTTCGGCAAAATCCATTGCCGCAAAACCAGCCACGCAATCACAATGAGAGCCAGGCCAATCCACTGATTCATAATCGCTGACATTGTAGAACATCAGGAAGCGGGCAGACAGATATTCTAGTTGGAGTGCTGTAAGTGCCGCTGCTCCTGCATTTGCCGCAGGAAGATCTCGACCGAGACCTGAGATTGCCGGCAAAAGAGATCGACCAGCGAATCATCGGCGCGGCCCGGTGCGGGGCTTGCGGACGCGTCTTCGCTTGGACCAGGTTCCAATCCGTCGGGCTCAACCTGAAGTTCGGGCGACTCGCCGCTCGAGCGCAAGGTCTCAATCATCCGGCAAACCTGATCCTGCTGTTCGGAAGTGGCCTGCATAAACTCAACACCCATGCCAAATTCGGGGTGGGCGATGCGCACGATGCCGCCGGCCCGAATTTCAAGATCGGTCGTTCGAATCGAGAGAATCACACGGGTAGATTTCGGAAACGGTGAACTCGTTTTCAAATAACAGCCGCCCAGACTGAGGTCGGTGAGGCGGCAGACCACTGGCGGATCGTCCGGCACCGGTTCGGGAAGCTGGCTGTTCAACCAGTTGCGCAGCAAGTTGCGCTGGTCTTCGGTGATTCCTTTAAAACGAACCCCAGCCTGGTCACCGTTGCCCTCCCAGGCCAGTTCGCCCGGTAGCTCAAGCTTCTCGTCCATGTTCGGAAGTTCGAGCGAAAAGCGCAGCGAGTTCTCCCGCGCAACTCGACCGACAAACTGGATGGCCATGCCACCTTCGCAGAGATCGATGGTTTTGGCCTGGTAACGGCCGGATCCGATGCATTCGACTGGAACTTGAACGGCAACACGCAATTGCAGACGGCGCTCGCGATTCATCAAGGCACGGACAGCACGGAAACTTGCTTTGGCTCGCTCAACGGCAAGGGGCTTATGAAGAACAAAATGGGCGCCCATTTCAAACCCACCCTTGAGGCCGACCGGCGATTCTACGAGGACAATCGAAAGGGCACGCTTGTTGACCGGGGCGGCTTTGGTCGCACGCAAAACGCTTTCGGCGTGCTGCGCATTGGAGCAATCCACAATGATGGCTTCGAAGCGCTGGCGGGTCAGACGTCGGATGGCCTCGTCAGAGGCGGAGCAATGCTCGACGGCGATCTCAAGGTCGCTCAGCACCCTCCGGAGGATGCGCACCGTCTTTTCGTCCGAACTCAGCAGCAGAGACTTCAGGTTCATTTCAAGGCACGCTTCAGATCATGCGGATCGCGCCCTCGCCAAGAGGGCGATTCCAACCAGCGTTGGCGAGTACTCCGGTCAGGGGAAACTGCGGAAGTCCGGAACGCTCTCCGTTCGCACTCTAAGTCTATGAGATTCCGTGGTCAACGCCATGGCCTGATCTTCCGGTTACTCTGGTCACCCAAGCTCCTCTCGTTCTGGGAATTGGAGAAGGGAGCTCAGATTCTGGTTTGAGAAATTGTCCAGAACGTTGGAGGCTCGTTCACCTTTATGCCTCAGAGGCGGGCAGAAGGTCGGTTCCCCGCAACTCCCTGTGGACAAAGGGGATGGTAAAACTAGGCGCGATGAGGATATTTTCTTATTGACTAAACCTAGAAAACCCAGTATTATCAATAGCTTCCATAGGAGCCGAGGGGCTAGGAACAGAGGTTTTGCGCATTCCTTCTGAATGTGAATCCCCGGGGGACTTCTAGGAATCAAACTTTGTAGGACTTATAGAAGTCTTCATTTCACTGACAAGAGGGTATATTTTTCATGGCGAAGCGACGCGGAAACCCAAACTGGGGCAAGCCTGAGCCGATCGGGCCGATTACTCCCACAATCACAGAGTTCGAACAGGTTGTGCACGAGTACAAGCTCTCCCCCGACCAGTACCTGCGGTCCACGCGGCTGCGGGAGTGGGCGCGGAGGAACAAGAACTCCAAGTACATCCCTGAGCCGTTGCTTGAGGCCTGGGGCTTTGAAATCGAATCGACCCTGTAATCCCAGGGAGATGAATTTTTGTAGGGTCGCCTGCGGGCGACCCTTTCTTATTGAAATTCGCAACAGGCGAGTATGCTTACAGGCGTGAAGTTTGGTGGCCCGGAACTCGTTGCTTTGGTTGTGGCGGTCAGCTTCGCGGCTGGCCTGAACGTGTATGCCACGGTGGCCACGCTCGGGCTGCTGGCGCACGCAGGCTTGCTTGATCTACCTTCAGGATTGCATCTGTTGGCCAGTTGGTGGGTCATTGGCGCCTCCGGAGTGCTGTTCGCAGTGGAATTCTTCGCGGACAAGGTCCCGGCGTTTGATCTCGTCTGGAACGCTCTGCATACATTCGTGAGGATTCCGGTGGCAGCGCTGATCGCGTACGGCGCGACATCGCAGCTTTCCCCCGGAAAGCAGTTGCTGGCCACGCTCGTAGGCGGAGCAATTGCGCTGGCGGCCCATGGCGGGAAGACTGCGGCGCGTGTTGCGGTGACGCCGTCTCCGGAGCCGGTTTCGAACTTTGCTCTAAGCGCTGGAGAGGACATGCTGGCCATTTTCCTGACCTGGTTCGCAACCAGGCATCCATTTGTTGCGGGTTCCATTGTGGTCGTCTTACTCGCGGGGATCGTGATCGTAATCCGCGCTGTGGTGCGTGCTATGAAGAATTTGTTTCGTGGGGCCGAAGAAGAATTGGCGCCGGGTAAGTCCAGGAACTTGAACGCCGCTTGATCTTTGGTATAAATCCGGCGATTGAAAAGTAAAGTCTATGACTCACAACTCACCGTTCACGGATGTTGCAACTGCGATTGAAGAGATCCGCGCCGGCCGCATGATCGTGGTTGTCGACGATGAAGATCGCGAAAATGAAGGCGATCTGACGTTGGCTGCCGAAAAGGTAACGCCGGAAGCCATTAACTTCATGGCCAAGTACGGGCGCGGGCTGGTCTGCCTGGCAATGACTGAAGAGCGTCTGGACCACCTGCGGATCGGCAACATGACCACAGAAAATACCTCGCAGTATGGCACTGCTTTTTGCGAGGCGATTGACGCACGCGAGGGCGTCACGACAGGCATATCCGCCCACGACCGGGCTCATACCATCAAAGTGGCGATTGATCCCAAGACGCGTCCCTCGGACCTGGCGCGGCCCGGCCACATGTTTCCGCTGCGAGCTCGCAAAGGCGGAGTGCTGGTCCGAGCTGGTCAGACCGAAGCTTCCGTAGACCTGGCGCGCCTTGCCGGCATGGTGCCGGCGGGAATCATTTGCGAAATCATGAAAGACGACGGCACGATGGCGCGCGTGCCGGATCTGATCGAGTTCTGCCGAACTCACAACATGAGGATGCTGACCGTGGCGGAGTTGATCCGTTACCGCATGCAGCATGAGCGCTACGTACACCGTGTCGGCGAGGCCATAGTCGAAACCAAGCACGGCGAATTTCGACTGATTGCTTATGAGAGTGAAGTGGACGGCGGCGGATCTCACATTGCGCTGGTTCGCGGTGACATCAGCGATCCGAAGGAGCCGGTCCTGGTCCGTATGCATGCGCACTGTCTGCTTGGCGACGTATTCGGCGCCACTGGGTGCGATTGCAACCGGACTCTAGAAGCAGCGCTGGAAACGATTGCGGCGGAGGAGCGTGGCGCGCTTATCTACCTGCATCAGACCTCGCGCGGATTCTCCGCGGAGAAGGTCGGTGAGCAGTCATTTTTGACATTTCACCGCGAGCGGCGGTTACCGACTCTCCCGGAGAGCGAACGGCGAACCCAGCGCGAGATTGGACTTGGCGCGCAGATTCTCTCGGACCTGAATCTGAAGCGCATCCGACTGCTGACGAATCATCCGCGCCGGGTAGCGGCGCTGGAGGGATTTGAAATTGAGATTGTGGAACAGGTTCCGGTCAAGCTGCCGGTCCGGTAGGGCCACCCGACGTTTTAAGGGGCGGTTTTTGCAAGGGAGTCTGACCGCCTCATCGGGTCTCTTTAAAACGGCTTACGCGGCGTGATCTCCTCGTCCTTGATGAAAAACTGCGCCGAGCATTGGGACGAGCCGCAGATTGTGGGCAGCAGGCCTGCCATTTGCTTCCTGGTAATCAAGCCCAACGTGCCACACGAAGGGCAGGAAAGTACCGCCCAGTAGGGATCTTCCTTCTCGCCGACTTCGCCCGCGTTCTCCAGTACAAACACGGTGCCCGGTTCCATCTGTTCGGGAATCCACTCGTTGATAATGCTCAATTCACCGATCATCATGCCTCCGGCTTGCGTTTAGGCTCGACGAGCCCGGCTTACAGGCCGGACTCGCTCTGAAACTGAACTTTTCTTATGCGTCTTCTGCGACAGGATTTCTCCCCGTACCCGACGCACTTCGTCGCTCAGGCATATATCGAACATCGGCTGCGAGGAATTCTTTAACAGGTCCACAACCTGCCTCGCCGATGTCCGCAGGTAGAGGTTCGTGCCGTCGGTGAGCAAGTGATACTCGGAAGCGGCCCGGACCGTCGCCGCCAGACTGGTGCCGAATTCACGTCCAAGGAAGGCAATAACCCTGCGCACGCGCTGCAGGGAAAAGCCTCGCCGCCGGAGCTGACAAATCACGGCTGCCGTTACCAGTTGATCCCAGTTGTAAATGCGGCGATGTCCCTGGCGCGCAGGCGTGACCAAGCCTCGTTCGTCCCACCATTGCAGCTGCCGTCCGGTGAGGCCCGTGAGCACGATCACATCATTGGTCGAGAATTGCCGTTTCATTGCCAACCCGTTTTGTTTCAAACAAAGAGATACTGAAATGTTTGAAACATTCTAGGCGGCGAACGGTAGAAGTCAATCAAGGTTTCGTGCTTATGGTTGTTGACTATGCGGGTACGTTAGCGATCGCCGCGGTGGGAGCGCGCGCGAGCCTGGAGTCTTCTAAGCGATTTGGGATGCCGCGGGGTTTGTACGTTTGGCGGCGTGGCATTACCATTATCGAACGTTTAATTCTGTTTCTTCGGGGATCACAAACTTGATGAACCAACGACTGCATGTTTGCGTCGCGGCGCTCGCGCTGCTCGTCTTTTTTCCAACCACGTTCACTTTCGCGCAGCAAAAGGAACGCAACCGGAAGTTCGATGCTGCTCAGAAGGAAGCCCCAGCGAAAGACGAGTCGGCCACGAAAGGCGACAAAGAGGAAAAGGAAAAGAACGAAGGAGACCCCGTGTTCCGGGGGATGAAGTACCGCTCCATTGGACCCTACCGCGGTGGCCGTTCGCTGACGGCCTCAGGAATTCCGGGCGACCCGACGACCTACTATTTTGGCGCGACCGGTGGAGGAGTGTGGAAATCAATTGACGGGGCGAACACATGGTCCCCGGTTTTCGACCACGACGGAGCGCCCGGAATCGGAAGCCTGGCCGTCGCGGTGTCCGATCCCAATGTGGTCTATGTCGGAACAGGAGAAGCTTGTATTCGCGGAAACATCACGCAAGGCGACGGCGTCTGGAAGTCGGTGGATGCGGGGAAGACGTGGAAGAACGTCGGCTTGAAAGACTCGCGGGCGATCGGGAAGGTCATCGTGAATCCGCGCAATGCGGATGTCGCGTTTGTGGCAGCGCTCGGCCATCCCTTCGGCCCAAATACCGAGCGCGGCGTCTTCCGGACGACTGACGGCGGCAAGACGTGGGAAAAGGTTCTCTATAAAGACGAAAACACGGGAGCGATCGACGTCGCTTTTGACCCGCAAAATCCGAATATTCTTTTCGCGGCTCTGTGGGAAGTGCGCAGAACTCCCTGGACCCTCACAAGCGGCGGTCCTGGCAGCGGCCTGTACCGTTCGAACGATGGCGGCACCACGTGGAAGCATCTGGAAGAACACGGCTTGCCCAAGGGCCCGTACGGCCGCGTTGGCGTCGCGGTAGCCGCGAATTCCGAGCGTGTGTACGCGATCATCGAAGCGAAGGAAGGAGGAGGCCTTTACCGTTCGGACGACAGCGGAGACAGTTGGGATCGTGTGAACGGCAGCCACGGCCTCCTGCAGCGAGCCTGGTACTACATGCATGTGATCGCCGATCCGCAGGACGCCGATACGGTCTACATCGCAGATGTCGAGTTCTTCAAATCCACCGACGGCGGGCGCAATTTCAACAAGATCAAGGTTCCGCACGGGGACAATCACGGTCTCTGGATCGACCCGAAGAATCCCAAGCGCATGATTGCTTCGAACGACGGCGGCGCGACCGTCAGCCTGGACGGCGGCAAGTCATGGACGCGGCAGGATAACCAGCCAACGGCGCAGTTCTATCACGTCATCACCGACACGCGTACTCCCTACTATGTGTATGGAGCGCAGCAGGACAACTCGAGTGTGGCGATTGCCAGCCGCAGCGATGATGGTGCGATCGGCCGCGATAACTGGTATCCCGTCGGCGGCGGCGAGGCGGGCTACATCGCGCCGCTTCCGACCGATCCGAACATTGTTTACGCGGGCGACTATGAGGGGAACCTGACTCGCTTCGATCGGCGGACGAACCAGGTCCAGAATATCGCGGTGTGGCCGGAGTTGACGGATGCACGCGGCGCAGCTTCGCTGGATCACCGCTTCCAATGGACGGCGCCGATCGTGATCTCTCCGCTTGACCCGAACACTGTCTACTACGGCGGCGAGCGTGTCTTTAAAACCACCGACGGGGGCAATCACTGGGAAGCAATCAGCCCGGATCTGACCCGCAATGATAAGTCCAAACAAATTGCTTCCGGCGGCCCTGTCACGGTCGACGACACTGGAACCGAGTACTACGACACCGTCTTTTCGATTGCTCCCTCACCACTGGCGAAGGGCCTGATCTGGGCGGGTACGGACGATGGCTTGATCCAGGTTACGCGCGACGAAGGGAAGACGTGGAGCAATGTAACGCCGAGGGACCTGCCAGAGTGGAGCCGCGTCAGCCTGATTGAAGCCTCACCTTTCGACGCCGGCACGGCATATGTTGCGGTCGATCGCCATCAGAATGACGATCTCTCGGCCTATGTTTACCGGACGAATGACTACGGCGCGACCTGGGCCCGGATTGGAAGCGGGATTCCAGAAGGCGCATTCGTGCGAGCGGTCCGTGAGGATCCCAAGAGGAAGGGGTTGCTCTATGCCGGCACCGAGCGCGGTATTTATGTCTCATTCGACGATGGTGCCCACTGGCGCAGCTTGCAGCTGAATTTGCCGAACGTGCCCGTACACGACCTGGTCGTCAAGAACGACGATCTGGTGGTGGCGACGCACGGGCGCGCGTTCTGGATACTGGATGATGTGACGCCGCTGCGCCAGTACGCCGACTCATTTGCCGCCGAGGAGATGCATCTGTATCAGCCGGCGACGGCCTATCGCATACACGGCGGAGACGCTCCCGCGCGCAGTTCATTCAGCGGGAAGAATCCTCCAAACGGCGCGGTAATTTATTTCTACTTCAAGAAGGCGCCCAAGGATGAAGTGAAGATCGAAATCCTTGATTCCACGGGCAGCGTAGTTCGCGACTATTCGAGCAAGCGAACAGAACCGCTGGAGGAGCCGCTGGATCCTGAGGACAAGAAGCCGGAAAAACAGATCAAGCTGGAAGACGGGCTGAATCGGTTTGTTTGGGACTTGCACTATGACGAAGCCACGCGCGTCCCGGGCTACTATTTGTGGGAGTACGGCGAGGGAGCGCATGGGCCGCTCGCGGTGCCGGGGAAATACCAGGTGCGTCTGACGGCCAACGGCAAGAGCCAAACCGTTCCTTTCGAGCTGAAGATTGATCCGCGGGTCACCGTTTCCCAAAGCGATCTCGAAAAGCAATTCAAGTTGCAGATGGATGTGCGTCAGCAACTGAATCGTGTTTATGGCGCGGTGAACCAGATCCAGGATGTCCGGGATCAACTCGATGGTCTCAAGAAGCGATTGAGCCCCGGAGATCCTTCGAAGGTCCTGCTGGATGGAGTGACTTCTCTTGATGCGAAGTTGATTGCGGTTCGTGATCCGTTCATTAATTTCCAGATCAGTGCCAGTGAGGATTCACTGTCTTATGTTCCGGGTATTGACGGGAAGCTGGCGTTTCTTTCGATGGCCGTTTCCGGGTTCGCGGATGCGGCACCCACGGCGGCGGAGTACCAGGAATTCGACAAGCTCAAGAAGCAGACGGACGAACTTGTCGCGCGTTGGGAACAGGTGCGAGACGTTGATATCGCCAGTTTTCAGAAGCTGGCTGCCGAACACAACGTTCACTCGATTTATGTGCCGGATCTGAAGAGCGAGCGAGTGCAGGGTGGCGGAGGCGAAGAGGAGCAGGAATAGAAGATCAGGGGTCCAAGAAAAATGCGGCACGCAAATCACGCGTGCCGCATTCTTTTGTGAAGCTCGAATCTATTTAGATAAACATTTCGTCTTGGGGAACACCCATACCGTTCTTTGGATGGCGCCGCTTTTGACCGAGGAAGACCTCGACTCCAGTTGAAATTGCCGACATCAACCCATTCACCTGACGCAGCGGAGATAGCACGGTCTTGTGAACGACTTCGCTGGTCTCCTCGACTTTATCCATTGTGCGATTCAGAAGCTCATCGGCACGGATCACTTGCAGACGAGTCCGGTCCAGGGCATCGGTCAGAGTGGCGTCAATTCGTGCAAGTTGATTTCGTACGAGTGAAGTCGATTCCGAGACGTTGGTTGTAATCGTGTCAAGTTTCGGACGAGCTTCAACCAGGAAACTCTGCACCGCGTCCATCGTCGGCAGGGCCTTGGACTTAACTTCGGTGGCAAGAGCTTCCATTTTTTCTGTGCTTTTGCGAACCGCAAGGTAGAGACCGACCAGGATCCCCGCCTGAATCACAACCGCGAAACTGGTCACCGCGATAAAGACTTTTAGCCAGGTGTCATCCATGTGTTGTTCCTCGAAATACGGATGTTAGATATTCTTGGGCGGCTCCACCGCGGCGGCTGTCGTTTCGTTGTAAGCCTGGCGCCCGGCTTCGTACGCATTGCGGAACTGTTCTTTCTGTTGATTGAGGACATCGCGGCCGCGGTCCATCCAATCGTTGGCCTGTTCGCGGGCCCGGCGTGCCTGGTGGCGCGCTCGTTCTGCCCCGTCCTGGGCTTTGGAACGAATCACATCGCGCATCTCATCACCGGAACGGGGGGCATACAACACACCAACAACCGCTCCAACTCCAAGACCTGCAAGAAACCATAAAAAGCTATTGCCGTCACGATCCGCCATAACTGCCTCCTGATGATTTTCCCTGTTCGGATGGTAGCACCCTGATATGTGAAAGACAATTCATCGCAGGCTAGAGTCCGACGCAGGATAGATGAGCCTCCGGCCCAGCAGGTTGCCGTCGCCGAGGCAAAGAAAGGCTTGTGCAGAGCGCTCCAAAAGCGGACAATGAGGCGTTTTAGGAGGCATTTCTGTCCGATCGCAAATACCGGCAGCACGGGTACCAGGACTCTGGCAACGACTCGCAAAAGAAGTTTGAGAAGGGCGCGGCTCCCGCCAAGAAAGAGAACACGTTTGGGCCACGGCCGATCAACATGCCGGGGACGAGGACGGTCTCGCGATGCGCCGAGTGCGGTGCGCTCCTGCAAAATTTGAGTGAGCCTCTGGGGACCTGTCCGAAGTGTGGATTTGACCTTCACTCCTGCAAGCAATGCGAGCACTTCGATCCTTCGAGCCGCTTCGAATGCAACCAGCCGATTCCAGCACGAATCTCTCCCAAGGACAAACGCAACGATTGCTCTTTCTTCGCCATTCGAGTGATGCTGGAGAAAGAGACCTCGAGCAAGATGACGTCCCGTCCCAACGACGCGCGGCAGGCGTTTGAAAATCTCTTCAAGAAATAGATCCAAGCGATTTTCGAGACAAGAGTAACGCCATCCAGGTTCTATGGCTTCTGTGTGGGCCGTAGGAGAATTTCGCTCGCGAAGGACTGCGGCGATTGGGTCGCGATCATGGCGACGGCGTGGGCTACATCGCTGGCCTGCAGCATCTTGTCGGCATTCTTTCCAGCATGGGGACTGAAATCGGTATTTACCGATCCGGGGCAAATCACCGACACGCGAATGTTGTGTGCGCGCAGCTCCTCCGCCACGGAGTAGCTCAAGCCATTGAGCGCCCACTTGGAGGCGGAATAGGCCGCGCCGTTCGGCAACGCGTTCTTACCGGCGAGCGACGAGATGTTGATAATGTGACCGCTGCGGCCGCGAATCATCAGAGGCGCGAGGCTTCGTATTGAAAAATACACGCCTCGCAGATTCGTGTTGAATATGCTGTCCCAACCTGCTGGCGGAAGCTCATGCAGAGGACCTTGCGGTCCCATAACACCCGCGTTGTTGACGAGGATATCGAGGCGATGAAAGGTGCGCTCCACCTGTTCCGCGAGCGATTCTACGGAATGCAAGTCCGTGACATCACACTCGATGGTGGTGCACTGGTGCCCGCTATTTCGAATCGAAGCGGCGGTTTGTTCGAGTGGGGAAGGCGAGCGCCCGCAGAGAACGGAGTTCGCGCCAAGAGACGCGAGCGTCGTCGCAACCTCGGCTCCTATGCCGCGCCCGGCACCAGTGATCACGGCGACCTGCCCCGCTAAAGGCTTTGGGGACTCTGTTGGGCTCAAACTAAATCCT
>Ga0265339_10003128_pt1 | contig 11649 bp, 13 predicted proteins | sample 4CB219metaG_FD_202085 | JGI IMG/M metagenome (GOLD analysis project Ga0265339, IMG submission 202085) | Rhizosphere microbial communities from Carex aquatilis grown in University of Washington, Seatle, WA, United States - 4-CB2-19 metaG | ecosystem: Host-associated > Plants > Roots >...
CTCCCCCTGTTTTGATATCAATGATATCAGCGCTATCAACGCCGGCAGCATAGGCAAGGGTCAGGGATCGGGCCAGGCTTTCGGGGACAAGGGAAGAAAAGAATACCCCCCTCCCCCTGTTTTGATATCAATGATATCAGCGCTATCAACGCCGGCAGCATAGGCAAGGGTCAGGGATCGGGCCAGGCTTTCGGGGACAAGGGAAGAAAGAAATACCCCCCTCCCCCTGTTTTGATATCAATGATATCAATGTCGGCAGCAGCAAAGGCTAGGCTAGGAATTGGGGCGGCATTCGAGGAGAAGAGAAGAAAAGATACCCCCTCCCCCCCCGTTTTGATATCAATGATATCGGTGGCAACAGCAGACGCTCAGGAATCGAGGTCGTCTTGGGGCACGCTCTCAGCCGACTACTGAACACTGAACACTGACCACTGAACCCTGAACCCTGACCCCTGACCACTGCCGTCAGTTCGGCAACTGCCCAGCCTCCGCGGGCGGGCTCGACAGCATGTTCGCCACCGTGGCCAGCATGAAAGTCGGGTGCAGAGGCTTGGCCAGGATCTCGAACAGGTGCCCCTTCTTCTTGGCTTCCTCCAGCAGTCCGCCCGCTCCCGGCTGGCCGCTGAACAGCAGGAAGTGAATCTCCGGATAGCTGGCTTTGAGGAAGATGGCGAACTCAATCCCGTTCATCGCCGGCAGCACCACGTCAATGATTGCCAGGTCCGGCTTCCACGTCTCCAGCAGCTCCAGCGACTCCTCGGCCGAGTAGGCCGGGCGCGCTTCGTAGCCATTGGAGCGGAAGATCAGCGCCAGCGTATCGGCAATGGATTCCTCGTCATCGACGACCAGAATCCTGCGGTTTCCCTGAAAGCCTGCCATTATCGGTTGTCCTCGCCACTGTACGCGTCAGTGCGCTCGCATACGGCCCAGTTCTCCCGGTTAGATGCCGCTGGAATCCCGCTAGGATACCTGCACGCTTCGCGCACGACGCACGAAAATTAGCGGATAAATAGTGCCCATGCTTTTCCCTCTGTCTCCGGCCGGAGAGCTGCTGCTGTCTCACTTCTCCGCGCCCTACTGCACGTCGACTTTGCGGAAACCAAGAGCATACAGAAGCCCGGTCACCGCCGCCCGGGCATTCTGCCGTGCCTTGTCCAGAATTCCATCCGCCAGCGCGGCCTTGGTGATCTCCTGCTCGGCCGTCAGGCGGGCCTCCGACTCCAGATTCGGATCGGCTTCCACCAGCAATCCCGTCGTACGTGAGTAAACCCGCGTCTGCGCGTTGTCCAGCCGAGTCACCAGCACCTGCGGCGCCGGCAGGGTTACGTGCACACTGTCTCCCTCCACCCGCACCCGTTTGCCGTCAATCTGGCTCAGGTCCACGCCGGCAATCACTTCGCCGTGCGCCACCAGCAGCAGCCTGTCGCCGGCCAGGAAATTGGGCAGCACCGGGTTTTCCCGGTCCCCTTCCACAATCTTGTCGATGGTATAGTCCACTGCCTCCAGCCGAGAGAGCTGGCGGATCTTATCCACCACGGCCGGCGCAGAAGTGTCCATGAGCGTGGAATGCCCCAGTAGCAGCCGGGCAAAATTCGAGATGCCGGCCACCGCCGCGATCACCAATACCAGTCCCAGCGCCGCGCCCGCCAAAAGCGAGCCGGCCACCAATCCCCAGCCGGAAAGGAGTGGTCTCCGGCGCGGTGCCGTTGTCTCAGGTAGATATTCCATGTCTATATAGGATGCACCAGCCCTGTCCGGACAACCGCAGAAGTTCGCTCCGTACCCGTTGCTCCGCTGCTTCTTCCGTGGTGGCCCGGGCCGCGCTAGTGTGCGCGGCCGTGCCGCAACCTGCTGGCCTCCTTCACCGGCTGGAGAACAGCAACACATTCCCGTCCGGGTCCTTGAACTTGGCCATGGTCCCCCACACCTGTTTCTTCGGTTCTTCTGCCAGCTCAACGCCCTTCTTCTTCATCTGTTCCGCGGTTGCGAACACGTCGTCGCACCAGAACGTCACCGGCTGGAATCCGCCAATCCGGTCCTCGTGTCCGGGCGATGTGAACAGCGCCACGTTGACCTCCGATCCAGGGATCATCAGCTCAATCCACCGCATACCCGGCCCCATCGGCTGATCGGTTGCCACCTTGAATCCCAGCTTTTCCGTGTAGAACTTCAGCGCGGCCTCCTGGTCGCGCACCGGCAGGCTCACAAGCTTGACGCCTCGAATCATCTCTTTCTCGACCTCCTCGAAAAATACTTGGATGTGCGGACAATAGCGCGTAAATCCAGCAGATGCAATCGGCTAGATATTGCTATACTAATAGTTGTTATAGAAGGCAAGAACTGCTCATCTCTTCAAGTTCCTTGCTCCTTCGTTCCTCGGTCCCTGTTTTCCTGTTCCCTGTTCCCTGATCTCTGCTCTTATGACCCACCTCGACGACTACGTTACCGACGTCCTCATGCGGGACCTTGTCGGCCACGACAAGCGCCCGGTGAGCTTCCTTGTCTACGTTTGGCTGGCGGCCGAAGAACAGCGCCGTGGAGAGCCAGTCCAGATCAGCTACCAGGACATGGCAGAGTCGATCGGTGTCTCGCGCAGCGCTGCGCAGTCTGCCGTCGGCTGGCTCGTTGGGCGCAAGCTGCTCCACGCTTCCCGGACCACCGTGACCGCTACGCCTGTCTACAAAGTCCTCACCCCGTGGCGCTCGACAAAGAACTGACCACTGTGAACTGTGAACCGCAAACGCGAACTTGTATACTGTATCTGTGACCACAACTGTCCTCGCATCCATCCCCAGCGGTAAACAGACGGCAGCTTCCCCGGCCACCAAACGCGTTTTGCTGCTCAAGCCGCGCGGTTTCTGCGCCGGCGTGGTGCGCGCCATTGACATTGTCCGGATCGCTCTTGAGACCTTCGGCGCGCCTATTTACGTGCGCCGCGAGATCGTCCATAACCGGTACGTTGTCAATGAACTGGCTGAGAAGGGCGCCATCTTCGTCCATGAGATCGACGATGTCCCCAACGGCCAGCGCGTCATCTACTCCGCGCACGGAGTGTCGCCCGCTGTCAGGGAGCGCTCCAAGGGCCGCGGACTCAAAGTGATCGACGCCACCTGCCCGCTGGTCACCAAGGTCCATATCGAGGCGGTCAAGTTCGCCAAGCAAGGCTACTCGCTGATTCTCATCGGCCACCGCGACCACGACGAAATCGAAGGCACGCTGGGTGAGGCCCCCGACGTCACCCAGGTGGTGTCCAGTGCGAAGGAGGTCGAGACTCTCCAGGTCCCCGACCCCAATCGTGTTGCCTACCTGACACAGACCACGCTTTCCCTTGACGAGGCTCGCGATATCATTCACGCCCTCAAGGAAAAGTTCCCCAACATTGTCGGGCCCCACTCCCAGGACATCTGCTATGCCACGGAAAACCGGCAGGTTGCGGTGCGCAACGTGGCCCACAATGCTGACCTGGTGCTGGTGGTCGGTTCAACCAACAGTTCCAACTCCAACCGCCTGGTGGAAGTCTCCCGCAACCTCGGAACCATCGGCTATCTTATTGATAATTCGCAGGCTATCAACCCAAAGTGGCTTGAAGGCGTAAACAATGTCGCCGTCACGGCCGGCGCCTCAGCCCCCGAGATTCTGGTTGAGGATGTAGTAAATTATTTGCGCCTGAACGGCTTCAGCAGCGTCGAAGAAGTTGAGGTTATGCCCGAGAACGTTCGCTTCGGCCTGCCTCCGGAAATCATTCAGGCGATTGGCGGCGAAGGCGGCCAGGCAGTGCCTGTGCGCTGACCAAATTGCGTTGCAAGCGAAAAGGCGAACCACCCGCCAGGCGCTTTCAGACTGAAAGAAATGCGCGATTGTTCAGGCTTCGACTGCTCTTTGGAGTTAAAGTAGCGGGTAAGCTCAATCACCCTTACTGTTAAGCGCCCGGAAATGGATCGCTCCCGGGCCGTACCCTGAGGCATTCTTGAACCGCATGGACGTACCGCAAAAGACAACGACCGCATTACCCAGGTTCGGAAGAATCGACGCCGATTTGTCGGACGTCAAAACCTCCATCGATCGCTCCACCCAATACATCCTTTCCCGCCAGCATCCTGACGGCTACTGGAGCGGCGAGCTCGAGGCCGACTCCATGCTCGAGGCCGATTACATCTTCCTGCACACGCTGCTTGAATCCGGCGACCCAGGCCGCTTGCGCCGCGCCTTCACTGAAATGATGCGCTACCAGAAAGACGACGGAAGCTGGAGCCTCTATCCCGGTGGCCCAGGCAACATCTCGCTTACCGTCAAGTGCTATTTCTCAGCCAAGCTCATGGGCCTGGGTCCGGAAGATCCGCGCATGGTGAAGGCGCGCGAATGGGCGCTGGCTCACGGCGGCGTGGTTGCCTGCAACACCTTCACCAAGATGTACCTGTGCGCGCTCGGCCAGTACGATTACGACGCCGTGCCCGCCATTCCGCCGGAAATCGTTCTCTGCCCACGATGGTTCTACTTCAACATCTACGAGATATCCGCGTGGTCGCGCTCCATCATGGTTCCGCTGGCCATCATTTACGCCAAAAAACCTTTCAAGAAAATCCCCCAGGAGCAGGGAATCGGCGAGCTTTTTGTCGGCGGCCGCGAAAACGCCCGTCTGCGTCTCCACTGGGACAAGAGGAACTTAATCTCCTGGCGCAACTTCTACCTCTTCCTCGACCGCATGACGCACTGGTTTGAGGCGGTGCACATCCGCCCGCTGCGCACGCTCGCCCTCCGCCGCGCCGAAAAATGGATGCTTGAGCGCCTCGAAATGTCCGACGGACTTGGAGCCATCTATCCCGCCATGCTCAACGCCATCCTGGCGCTGCGCTGCCTGGGCTACTCCGAGGACGATCCCCAGGTGATCCGCGCCCGCGACGAGTTTGAGAAGCTCGGCATTGAGCAGGCGCCCACCCCCGAGATGCCCGAGCCCACCTTCCGCATGCAACCCTGCATGTCACCGGTGTGGGACACGGGGCAGGCTCTCTTCGCGCTGGGCGAAGCCGGCGTGCCCAAAGACGATCCGCGGATGGTGAAGGCCGCGGACTGGCTGCTGGCAAAGGAAGTCCGCCACAAGGGCGACTGGGCGGTCAAGGTCCGCAACACCGAGCCCGGCGGCTGGGCCTTTGAATTCAACAACGAGTTCTATCCCGACACCGACGACACCGCGCAGGTGCTGCTGGCCCTGGGCAAGGTGGAGAACCCGCGCGAACGCTACCAATACGAAGTGTGCCAGCGCGCCATTGCCTGGGAGTTCGCCATGCAGTGCCGCAACGGCGGCTGGGGCAGCTTTGACAAAGACAATACCAAGATGAGCTTCCAGTACATCCCCTTCGCCGACCACAACGCGATGCTCGATCCGCCTTCGGTGGACATCACGGGGCGCATGCTGGAGATGCTGGCCATATACGGCTACACGCGCGACGACAAGCGCATTCAGAAGGCCGTCAAATTCATCTTGAGCGAGCAGGAGCCCGACGGATGCTGGTTCGGCCGCTGGGGTGTCAACTACATCTACGGAACGTTCCTTGTCCTGCGCGGGCTTGACGCCATCGGCTTTGACCACAACGAGCCCCAGGTGCAGCAGGCCGCCGAGTGGATCCGCATGGTGCAGAACTCAGACGGCGGATGGGGCGAAACCTGCGGCAGCTACGACGATCCGGACACGCGCGGCATCGGCCCCAGCACCCCCTCGCAGACGGCGTGGGCGCTGCTGGGCCTGCTCGCCGCCGGCGACGACCGCTCCGACTCGATCGCCAAGGGCGTTCGCTGGCTGCTGGCGCGCCAGCGACCTGACGGCGGCTGGGACGAATCCATGGGTGAAGGCGCAACCCGCGAGAGTATCATCACCGGTACGGGCTTCCCCAAGGTCTTTTACCTGGCTTACACCATGTACCGGCACTACTTCCCCTTGATGGCGCTTACTGGTTATCGCCGGGCGATGGAACGGAATAGCAGCCTCTAGCTCCTAGCTTTTCTGCCGAGTGGTTTGAAAGTCTCTGATTGCATTGCGTTTTTTGGTTTTTTGGCTAGTGGCGAAAGGCTGGAAGCTAAAAGCTTGGGAAGCCAGCCGGTAGACTGTTAAAGAGGAAGTGGGGCCACCGCCCCTGAGGGAAAAACGACTTTATGGCTATTCCGATCTCCCAGGTGTGGACGGTCGCCAGTTATGTGTGGAAGCAGAAGTTCAAGGGCGTGAAGCGCTATCCAACGGTGCTCATGCTTGAGCCGCTTTTCCGCTGCAACCTGGCCTGCGCCGGCTGCGGCAAGGTGCAGTATCCGCCGCACGTGCTCAAGCGCATGCTCTCGCCGGAGGAATGCTTTGCCGCGGTGGAAGAGTGCGGCGTGCCTATGGTGGCCATACCTGGCGGCGAGCCGCTGTTACATCCGCAGATCGTGGATATCGTCAACGGCCTGGTGGCGCGCAAGAAGTATGTTTACATGTGCACCAACGCGCTGGAGTTGAAGAAGCGCCTGCACGAGTTCACGCCATCGAAGTATCTGACCTTCTCAGTGCACCTTGACGGGCAGAAGGATCACCACGATTTCTCCGTTTGCCGCGAAGGCGGATACGACATTGCCGTGGAAGGAATCAAGGAGGCAGTGAAGCGCGGTTTCCGCGTTACGCCTAACTCAACCTTCTTTGACGGCACCGATCCCAACAGCGTGCGAGCGCATTTTGACGAGATGATGGCCATTGGCGTTGAGGGCATTGTGCTCTCGCCCGGCTACAGCTATGACAAGGCGCCCGATCAGAGCCACTTCATGGGCCGCGCCCGGGTGCGCAAGCTCTTCCGCGCCATCCTTTCCAATCGCAAGAAGAGTTGGAAGTTCAATATGTCGCCCTTGTTCCTTGAGTTCCTGATGGGCGACCGCAACTACGACTGCACTCCGTGGGGATCGCCCGCATATAACATCTTCGGCTGGCAGAAGCCCTGTTACCTGCTGCAGGACGGATACGCCGAGACCTTCAAAGAACTGATGGAAACCACAAAGTGGGAAGAGTATGGCGTCGGCAGCGGCAATCCCAAGTGCGCTAACTGCATGGTAAGTTGCGGCTATGAGCCAACCGCGGTGCTGGATGGCTTTCTATCGCTGAGCGGCTTCTGGGGCATGGTCAAGGGCACCTTCAGCACTTACAAGAACAAGCACGCACTCAAACAGCTTAATGAGTGGGATACGCACGCGAAGAGTCAACTTGTGCAGATCGAAGAGCCTTCGCACGCCCTTGAGGAGACCAACGCGTGAGCGCCGAGGTTCTCAAATACACCCGTGAGCAAATTGAGGCGCTTGAGATTGCTCCGGGCGCGGTACACGAATACCTGGAAGGATCTGTGCCATCGCTCGCGAGCGACGAAGAAGTACGCCAGGCGCTCGAAAAGGCCTTCGACTATCGCGGCGATGTCACCGTCACAACGAAGGCCGGCGCGAAGATCGAAGCTTACATCTTCAATAGACATTCGGGTTCCACGCTCGCTGATTCCTACATCCAGTACTTTGCGCCCAACGTGGTGGCGAAGCAGAAAATGAGTTACGCGGAGATCGCCCGCCTCGAGTTCAGCGGCAAGGACCGCGCCGCAGGCAAGCACTGGGAGGATTGGGTGAAGGCCTGGAACGAGCGCAAGGCCGCCGGCGAAAAGAACATCGCGCTGCATCCCGATAAGCTGGAGTAGTTGGTTTTCATCTCAGTGACCATTCCGAAATCTGCGCCTCGCCGTAAGGATCTTCCGGCGATTTGCGTGGCCTTTACCCGCGTGCTACAAAATACGGCATGAGCGTGCGACAAACCGCCAAACCGGAAGACTACGCTATCCTGTATCGCCGCGCCTTTGCGGAGTTCGGGACCCATGCCCTTTGGAATAAGCGGATGCTCGAAGAACCTACGCGCGAGGATGCCTTGGTTGTGGCTCGCGCGCTCCGCATCGAGGGCGACCGCGCGGCACGGAGAATCGCCGAGCAGATCGAGAGCGCCGTTCGTGCCGCTGTCTAAGATTCAGTCCGATATTCTCCGCTTGCTCGCTTCTCAACGCGAGCCCGAAAGTTATGTTGCAGGAGCCACTGCTCTGAATCGCGACGCGCCCCGCTTTTCGGGCGACATCGATCTCTTTCACAGCCGCGAAGAGCGTGTGGCTGATGCCGCCGTCCGTGACGCGCAGGCGCTTGAGGCGGCAGGCTACGGCGTTCGTTGGATACGCCGGTTACCGGCTCTCTACACAGCCGAAATCACCGGGCCAGCCGGCGCCACACGCCTGGAATGGGTTGTGGATAGCGAATTCCGCTTCTTCCCTGTCGTCCAGGATGAGGTCTTTGGCTACGTTTTGCATCCGGTGGATATTGCCACAAACAAAGTGATGGCTGCCGCCGGAAGGCGCGAAGTTCGCGATATCGTTGACCTGGTAACGATCCATGAGACGATCCTTCCGCTAGGGGCGGTGGTCTGGGCGGCGGTCGAGAAATCCCCTGGTTATACGCCCGAGGGTTTGATCGCCGAAATTCGGCGCAATTCAAACTATCCCGCTGCCGAGTGGCGGGCGCTGGCGGCATCGGAGCCAATCGATCCTCCTGCCGTTCTGGCAAAGTTGCGCTCCGCTCTCGACGAAGCGGAGGCCTTTGTCGCGCGGATGCCGACAGACAAACTCGGGCTGCTATTCCTTCAGGCCGGAAAGGTTGTGCAGCCCGATCCAGATCATTTGGACAGCTATGAAGCACACGCCGGCCAAAATCGAGGTCATTGGCCGAGCAGCGTTGACCACACCAAGGCAATGCTGGAGCAGTACGGCAGGCCGCCGCTGTGACGATGATCTGTAACTGAGTTCCGCTAACTTACTTATCCGCTAATCGTGCGCCACCACCGGCCCCTCCACAATCTCCGGCTTCTGCGTCATCAGCTTCGACAGGTGCTCGTGGATGAACTCTTTGGCCAGCTCGATCGACTCGTCCGCGCCCGCCTTGTCGGCAAAAAGCCCGAACGATGCGCCCTCGCCGTTGCCGGTGTCGAGCCAGTAGTAGCGCTTGAATCCCTTGGCCTTGCGAATCAGCGGCAGAAATCCCTCGCGGACCTGCTTGTCGATTTCGGCGCCGTTCTTGGGGTCAAAGTGGTAGTGACGGATCACTGCGAACATGGTTGTCTCCTCAGGAAAGTTAGGGAATGTTTGCATTTTGACTCCCCTGCCCCTCGCCTGTCCACGATTATTCTCTTGCTCCTATGCGCCCGGCCGGATTCAGGGATGGATTACTCTCGCATTGACCTCTCTCCCCGTGCTTAGCCGGGCATTTAAACTGAACTCTCGCGAGCCCTTATGCGAATCTTCGTCACAGGCGCAACCGGATTTGTCGGCCATCACGTGGCGCGCGCCCTCGCCGCCGAAGGGGCCGAGTTGCGCCTGCTTGTACGCAAGTCAAGCAAGCTCGCCAATCTTGAAGGCATCGCCGGCGAAACGCACGTTGGCGACTTGCTCAAGCCTGAATCGATCCGCCCCGCGCTCGCCGGTTGCGACGCCCTTGTCCACGTTGCCGCAGATTACCGCCTCTGGATTCCCGATCCGCAGCAGATGTATCGCGCCAACGTGGACGGCACTCGGGCTCTCCTGGCGCTGGCTCGCGAAGCCAAAGTCCCTCGCGTCGTCTACACCTCGTCGGTCGCCACCATGCACTTCCGCACGGATGGCGTGGTGGTCAACGAGGACACACCCGTTTCGCTGAAGGACATGGTCGGCCATTACAAGCGCTCCAAGTTCATGGCTGAGCAGGAGGCCATCGCCGCCGCAAAGGCCGGCCAGAAAGTCATGATCCTCAACCCGACATCGCCGATTGGTTCCAACGACAGCAAACCGACTCCGACGGGGCGAATCGTCCTCGACTTTCTAACCGGCAAGTTCCCCGCGTACATGGACACGGGCCTCAACCTCGTCGACGTCAGTGAAGTGGCCCGCGCGCACGTGCTCGCCCTCACCAAAGGCAAGCCCGGCCGCCGCTACATCCTGGGCGGGGAAAACCTGACTCTCAAGCAGATCCTCGACAAGATGTCCGCCATCACGGGAATCCCTTCACCGACCGTGGAGATTCCCTTCGCAGTGGCCGCGACATACGCGTTCTTTGAGGAGCTCATCACCGGCAAGATTCGCGGGCGAGAGCCGCGGGCCACGCTCGAAGAGGTTCGTATGGGCCGCAAGAAGATGTACGCCTCCAGCGCCCGCGCCCAGCAGGAGCTCGGCTTCCGCATCCTGCCCGTAAATCCGGCCATGCGCGCCGCCATCGAGTGGTTTCGCGCAAACGGGTACGCGCCGTGAATTGCAAAGCTGCGAGTCTCAGTGCTATAGTTCTCAGTGTTAGAACGGCCCGATGGAAGTCTACCTCACTAAGTGGATGACGCGATACTCACGGCGTGAAGGAATCTCTCATGCAAGTCTGTGTGAAGCAATCGGCCGAGCGGAAAAGGGCTTGATCGACGCAGACCTGGGCGGCGGATTGATCAAGCAGAGGGTTGCGCGCGCAGGAAAGGGACGCTCTGGAGGGTATCGGACGATCATCGCCTACCGGCGTTTAGGAAGAGCTGTCTTTCTTTATGGCTTTGTTAAGAGCGAACGCGAAAACATCGGACCGGACGAACTCAGTTCGGTAAGCGAAACTGGCGCCGTTTGGCTCGCAGCCAGTGAAGCAAGAATCCTGAGAGGCGTCGAATCCGGCGAATTGGAGAAGATTGCATATGGCAGCGAAAAAACTGAGCCGCATAGCTGAGGCAATACTCGAAACTGCGGAGGGTATGCACCGAATCGGCGTCATGGACGAAGCCACATATCGGAAGATCACCGTGCGTCACCTCGGCAAGGAGGCAGTTGAATCGGCGCGGCCCATCAGCCCGCGCCAAATCCGCGCCATCCGCGACCGCGCCAATCTGAGCCAGGCAGCTTTGGCCAGCATGCTCAACATGACAGCCGGGTATCTCTCCCAGCTCGAGCGCGGCGTCAAGCAGCCCAAAGGTCCATCGCTGGCCCTGCTCAACGTGCTCCGCCGCAAAGGAATCGAAGCAATCCTGTGACGTCGATCTGCACGCCCCTATACCCTGCCATGCGCGCCGCCATCGAGTGGTTCCGCGCGAACGGCTATGCGCCATGAACTGGACTCGTCTTCAACCACCCCGAGTGATAGCAAAGCGCGTCAGGGCACGACTTCAGTCGTGCCGATAGTCAGCAAAATGAACCAGGGCTTTGGCCATTGAGGGAAAGGGAGGACAGAAGATGAAAAATTGGCTGCGAATCTGTGGATTACTTGTCCTCTTCCTATCGCCGTCGAGTATGAGAGGTCAACTTCTTGCATATCTCCCGTGTGAAAGAGAGATAGTAACTCCGAACCTGACTATAGCGAAGCCGGTTAAGTTGACGGGCTCTCTTTCTGATCGATCAGGAGCTCCAATGACATTTAACATGACCACTATTCAGGTGCGACATGCATGGAAGAACAAGGTACTTTTTTCGGCAGTGCTCGACGGAAAGGGGAGATTCGATTTAGGCACAGTCCCTGCTGGCAAATATCGCCTAGTTGCGTTTTGGATTGACGGAAAGAGGGTAAGACGACTGCCTCTCTTCGATCAACCCAAACCTGTATCTTGCTCGGCTGAAGTTAACTGCAAAC
>Ga0265339_10003129_pt1 | contig 11649 bp, 7 predicted proteins | sample 4CB219metaG_FD_202085 | JGI IMG/M metagenome (GOLD analysis project Ga0265339, IMG submission 202085) | Rhizosphere microbial communities from Carex aquatilis grown in University of Washington, Seatle, WA, United States - 4-CB2-19 metaG | ecosystem: Host-associated > Plants > Roots > Rhizosphere...
GCCGGCGACCAGCTTCCTCATGGCATGCTCCGGGACACGGAAAATCCGGACTTATCAAAGAGGCTGCACCGCATCGTTCACCTCACTTCTGCGACACCAGCGTGCCGGCAGGTGTCCATCCGCCGCCGAGCGCCTGGAACAGGCTGCTCGCCGCCGTGAGTTTCGACAGCCGGACCTGCACCAGAGTATTCTCCGCGGTGAAGAGAGTCTGCTCCGTCTGCAGGACCGTGATGAGGTTGACCGTGCCGCCCCGCAGCTGCGTTTCCGCCACTTCGAAGGCCTTGCGCGAACTGGTGACGACCTGAATCTGCAGTCGCTCCTCCAGGGTGAATTGTTGCAAGGCAATGAGCGCTTTCTCGACGTCGGAGAAGGCCGACAGCACGGCCTTGCGATAGGCTTGCAGGTCCTGCAGCTGCACGCCCTTGGCCTGCTTCAACTGGCTTTCCAGCAGGAAGCCGTCGAACAGGGGCTGCGTCAGATCGCCCGTAAGCGTATAGAACCACGCGCCCGGCGTGAACAGCGATGCCAGCGCCGTGCTCTGAAGACCGGTCGTGCCGGTCAGCTGGATCTGCGGAAAGAACGCGGCGCGCGCCGCCTCGACGCTGAAATTGGAGGCGGCAAGCTGCGCCTCGGCCTGACGCACGTCCGGTCTCTGATAGAGCAACTCCGAAGGGAGCCCCGGTGTGACCCTTGGCACTACGATCTGCTTTGTCGAGCCGCCGTGCACCGTGAAGTTGGCCGGCGCGCGCCCGACCAGAAGGGCAAGCGCGGCTATATTCTGTCGCAGCGTCACTTCAAGCGGAGGAATCGCCGCACGCTGTGTTGCGACCAGCGCTTCCTGTTGCGAAAGATCGAGCTGTGACGCCGTGCCGGCGTTGAACTGGGTCTTGATGAGGTTAAGAATTCGCTCGGCCGCCGCGAGGTTCTGGCGGGTCACGCGCAACTCATCCTGGGCTGCCAGGACCTGGAAATAGGTGTTGGCGACTGTGACGACCGTCGTGAGGGTAACGACCTCGCGGTTGTATCTCGAGGCAGTGGCATTTTCCTCTGCCGCCGCGAGCGTGGCGCGGTTCTTGCCCCAGAAGTCGAGCATGTAGCTCGCCGTCAGGCTCGTCGAGTACAGCGAGAAGGTCGAGCCGCCGCCGACGCCGCTGCCGCCGACGGCGCTGCCAAGGCCGCTGCCGCCGTTGAGGCTGCCGGTGCCTCCGGAGCGTTCGCGCTCGGCGCTCGCCGCGCCCGAAACCGACGGCAGCAGCGGAGCTCCCGATATCCCGACCTGCGCATCGGCCTGCACGATCTGGGCGATCGCCACCGCGATGTCCAGGTTGTGGATCTGGGCGTCCTCCATCAGCCCGGTCAGTTCGGCGGACCGGAATCCGCGCCACCAGTCCAGCATCGGAGGAGAGCTATCGGCGTCGCCCTTGGATGCGGCGCGGTAGGATATGGGTACCTCGAGGTTGAGGTCAGGCCGCTCCGACCCAAGGAGACAGCCCGACAATCCCGGGCTGATCCCGAGCACAAGCAGCGCGGCAGCCGCGCGAAGCTTGCTTCGACTGAGCAGGGCCTCGGTCCGGACATGGCTCCGGAGCGGCTGAAGGGACAGGATTGGTTCGGCTCTTGGCATCTACTCGCCCGGCTGCAGTGAGGGCCCCGGCGTGTGCGATACCGCGTTGCCCCTGAAACGTTGGCTCCAGAGGCGGAACCTGTCCAGATACAAATAGATCACAGGTGTGGAATAAAGTGTCAGAACCTGGCTCAGCAGCAGGCCGCCGACGATCGAGATGCCGAGCGGCTGGCGAAGCTCGCCGCCTTCGCCAAGGCCCAGGGCAAGCGGAAGGGCGCCGAGCATGGCGCACATCGTTGTCATCATGATCGGCCGGAAGCGGAGCAGGCAGGCTTCACGAATCGCATCGAGCGGGGCCAGTCCGCGTCGACGCTCCGCGTCGAGCGCAAAATCGATCATCATGATGGCGTTCTTCTTCACGATGCCGATCAGCAGGATCACGCCGATAAGCGCCATGATGCTGAACTCGGTCCTGAACGCCATCAACGCCAGAAGCGCGCCGACGCCGGCAGACGGCAACGTGGACAGGATTGTCAGCGGGTGAATATAGCTTTCATAGAGGACGCCGAGCACGATGTAGATGGTGACAAGGGCGGCTAGAATGAGGAAGGGCTGGTTGTTGAGCGAATCCTGGAATGCCTTGGCCGTGCCCTGGAATGTGCCGCGGATGGTGGCGGGCACGCCGATTCGGTTCATGGTGGCGTCGATGGTCGCCACAGCGGTGCTCAACGAGACGTTCGGCGGCAGATTGAACGAGATGGTGGTGGCAACCAGGAGCCCCTGATGGTTGACGGCGAGGGGTGTTGCCCCTTGCGTGAAATGCGCCACCGCCGATAGCGGAATCATGGTTTCCTGGCCGGTGCTGACCGCAGAGCCGGTGGAGGAGACGCCTTTGCCGGTGGCGCCGATCGAGTTTGTTGCGAGGTTGCGCGCCGCCTGGGCGTTGGCGGAATTTGCCGAGAACGATTTTCCCGCGGAGAGAACCGTTCCTGCCACGGCATTGGTCGCCTGCGAGCCTCCGACGGAGCCGCCGGACGTGCTCACGTAGACGTCCTTGAGGGTCTCCGGGTTCTGCCAGTAGCGCGGCGCGACCTCCATGATGACGTGGTACTGATTGCGGGCGACGTAGATGGTCGAAACCTGGCGCTGACCGAAGGCATCATAGAGCGTGTTGTCGATCTGGCTGACCGTGATGCCCAGCCGGGCGGCCGCGTCGCGGTCGATCACCAGGTCGGACTCGAGCCCCTTGTTCTGCTGGTCGCTGTTGACGTCGGCGAGGTTCGGTTCTTTTTGCAGCGCCGCGGCGATCTTCGGCGCCCATTCGTTGAGTTCCTCAAGCGTGGGGCCCTGCAGCGTGTACTGATATTGCGCGTTGCTGGCCCGGCCGCCGACCCGGATGTCCTGTACGGCTTGCAGGAACAGGGTTGCTCCCGGAACCACCGCCATCTCGCGCCGCAGCCGGCCGATCACGCCGTCGGCGGAGATATGGCGCTCGTTGAGCGGGTGCAGCGAAATGAACATGAACCCGGAATTGGTCTGGCCGCCGCCAGTAAAGGCGACGACGGTTTCCACCGCCGGATCCTTCTTGATGATGGAGACGAACTGCGCCAGCTTCTGCTGCATGAGCTGAAACGAAATGCTCTGGTCGGCCTGGATGCTGCCGACGATCCGGCCAGTGTCCTGCTGGGGAAAGAAGCCCTTGGGGATACTGCCGTAAAGGTAGAAGTTGAGCCCCAACACCGCGAGCAGGATCAGCATGACCGATCGCGGATGTTCAAGCGCAACTGTCAGCGTCCGCCGATAGAAGCCCAGCATCGCCTCGAATAAGCGCTCGCTGGCGCGATATATTCGACCGTGTTCCTCTCCGGAGTCGCCGCGAAGCAGCACGGAGCACATCATCGGCGTGGTTGCGAGCGAGATCGCCAGCGAGATCAGGATGGAAATCGAGATCGTCATTGCGAATTCGCGGAACAGGCGCCCGACGATGCCTCCCATCATCAAGATCGGAATGAAGACCGCGATCAGCGAGATGCTCATCGAGAGCACCGTGAAGCCGACCTCGTTGGCGCCCTTGAGCGCCGCCTCGAACGGCGAAAGGCCGGCCTCGATGTAGCGGGTGACGTTTTCGAGCACCACGATCGCATCGTCGACCACGAATCCGGTCGCTACCGTGAGCGCCATCAGCGATAGATTATCGAGGCTGTAACCGATCAGGTACATGGCGCCGAAAGTGGCGACCAGCGACACCGAGACCGCAACCACGGGTATGAACGTCGCGCGCAGGTTTCGCAAGAATGCGAACACCACGATGATGACCAGCATCACCGATAGGATCAGGGTCCGCTCGACGTCATGCAACGACGTGCGGATGGTCGTCGAACGGTCCACCGCGAGCGTGATGTCGATGGCCGGCGAAATCGAAGCTCGAAGCTGCGGCAGCATCTCCTTCACCAGGTCGACGGTGGAGATGATGTTTGCGCCGGGCTGTCTGTAGAGGATGATCAGGACCGCCGGTTTGCCGTTGGACAGTCCGGCGTTGCGGAGGTTCTCGACCCCGTCCGTCACTTCGCCGACGTCGGAAAGATGTACCGCCGAGCCGTTCCGGTACGCCACGATCAATGATTTATAATCGTCCGCCTTGTTGGCCTGGTCGTTGGCATAGATCTGGTAGCGTTCGTTGTCGACGTCGATCCCGCCCTTGGGACTGTGGGCGTTGGCGCTGGCGAGCGCAGCACGGACGTCCTCGAGACCGATGCCGTATTTGTAGAGCGCCTGCGGGATCAGCTCGACCCTGACCGCCGGCAGCGAACTGCCGCCGACAACGACCTCGCCGATGCCTTCGACCTGCGAAAGTTTCTGCGCCAAAACAGTCGACGCGGCGTCATACAGGTCGCCGCGCGTCAGTGTGTCCGAAGTCAGGGTGAGGATCAGGATCGGGGCGTCGGCCGGATTGACCTTGCGGTAGGTCGGATTGCTCCGCAGGCTGGTCGGAAGGTCGGCCCGGGCCGCGTTGATGGCAGCCTGCACGTCTCGCGCGGCGCCGTTGATGTCCCGATTGAGTCCGAACTGCAGGGTAATGCGCGTGCTGCCGACGGAACTTGATGAGGTCATCTCGGTCACGTCGGCGATTTGCCCGAGATGACGCTCGAGCGGGCTTGCCACCGTCGTGGCAACGTCTTGGGGGCTTGCGCCCGGCAATGTCGCCCGCACCGAAATGGTGGGGAAATCCACCTGGGGCAGGGGCGAAACCGGCAGCTTGAAGAACGCCACGACGCCCGCTGCCGCAAGCCCGAAGGTCAGCAACGTGGTTGCGACCGGCCGGCGAATGAAGGGCGTGGACGGATCCATGGCTTAGCGCGATCCACTTGCCGGACCGAGCCTCTGAGGACGCCCCGCAAACCGCACCGCCAGACGGTCGAACCAAAGGTAGATCACCGGCGTGGTGAACAGGGTCAGGAGCTGGCTGACCAGCAACCCGCCGACGATCGAAATGCCGAGCGGATGACGCAATTCTGAACCGGCGCCGGTTCCGACCATCAGGGGCAGGGCGCCGAGCACGGCGGCCATCGTCGTCATGATGATGGGTCGAAATCGCAGCAGGCAGGCCTGGTAGATGGCTTCCCGCGGCGGCTTGCCCTCGTTGCGCTCGGCGTCGAGCGCAAAGTCGATCATCATGATGGCGTTCTTCTTGACGATGCCGATCAGCAGGATGATGCCGATGATCGCAACGATGGTCAGATCGTCGCCGGCCAGCATCAACGCCAGCAACGCGCCGATGCCGGCGGAGGGCAGTGTCGAGAGGATGGTCAGCGGGTGGATGAAGCTCTCATAGAGCACGCCCAGCACGATATACACGGTGATGATCGCTGCCAGGATCAGGAAGAGCTGGTTGGATAGCGATGCCTGAAACGCCAGCGCAGCACCCTGGAAGCTCGTGATCAGGCCGAGCGGCTGGCCGATGTCGATTTGCGCCTGCTTGATCGCGGCCACGGCCTCGCCGAGCGAGGCGCCCGGCGCCAGATTGAACGACACGGTGGCCGAGGGGAATTGCCCGAGATGCGAAACCTGCAGCGGCGCGGTTTCCTCGCGCATCTTGGCGAGCGCGGCGAGCGGAACCGGAGAGCTGCCGACCGATGAGGGCAGGTAGATGTCCGACAGCGATCGCAGGGAGTTCTGCAAGGCCGGATCGGCCTCGAGAATCACGCGGTACTGGTTCGAGTTGGTGAAGATGGTCGAGACGATGCGTTGGCCGTAGGAATCGTAGAGGGCGTTGTCGATGGTGGCCGGAGTAATGCCGAAACGCGCGGCCTGGTCGCGGTCGATGTCCACGAAGACCGAAAGCCCCTGCGCGGAGATATCGCTGGCGACGTCGGCAAACTGCGGAAGCGTCCCTAGCTTGTCGACCAGCTTGGGTGTCCACTCCGCAAGTTGCGCCGGATCCGCGTCCTGCAGGATGAACTGATATTGCGTACGGCTGACCGTGCCCTCGATGGTGAGGTCCTGGACCGGCTGCATGTAGAGCGTGATGCCGGTCAGCCCGGCGGTCGCGTTCTTGATGCGTTGCATGATCGTGGAAATGTCGGACTTGCGCTGATCATGCGGCTTCAGATTGATCAGGATCCGGCCGCTGTTGAGCGTGGTGTTGGTGCCGTCGACGCCGATGAACGAAGAGAGGCTTTCGACCTCGGGGTCCTTGAGAATGATGCTGGCAAGCTGTTGTTGCCGCTCGGCCATCGCCGCATAGGACACCGACTGCGGCGCCTCGGAAATGGCCTGGATGACGCCGGTATCCTGCAGCGGGAAGAACCCCTTGGGAACCACCACATAAAGCAGCGCCGTCAGCGCGAATGTTGCGAGCGCGATCAGCAGCACGAACGTCTGCCGATCGAGCACCCAATTCAGCATATGCCCGTAGATGGCGATGACCCAGTCGAACCCCTGGCGGCTGAGACGCTGGAATGCGTTCTCCTCGGCCTCGCTCTCGGCTTTCAGCAGCTTGGCGCAGGCCATCGGCACCAGCGTCAACGAAACCACCGCGGAAATCAGGATGGTCACTGCCAGCGTGATGGCAAATTCGCGGAACAGGCGGCCGACGACGTCGCCCATGAACAGCAACGGAATCAACACGGCGATCAGCGACACCGTCAGCGAGATGATGGTAAACCCGATCTGTTCCGAGCCGCGCAGCGCAGCCCGCAGGGGCGTTTCGCCTTCCTCGATATAGCGGGAAATGTTCTCGATCACGACGATCGCGTCGTCGACGACGAAGCCGGTGGCGATCGTCAGCGCCATCAGCGACAGATTGTTCAGGCTGAAGCCGAACAGGTACATTGCGCCGAGGGTGCCGACCAGCGACAGCGGCACGGAAAGACTCGGGATGAACGTCGCGCGCGTGCTGCGCAGGAACACGAAGATCACCAGCACGACCAGGATCACGGCGAGCGACAGCTCATATTCGACGTCCCGCACCGAGGCCCGAATGGTGATGGTCCGGTCGGTCAGAATGTTGAGATCGATCGCGGAAGGCAGCGTGGCCTGCAGTTGCGGCAGCAGCGCCTTGATGCCTGCGACCACCGAAATCACGTTGGCGCCGGGTTGCCGCTGGATGTTCAGGATGATGGCCGGGATTTCGTTCATCCAGGCGCCGAGCTTGTCGTTCTGCGCCGCGTCGACCACGTCGCCGATGTCGCTGAGGCGAACGGGCGATCCGTTCTTGTAGGCGACGATCAGGGACTGGTAGTCGGCGGCGTTCCTGATCTGATCGTTGGCGTTGATGGTATAGGCGCGCATCGAACCGTCGAAGTTTCCCTTCGGCGTGTTGACGTTGGCGTTGCCCAAGGTCGTGCGCAGGTCGTCGATATTGAGCCCGTAAGCCGCGAGCTTGCGGATATCGGCGCGAATGCGGACCGCGGGCCGTTGGCCGCCACTGATGCTGACAAGTCCGACGCCGGGCAGCTGCGAGATCTTTTGCGCCAGACGGGTGTCCACGAAGTCCTCGACCTGCGTGAGCGGCATGGTCTTCGACGTCAATCCCAGCGTCAGGATCGGCGCGTCGGCCGGGTTCACCTTGGCGTAGATCGGCGGCGCCGGCAGGTCGGAGGGAAGGAGATTGCCGGCGGCGTTGATCGCGGCCTGCACCTCCTGTTCGGCAATATCAAGCGAAATGCTCAGGCCGAATTGCAGGGTGATGACCGATGCGCCGGCCGAGCTGACCGAGCTCATCTGGTTGAGATTGGGCATCTGGCCGAACTGAACCTCGAGGGGCGCAGTGACCGAGGAGGTCATCACATCGGGGCTCGCACCGGGATAGAAGGTCTGGACCTGGATGGTCGGATAGTCGACCTCGGGCAGAGCGGCGACGGGGAGGAATCGAAATGCCAGCATGCCGGACAGCATGATGGCGATCATCAGCAAGGTGGTCGCCACGGGCCGCAGGATGAACGGCTGCGACGGATTCATTGCTTCTGTCCACCTTCGGAACGCCGCTTCTTCGTGACGCCTGACTTGTCCGGGGCGCCTTTCTGATCCGGCTGATCCGGCGCGGCGCCGGCGGCGGGCGCGGTGCCGGCACCGGTCGGCTGCCGCACCACCACCTTGGCGCCGTCACGCAGCTTGTCCGCGCCGTCGGTCACGACGTGGTCCCCCGGGTTCAGGCCCGAGCGGACCTCGACGCGGTCCCCCTCCGTTGCGCCGAGCTGGACCGGTCGCACGGATACGGTGCTGTTGGAATTGACGAGGTAGACAAACGTGCCCGGTACGCCGCGCTGGATGGCGGCGGTAGACATCGTGATGACGTCCTTATGCGTGTCGAGCAAAAGCCGCACGTTGACGAACTGGTTCGGGAAGAGCGTCCTCGATTCGTTCGGAAACAGCGCGCGCAGCTTGATCGTTCCGGTCGTGGGATCGATCTGGCTGTCGAAAGTCTGCAGCGTGCCGTCGGCAAGCTTGGTGGCGCCGCTGCGATCGAGCGCGGTCGCCGGCAACACTGCTCCCGCCTGCAACCGTTTCGCGATGGCCTGCAGGTTGTCTTCGGGAACGGTGAACAGCACGCTGATCGGCGCCAGTTCCGTGATCACGACAATGCCGTTGGCATCGCCGGGGGTGACGTAGTTGCCCTGGTCGACCTGACGCAATCCGACTCGTCCGTCGGTCGGCGACAGGATGCGGGTATAGTTCAGGTTGACTTCCGCCGACCTGACGGCGCCGCGGTCGGCTTCGACAGTGCCCTGATCCTGGGCGACGAGCGCGACCTGCGTATCCAGTGTCTGGCGCGGCACCGCGTTCTGGGCCGCCAGTCCCTGGTAGCGGGTCAAATCAACCTGGGCTCCCTTCAACAGGGCCTCATCGCGCGCAAGCTGACCTTTGGCCTGGGCGAGCGCGGCCTCAAAGGGGCGGGAATCGATTTCCGCGAGCAGGTCGCCTTTTTTGACCTCATCGCCTTCCTTGAAATCGATCTTCATCAAATAGCCGCTGATCTGGCTACGGATCGTCACTGTGGCCAGCGAGGTCACCGTACCCAGTGCGTTGAGGTTGATTCCGATGTCGCCCTTGCTGACGACATCCTCGACGATGGACATCGGCGGTGGTGTTCGCCCCGCTCCGCCGCGCTGCTGCGGTGCACCTTCGTGCCTTGTCCACCAGACGATGCCGGCGAGGGCCAGCAAGACCAGAACAGAGCTCAGAACCAGGCGTCGGCGCGACCGAGGCTTGGCTTTGGAAGATTCGAAAGGAACTTCCGTCAGGGGTTTCAGAGGTTGATCCATAAACCTGTCATCGGAGCCGTGAGGGGAGGTCACTCCCGCATTCCCTTAGCTTACCCGTTCCGTACCCTACGCGACATTCTGAAGCACCACATTTTGAACTTTTCCGTTGAGAATTATAGCATTAACTTTTTGAAAGAATTGCGTTTCGGCCGCCAGCCAGGTTGATTTCGGTCAACGCTGGCAAACCTTGATTTGCTTCACTCGTTGCAGAAGCAGGTGAAGGAGTGTGACGACGATGCAAACGCCAGCTCAAATCGAGTTCGAAAACATGACGGCCACAGCGGAATTGCGGGCCGCAATCGATCAGCAAATTGCGGAACTCGAAAGGCGCTTTGGCCGGGCCACCGCCTGCCGCGTTCTGGTGCGAGGGCCGGGCAACCACCACAAGACCGGCGGCCAATACCAGGTGAGCATCCGGCTTGCGCTCCCCGACGGCCGCGAGGTGAATGTCGGACGCACGCCCAATGCGGATGAGCGTTACGCCGACCTGGTCTTCGCAGTGGACAGTGCCTTCAAGCGCGCCCGCAGACAGTTGCAGGACAAGGCGCGGCTGCTCCGCGGCCATGTCAAGCGCCACAACAATCAGCCGATCGGAACCGTCGTGCGCCTCGACTCAAGCGGTCAATTCGGCTTTCTCGAAGCCGCTGACGGCCAGGAAATCTATTTCAACAGCAACAGCATTGTTGACGGCGCCTCCAACCTCGCTCCGGGCATGCGCGTCAGCTATGTCGAGGAGATGGGTGAGAAGGGACCGCAGGCGAGCACGGTCAGGATTCTCGGAAAGCATGGCCTGCGGGTATAGATCGCCGATTTTACTTCGAGGGTCTCGGACTTCGAATCGAGGCCGCGGGCTTTTGGGCGCTGTTAGAAGGAGCCGCGAAACTCCAGGGGATCGCCGGACATGCTGTTTCAGGACAGAATCGATGCCGGCCGGCGGCTGGCCAATGCGCTTCTGGACTACAGGGACCGCCGCCCTGTCATCCTCGCGCTTCCCCGCGGCGGAGTTCTGGTTGCGGCGGAAGTCGCCGCATCCTTCGACGCTCCCCTTGACCTGATCCTCGTGCGCAAGATCGGTCTGCCGAGCCAGCCGGAGCTTGCGATGGGCGCCGTCACCGACGGCGAAGAGCCGACCATCATTCGCAACGACGACGTGATCGAGTCGTTCGGTGTGAGCGAGCGGGAATTCGAGGCCGTTTGCAAGACGGAGCTTGCCGAGGTCGAGCGACGACGTAAGCGCTATCTGCGCGATCGGCCCCGGGCCGAAGTCAAGGGCGAGGTCACGATCCTCATCGATGATGGCATTGCAACCGGTGCGACCACCCTTGCGGCGATAAGAGCTGTTCGCGGGCGGGAGCCGAAGGAACTCGTGCTCGCAGTCCCCGTGGCGCCGCTCGACACGGTCAGCAAGCTGCGTCCTGAAGTCGATGCAATCGTCTGTCTGAATACGCCCGCAGACCTTGGCGCAATCGGCTTTTTCTACCGTGATTTTAGCCAGGTCAGCGACGAGGAAGTGATCGCCACTCTCGCGTGCTTTCCGGCCAACAGGCCGGCGCGCGCGTCCTGATGGCGGCGCTGACCTCGTTCGCTAGCGCCGGAACGTTGCCTCATGCAGTGGGACCCACTCATCGCCGACCTTGGCGTAAGATCGTTTCACCGCGGCCCAGGCCGTACGATGCGCGATTTCCTCCTGGCGGAGATCTTCCGCATGGGAGGCGAAGGCATGGTTGAAAGCTTCGCGATAGATGTCCTGCGCATGCGGCGGCAAATGGTTGCGGACGGAGGGTGGAAGATCGGCATTGGAGCGGTACGGCATGGTCTCGCACTCCCTGCTAAACCGGCTGTTCGAACTCTTCCGGCGAATGGCCGAACTGAGCGAGAGCCTCTTCGAGGTAGTCGCTGAGAAGCGGCATTCCAAGAAGGTATTCCGCGGTCCGGCGGTTATGCGCGCGGGCAGCTTCGGCGCGAAGATCGTTCCAGTCGCCGAACTCGCCGTCGCCGCGACCGAGCCAGGCGAGGGCAACCAGATCAATCTGCTCGTCCTCGTTCATGCCGCGCACGATCGCGGTCAGTTCGCTTCGGACGGGATCGTCGGCATGATCTTCCAGGACCGACAGCATCGCGTCATCGCTCGCATTCGAGCCGGAGTTTGGATCGGTGACCACATCCTTGACGTCAAACTGCCGCGCTTTGGCGAGGATCGCAGCGATCTTCGCCGATGATACGGCAAGATCGGGGAAGTTCCTCATGATCGTCTCCTTGAGACTGGCCCTGTATGACAGAATAGCCGCCCCGCATGCGTGCTTGTTGATGAAGGTCAACAAT
>Ga0265339_10003130_pt1 | contig 11649 bp, 7 predicted proteins | sample 4CB219metaG_FD_202085 | JGI IMG/M metagenome (GOLD analysis project Ga0265339, IMG submission 202085) | Rhizosphere microbial communities from Carex aquatilis grown in University of Washington, Seatle, WA, United States - 4-CB2-19 metaG | ecosystem: Host-associated > Plants > Roots > Rhizosphere...
GCCAGGGCTGCAGAGCCAAAGCGACGCATCTCAGAATCTGCGTTGGTTTGGAAGAGGCGCTTCTGTGTTTGGAGTGCGCGAGCTTGCTCCCGCTTTGGGATTTGAATATGAGCAGCGGGTCGTTTTGCCCCGAACCACGATTATGAAAGCAGCAAAGAAGCAAAAGAGTTCTGATTACAGGCGTTTTCTATTCAAGAAGCTTCAAAACCCGGAGATGGCCGCCGGGTACCTGACAGCCTCTCTCGAAGAGGGCGAAGCGGCCTTTCTCATCGCCCTCAAAGATGTCACTAAAGCTCAAGGCGGCATCGCGCCGCTGGCGAAGAAAACGAATCTCAATCGCGAAGGTCTTTATGACATGCTCTCTGAGGAGGGCAATCCGCGGCTTTCGAGCCTGTCCGCCATTATCAACGCCTTTGGCATGAAGTTCGAATTTGTCCCGAAGCGCCTATCCGCAAAACGCTCCTGACAGTCACAGCCACTTCTTGCGTTTGAAATAGAGGTAAGTCCCTATGGTTGACACTACCATCGCGCCCGACGCCACCACGTAGCCGTGAGGCCATTGCAGCTCCGGCATGTCCTTGAAATTCATCCCGTACCACGTGCCGATCATCATCAGGGGCGTCGTGATCACCGTGATCATCGTCAACAACTTGACAATCTCCCCAGTCTGGTTGGACGACAGGCTCAGATACACCTGCAGCGTCCCCGTCAACGAGTCCGAATACCCCTGCGCCATTTGTTCGATGTGCGAGAGCGCATAATGCACATCGCGAAAATACGGCAGCATCTTCGGGCGGATCAGCTTGAAGGCGCCGCCCGCCAGGCGCCCGAGAACCTCCGTTTGCGGGCCGATGATCCGCGTCAGCGTCCGCACCTCCCTCTTCAGCCCAACCATGCGATTGAGCATTTCGCGCGTCGGCGCCTCCTGCAACGCGCTCTGCTCCAGGCCGCCGATCTCCTGCGAAAGCTCGTCCAGCGCCGGCTTGTAATCTTCAACGACCGTGTCAAGCAGCAGATGCGCCAGGCGGTCCGCCCCTTGCGCGGCCCTGCCGGCCTCCTTGCCCAGGCGCTGCTCCAATTCGCCAATCGCCCGCAGCGGCTCATCGTGATACGTCACCAGGAAATTTTTCCCGAGGAAAAAATTCAGCTCCACCGTGGCGAATCTCCCGTCGCGCTTGTTGTAATTGACAGCGTGCGCCACTACAAACAGGTATTGCGTGAATTTATCCTCCGGCCCCGGATTGTACTCCTCCACCTTCGGCGACGGGCTCGGCAGCACGCAATCCTCAATCGACAGAGGGTGAAAATGGAACAGATCTTCCAGCACCGCCTTGGTTTCCTCCGGCGCCGGCTTTTCCAGGTCAATCCAGACAAAGACGTTCGGGCCGGCGAGCAGGCCGAAAACGGCTGTCAACTCGACAGCCTCGCTGGGCGCCTTTCCAGGCGCGTTAAAGGCATGGATGCGTGTCATAATCGCCTCACCATACACGCGGAGCCCGCGCATTTCCCCTCTTTTTCCGGGCATCGAGATTGATCGCGAATCTCTTGGTGGCGATACCCGCGGTTGCGGGATCAGCCGATTGTGCCTTGGACTTGACAGCGATCGCGCCCCAATATCACTGTTCCGCGGCTGCCATTAAATCATTGCAATGCAGGCGGGCGCGCTGCACGATCCCGTTCCAGCCGTACGCGCCGCGTCGTTTGACAGTCAATTTGCCTTATGAAATCCGCAATTGCGTTCCAAATCGCCAGCCTGCTTGCCGCGGCGTTGCTTGCGCCGCTGGATCTCCGCGCCGCCGACGCGACCAACGACCCCATCGCGCGGATTCGCGACGAGGGGCTGAACCATTCGCAGGTGATGACGACGTTAAGCTATTTGACAGACGTCATCGGGCCGCGGCTCACCGGGTCGCCCAGCCTGAAGCGCGCCAATGACTGGACGCGCGACAAGCTTGCGTCGTGGGGATTGAGCAACGCGCACCTTGAGGCGTGGGGGCCGTTCGGACGGGGGTGGGAGCTGGAACGGTTTTCGGCGCAGCTTATCGAACCGCAGGACATCCCGCTGAAGGCGTTTCCGAACGCTTGGTCGCCGGGATTTGACAAGGGGCTGGAGGCGCGGGTGGTTTTGATTGACACGACGAACATGTCCGGAGTGAGCAACTACGCGGGCAAACTCAAAGGCGCCATCGTGCTCCCGGTTCCGCCGCGCGAGGTGCAGCCGCATTTTGAGGCCCTCGCCAAACGCCTCGAGGACAAAGAGCTGCTTGAATTGGCCGACGCTCCGATGCCGGAACGGTCGCGCTTTTTCGGGGGCGGCGGCCCGCCGGCCGGCTTTCGACGCGGGGGAACCAACGGCCCGCCGCGGCGGGGCCCGTCATGGGCGCGTTCGTTGCCGTTTTTCATCAAGGAAGGCGTCGCGATGGTGGCCATTCCGGCAACGCTCGGCGACACGGGCGTTTTCGTGGTGCAAAGCGCTTACGCGCCGCCGAACACGAATGAAACGTTTGGCCCCAACGCCGGTCCATCCCGCATGGGCGTTTACTCGTTGACGGCGCCGCGCATTCCCGCGCAGATGACCGTCGCGATCGAGGACTACGACCGCATGGCGCGAATGATCCGCCAGGGGCAGGACCTTCGCATGGCGGTGGATTTGAAGGTGCGCTTTTATACCGATGATCCGATGGCTTACAACACGGTCGCCGAAATTCCCGGGAGCGACCTCAAGGACCAGATCGTCATGGTCGGCGGCCACATGGATTCCTGGCACGCGGGCACCGGCGCGACGGACAACGGCGCAGGCGTCGCCGCGGCGATGGAAGCCGTTCGCATCATCCGAACGCTTAATTTGCAGCCGCGCCGCACGATACGGGTGGCGTTGTGGAGCGGGGAGGAGGAAGGCCTCTACGGATCGAAGGCTTACGTGAGCGATCATTTTGGGTATTACACAAACGTGGCCGAAAGCGAACTGGCGGTGCGGACGGCGAAGGGGATGGCGCCCGCCGATGATCCGCCGTCGCGGAGCCGGCGCACGCTGATCAAACGCGACGAATTTGAGAAGCTGTCGGTCTATTTCAATTTGGACAACGGCGCGGGAAAAATCCGCGGCGTCTACATGCAGGGCAACGAAGCGGCGCGCCCGTTGTTTCGGAAGTGGCTGGCGCCATTTCGCGATCTGGAGGCGGCGACGCTGACGCCGTCGAACACAGGGAGCACGGACCACGTTTCATTTGACAGCATTGGACTGCCGGGTTTCCAATTCCTCCAGGATCCAATGGATTACGGACCCCTCACCCATCACACGAACCAGGATGTCTACGACCGCGTGGCGCCGGAGGATCTCAAGCAGGCGGCGACGATCCTGGCGGCGTTCACGTACGACGCGGCGATGATGGACGAGCGCTTTCCCAGGAAGCCCACGGACGGCCCTTAAACCGGCTTCGCAACGAGCGGATAGTTTTCCGGGTGTGCGATTCGGTCCAAATCGAGGTCCACATCCAATTGACGCCAGTGAAGGTGTTGTCCGTGACAAACCTCGATGTCAAACAACTCGCTCAGTTTGGCGTTCCGGAACCATGGAAAATCCTCATAGGCGAGAAACCACTCCTTCCCGTGAAACCAAAGCCAGAAGCCGTGCGGCGACACGTTCAGCGCTTCAACCTGTGGAGGACTCACCGCGAAACCTTATCAAGCTCCGACTCTGTTTCTTGCCAAGTTTCTCCTCGCGCGTTGGGGCGTTTGAAGGCACTTTGTGCGCGCCAGGACTCACAGCATGCCTGAATTTGAAAACGAGACGAGTCTGACTCTGCCGGAGGAGTTGCGCCGCCAATTCGCGGCGGTCGTTCGCCGACTCTGGAGGACGGAAACCACCATCGCCGTCACCGGCGGCATGGGGGCCTTGATTCTGTCGCTGCTGGCGCTGTTTGTTTCCGACCGTTTGTGGCCAACGCCTATCTGGGCGCGGATTGCGCTGCTCGCGTGCGGTTTGATCGGCATTGCCGTTGCGGGCGCCTACTGGAGCGAGCGATGGATTTGGAGACGTCGGGACCTGCGTGCGCTGGCGCGACTGGTCCAGCGAAGGCATCGGCTGTTGGGCGACCGCCTGCTTGGGATTGTTGAATTGGCGAACGAACAACATCACGACGCCAACTTCTCCCCTGCCCTGTATCACGCGGCGATTCACCAGGTGGCCGAGGACGCGCGTCAAGTCGATTTTTGCCAAAGCGTCAATCCCGGCCCGGCCCGCCGCGCGGCGGCGTGGTTTGCGGGATTGGCGGTCGTGCTTGTCGCGGTGGGCGCGTTGCTGCCTGCGGCGGGTTCCAACGCATTCGCGCGCTGGGCCGCGCCCTGGGCCGCCATTCCGCGTTACACGCTCGTTACGCTCGAAGGATTGCCGTCCCGGCTCACCGTCGCGCATGGGGAGCCATTCGATCTGGCGGCCTTGGCGCATTATCGGTCGTTTTGGAGACCGTCGCGAATCATTGGGCAGATTGTCGGCCAGCCAAAGGTCGAGGGGTTGGTCGCGTCCGGCGCGGCGCGGCTTCATATTCCGGGTCAAGTCGAGAAAGGCGCGTTGCGCTTGCGGCTTGGGGACGCCGAGGCGGTCGTTCAAATCGAGCCGGAATATCGCCCGGCGCTTCAGAATCTGGAAGCGGACGTGCAATTGCCCGATTACTTGCAGCGGACCAATCAGACGCAATCCATCCAGGACGGCTCACTGGTGGCCGTCGAGGGGAGCCGAATTGTCTTTCGCGGGGCGGTGAGCCGCAGCCTTGCCGCGGCCACGCTTTCGGGCGAGACGAATACGACGTTGCGGGTGGAGGGCGCGAAGTTTTTAAGCGGCGAGACCGAACCGGCTGGCGCGACACAATACGTGTTCAATTGGCGCGACGTGCTGGGGCTCTCGAATGCCGTTCCGCTGCGGGTTTCGGCGGTGATCCAGCCGGACGCGCCGCCGGTGGTGGACCTGCCGGACATGCCGCGGGAGATGGCGATGCTTGACTCCGATTCGTTGCGGGTGCAGGTGCAGGCGCGGGACGATTACGGGGTGCGCGATTTAGGGTTGACGTGGGAAACGGAAAGCGACACGCCGCTCGCCGGAGCCACGACCACGGAGATGAAAGGCATGACCGACGCGCCCGATCGCACGAAGGCCGAGCGGGTGTTTCGCTGGAGCCCGTCGATTCTTCGCATCGCGCCAGGCTCGGTGGTGGAACTGGAGGGTTTCGCGCGCGATTACCTGCCGCATCGCGCGCGGGCGCGCACGCAACCGCACCGCATCCGGGTGTTGAGCGCCGAAGAGCACGCGGAGCTGGTGCGCCAGCAATTGGAGGCCACGCTCGCCCAGCTTGAGGACGTAACGCGGCTCCAGGAAAAAATAGCCGCCAACGCCGAGGACGTTCACGCCGCCACCAACATGCCGGACGCGCAAAAATCTGCGCGCATGGCGGAGGCCAAAGACGACCAGTTGCAAAACGCGGCGCAGTTGAAGCAACTGAGCGAACAAGGCGAGCAAGCTGTGCAGGAGGCGATGAAGAACCCGATTTTCAAGGAGAACGCCATCCAGCAATGGAACGCGGCGATGCAGCGCTGGCAGAAGCTCTCCAAGGAGCAGATGCAATCGGCGGCCAAAACGATGCAGGCGGCGCAACAGAATTCAAAGGACCGCGACCAGCAAGTCGCGGAGGCCGAGAAGCAGGCTGAAGAGATACTTGACCAATTGCGCAAAATGCAGGGCAAGGCGAACGACCGCATGGACGATCTCCAGGCGTTGACGCTGGCGCAGCGGCTGCGCAAGGTCGGCTCGCAGGAGAAGGACATCGGCGGACGCCTCCTGGGCGCGGCGGCGGACACCATCGGGGTGCCGCCGGAGGAACTGCCATCCAGGTACAAGCGGCTTGATTTCGATTTGACAAAAGACCAGGGGCGTTCAGGGGAGGAAACCACCAAGCTCCAGAACGAAATCGGCCGGTTCTTCGAGCGCACAAAGAAGCCCACCTATGGCGACGTCAGCCATGAGATGAAGGATTCGCATGTGACCGACGACCTGGACCGGCTGGCCGGATTGATCCAAAACAACATCGCCATGGACGCATCGGCATCGCTTTCCCAATGGTCTGACCGTTTTGCGGCCTGGGGGGACAAGCTTGAGCCGAAGGACGCATCCGCCTCCAACGGCAAGGGCGCATCCGGGTCGGGCAAGAAAAAAGACGTCGACCTCACCAAGCAATTGATCGCCCTGCTCCGGCTTCGCGGCCAGCAACTCAACGTTCGCGACGACGCCGCCACGCTGGAACAAAACAAGGGCGACACCAAGGATTACGCGGACCAAGCGCGGGCGCTTTCGGATCGCCAGCAGAAAATCAGCGCCGGGCTTGACCAGGTCCACAAGGACACCGCGATGCCCCAGCTTGACCAGCCTTTCGACGACACCGCGCTCGCCATGAAGGACGCGCAAACGTTCCTCGACAAACCGGAGACCGACAAGCCCGCCGACGAAGCGCAGGTCAAGTCGGTTGATTCGTTGACCGATTTGATCAATCTCATCAACGAGCAGGCGCAACGTCCCAAGCCGCAGCAATCGCAATCCCAGAGCGAGGCGGAAGAAATGGCGTTCCTGCTGCAGGCGATGAAGAACGGCGCACAATCGCAACCGATGGCGTTGCGTCCGGCCACGGGGCTCAACCGGAACGGCGGTTCCACCGACCGCGCCGGCGACGCCGTGAACGGAAATGTCAACGGCAAGGCCGGGGCTGGGCGGAATGCGCAGAAGGCGTCGGGCGCGACGGGGAACACGCCCGCGGAATTTCGCGACGCGCTGGACAACTACTTTCATGGAATTGAACAGCAGAAATAAAGCAGATCCGAAGGTTCGGCGCGCACAAAGCGGCGGCAAGCCGCGGCGCTCCAAAGGCCGCCTCGGGCATTTAGTTTGCTTGACTGCGTGCCTCGTCGCGAGCGTTGCGCCAATGGCCCATGCGCAGCAGCTTTTCACCGGGTCCGCGGGAATCGAGGCTGAGGAAGTCGACAAGATGTACGTCAAGGCGATGCAGTATATGGCGAAGACGCAGGGGCCAGACGGGAGCTGGCCTGACGAACCGGGCGGAACCTCCGCGGCGCTCACGGGGCTGACCGTGGTGAGCATCCTCGCGCACGGGGACGATCCCAATTTCGGGCCTTATGCGGCGACGGTCCACAAGGCGCTGGATTTTCTGCTCAAGCAGATGGACAACAACACCGGTTATATAGGGCCGTCCATGTACAATCACGGCTTCGCCACGCTCGCGCTGGCTGAATCGTATGGGGTGGTCGACGATCCGCACCTGGGCCCGGCGCTGGAAAAGGCTGTCAAGCTAATTGTCAGCGCGCAAAAGGAAAACAACTCGCATGCCTGGCGCTATTCCCCGGATTCGCGGGACGCCGACACGACGGTCAGCGGCGCGCAAATGGTGGCGTTGATGGCGGCGCGCAATGCCGGCATACCCGTGCCGGAGGCGACGATTCAGAACGGGTTAAAATTCTTTTTGTCATGCCAGACGGCAGATGGCGGCATCGGCTACATTTCGCCGATGGGCCCCAACGCCACGCGCACGGCGATCGGCTGCCTGGTCCTGGCGCTCGCGAAGGAAAAAGACACGCCGGCGTTCAAGGCGGCGTTTAATTTTCTGAAAACGGCGCCTGACGACAGCCAGTATCCGCATTATTTCAAATATTACGCCGCGCAGGCGTTTTTTCACGGGTCTCCGGACGCGTGGCAAAATTGGAACCGCGACAACATCCACGCGCTACGCGCCACGCAAACGGCCGAAGGCGGCTGGGAAGGACAGTTCGGCTCAACTTACGGCACGTCGCTCTCCCTGCTTTCGCTTGCGCTGAACTACCGTTACCTTCCGATATACGAAAGATGAGCAAGGCTATTGAACAGGAGGCGAAGGGAAAGAGAGTCCACAACGCGAGCGCTTCCTCTGCGTTCCCTGTTGCCGCCTGTGCAATGCTTCTCATCTTCCGCGTCGCCGCGTGTTTTGGCGCTTCCTCCGATCCCGGCGCGACAGACGTGCTTCGTTTTACAGACGGCTCGACGCTCCATGGGCGCCTGACTGAATTAGACCTCGCGCGCGGCTTGCGCTGGCGGCATCCGTCCGCGGCGGCGCCGATTGAGTTTCAGCCGGGGCACATCGACGTCATACGGTTCGCGCATCCGAGCGTGTTGCAATTGACGCCGACCTGCCACGTCCGCTTCGCCAACGGCGACGATCTGTTTGGGGCGCTGGCGTCGCTGAACTCCGATCATCTGGAATTGACGACGTGGTTCGGCGACAAAATCAGCGTCCCCCGATCCGGGGTGCGAAGCGTCGCGCTGCTGTCAAGCAATTATACCATTCTCTACGAAGGGCCTTACGACCACGAGGGCTGGGTCGTTCCGCCGCAAAACGGGACGCCGGTCTGGCATTATCATGACGGCGGCTTTTCGGCGACCGGGCCGGGGGCCATCGGACGGCAGATGAACCTTGCCGGGTCAAGCGCCATCGAATTCGATTTGACATGGTCGGTTTACCTGAGCCTGGCGCTGGACGTCTACAGCGACCTTCCCGATCGCATCGATTACAACAGCAGCTCGTATCTGGTTCAATTCACGCACGGCCACGCAGCGGTGCAGCGCCTGCGGGCGACCGCCGTGCCGCGCAACCTGGGAATGTCTCCCGAGATCCCGGCGCTGGACGCGCCTGGGAAGGCGCACGTGGCCCTGCAATTCGACAAGGCGGCGAACGAGATCGACCTTTTCGTGAACGACGCCCTTGTCAAAAAATGGACGGACGACGACGGGTTCAACGTCTCGGGCGGCTGCCTTGTCATTGAACAGAGCTTTCCCAACGCCATCGCGCGCATCAGCAACATGCGCGTGAGCTCCTGGCAGGGCCGCCACGAACCGGAAGTCGCCGCCGCGGCGACCAATTGCGACATGCTTCGCTTCATCAACCACGACAAAGCGGCCGGGAAAATCCGCGAAATCAAAGCCGGCCGCGTGACTGTGGATCTCGCGCCCGGCACGCTCAGCATCCCGATGGAGCGCTTGACACAGATTGATTTCGCGTCTGTGACCAACACCGCCCCGGAGCCGTCCACGCCGTGGACGGTGCGCGCGTTCTTTCCGGGCGGCGGAGCGCTCTCGTTCGAGCTGGAAAAATGGGGCGACAACATCGTCCAGGGCCACAGCCCGCTTTTTGGCCATCTCGCCTTCCAGCCCAGCGGCGTCCGCGAACTGCAATTCAACGTCGACCGGCCGAAGCATGAGCCAATCGAATCGCCGATTGACGAATTCGAGGACCTGGATGAATAGCGCCGCCTCCAATCCCGCGCCCCGGAGGGCAAGCCTCGCCGGCATTGCCGCGTGCTTTATTTTTCTGCTGCTGGGGGCGTTGGCCAGCGCCCAAACCACGAATGCGCCGGCGCATGACGAATTGTTATTTCGCAACGGCGACTTTGTGTTTGGAAAGCTGCTCGGCATCAACTCCAATCAACTTCGCTGGCAGCATCCCGACGCTTCCGAGCCCATTCAATTCACGATGGACGGCATCGAGGAGGTCGATTTCGCCGCCGCCCCGCGCAGCCCCGCCCTATCCGGCGGCTGTAAAATATTATTTTCAAACGGCGATCTGTTGCGCGGCAAGTTGATTTCGTGCGATGATGAATCGCTGACGTTGGACACGCCGGCGGGCGGGCGCCTGAAGCTTCCTCGCAACCGCCTCCAATCGCTGGCGGTCACGCCGACTGAACCGGCTATTATTGACGGCATCGCCGGGCTCGAAGGGTGGACTGAAGTCGCGGCGCCCGTCGCGCAAGGGGCCGAGGCGGGACACTGGAGTTACCGAAACGGGGCGTTTTACGCCACCAAGCCGGCATCCATCGCGCGCGACCTGAAGCTTCCGGAAATGTGCCGCATCGAGTTCGATCTGGCCTGGCGCGGCCAACCCAGCCTCGCGGTCGCGCTCTACACCGATTCCCTGCGGCCCATACTGCTTTTGAACAAGGAGCAAGGCCCGGATTTCAGCGGCTTCTACAGTTTCCGCATCAACGGCATCGTCGCCGAAATGCTGCCGGTCAAGAAGCGGGCTACGATTCCTTCGCTGGGCTCGGTGATTCTCGCCTCGCTCGGGCGGGCGGACCACGCGCATTTTGATCTGCGCGTGAGCAAACCGCAAAACAAGATGATCCTTTTGGTTGACAAAACGCCCGTCATGCAATGGACCGACCCGAACGGCTTCCAGGGCGAAGGCTCCGGCATCCGATTTGTCGAAAACGCCGGCGCGCTCAAGCTGTCGAATCTCCGCATCACGCGCTGGGATGGGATGGTCGAGGAAAAACTCGACGCCACCTCCAACTTGGCCGAAGACGTCGTCTGGCTGCAAAACGGCTCGTCGGTTTCCGGAGTCGTTTCCTCGGCGAACGAGCAGGCGGTCCTCCTTCGCGCGCATGATCGTCCGCAGTCGATTCCATTTTCGAGCGTCCGCGAAATTGACTTCAGGGCGCCGCTAAACCGTCCGCCGCCCGAAGGCGCGGGCGTCCACGCCATGTTCGCCGAAGGCGGCGGCATTCACGGGCAGCTCGAAAGCTGGAACCCGGACGGGGTGGTGTTGCGCAGCGCCGATTTCGGACGCGCCCGGTTCAACGCTTCGGCTTTCACCGCCTTGCAGTTTCTGCCCGAACAGGGGAATTAGGGGGGCGCGCCCCGCCGATTGACCGGCCCGTCCATTTTGCAGCGTGCAGCGCAAAATCCACACAACATTTCCCAATAGCCGCGTAGCCCGTCCGCCTCGGCCCTGCGAAAAACCAATCGTCCGGGAAAGCAGTTATTTGTGTTATGAAAACGCAGATTGCCCTTCTCAGCCTCTTGGCCCTCGGCCTCGCATCCCAACCCTGATTAAGTATGAGTATCAGAACCCTGCGTTGTTTGTGTCTGATGGGAGCAGCGTTTTCGACCTGCCTGTTTGCCCAAAGTCAGCGCCTCTATATTCCGAACCTTGACAGGGCGAGTCAGAGTAACGTCGTCGTGACCATTTCCAATGAAGATCCTGGATTGCCATGTTCGCCGTTGACCACAAACGTGCTTTCAAATTTAAATTGGTTCACACTCGGGGAACAAAAGTTGATAAATGACGCCATCCAATCGCACCGTGGGATTACCACCAATTCTGGGCCGCCAGGAACCGTATTGGTCTCACTGACCAACGAGTCATCGATTTGGGACCCGACGAATGAGCACCAGTGGCATGCGACCTTTCGGTATACGAACAACCGCGCCATCGAGAACGATCGTTTCAAATGGTGCGACGGACCACACGGAAAGACCCGGCAGGCTATTGGAATTACATTCCGAACGTTGAACGGAAGCGGTTACAACCTCGGAATTTTAAAGGCGGGAGAGCCAGGAGCATCTTTTAGCCAGTACGAGAGCGCCCTCCCCAACGGACTGGAGCTTTGGTTTACCCACGACGGTCATCTGGTTGAGTACGCGCATCAGACGAACGGGTATAACATCGGAAAATATAAAAAGAAAAGGGGTCGAAAAGGGGTCGGTCAATGGTATTGTCATATTTTATGTTTTGGGCATGGCCCGATGCAGCAGCCACGTCAGGTAACCGAGACTGCTCGTCG
>Ga0265339_10003133_pt1 | contig 11645 bp, 10 predicted proteins | sample 4CB219metaG_FD_202085 | JGI IMG/M metagenome (GOLD analysis project Ga0265339, IMG submission 202085) | Rhizosphere microbial communities from Carex aquatilis grown in University of Washington, Seatle, WA, United States - 4-CB2-19 metaG | ecosystem: Host-associated > Plants > Roots >...
ATCACGGCACAACGGGCGAGAAGTCGCCGGGCCTGTACTCGCAAAAGCAAATGGCCGCCGCCGCCCGAGAGGTGGCCGGCCTGGTCTCAGATGGAGTGGACGCGTACGTCTACTTCAACAACGACGCCCACGGCCACGCCCTGACCAACGCCAACCAACTCAAATCGCTGTTGGGCCAAGAGGCGACCTCGCAAGTGAAGAGGCGCAGGGCCTCGTGAGCCTGTCTCAGTGCACTGGCAAAACATGTCTAGACGCGGCGATGCAGCCCGTCTGCGAACAACGCTGAAAGGCAAGCCCACGTTCTTTTTTGCAGGACGTGGTCGTCGGCTTGCCTTTCAGCGTCGTTAAACGATCGAATTCACCCAACAAGGCGGGCCCGCCCCCTCGGGGTACGGGCCCTTGAATCGTCGGCGTGTCGCGCGGGGTCAGGCGACCTTTTGCTTGGCGCCTTCCGCGGCCGGTGCTTCCTCGGCCGCTGGGTTCATGATGACATCTGACACGTTGCTGCGCGGGGCGGGCTCAAGGGCCTGGGACGCGTCGATGCGGACCAGGCTATCGGGGCCAAATGGGCCAAACTCTACGCCAAAGGCGGCGTAATCCGTGAACCACTCGCCGTCCGCGCAATATCGGAATTTGTGAGTGCCCGCCGGCAGGCTCAACCGGGCCATCCAGCGGCCGTCCTCCAGGCGAACCATTGGAACCTGATTGCCGCGCCAATGGTTGAAATCTCCGACCAGATGTACTTGCCTGGCTTGAGGCCGGTAGAACACAAATTCGGCCATGCCGCCTTGAACTGTAACCATTAAAAACCCACCCTTCCTGTTAGTTACGGGGAAGCAAATGCAGGCTCAATATGCCATTATTCCACTGGCAGGTGAGCCCTTCAAACGAGGGAATCAAGAATCAGGGAAAATAGGTCGACGGACCTATGCCGCGCTAGAAATGTCTTCGCATGGTTACGCGTAGCACAATAGCGCAAGAGCCGGGCCCTTTGAGCCGGGCTCCGCAGGCACGTCCATGCTGGCCAAGTACCCGCGGATCATCTCCTCGACGCGGGCAACGGCCTCGTCCTGGTCACGCCCTTGGCTGACGCACCCTGGAAGGCTGGGGCAAGAGGCCCGGCAGCCATCGGCGACCTGCGTAATCTTGATAGCAAGTTTCATTTCGGTTCCCTTCCGTCCTTTCATACATCAAACCACAGAATTCAGTTCCTGCAATTGGGCCCTGCTCCCATTCTTGCATGGAGTTGTGGAGTACGCGGGCATAGGGCGATTCCCTAGTGCTTTAGGGGAAGGGTGCGAATTGGGGTACAAAAAAGCCCACGGAAAGCATTCCGCGGGCGTTGATGTTCTTTCGTTGGGTTGAGAAGGAACCTTTGTGCCGGGCTCTACATCTCCTTTTCGGACTGGGCCCACTTGATGGCGTATTTCAGCAGCTCGGACGCGTCGGGCAAGTTGAGTTTGCGCTTGATGTTGTCGCGGTGGGCGTCGATCGTCTTGACGCTCAGGTGAAGCTTCTTGGCGATCTCGCGGGTCTGCATGCCACGGCCGATCATGGCGATGATCTCGAACTCGCGATCACTGAGGCTCTCGATGCCGCCAACGCCCGTGCGGTCGCCGACGAACTTGCTGAGCATGCGGCTGGAGATGCTTTCGTTGACGAAGACCTTGCCGCGCATAACGTCGCGGATGCCCTCGATGACCTTGGCAGAATTCTCGCCCTTGGTGATGTATCCACGCGCCCCAGCCCGCAGAACCCGCTCGGCGTAGAAACTCTCGTCATGCATCGACAGCACCAGTACCAGCGTGTTTGGCGCACGCAGGCGGATGTCCTTTATCAGGTCCATGCCATTGCTGTCCTTGAGGGACAGGTCCACAACGGCCACGTCCGGCTTGTGGTCTTCCACCAATTTCAGCGCTGAAACCACGTCCTCGGCCTCGCCGACGACAGACATGTCCTTTTCCTGGTTGACCAGTTGCGCCAAGCCGCGGCGCAGCAACGGATGGTCGTCTACCAATAGCACGCGGGTCTTACTTGAGTCACGCTCATTCATGATGTCTCAGGCCTCAGGGATTTCCGGGCGATACAGCGGGTTAAACCATTATAACCGCTCCGCTTGGCAATCCAACAATTGCACGATCGATTTTCGGATGTAGAATGACTTCGTGAACGTAGACATCGGATCCATCTTGAACGACTGGCCGTTTGAACCGGGCCAGGTTTCTGCCCGGCGCGTTCGAGGCAGCGACGGGCGGGACAAGATCCAGTTGCGGCTGGACCTGGGCATTTTACAGATGGAAACCACCGGCCGGCCCGACGGCGCGCGTCCACATGGGTTTGAAAGCCTGCTGGGATATTACGATCATCAATTGGAGGCCCACAAGCAGCAGGCCGGCGATGACAGGGGTTTTACCATCGATGAGGACGCCTGCGAATTGTTGCGGGCTGAAAGCCTGATGTACTACCACCGCTACCTGGCCGAGTTCGTGCTGGAGGACTACGACGCCGTCGAGCGGGACACGCTACGCAACCTCCACGTGATTGACTTCCTGAACCAATTCGCCGCCGAGGAGTCCGACCGCTACTCCCTGGACCAGTACCGTCCGTACGTCATGATGATGTACACCCGCGGGCGGGCGCGGGCCGCGATCGCCAACAACCGGTTCAAGGCCGCCATTAACATCCTGCGTGGCGGCATCGACCAGATCACGCAGTTCTACCGCAAGTGGGGGCAGGATGACCTCATTGCCGAGAGCGGCGAACTGGCCGTGCTCAAGGCGATGATCCACGAGGTCGAGCCGCGCATCCCGGTCGACCCCGTTCAGCGACTGGCAAAGGACCTGGCCCAGGCCATTCGCGAAGAACGTTACGAAGACGCCGCCGCCCTCCGCGACCAACTCAACGCCGCCCGGGAAAAGGGCTCCGAAGACACCCAGTAGTGCAATGGTTACAAAAAGCCCACGGAAAGCGTTCCGTGGGCGTTCTTATAGATGCAACTCCTGGTGTGCTGCGTCAATTAGTAGATCGCGCCTTATCTTTGCCTTCTTCAAAGCCCGAATGACGAAGCTCGAATGTCGAAACAAGCCCGAATGACGACCTTCCGGATACCGCGGTCAGCGCCATTCAGTCTTTCCCTGTTTGATTCAAGAAACTGACCAAACGCAATGACTAGCAGACTGCTCTTCGTACTTCGTCATTGATTCGCCATTCGGGTTTCGTCATTCGGGCTTGCGCGTCAGAAGTCACGCTACTGAGGCACTACTCTAGACCACTCCCCTACTCGAATCTTAACGTTCCAAACTCCTCGTACTCGTGGAAATTCGAGCCCGTGTCAGGGCACAGGGCCCAGTGGCTGGCGGGCTGTTCATCGTAGTCGATGCGATAGATGTTCCCCCGCCACGTCGAGCCTGGGGTCGGCGGAACGTTCCGCAGGCCTGCGGCGAGCAGTTCGTACGGGATGAAGAACTCGCACGACCAGCCGTCCACCTTGGCGTCGGGTCCGCGATGCCCGCCGCGGGTCGCCGTCGCATGCCGCGTGCGGCGGTCACCCTCGTAGGAAAACGGCAGCCACCCGCAGAAACTCCTGCCATTATTGACTATGATCAGCGGCAGTTCGTAGTCCAGCGGCGAAATCTCGTACTCGAAGTACACGATCTGCGACGACTCGGGCCAAAGGAAGACCTCCACCACATCCTGCATGTACAGGGGGTCAAAGTCCCGCGTCATGTCCGCTGTCAGCACGCGGTCCTCGCAGTCCACCAGAAAGTACAGGCCCTTGGCACTGTAGAGCGCCTTCGCCCGCGTGGCGTATGTGCTTCGGCCGTCTCCGAGCCGTGCAAGGTCCACCCATGAGGCCTTGTTCCACTGCGGGGCCGCACCAATGCCAGTCACCTGAAATTCATCCGTTCGCCTGACAAGCAGTTCCATCTTTGACTCCGTATAAGATTGTTGGAAAGCTAATTCGCGGACCGGCCACTTGCCAAGGAAAAACGCAACAAATGCCTTACGTTGCGACCGGCTTTGCGGTAGTCTACTCGCTTTAGAATAATGGACTTGGGATGATCCTGACAAAATACGGCCTGCGTGAACTGATCCTGATGACCCTGGTAATCGCCGCCGCCATCGCGGCGTCGGTATACTTCTCCATGCCAAAGTGGTACTGGTCGCTGGTGACCATCGTGCCGCTGGCAGCGGTGTGGCTGTGGGTGTTGTGGTTCTTCCGCGACCCCAAACGATACCCGCCCCATGGCGAGGGCCTGCTTATCAGCCCCGCTGATGGCCGCGTTAGCGATATCACTCCCATCGGTGGCGACAGTCCCCTGGGCGAGCCCGGAATCCGCGTGGGCGTGTTTATGAGCGTCTTCAGCGTTCATGTCAACCGCAGCCCCGCCGAGGTGAAGGTCGAGCACGTGGAGCACGTCCCTGGCGTCTTCCTGGACGCCCGCAACCCGCTGGCCAGCGAACGCAACGAGAGCGCGTCCATCTTCCTGAGTTACCGTCAGGGGAACAAGGTTTACCCCATCGTCATCCGCCAGGTCTCGGGCTTCCTCGCAAGGCGGATCGTGACCGACCTGCGTGAAGGGCAAAGCCTCCAGGCCGGTGAAAAGATCGGCATGATTAAATTCGGCAGCCGCATGGAGCTGCTGGTGCCCGAGACGCTGGCCCCCAAGGTGATGGTCCGCATAGGCGACCACGTCCGAGCCGGCGAATCGGTGTTGGTGGCCTGCGGACAGACAACGACTCGCGATTAAAGCCTCAAGCCTTCTTCGCTCCGCCTTGGCAGAATTGACTCTTGTGATTATGAGAGACTTGGCATGAAAGATAGCTCCGACAAACTCAGCCACCGTACCGATCGCAAAATGCGCCGCCGGCATCGCATCCTGCAGGCGACCGCCGTGCTGCCATCCCTTTGCACGATGTTCAACGGCATCTCAGGCTTCGGGGCGATCCACTTCGCCACCAAGGCCGGCCTGGGCAAGGTCACCGACATCAACCTGATGATCGCCTCGGGCCTGATCTTCGTGGCCATGATCTTCGATATGCTCGACGGGCGACTGGCCCGCATGACCCGAAAGACCTCCGAGTTCGGCGCCCAACTGGACAGCCTCTGCGACGCCGTCAGCTTCGGCGTGGCCCCTGCCGTGCTGATGCTGCAGGCCGTCAAACCGATCTTCGACAGCTTCAGCGCCGAGCACGTCATGGGCAACACACTGAGCCTGGAGCGGCTGGTATGGTGCATCGCCGCGGTGTACATGTCCTGCGGCATCCTTCGCCTGGCCCGATTCAACGTGGAGAACACGCCCGACGAGTCGTCCCATATGAGCTTCAAGGGCCTGCCCATCCCCGGGGCCGCCGCCGCGGTGGCCTCGATGACGCTGCTATACGCATACATGGAGAACCATTCGGGCGTCCCGGAACACTGGCTGGCAGCCATGGCGGACTGGCGGGCGGGCGTGGCCCTGGTGATGCTGCCGGCCATCACGCTGATCACCGCCTTGCTCATGGTCAGCCGCTTCCGCTACCCGCACGTTGTCAACCAGTACATCCGCGGCAAACGGTCCTTCCTGTACCTGGTCCGCCTGGTGATCCTGGTGCTGGCCGCCCTGCAATGGCCGATCCAGACCATCGCCGTCGTCATCCTGCTCTACGTCCTCTCAGGCCCCGTAGGCGCAACCATCCGCTTCTTCCGCCGCCGTGAGACGCCAGTGGTATAAAGAAGACGGCGGGTTGGCGTGGTAAGGTGGAGATGTGCGATGAGCAAGAGACGCATTATTATCGTAATTATCGCGGCGGCTCTGGGGGCGTTGGCTATTGGTTTCGTCTGCTTCAGAGGCCTTGGAAATGATACCACCGAAGCCTCTTTCCGAACCGACAGCGAGCGAATCAAGGAAATCCAGCAATACTTTCCTGTAACCATTCCCTCCACGGCGACCCAAATTATACTGAAGTCTGAAGAGTTCCAAGACTATCACATGACGGCGTCGTTCACGCTTCCGCCGCAGGACTATGCGAGCTTCAAGAACGCATGGAAGGCATTTGCAGCCAAGTTTCCATCTCAGGGAAATGCCCCAATCGAATACACCACTGCCCGCTACGCAGGCGCCATCTTTGATGACACGAAACATCGAGTCGACATCATTGGCATGAGCAGATGATCGTGACTTGACTTCAGCGTCACAAACATCACGGGCAAGAGGCCTGCACCTGGACATAAAGCGGGCTCTGCTTTTTTGCTCTTTTCGACCGCGAAGAAAAGAAATAAAAAGGCAGAGCCCACTTCTGCATCTGGACGCTTTCGAACAGCGCCGACAGGCGAGCCTGATCCATGTCAAGGCGCGAGTCGATTGAACCCAAGTCCCTGGTCCCAAGTCCCAAAACCCGCTGTCTCTTCGCTTCCTAAACGCCCTTTTCCACCGCCGCCTTGATCTCGTTGGAGAGTCTAACCGCGCACCACGCTCGGCCGCACATGGAGCAGTAGTCCTCCTCGCCGATCTTGTCGCGGCTGCGGATCTCACGGGCGGTCTCGCTATCGAATGCGAGCTCAAACTGGGCGTTCCAATCGAACCGGGCGCGGGCCTCGGACATGGCGTCGTCTCGGTCGCGGGCACCGGGCAGCTTGCGGGCCACGTCGGCGGCGTGGGCGGCAATCTTGTACGCAATGCACCCCTGCTTGACGTCCTCAGGCCGCGGCAGGGCCAAGTGCTCCGCCGGAGTGACGTAGCACAGAAAACTCGCACCGTGAAAGGCCGCCGCCGTCGCGCCAATCGTTGAGGTGATGTGGTCATAGCCCGGGAACATGTCCGTCACGATCGGGCCAAGCACGTAGAACGGCGCGCCGTCGCACACCTCCTGCTGACGCTTCATGTTCATCTCGATCTGGTCAAATGGCACGTGGCCGGGGCCCTCGACCATCGTCTGCACGCCGGATTCTCGCGCCCGCAGGACCAACTCGCCCAGCACATCCAGCTCGCCAAACTGGGCCTCGTCGGAGGCGTCGGCCAGGCACCCCGGGCGGAGCCCGTCGCCCAGCGAGTAGGCCACGTCGTACTGCCGCATGATCGCGGAGATCTCGTCGAACATCTCGTACATGGGGTTTTCGCGGCCGGTGTGGAGCATCCACTTGGCCAGCAGACTGCCGCCGCGACTGACGATGCCAAGCTTGCGTTTAGTGGCCGCCGCCAGGTGCCGCCGCAGAATGCCCGCGTGGATGGTGAAGAAATCCACGCCCTGGGCGGCCTGCTTTTCGATGGTGGCCAGGATATCGTCGCAGGTGAGCTCCTCGATGGGCTTGGCGACGATCATGGAGTACATCGGCACGGTGCCGATGGGCACGGTAGAGTTGGCAATGAGGAACTGCCGCGTCGCGTCCAGGTCGCCGCCGGTGGAGAGGTCCATGACGGCATCCGCCCCGTACTTGACCGCCCACTGCAGCTTGAGCAGTTCGTGCTCTTTGCAACTGGAGACCGGCGAGGCGCCGATGTTGGCGTTAATCTTGGTCGTCACCGCCCGCCCAATGCCGACGGGATCCAGCTTCACCGGCGCCGTCCCCGACGCACCGGGGTCCTGCACGCCCGAAAGGTGCAGCCGATTGGCCGGTATAACCAGCCGGCCGGCAGCCACCTCGCTGCGGATGAGCTCGGCGGGCAGGTTTTCCTTGCGTGCCACTTGCTGAATCTGCGGAGTGATCATCCCCGCCTTTGCCTGCTGCAACTGTGTCGTCACTGCGTGCTCCTATGGCTGCCAACAAAAACCGCCGCAATTCGCGGCGGGTAGACAGCCTGTGCTGTGTTACATCCGCTTCCCTTCGCAGCTTACCGCGGGATCGCCGATGCAACTGGCGGCCTCGATTTGCTGATCAGGTTCCAAGGGTCATTCTCAGTCCGCCACTGCGGACGCCCCTAGCGAATCCCCATTATCTTAGCAGCTTCCAGAAAGAATGAAAGACGTTTTGGCGAAGACATGAAACAGGGGCAAACTTTCTCCGACCGCCGGGCCAAGGCAAGAACTCAGTGATTGTTAACGCGGAGGAACCAGAGGAAGAATCTGCCTCGTTCTTCCTTGCCGTTCCTCCGCTACCTCTGCTACCTCAGCGTTATAACGGCTGAATCACAAGCGATCCCGCGATACGACCGAATTCAGAAAGACAAGCCGGGCCGTGCGATTGGTCGCACGGCCCGGCGAAATCAATTACTGTTGCCGCTTACTGATTCATTCCGGGGAAGGCGGCTTCTTCCGTCTCACGCTGAATGATGATCGTGGGCTTGATCAGAATCAGCAGCGTCTGCTCGTCGCGGACCATGCCGCGGTTAGTGAACAGGCGGTTGATGATCGGAATCTTGCTCAGGATCGGCACGCCCTGCTCACGTTCGATCTGCGATGCCAGCCGCTGGCCGCCCAACAGCAGCGTGCCGCGGTCGGGAACGGTCACCGTCGTCTCCAGTCTCTGGATCGCGACGATCGGCAACTGTATGAAGGCCGTGTTCGAGCCAGCACCACCGGCCGCGCCGCCGGTATTGATCGGCACGTTGATCAACTGCACGAGGCGAGTAACCTCGGGACGCACAGTCAATGTGACGTAACGGCGGTCGGCAGAGATCGTGCCTTCCACGTCCAGAGAACTGCCGGAGGGAATAAACGATACCTGAGGCTGATTGCCGCTGACGTTTTCCGACACAACCGGGGTGTAGCCGGAAATATATGCCTGCTCCGTGATAACCTGCACGAAAGCCCGCTGGCCGTTGAAGAGGGTAATCCGCGGGGCCGTCAGCGTGCGAGTGTACGAACTGGCCTGCGTCGCCTGCACCAGGAAGTCCACCTGGATATCATCCAGGAAGCTGCCGCCGATCGAAAGGCTCGGCGCCGTCACCTCTGTGCCCACGCCCGTGCCCTGGCCGATCATGTTAGTAAAACCAGACGTATTCTGCACCACGCCAATCGGTGTGAACTTGTTGCTGCCGGGGAAGCCAGGGCCCCAGCCTGATGGTGTGGAGGTATTGGGCACAAACACGCCCGTGAACGGGTCGCTGTCCGGCTGAGGCTGGACCACCGCACCGGTGGCGGGGTCACGCACCAGGTTGCCGCCAAGGCTCGACCCGAGGTTGAAGTAAACGTTCAGGTCCAGACCGATCGACTCGAGGAATCCGCTGCTGACAGCGATGAAGCGAGCCTCGATGGATATCTGCATGGCCTGGGCTTCGCGGAGGCGGCTGATCAGCTCGGCGATGCGGGCGTGGTTCTCCTGGGTCTGCGTGATGACCAGTTGGCCCTGGATCTCGCTGATCGAGCCAACCGTGCCTGAGCCCAGCGGCTCACGCCAACTGTCTGGATCCACGCTCGTCGAGATCATCGTGATGAGCTTCTGGACGATCTCGCTCTTGGTGGGGATGTTCTCCTCGCCGCCATTATTGCTGCTGCTGCTGCCGTTGCTGCTGCTACTGCTGCCGCCGCCGAACAGCCCGCCACCACTATTGCCGCCGCTGTTGCAGCTGGAAGTGCTGTTGAGGTCCAACTCCGGGGCGGCAAAGTTCGGGACGCGAACCATCAGGTCGTTGATATCATACGTCCGGGTGATCGTGTTCTTGGCCAGATCTTCCTTGGTGGAGATCTTGATGACGCCGTCCTCGATCACGTACCCCAGCGGGGTCACGCCGCCTGCAACGTCCAGCAACTGGCGAAGCACCGTCTCGAACTTCACGTTCTTCAGGTGCAGCGTGACGAGTGCATCTTTATTGATGCCCGCCGCCTCAAGGGCCGTCCAATTCACGGTGATGTTCGCGCCGGTCGAGTCGGTCAGCCACTGAATGGCCTTCTGGAACTGCAACTCCTGGAAGTCCACCCCTAGCAGCGGCCGCTGAAGCAACTGCCGCGTCGCGCGGTCGCCTTCGCTCTCGACGGTGGCCGTCGGCGTAAACCGCTCGCGGCTCTTGGTGATCTCCAGCCAGTTGGCCGGATGCTTGACGATCTCGTCCCAGGGGATCTCCGCCTCGCGGATGCCGACGAACTGCTTCTGCTCCTCGACGATCCGGATGTCGTTGGCCTTGGCCTCGCCGCGGACTGTGGCGTACTGCTGGAGGATCAACTGGTTATCCAGGGCCCACTTGTTCCGCGGGTCCATGTTCAGGATCTCGTTGGTCATCTTCAGGGCGCCGGCGAAGTCATACTGCTTGATCATCACGACCGCCGCCTGAACGCGACGCTCGATCTCCGCGTCCTTTTCCTTTTTGGCCGCGAATTCCTTCTCGCGGGCCTTCTGATCCATCTCGTGCTTCTGGCGTATGACCGCCTGCTCTTCCCACCCATTCTGCGTGTTTGTGATGAACGTCAGCTGGGCATCGACGCGACGCTTGTAGTCGCGATACTGCTTATCGGTAAGAACGGTGCGGTTGTTCTCAACGGTGTTGTTGGCGGCACGGACGGCGTCAGAGGCGGCCGTGAAGTCGGCAGTGCTCTTGGGGGCCTTGAGGTACTCGTCCGCCAGGGCCATCTGCTTGTTGAACTCGATATCCAGCTTCTGCTGCCTGAGATTGCGTTCAAAAGCGACGCGATTGAGGATAGCCGACTGCTCCGGGGTGATGGATTCGGCTGGCACTTGGGCGAGAGGACGGGGGGTTGGCTGGGGGACAACGACGGCGACCGGTGCTGGCGAGAGGACAGGCTTGGCGGTGGCTGCCGGCGGGGCGACGTCTACCGGTTTTACCGGCGTGACGGCCACGGGGGTGCTGGCCTTCTTGATCCTGTCGTCTACCATGGCCAGTTGGGCCTGTGCCGTCTTCTTCATTGCCGGCTGGAGGTACTCGCTGGCAGCGGCCTTGGCGTAGCCCTCGCGTGCGGTTGTCCACTTCTGGTCCTTCACAGCCTTCTCGGCATTGTTGAAGGCCTCGAGGTCCGCCTGCTGGTTGCGGATGGCCGGGTCGACCTTGGCGAGATACTCGTCCAGGGTCTTAAGGTCGTCCTTGGCAAGCTTGTCGCGGTCGGCGGCCAACAGGGCCGTCTTGGCTTCCTTGTAGTTTTGGTCCTTGAACAGTTGAATTCCCTTGTCGAGGGAAACCTTGGCCGTGTCGGCAGCGGCTTCCTGGGCCAGGGCGTGCCCGGCCAGAGAGAGCGCGACTGTCACAACAAGCGCCAATGTCAGAAGGTGGCGGAGAGCAAGCACTGCAAACTCCTTTCGCAAAATGATCCGGACAACTTCGGGCAGCGCCAAAGAATCAAGCCATGATGATTGCGACGAGCCTGGCTGACTCGCCAGAGTGTGTAGGCCCTATTCTTGGACGATGCCAATTCCATTTCCACTGCCAATGGATGGATTAAAAACGAGTCGGTGGTTCCGAGCTTACCGGGCGGAGAATTTACGACAGCGTCAGGGACCTTGCAAGCCAAAATTCCCAATGGAATGATTTCTTTGACGACAAAAGCAGGCTGGCATACAAAAAGTGGCGGCCCCTGGTGAGGGACCGCCACTTTGTTTGGGCTCTTTCGACCCGATCGGTTAGTGTCCTGGGGGCCTGGGGCCGCCCCCCATGGGACCCATGGGTCCCCCGGGTGCCGCGGTGCCGCCAGAGCGCACCGTCGGGCTCTTGGGTGCCTTGGGCGCCGGGGTGGGCTTGGGCTCGACCAGCGGGGCAATGGTGGCCGGCAGAGCGGTCTTG
>Ga0265339_10003134_pt1 | contig 11644 bp, 11 predicted proteins | sample 4CB219metaG_FD_202085 | JGI IMG/M metagenome (GOLD analysis project Ga0265339, IMG submission 202085) | Rhizosphere microbial communities from Carex aquatilis grown in University of Washington, Seatle, WA, United States - 4-CB2-19 metaG | ecosystem: Host-associated > Plants > Roots >...
CTAGCTCCGCGCCGCTCGCCAGCTTCGCCGATAGAAGGCTCTGTCTCTGCCCGAATGGACGAAGCGCCAGCGTCTCACGCCGGTGATCCTCGCCTCGGCCCTTCGCACGCGATCGCGAAGGTCTTCCAGCTCCGTGAGCTCTCTCTCCAACTTCCGCACTCTGTAGTTGAGATCTCTGGAATAACAAATCCAGTTGCGGCTGATCACGCAAAAACCCCTGAGATCGCGACCACTGATCGGGCCCTTACCAAAGCCAACAACAATGATGGATCGGCAATGCCAAGATTCAATGATGCGCCACAACAAAAAAATACTGCGCCAGCGAAGGAATAGCTGGCGGCGAATGGGGTTGCCGGAAGCGGTATTGCAACCACAGGAACATGGAACTCAATAGCTGGAGCCAATCACGGCTCCCGTGAAGACCTTGTACAGTGCCCGTCGGATCGGAGGGTGCACTTGCGCGATCAAGGGCCGAAGCCCATCCTACGAAGACTTCGATTGCTGTGGCCAGCACGGCCAGAAACGTGTGAAGATCACGTCCCTATGAGGCTATGGGGCCTTCGGCCATGGCTGAGAAGAGAAAAGAGGACCACGGCCTTCTTGCGATGCTGGGCCAGGTGTTCAGCGCAAAAAGCGGCACACCGGAGGCCGAAATCATCCTTGGCGTCGAGCATCTCAGAGCGCCGAACGGAACTTCACAAGACGCGGCGTCGATGCCGCCCGGAGTTCCCGAACGAGCAGCGGCAGTGTCGGGCAAGCGAACGGTCACCGCGGAATATCTCCAAACGGTTATTCTTGCCGGCTTGCAGGAGATCGATGGGTTCCCAAGGAGCAGCGTCTTGATCACCGTGTACGGCGTTCGTCCCTGGAACGCCATGATAACTTTCGCCCCTGGCTCGACTTCGAAGAAGAATGCCACGACGTACGGCGAGGTGCTGCAGCAGCTCGTCGCGAAACTGCGCGAGCAGTTTGACGTCGAATAGACGTGTGCGGCCGACCGTGGAACTTGAAGCGCAGGTAGCGCGACACAAACCTTCCTTTGATCAAACCGACTGTCTTCACGGTCTCGCCGCTTCGTCGCCCGAATCAAAATCGCATTCTCAGCAGGTCAACGGCCTCGTTGACCTACACGTTGGCATCGCCTCATTCCGGTAGCCCCACACTGCCGGAATGGGGCGAGTGGCCGTTCGATCCACTCTAGTGGTGGGCCGAAACCGACTTGACGCAGCCGCACACCAGCTCACTGCCGGCGAAGTGGCCGACATCACCCAGGCTGATCATGCCGATCATCCGTTTGCTCTTGCTGATCACCGGCAGCCTGCGGACCTTCAGTGCCTCCATGTGATGTATCGCTTTTGCGATGTCATCGTCTTCGCGGCAGCAGTGGATGCCTTGTGTCATCACATCCTGCGCCGTCGCGCGCGAGGCGTCGAAGTTCTTGCTTGCGATGCCTTTGCAGACGATATCGCGGTCGGTCACCATCCCGATCAGCCGGTCGTCCTTGCCGATCGGTATGCAGCCGACATCATGCCCCTTCATCAATTTCGCGATTTCAGTGACAGGCGTGTCAGGGCTTACCCAGTCGACACCCTTGTGCATTGCGTCCTTGACTTTCATGGCGACCTCCGTTGCTGAAGCTCCGATGTGATGCAACGCAGTACAGCCTGCCCCGTTGCCGAATTATACAACCGATCTGGCGCGACGGCATGAACGCCGGCAGCCTTGCGCATCAGGAACACGTGTAGGTGCCGCTCCACAGAGTCACGATCTGAATGAGCTGCAGGCGGCGGCAGGTTAAATGCGCTCTTCGAAATCCTCGAAGGACGCGCCAAACTGCGACATCGCCTCTTCCAGATAGTCGGCGAGCATCGGGGTTCCGATCAGATAGGACGCGGTGCGGTGGTTGTGGGCCTGCGCGGCCTGGGCGCGGAGGTCGCGCCAATTTTCGAGGTTGCCGTCGCCGCGGCCGAGCCACATCAACCCGACCAGGTCGATCTGCTCGTCAATGTTCAAATCCCTGATGAAGCCCAAGAGCTCGGAGCGATCGGTATTATTGCCGCGCGGCCCGGGGCCTGCATCGTCATCGGCAAAATCCGACATCAATTCCGGCTCGGCAGCTTCGATATCGGATTGACGCGCCTTGGAGATGACGAAAAACACCTTTTCCGGCGAAATCGACAGGCTCGGAATCTTCGGCATGCGGCACCTTCCTGGAAGCGGACGCAGCCCCTCCCCAACGCAAGCCAAGCTATGCCTGCCCGCAGCCCTGTACCTTGCGCGAGATCAAGGCGGTTCCGCTCGTCCAACGGGGGGAATTCGCCGAAAGTACCGACGCGCCACCAGGGCCGCCGCGGAACTTCCACGACGGCGAAGAAGGTGCGAACGCAGTTACCAGGTGAACAGGCCGAAACGCGGCTGCTGTGCAACCATCATAGGCATGGGCATGAACTGGCGAGGCACAAATCGGGCTCTGGCGACTTTGCGCCTGGGCGCCGTCTTTTGAACCGGCCTCTTCGTGTCGGCTGCTGTCACCTTCGGTGCGGTCGGCGGCAGTTGGGCAAGCGCCTCCCGCACCCCGGCCTTCGACGGGGTCTCGGCCACGGCGGCGCTTTGAACGGCCGCATTGTCCGCCTTCGCGACCGTCACCGGCATCGGTGCATTGGTGTCCAAAACGACCCGCTCCGGCCATTTCCGCTCGGAGTGAATACGGATCACAGGAGCATCTGCCGCCACCGTACTCTCGCCTTGCGGCAGCTTCGGCAGGACCGCGCCAAAGGCAAGCAGCAACGCCAGCAACGCGCCCCCGACATAGACGAAGTATCGGCACACCAACATTTTCAATGTCACTCCGTCCGCGAACGGGCGGACCTCATCCCTAACCGGCGGTATTTCGGTTGGTTCCCGGGGCCGGCCTGGCGGTTCAAGGACGGCGGTCACGTTTTCGCTATCGCGATAAAGCGGCCTAAATTCGGCTGGCCGCAACCAGCGAAAACTTTGCTTTGGTAGCGTTAATATTCGCAAAGCCCCGGGGATGGCCAGACCGTTGCAAGGCCGCTAAGGTCCCTCCGCCACGGCAGATGGGCTGGCGTCCAGAATACCTGATGGGGGGAGAGATATGCCGATCGTTACTTGGGATCATGTTCACCTGCGCAGCCCCGATCCGGAGGCAACCGCGGCATGGCTCGAGGACGTCCTCGGCGGCGTCATCATCCGCGCTCCGGGACGCATCGATGTCAAGCTCGGCGGCGCCGACGTGTTCATCGCCAAAGTCGAGCCCGGCGACGGCGTCAACGCGGCGCCCGCGACGCCCTATCAGGGACTCGACCATTTCGGTCTGACGGTGAAGGACATCGATCGGGTCGCCGCCGAAATCAGGGCCAAGGGCGTCGAGTTCACCAAGGAGCCGACGACGATTCGCCCCGGTGTACGCATCTGCTTCATCCGCGGCCCGCAGGGCATCTCGATCGAACTCTTGGAGCGCGACAAGAAATACGCGTGAGGATCGCCACACCGAGCGTACTCCCGGTCGGGCCGACCCCACCCATCTGAACTCTCATTCGGCAGCGAGTTCCAGCGGCGCCACGCGCGGCAGGATGATCTGGATCCGCGTGCCGCTGCCAGGCTCGGAATCGAGATCGAGCCGGCCGCCAAGGCGGTTGGTCACGATGCTGTAGACGATATGCAGGCCGAGGCCGGTGCCGCCCTGATCGCGTCGGGTCGTGAAGAACGGATCGAAAGCACGGCGCCGCACGTCGAGGCTCATGCCGCAACCGTCGTCGGAAAAAATGATCTCGACGTTGTCCTTGCCGGATTCGCGCACCTGGATATCGATCGTCCCCGGCCTGCTGTCGGGAAAGGCGTGTGCAACCGAATTGAGGAACAGATTGGTCAGGACCTGGCCGTAGGGACCGGGGTAGCTGTTCATCATCAGGTTGGGTTGGCAGTCGACCGTAAGCGTCAGGTTGCGCTTGCGCAGCCCCGGCCGCAGGCTCATCACCACCTGCTCGGTCAAATCGGCAAGATCGAAGGTCCGTTGGTCCGAATAGTTGCGGTCGGCCGCCACCTGCTTGAACGACTGAATAAGTTCGGCGGCGCGATTGAGATTGGCGACCAGCTGAGATGAAGCGTCGCGGCTGGTTTGCAGGAAATCGTTGAGACTGGAACGGCGAAGCTCACCACGCGCGACCTCGGCGGCAAACACTCCGGTCTTGCGCTCCAGTGCCGACGCGACCGTCAGGCTGATGCCGACGGGGTTGTTGACCTCGTGGGCAACGCCGGCCACCAGACGTCCGAGCGCCGCGAGCTTCTCAGCCTCGATCAGCGACGCCTGGGTTTCGCGCAGATTGCGCAATGCGGTTTCGGCGGCATCGCGCGCCTTGCGCATTTCCTGTTCGCCGCGCTTGCGCTCGCCGATGTCGAGGGCGACGGTGACGATGTGCTCGATTTCGCCCTCGGCATCGAGCAGCGGCATTTTGTTCACCAGCCAATGCCGCAGGTTGCCCAGCGAATCCAGATATTCCTCCTCGTAGAAGCCGAATCCGTTCTTCGTCTTGAGCACACGCTGGTCGTTCTCGTCCGTTTTCTGCGAACCATAGCGCAACATCAGCTCGGTGGTGGTGCGCCCGATGGCCTCCGCCGGCTCGACACCGAAGATGCCGGCCATGTAACGGTTCATCAGGACATAGTGCAGGTTGCGATCCTTGACGTTGATCACGGCAGGAACGGTGTCGATCACCAATTGCAGAAGCCTGCGGCCTTCGGCGATCGCGTCTTCCGCCCGCTTCTGGTCGGTGATGTCGCGCACCGTTCCTTCGTACCGCAACACCTCGCCGTTGTCGTCGCGCACCACGGTGGCGCTGTCGGACAGCCAAAGAACGCCGCCGCCGCGCTGACGGACCTGATATTCGAAATCCCTCACCAGGCCGTCCCGATGCATCAGCCGCTGGAACTCCTCGCGCGCCTTGGGATGAACGTATACGGTACGCGTGATATCGCCGATGCTGTCGATCAATTCCTGCGGCGTGTCGTATCCCATCATGCGCGCGAGCGCCGGGTTGGCGTTGACGAGCGCGCCGGCCGGCGTGGTCACGTAGATGCCGTCGACGGAGGTTTCGAACAATTTGCGGTAGCTCGCTTCCGCAAGCCGCTGTTCGGCGAGCGCACGCACCGCCGCCTCGCGCGCGGCATCGGCGTCGACCAGGGTGCGCCGAAACACTTCTGCGGCGCGGGCGATGTCGCCGATCTCGTTGTTGACGTCGGTCGCCGGAATCGAGGTGTCCTTCTCGCCCGCAGCCAGCGCGCGGATCGAACCCGCGATCGACGCCAGCGGACGCACGGTGCGCCGAACCACGAACGAAGCCGCGAACGTCCCGATCAGCACGCCGATCGTCGAGAGGATGATGCTTTGCCACTTGGCTTCGCTCAGCGTGCGCGCGAAGTCCCTCAACAGCACCCGCCCCTGCCGCGCACTCAGTTCACGCAACAATTCGGTCACGCGCCCGATCAGCCGGCCCTCGGTGCCCAGCACCTCCTTGTCGAGCTTGGCGATCTCGCTTTCCGTCCCTGCGATGGAAATGAGCGCCCCGGCATAGGCATCGGCGGCGGTGCGAAGCGCGGGATCGTCGATCGCAAGCGCCCGCATCCGCTCGGCGAGTTGTTCGGCGCCGGCAGGATCGTTCGCCAACAATGCGGCGGCGATCTGGTTCTGGGCCTGGAACAGGATTCGGGCACTGCGCCGGTCCGGCACCTCGGCCACGGCATGCTCGAACTGCGCGCGAACGGGCGGCAGTGCATCGAGCAGTTCGGCACGGCGTGACATCAGCGCGGAAACACGTTCGATGCCCTCCCGGTAATTGGCAAGGCGCTGCGTCACGCCGTCGATCATCGCTTGCTGGTCGGGCGCGAGCTGCAGCCGGGTCTTCTTCAACAGCGCGCCCAATTCGGTGGCAGCCTGCGCGACGCGATTCGATTGCGCAGCGGGATCGGTGACGAAATCGCGGGCCGCAAGACGCAACTCGTTCATGCGCCGGTCGATCTCCTCGGCGAGGTCGCCGACATTCTGCAGCCGCTGCAACTCGGCAAACGTGGCATCGATCTTGCGGATGGCGATCACGCTGGCCATGCTGATCCCGGTGATGACAGCAAGCAGCAAAAGGAAGCTGCCATAGGTCAGCTGCCCGATCGAAAGCGAGAATGATCGGGCACGTTGCAAAATCGCCGCGAACGAAGGGGGCATAGTTGACCCGCGCCGGTGCTTCACAGCCGCATTATACGACGTATTTCTCCCCATGGAGAGCACGCGGGACACGCCGGCGCCGCGGCAAAGCGGCCGATTCGGCCGCATTAACCGTGTGTGTTGACCTCGAAGACTTCGCCGTCATAGCCCGCCTCGCGGGGGATCCGGAGCTGGCGGACGCCGCCGTCCAATTGCGTCATCACGGGCGTCACGGTGACGATCGGTTTGCCCCTGGCATCGTCGAGCGCGGCCTGCACGCTGTCCAGCTTGCTCAGCTTGATCAGGATGCGCGTGGTCGGAAACGGCAACTTGAACCGCCCGCTCTCGTGGCCTTCCAGCGCCTCGCGCGGCGACACCCAGATCGAATCGGTCGATTCCCTGCCGTCATGAGCGCCAAGCTGGTCCGGCGGCGCCGCGGCGAGGAAGAACCAGGTGTCGAACCGCTTCGGCATGCCCTCCGGCGTGATCCAGTGCGCATAGGGCAAGAGTTCGTCAAGCGCGAGCCGGAGGTGGTTGTCGGCGAGCACCTTGAGAAACGTCGTCTTGCCTCCGCATAGGTCGGCGCGGGTTGCGGCCTCGATCGCCCTGGCCCGTTCCGCATCGAGCAGGGTTTTTGCGTCCTTTTGCCGCGCCAGCAAAATACCGCTTTCCTCGAAGGTCTCGCGAATCGCCGCAATCCGGAAATTCAAATCCTGCGCATCCAGCCCCTCGCCTTCGGAACAGAGTTCGGGTCTTGCGATGATCGCGCTGTCGCCTTTATCGATGCTGCCGCCGGGAAACACCAGCGCGCCCGAATTGAAATCGATCTGGTAATGCCTCACCATCATGAAGACCTCGATCTCGCGTCTTGCGGCACTGTCGCGCAGCAACAGGATCGTGGAGGCTGGACGCGGCGTGACGATCTCGGCCATCTATTCAAAACTCCTTTTCAACCTTGTTCCTTGAGGAGCGGCCACTGTCCGCGCCTCGCCATCAAGAATTTCCTAACCGGCGGCGCTCGATTGCGGCCCGAAGGCGGCGCGGCGGTCGACCCGCGCCACGCGCGACAAGAGATAATCGACCTCCGCCCTGGCGGTCGGAGTCAGGACAGCGCCGGGCTTGCGCTGCGCGCTTGAGGCGATGATGCCGCGCTTCTGCAATACGTATTTGCGCACCGCCAGTCCGGCGCCGGGCTGCTGCTCGTAGCGGATCAGCGGCAGATGCGCATCGAACAGATCGTGCGCGGCGTCGCGACGGCCTTGTTTCGACAAGCGCACGACGTCGATCAACAGTTCCGGAAAGGCATAGCCGGTCATTGCGCCGTCGGCGCCGCGCTCCATCTCGAAATCGAGGAACAAGCCGCCATTGCCGCACAGGATCGACAGCGGCCGCAACGAGCCGTCCTTCTGGAAGGCGCGGAGCGTGGAAATCTTTTCCAGCCCCGGCCAATCCTCGTGCTTGAGCATCACGCAGGACGCATTGTCCATGACGATCTTGCGGATCACCGCCGGAGTGAACACGACGGTCAGGGTCAACGGATAATCCTGCAACACCCAGGGAATGTCCTCGCCGATCGCCTCCTGCGCCTGCCTGAAATAGCCGGTGATCTGATCGTCGGTGCGCAGGTTCGGCGGCGGCGCGATCATGACGCCTGCGGCGCCCGCATCCATCGAGGCGCGCGCCAGCGCGCGCATCGAGGCAAATCCCGGCGCGGAGACGCCGACGATGACCTGCATGTTTTCCGCGCGCTTGACGAAGCGGATGGCGACCTGCTCGGCTTCGGCGGCGTCGAGCTTCGGCGCCTCGCCCAGAATGCCAAGCACGGTGACGCCGTTGCAGCCGACCTCGGCATAAAAATCGGTCAGCCGGTCGATCGATTTTTCATCGATGCGGCCATCGTCGTGGAACGGCGTCGGCGCTATGGCAAATGTGCCCGCGGCATCAGCGGTGAGCTTTGTCATTCCCTCTTCCTTCCTTCTTCGTCATTGCGAGCGCAGCGAAGCAATCCAGATCTGCACAATTCATTCTGGATTGCTTCGTCGCTTGCGCACCTCGCAATGACGATCAACTAAAACCGCCGCGCCGATTTCCTGATCTCTTCCTCCGAAAAAAAGATCTCCTTGGCGTGGCTCACGATGTCCTGCGCCGTCCACCCCGTGAACGGCGGTTTCCAGCCGTCCATCTCCATCATCCGCATCTCGCGCACGCCGCGGGGGCCGGAGACGCCGAGGACCTTGCCGGTCTGATCGCCCGACAAATCGGAAACCATATATAGCACCGCCGGCGCGATGCCGTCCGGCCCCAGGGCGGCGCCGGGATTTTCCTTGTAGCGCGGCAGGTCGGCGGTCATGCGGGTCAGCGCGCCCGGCGCCAGGGTCCAGATCCGGATGTTGTATTTGCGGCCCTCGATCGCCAGCACATTCGACAGCGCCCAGATGCCGCCCTTGGCGGCGCCGTAGTTGGTCTGGCCGAAATTGCCGATCAGCCCCGAGGTCGAGGACGTATTGACGATCACCCCGCCGCCATTGTCGCGCATCCAGCGGAATACCGGCTGCGTGCAGCAGAACGTGCCCTTCAGATGCACCTTGATCACCCTATCCCAATTGGCCTCCTTGGCCTTGGCAAAGGTCTCGTCGAGCAGGATGCCGGCATTGTTGACGAGAATGTCGGCGCGGCCGAAATGCCTGATGGCGTCGTCGAACACCGACTGCCCGCCGGCCATGGTCGAGATATCGGCGGAATTGGCGACCGCGCGGCCGCCCTCGGCCCTGATCGCGTCGACCACCTTCTCCGCCATCGATTTGTCGGCGCTCGACCCGTCGCGCGGGCCGCCGAGATCGTTGACCACGACTGCCGCACCCTCGCGCGCGAACAGTTTTGCGTAGGCTTCTCCCAACCCGCCGCCTGCACCCGTGATCAGCGCAACCTTGCCGTCGAGCAGTCCCATGGTGTGTCTCTCCTCTGATCATTATGCAGTGCCCGGCGTTGCCACTTGCCCTAACCCTCTCAGGGCGAGCTTTGCTCGTCCCGGCCCCGCTTGCGGAGAGAGGGAGCGCAGCGCCGCCGTGTCAGCCCAGCACCGTCATGCCGTTCTTGATCACGGTGACGCCCCGCGCCTTCACCCTGGCTTCGAATGAAATCACGTCGCCGTCCTTCCACAATTCCATGGTCACGGTGTCGCCGGGATAGACGGGCGAGGAAAATCGCACGGCGTGCCGCCTGAAAGCCGACGGATCGTAGTCGGCATAGGTCTGCAATACACCGCGACAGGTGATGCCGTACGTGCACATGCCGTGCAGGATCGGCTTCGGGAACCCGGCCCGTTCGGCGAATTCCGGATCGGAATGCAGCGGGTTGCGATCGCCGCAAAGCCGATAGACCAGTGCCTGGTCCGGGCGCGTCGAGATGTCGATTATCCTGTCGGGTGCGCGGGTCGGCACCTGGTGCGGCTCGGGCTGGCCGTCCGAAGGTCCGCCGAAGCCGCCGTCGCCTCGCGCGAAACGCGAGGCCACCAGCGTGGCGAGCGCCTCGCCGGCTGCGTCCTTCAGCACGGTCTGGTGCCGGATCACCGCGCCCTTGTCCTTGCCCTTGTCGAACACCGAGAGCACCGACGAATCCGCCGTGATGTGGGCGGCGACGGGAAAGGGCTTGTGGAAGGTGATGTCGCGCTCGCCGTCCACCACCATCACGCGGTTGAGGTTCATCTCGCCGGGCCCGGCGCCCCAGGCCGCGACGGAGGCAAAGGTCGGCACCACCTTCAGCGGGCGCGGCGTCGCGGTGGCCTCGTTCACGAAAGCCAGCTCCTTCTCGTCCATGGGATCGACGCCCATGCCGATGCCGTAGGCGTAGAGCATCACCTCGCGATCGGTATAGCTGTATTTCTGGCCGAGATTTTTCAGCGCCATCAGCTCTTCGTATTTAATCGGCATGTCTTGCGAATCCTTCCAAACCTAATTTCCAAAATCCGTAGGATGGGTTGAGCGCGGCGAAACCCATCCTACGGTCAATGGTGGGTTTCGCTCCACTCAACCCACCCTACGAACCCTCGGGCTACACCGGGGTGAAGAACGGCAGCGGCGCGCCGTCAGTCGGCTTGAACACCACCTTCACCTTCTGGCCGATCTTGAGCTTGTCCATGTCGCAATCGACGAAATTGGTCTGCAGCGACGGCCCTTCCTTCAAGGTGACGTAGCCGATCGCGTAAGGGCCGGTCGGGGATTTGCGCATCAGGCTGAAGGTGTAGATCGTGGCCTCGCCGGACGCCTCTTCCCACACCGTCTTGTCGGAGAAACAGAACGGGCAGATCGAGCGCGGAAAGTAGTGCGGCTCGCCGCAGGCGGTGCAGCGCTTGATCAGGAATTTGCCTTTCGCCGCCGCGTCCCAGAACGGTTTGGTTTCGGGATTGGTGACCGGCGCCGGATATTTTCGTGGCTCGCTCATCACACGCGCTCCAGAATCGCCGTGGACGCCGCGTGGCGAACGCCCAGAAGTCCGCCGGTGCCATGCGCGATCGCGAGATCGCAGTTCTTCACCTGCACCTTCGGATGCGCCTCGCCGCGCAATTGCCTGACTGCCTCGATGATCTTGGTCATGCCGCCGCGGTTCACCGGATGGTTGCTGCACAAGCCGCCGCCGTCGGTGTTGAACGGCAGCTTGCCGACCCCCGATATCAGATTGCCGTCGGCGACGAACTTGCCGCCCTCGCCTTTCCTGCAGAAGCCAAGATCCTCGATCTGCATCAGGACGGTGATGGTGAAGCTGTCGTAGATCGAGGCGTATTTGATGTCCTTGGGCGTTACGCCCGCTTCCTCGAAGGCGCGCGGACCCGACCACACGCCCGCGGAATAGGTGAGATCGAGATCCTTGCCGCCGCGCGGACCCTTCATCGCCTCGCCGTGGCCGATCAGCCGCACCAGCGGCTTCTTCAGGCTTTTGGCGATTTCCGGCGTGGTCACGACCAGCGCGCCGCCGCCGTCGGTGACGACGCAGCAATCCAGCCGATGCAGGGGATCGGAGATCATCGGCGAGTTGACCACGTCCTCGACGGTGACGACCTCCTTGAGAAAGGCGTGCGGATTGTATTGGGCATGATGGGAGGCCGCGACCTTGATCCAGGCGAGCTGCTCGCTGGTGGTGCCGAAGTCGTACATATGCCGCATGGCACACATGCCGTAGGCGTTGTGAGTGGTCGCGCCATAGGCGGCTTCGAAATCGACCTCGGCGCCGGCCGCGCGCGGCGGCATCAGCCCGGTGCGCGGTTTGCCCGCCAGCGTGATCAATGCAACCTGGCATTTGCCGGCGGCAATCGCCTCGGCCGCGTGCCCGAGATGGATCAGATAGGAACAACCGCCGGTTTCGGTGGTGTCGAGGTGCCGGACTTTCAGGCCGAGATAATCGACCATCGCAAAGGCGCCGCCCGTCGCATCGCCC
>Ga0265339_10003141_pt1 | contig 11632 bp, 5 predicted proteins | sample 4CB219metaG_FD_202085 | JGI IMG/M metagenome (GOLD analysis project Ga0265339, IMG submission 202085) | Rhizosphere microbial communities from Carex aquatilis grown in University of Washington, Seatle, WA, United States - 4-CB2-19 metaG | ecosystem: Host-associated > Plants > Roots > Rhizosphere...
TCGGCCAAACCCTCGTGACACCCGAGTGGGCGTTCAAGGCCGCGGACCTTCGGCGATTCCCGTAACGAGTGCGGGTTCACCGCTTCCGCAAGTTGAGAGCGCGATTAACGGATAAAGCGGATTACGAGATAAGACAGAAGACTCATACCTCTTTGGTCTTATCCTTTAATCCGCTTTATCCGTTAATCGCGCTCTCTGGCTGTTTTACTTAGCCCCCCGCAACTCGACATCACCCGAATCGTCCACCTAGCAGTTCGTCCAAGAACATTGCCAGTCCGCCGGCGGCTACGTGCTTGGCGGAGGACTTGACCGCATCGGACGCCTGGGGCATGGCCACGCCCAGGCCGGCGCCTTGGAGCATCGCAAGGTCGTTCACATCGTCGCCAACGGCAACCACGTGCCCGGCCCCGATCCGCCAGGCCTGGCTGACGTACGTCACGCCGGCCATCTTACTAGTGCCGGCTGAGAACGCCTCCAGCACGGTGAAGTCGTACGCCGGCACGTAAATGGCGTGCATGGTGAGTTGCCCTGCAAATTGCTCGCGAAGCTGGGCCTCCAGCTTGGGGGCCTCTGAGGATTGGATCACCGCGCTGACCCGCAAGGCCGGTGGCAGGTCAGCCGCCTCCGAAAGCCGGGGCACAACGCGAACGTTCACCGGATGACGCCCCAGCCAACGAGACAGGAATTCCTTGCCCCATCCGCCATCAGAGCGGACATAGTCCACACCGTGCCGCCACGGGTCGGTGGCCACGACGGCGCAGTAACCAGCCTCGCACATGGCTTGCCCAAAGCTGCGGGCCAGGTCGGGGGACATCGTGCGGTTATAGAGCGTGCGGCCGCTCGTCGGGTCGCTCACCAGTGCCCCGCCAAAGAGAACCATCGCCTCGTATGGCTCGGACAGGGGAAGCTGTCGCCAGATCGGCAAGGCCTCCACGTACGACCGCCCGGTGGCAAGGCACACCTTGATGCCCGCCGCCTGTGCCGCCGCCAAGGTCGAGATCACCTCGGGCGACACCACCTCGTCACGGCCGATCAACGTCCCATCGATATCCAGCGCAACCAGCTTGTACTTCGTCATCTTCGTCAACTCACTTATTCGTCCACGAACCGCATTAAGAACCTATTTTACCCTGGGCAAGAGCCCACGGAAAGCGTTCCGTGGGCGTTGAGACATTCTGCAGGGCGGCGAGATTGACTCTTGCCAGGTGCAGGTAGCGGCCCCAGCGGTCGCTCTTGACTATCTCCAGCGCAGGGTACTTCTCCAGTGGCACCGAGGCGTCGAAGATAATGTAGTACTCGTCGACCTGGCCACGCATGTCTTTTTGGCTGGCCAGGCGGGCGAAGAACTGGGCCAATTCTGCCGGCTCGGCGCTGCCGGCGATGATCCGCTGCTGCTGGACGTAACGCTGAACCCACTGTTCCAGCCGCCAGGGCGTAAGGTAGTACAGGAAGCGGACATCCTCCGGCGCGGCGAGGATTGCACGGCGGCTTAGCATGCGGAACTCGACCTGGTCGGTGAGGAACAGCGGCCTTCCCAGCGGCGGGTTGGGCATAGCGGGAGCGGAAGCGGCTGCAGTGGCAGCCTGGCCTGTGGCGACGTAATCGGTGGTCGGTTCATCGGTGTCGGAGCGAGCCCAGTCGGCTATGGCCCGCAATTCCTGTTGCCGCATGCGACGTTCCTGGATCTCAAGGAACCGCCTTGGCTGGACCTGTTCCTTGAAGTACTTGCCGGCCAGTATGTACATCTCGTGCCGGCCCTGGCTGAAGTTGTCCGCTGGCAGCATCCAGGCGGCCATCAGGATCGCCAGCAGCCAGGCCATCAGTTTCCTATGAGCCCGCCACAGCCTGGCGAGGTTCACCAGACCCTGAGCCAGCAGCACGTAAAGCGGCAGCAGCAATAGCGGCGAGGCCCTGAGGAAATCGATGATCGGCGGGTAACCGCCGGTGAGGATGCCCACGACCTGGCTGAGGCCTTGCAGGCCCAGCGACACTACGAGCACCGCGATAATCATGTACAGCCAGAAGCTCCGGTCGCGAACCTGGAACCGCTCAAGACGTAGGAGCACCGTGATCGCCACGACGGTCAGGACCGTTCCCTTGATCAACAGGTCCCAGTCCAAAAGCCCTTTGAGCAAGGCAGGGTAAAGCAGTTCCTGCCCGCCGACCTGGAAGGCCTGGTAGATCGCGCCGACATCGACGTGTGCGTCGGTGGGCGTAAGGTGCCACCGCACCCCGTAATAATACAGTGCGTACGGCGATGCCGCCGCCAAGGCCGTCACGCCGCACGCCAGCGCTGTCGGCCAGGCCGACAATGCAAACCGGTGCCTCGCCAGGTAGACAAGCAAAAGAATGATCGTGAGGTTCATCGCCGTCACGAGGTGGAGATTGCCCATGAGCCCGATGAATCCGAACACCAGGACGATCTGCCATCGCTCCTCGTAATTGAGGTAGGCCATGATGATCAGCGGCGTCATGGCCAGGAAGATGGTCGGCGGGGTAATGGTGGCCAGCGGCCCTACACCCCAGAACGCCCGGCCTAGCACTTCCGTCACGGTCATCGACAGCACCGCTACAAACAGCGAGATGGACCAACTGCGGGTCTGTCGGAACAGCAGCGCATACATGCCCCCCATCAGCAGCAGCGCGGTCAGGCCCGCCAATGCGCGGAACGGCAACGTCGGGTCCTTGTATCCAGTGGGCACCAGGGCCAACTCCAACACGCCCTGGAAGACCGGCGTGTGGAACTGCCAAAGCTCACTGTTGCCAAAGACCGGGTCGCCGGCAAACAGCGTGTGGTCGTGGTTCTTCAACTCGGCGCAGGCGATGTTGACCTGGACCTCGCTGAGCGTCGGGTCGATGGCGGCAAGGTATGCCACAATGCCCGCGGCCGCAACAATGATTGCCGCAGCCAGCAGGTGTCGAGGTTGAGGTACGGGTCTCATATGTGATGTGGGTAGTATATCCGCAACACAGGCCCCCCGCCACGGAGAAGGTTAGGTGCGCGAAGAGGTTAGAAATCGCGGCCGGCGACGGGGGCAGCTGTTATAGGTTAGAGGTTGGAGGTTAGCAGTTAGACGTCTCCGAGGCGTAAGTACGCAGATTCGCGCCTGTGCACGGATCAGGCTTGCCTTTCAGCGATGTTCGATCGCGCCAAGACATGAACGTGGGCTTTGTCTTTTTGCTCCTTCTTTCGCGGGCGAAACGAGCAAAAAGGTAGAGCCCGCGCCCGCGCCATTACAAGTTCGAACAGCGCCGACAGCCAAGGCGACACTGCGCGTTTTGACTATTCCGACAGCCAACAGGCAGGCCTGCCCCACATCCAGGCGTCCATTAGCCTCTTGCCCTGCCTCCCATTTCTTGCGTTTTCTGTTTTCGTGGACCCTCAGGACCTCCGCGAAATGCGCGTGTCTCTACGGGGCTAGGGCCGTGGTTCCTGAGGCGGCCTTAACATCCGGCAGGGCCGTCGATTACAAGCGTTTTTATCGGACTTTCGCGAAAACACAGGACTTATGAACGTTTTTGGACTCCGACTTTTCCGATTTCGAGCCCAAAATCGCCAAAACGCGTTTTAAAGGGCTCGGACACGAAAAATGCTATATCACATTGTGATTAACGCTCCGGCGCCTGGACAACAATCCGGCCCGCCTTTCGGCGCTGTTCGAAGGCGCCGAGATCCAACAATGTAGGCTTACGCGTTGGGCTTGAGGTCCAGATCGAGATCCGTTATCCACGCCACGCCTTCGCCGTCCAAACTGACTCCGATGATTGCCTCGGCGTCGAAGATATCGAGTGGCACCACCAGCGGATCGAGGACGACCTCGGTCCAGTCGCCGGTGCCGCTGAGCGGACTGGAGGCCAGATGGTTGAGGTCCAGGCACACTGCCTTGGGCTCCCATTGCCACTGGAACATACTCACAAATACGCTGGCGCCCTTGCCGGTCACGCCCTGGGTGCGAACCTTTGCCCGTATCCGCAGCGTATGGCCGGCAGGAATGGCACTGGGAGGCTCGCACACCCAGACGGTGTTCTGGTGCTTGTCGTTGGTAATCCGCAACGACCCCTTGGCGGCGCAGCCGACCTCGCGGTCCCACGCCCTTGTCGGCAATTTGAGACGGAACTGCGAGCAGTAATCCTCGCGGTCGATGCCAACGCTGTCCGTAAATTTGTTGAGCCCAAGTTCCACTCGCGGGGCCAACCACTCTGCAAAGTCAGCCGCGGTGACCGGAACCGGCTTGGAAGCGGCAACAAGCCTCTCGCTCTCGCTGTCGCTCAGGTACTGCACGCGATACACAAAACGCATGCTCTCGCCGGCGGCGATGGGCCGTCCCGGCGGCCTGACAATCACGTGCAGGTCGTAATACATGTCGCAAATGCTCCAGTGCGGCTCCAGGTCGGCGTAGTCGATGGTGATAACCGGGCTGCCGCCAGGCTGTCCGAAGAAGCCGCCCATTGTGCCAGTTGCGTACCTGATGGGCTCCAACTTCCTGCCGTAGTGCATGTTGTGCTGGTGGGGGAACCGCCAGATCGTGCCGTCTGCGCCGGTGATCAATGTCCAGCGATATTCCTTCTTGTCGCCGAACAGGAAGCACTTGCCAGCCATGCCGGGCATGATGTTCTGATACTCCATCGCCGTCAGCTCGCGTCCTTCGTCCGACGTGTTGGTTATCACCGTCTCGTAATGCCACTCGTAGCGGCTGCCAGTGGAGTCGGTTGTGAGCACGGCCGTGGTCACACCGCGGAAATTGGCACTGCAAGACTCAGCCACGATACGCAGGCGGTCAGGGGCTTCCTTGGTTAGCGCGAGGCCCATGAGCTCGATATGCTCATACCCCTTTACCGTCTGGATCGTAGGTGGGACCATGTGCATCTTGAGGCCCAGCGTATAACCAAAGTGGGTGTCCTTGACAATGGACTTGTACAGCGGGCCCTGGTCTGAAGGGCTCCGCAGCAGCCAGTCGACATACCCCTGGCGGCTGATCAAGGCCACAGTGCGGCCGTGATCATTAATGATGTGGCGATTGTTGCCAAGAGAGACGATCTCGAAATCAACCTTAGACATAATCTTAAACTTCCTCTTTAGTCGGTCCCTCCGGTTTTCAACCCGAGAGGGCGCCAAGGGTATCGGCGGCCTGTGATATTCTTTCATTGTTGCTTCGGCACGTATGGCAAGTCAATGTTCGTGCCTCCCTCCAGCCAGTCGTTTGGGCTTGGAAGTGTCTTGGGGGCTGCACCCCCAGAGCAAACAACGCTTTGAGGGTGGCACGAGCCTAGCCCGGCAGCTGAAAATGCTATAATCTTCTCTTCAAACTGGCCTTGACAGTTTTAAGATTCCCTCATATAAACACGCGACTGTTCTAGAGGCGCGGTTGCTCCTGCCCAAGGGCCCCCTGTTAGCAGCGGAGCCGCCCGTAGTCCCACAACCATTTGAGACGAGCCATGGACAAACGAATTACCGACATTATCAAGGCCAAGTGCGACCCAACCAGTTTCGCCAAGCTCTCCGCTTTGGCGAACGACAAACTGCAGACATTCATCGCCGACGCCATCGAGCTATGCCAGCCCGACATCGTGCGGGTATGCGACGACTCCAAGGCCGACCGCGAATGGACCCGCAAACGCGCCGTCCAACTGGGCGAAGAGAAGGCACTGGGCGTCGCCGGGCACACGTATCACTTTGACGGCCCCACCGACCCCGCCCGCGCCAAGGACGTCACCAAGTACCTGGTGCCGGCGTCGGAACCGCTCAGCAAGAACCTCAACCAGATCGAGCGCGAAGCCGGCCTGGCGGAGATCCGTGGCTTCCTGGCCGGCTCGATGAAGGGCAAGGAGATGGTCGTCCGCTTCTTCTGCCTGGGGCCGACTGGCTCGGAATTCTCGATCCCCTGCGTGCAGATCACCGACAGCTTCTACGTCTGCCACAGCGAGGACCTGCTCTATCGCGCCGGATACGAGCAGTTCAAGAAGATCGGCAACAGTGGCGATTTCTTCCGCTTCCTGCACTCGGCCGGGCGGCTTGAGAACTGCGTCAGCGCCGACACCGACAAGAAGCGTATCTACATCGACTACATCGAAGACCGAATCTACAGCGTCAACACCCAGTACGCCGGCAACACCGTGGGCCTCAAGAAGCTTGCCCTGCGCCTGGCGATTCGCAAGGCCGACCGCGAAGGCTGGCTGGCCGAGCACATGTTCGTCATGGGCGTGCACGGGCCCAAGGGCCGCACGACCTACTTCGCCGGCGCATACCCCAGCGGGTGCGGCAAGACATCCACCGCGATGATACCCGGCGAGGAGATCGTCGGCGACGACCTGGCGTACTTCCGCAACATCAGCGGCCAGGCTCGCGTGGTGAACGTCGAGGAAGGCATCTTCGGCATCATCACCGATGTTTCCGCCGCCGGCGACCCAGCCATCTGGAAGGTCCTGACCAGCCCCGGCGAGGTCATCTTCTCCAACATCCTCGTCAACGACAACAACCCTTACTGGCTGGGCATGGGCCAGGATCTGCCCAAGAGCGGCGTGACCTATACCGGTCCGTGGCACGTGGGCAAGATCGACCAGTACGGCAACGAGGTCCTGCCGGCTGAGAAGAACGCGCGGTACACCATCAGCCTGCGGGCCCTGGAGAACTGCTCCTCGCGGCTTGATGACGCAGACGGCATCGAGGTTGGCGGCGTGATCTACGGCGGCCGCGACAGCGACACGTGGGTGCCCGTTCAGCAGGCATACGACTGGACGCACGGGATCGTGGCGTACGGTGCAAGCCTGGAGAGCGAGACGACCGCGGCGACGATCGGCAAGACCGGCGTGCGGACGTTCAACCTGATGAGCAACCTGGACTTCCTAGCCATCCCGCTGGGCAAGTACATCATGAACAACCTCAACTTCGCCAAGGGCCTCAAGTCCGTGCCGATGGTCTTCGCGACCAACTACTTCCTGAAGAAGGACGGCAAGTACCTCAACGGTATCCGCGACAAGGCCATCTGGGTCAAGTGGATGGAACTGCGGGTCAACGGCGACGTCAAGGCCATCCCCGCCCCCACCGGCATGCTGCCGGAATACGCGGACCTCGCAAGGCTGTTCAAGGAGGTCCTGGGCAAGGAGTTCACCCGTGAGCAGTACGTTGAGCAATTCATGCTCCGCGTGCCTGAGAACCTGGCCAAGCTCGATCGCATCGAGGGCGTCTATCGCGACGAAGTGACCGACACGCCCGAAGTGGTGTTCCAGGTCCTCCGCGACCAGCGCAAACGTCTGGAAGACCTCCGAGCCGCAAAGGGCGACTACGTCTCGCCGTTTGATCTGTAAGAAGGCTGGAGGCTGGAGACCGTAGGCTATAGGCTGGCGGATTGAGAAGGCTCTTAAGGCTACAGCCTTTATTCTTGGAAATAAAGGCTGTGGCCTTTACCTTTGGAGTAATCATGAAAACTGACACAATAACCATTGGTTCCTTCAGGCTGCCCCTGATAACTGTGCAGACCGCGATTGTCGGCAGCGGTGCGGCCTCTTTGAATGCCGCCGTCTGGTTGGACCGTTTTGGCGTGAAAGACACGCTGATCCTGACCGAACGGATGGGCGGCGGGACTAGCAACAATACCGGCAGCGACAAGCAGACGTACTACAAGCTCTCGGTCTCCGGCGGCGGCGCCGACAGCCCTCAGGAGATGGCAAAAAGCCTCTTTGACGGTGGCAGCATGCACGGCGACCTGGCCCTGGTCGAGGCCACGCTTTCGCCGCAGAGCTTCTTCAACCTCGTGAGCCTGGGCGTGCCGTTTCCCCACGACCGCATGGGCGGCTATGTTGGCTATAAGACCGACCACGACCCGCGCCAGCGGGCGACGTCGGCCGGGCCTAAGACCAGCATGCTGATGTTCCAGTCCCTGGCTGCGGAGGTCGAGCGCCGCAAGCTTTCGGTGATGGATAACGTCGAGGTAGTGGCGATCCTGACGGCGCCTGACGCGGGCAATACCCCCGCGACACGCTGCGTGGGCCTCCTATGCATGGACCGCAGCAAACTCTCCGAGCCTACGCGGGGACTGTTCGTCGTCAACGCCGTCAACGTGGTATACGGCACCGGCGGGCCGGCCGTGCTTTACCAGTACAGCGTCTATCCCGACGTCCACACCGGTGCCACGGGCATCGCATTCGAGGCCGGGGCCACCGGGCAGAACCTCACCGAGTGGCAATACGGCCTGGCGAGCACGAAATTCCGGTGGAACGTCTCGGGCACGTACCAGCAGGTCATCCCCCGGTACATCTCCACCGCGCCCGACGGCAGCGACGAGCGGGAGTTCCTCAACCCCTACTTCGACTCCATGCGGACGCTCACCCGCGACATCTTCCTCAAGGGCTACCAGTGGCCCTTCGACCCGCGAAAGGTCCGCGACTTCGGCTCATCCATCGTCGACATCCTCGTCTACCACGAGACCATCGTCCGAGGCCGCCGCGTGTTCATGGATTTCCGTCACAACCCATCGTCAACGGGCAACGCCAAGCTTGGCGAGTTCGCCTTTGACGACCTCGACCCCGAGGTGCACACGTACCTCAAGAACTCGCACGCCCTGCTATCCACGCCGATCGAGCGGCTGATGAAGATGAACCCGCCGGCGATAGACCTGTACCGCGAGCACGGCATCGACATTACCAAGGAGCCCTTGGAGGTGGCCGTGTGCGCCCAGCACAATAACGGCGGCCTGAAGGGCAACCTGTGGTGGGAGAGCGACCTCAAGCACCTGTTCCCGGTTGGCGAGGTCAACGGCAGCCACGGCGTGTATCGGCCTGGCGGGTCGGCCCTCAACAGCGGCCAGTGCGGCAGCCTGAGGGCGGCACAGTTCATCTCCAAGCGATACACCCAGACCGCTCCGGACGCGACGACGTTCGCAGGTACAGTCGCCGGCCAAGTGACTGCCAAGATGGAAATGATCAACGGCGTGATGGCTGGCCAGCCACGGCTGCAAACGCCGCAGCCGTGCCACCCGTGCGCGGACAGTGCCTGCACCTGCGTCCCCAGCGCGGCGATGTCCGCAAGCACCCCCGCTGCCGCCGCCTTGGTCGAGTACCGCCAGACGCTGCAGCGCCGCATGAGCTCCGCCGGCGCTCACCTGCGAAAACTCGCCACCGTCAAAGAGGCCCTGACCCAGGCCCGCCAGCAGTTGGCCCAGTGGTCAAAGTGCAAGGCCGACGACCCCGCGCAACTCCCCTACGCCCTCAAGAACCGCGACGCCATTATCGCACAGATCGTCTACCTCGCGGCCATGGAGGAGTACCTGGCCAAGGGCGGCGTCAGTCGCGGCTCGTACATGGTGCTGGACACCGCCGGCGAACTTCCCTGTGCAGGCTTGGGCGACGAGTTCCGCTTCGCCCTGGGCGAGGATGATCTCAAGGACAAGGTCCTGGAGGCCTCCTACAACGCCGCCAGCACAAGCGTAACCACCGCCTGGACCCCGCGCCGCCCCGTCCCCCCCGACGAAGGCTGGTACGAAAACGTCTGGGCCGATTTCCGCGAAGATAGGATCGTGCGGGAGTAACGGCAAGTTGCATATAAGAGTGCCACGGGGTGCCACGGCTAAGCCCGTCGTTTGGGCGCGGCCGTGTTTGGCGCCTGGATATTCCCGCACTGCCGCGCGGGCAAACAACGCCCGCTTAGCAGTGGCATCCTTGCACAGACGTTGACGGCCCACCCACAAACGTGATGTGCACGCGCCGAGCGAACCGTGATCCGCACGACCTTGGCGCAACTGCATACTTCGGTTACGATCAGGGCGTAGACGGGTTGCAGGTTATCTCAGCGGGGAACCATGTTCTTCGAAAGGGCCAATAAGTGAGCAAATCTTGCCGGCCGCGTAAGTCTTTGCGCAAGCATAATGCCGTGGGCAACCGCTCTGGGCTGGAGTCGCTCGAGTCTCGGCTGCTACTGTCGGGCACGGCGTATGTAGTCGACAGCCTGCTGGATACCGTCGCCGCCGACGGCGCGCTGACGCTTCGCGAAGCCCTTCAGGCCGCCAACACCGACACCACCGTAAACGAGGCCCCCGCTGGCAGCAACACCGAAAGCGACACCATCACCTTCGCCCCCGCCCTCTTCGCCGCCGGCCCGGCCACGATCACATTGTCGGGAACGCAACTGGAGATAACCAGCGACGTGTCGATCCTCGGCCCAGGGGTAGCAACATTAACAATCGATTCCCAAGGAGAATCCACTGATTTTTGGATTGGTGACGACGAGGTCAGCACAACTCTTCAAGGCATTACGGTTACTGGGTACAACCAGCCCTACGACACTGTTGGTTACAATGGGGTCAACATTGCCGGTGGCACAGTAGCTTTTGTCGACTGCGACATCAGCGGAAATGGCGCGCCCTTATATAGCCGCGGCGGTGGCATTTATATGGCCGGTGGTACAGTGACGCTGACCGACACCACCGTCAGCCATAACGGCGCAAGTGCTGGTGGTGGCATTTATGTCGACGGGGGCACGCTAACGCTGACCAGATGCACTATCAACGCAAACGGGGTCGAAAATGGCTACTCCGCTTGCGGTGGCGGAGTCTACGTCGAAGACGGTGTAGTAACACTCGTAGACTGCAAGGTCAGCGACAATCGGGTGGACGGCAACCCTTCGTACATTTGGGGAACCGTTGAAGGCACCGCGTTCTCCTCCGGCGGGGGAATCTACGTCGGCGGTGGCAGAATCTCATTGGCTAACTGCGCGGTCAACGGTAACGTCGCTTCGTCAAGCGGACTCGGCATCCATCAGCCCGGCCTATACGCATCGTCCAATGGGGGCGGCATGTATATCGGCGGAGGCACGGCGACGCTGACGAATAGCACATTCACAGCGAACAATGTCAATGCCGACAGTTCGTATGGCGGCGCAATTGATGTTGGTTGGGGCGTCTCCTTGACGATGACAAACAGCGTCGTTAACTGCAACTTGGTCCACGGCCGCTCGCAGGCATATGGCGGTGGGATTAACTGCATTTATCCTGCACCTACACTAACCAATTGCACGATCAGTTGGAATTCAGCCGACACAGATCGATCCTCTCTTTTCTATCATCCCCCAGTTGGTGGCGGTATCTGCGGCGAAACAATACTTAACAATTCGATTGTCGCTGGGAACTGGGCCGACCGTTACAAGAACATACATGGTTCCTGGTCGGGCCGTGGGAATTTCATTGGCGGTTCGCCGGGCTTTGTGCGCAGCCCCTCCTCCGGTGCAGACCACACGTGGGGAACGCAGGACGACGACCCCGGCGACCTGCACCTGCGAGCATCAAGTCCATGCGTCGACAAAGCAGTTTCATCGCTCGCGATTGATGCTCATGGCGCCTCTATCGAAGAGGATATCGACGGCAACGCGCGAGCAAGAGGAAAGGCCGTGGACATCGGAGCGTACGAGTGCGACACGCTGAACTTTTTCCTCGACAGCCAAGCTCCCACAGTGCACTTCTTCGATGCCGACGGCACGGCTGTCGCCATTAGCTACAAAGGTCCCGGCCGTGCAACCTTTGTTCGCCAGGCCAGCGGGGACGGACCGGTTAGCCAAATATGGGGCGACATTCAGACAATCACGATTGACGGCAGCAACGCCAAAAGCGTGCTGACTGTTACCACCAGCGGCCGAGGCGCAGCC
>Ga0265339_10003144_pt1 | contig 11627 bp, 7 predicted proteins | sample 4CB219metaG_FD_202085 | JGI IMG/M metagenome (GOLD analysis project Ga0265339, IMG submission 202085) | Rhizosphere microbial communities from Carex aquatilis grown in University of Washington, Seatle, WA, United States - 4-CB2-19 metaG | ecosystem: Host-associated > Plants > Roots > Rhizosphere...
TTGTCGGCAATCTGCGTGGGGCGGCCATCGTAACTGATGACCATGCTCCGCCAGCCGCCTGGATCCTTCCAGTTGGCAGCCGCCAGCTCGCTCTTGGTAATGCTCAATAGTCCTTTGAGCAGGCCAGCGGGCGCGAAGTTGGCCAGCGGATTGACCAGACCGGCCTTGAGCACCTTGCGCACGGTCGATATCCGCTCAAACTCCAGGCCTTCCGCCCAGGCCGCAATGTCGGGTTTCTCCATAGCCCAGAAGTATACCCAATATTGGCCCGCCTTACACACGTATTCCCGGGCCCAGGAGGTCCACCCCAAAAGCGTATGTTATCGGCAAATTCACATCGCGGCTAAAGTTTCGCCTTGGCCCCGGCCGATAGTTCCCGCATACGCACCCTTTTACGCGGGCGGCGGAGGCAAACCTATGAGCAAGCGACAATTGATCGACGAAATTCGTGTCATGAACAGAACGGCCCTGCCGGAGTTCCTGGCCCGGTTTGACGAAGTGGACCTTAACGACTACCTTGGCCACCTGCAGCGCACTCGAAAGCCGAGACTGACGGGCGACTCTGCACGCTATGCCCGCTATTTCCAGTCGGCCACAGCCCAGGCTGCGACCGTACAGGAGCAGCCCACTACCGCCGCGGCATCCTTAGCCGTGATGGAAGAAGTCCCCGCGGCCTCCCCCGTTCAGACAACGCCGGGCCTGACGACCCTCGAGTCGGCCGTGGACGCCGTCGAAGCCGCCGTGTTGGCCAAGGGGCCACAGTGGCGCGAGCAGTCGCGGACCGTCGCGTCCGAACAGGCCAAGACCGACGACTCCCTGGCCAACGCCGACGATGAGGATACGCGCTGGCAGGACGAGGAGGTCGACACTGTTTCCTACAGCACCACCTACGTCAACCAAGGCGATGAGGACGACCACGAGTCGGACGCCCCCACAGCCCAGGCCGACGACATCAACCAGGCCGTGACCGAAGGCGATGCCTTGGTCGCATCGGCCGCCCAGGCTCAGCCCCACGACGCAGCTGCCAGCGACAGTTGGCTGTTCACGTAAGATAATTTGCACTTTACCACGCGGGCATCTTGACATTCCCGGCGCAGAAGATATATTGCTCCAACTGCTCTTAACGCTATAATAACGAGCGTCAAGGAAATCGCAGGCCTTTCGGGGTCTGCAGGATCCGGGGACGTAGCTCAATTGGTTAGAGTACCGGACTGTCGATCCGGATGTTGCGGGTTCGAATCCCGTCGTCCTCGTTAAACAAGCACCTACGAGCCAGAGGCTTACGCCTCTGGCTCGTTGTGTTTCCAGCCAGCGGCTCTTGTATGGCTGCATATGATTCCTCGTGATCCGATCTGACAAGAGGAGAACAGTTATGGCAAAGGCGGGGGCCGTTCGGCGAATTGCGAAGGTCTGGAAGAGCGAGCCGACTATCGAAGGGGCCGGCGTGCATCTTAAGCGTGCGTTTGGTAATCACGAGGTGCCGCTACTGGATCCTTTCCTGCTGCTGGATGACTTCCACAATAGCGATCCCAGAAACTTCCTGGCGGGATTCCCGTGGCATCCGCATCGCGGCATCGAGACCATCACCTACCTGCTGGACGGCGAGGTCGATCATGGCGACAGCCTGGGCAACAGCGGCGTTATTGCCCCCGGCGATGTGCAGTGGATGACCGCCGGCAGCGGGATAATTCACCAGGAAATGCCCCGCCCCGGCCCCTCGGACGGCAACTGGGGCTTTCAGCTCTGGGCCAACCTGCCGCGGTCCCACAAGATGATGGACCCACGCTACCGCGGGCTGACGGCTGCCGATATCCCGCAGGCCACGCTCGAGGGCGGGGTCAAGGCCAAGGTCGTGTGCGGAAACGTTGCCGGCGTCCGTGGCCCGGTGACCGATGTCGTCATCGAACCGGAGTACCTGGACGTAACGGTGCCGGCGGGGGCAAGTTTTCGGCACGCGGTAAAGGACGGCCACACCGCCTTTGCCTACGTGTTCGAGGGCAAGGGTTACTTCGACCCCAAGCGCGACCCGTTTGGCTTCGAGGAAATCCCGCCGCAATGGCTAAGCGTATCTCGCGACTGCCAGTTCGGTCCAGAGACGCTCGTGCTGTACGAGCGCAAGGGCGACGAAATCGTGGTGACGGCCGACAAACAGCACGTGCGGTTTCTCCTGATCTCCGGCCGCCCTATCGGCGAGCCGGTGGCATGGTACGGGCCCATCGTCATGAACACGCAGGAAGAACTCCGCGTGGCATTTGAGGAATATCAGCTAGGCACGTTCATCAAACATGGGACTTAATCTGGCGTCTGGAATAGCATACCACAAATGACCGCGGGGCCCGGTTGCCCAGGCCCCGCGGCGCTACGTTTCAGATCTCTTGAGTAAACTCTTGTCAGTGCAACTTCGCGGTTACGGCTTCGTCGCCACCTGGGGGACCGGTCCCAAGACCTTGCCTCGGAAGACTACCTCGGCCAGACGAACGCTGCCCACGGGCCAACCCGTACCGCCCAGGCCCGTCCGCTCGAAGCCCGGTATGTAGGCCAGGCTCTTATCACCGTAGAATCGGAAGATCGAGCCGACGATGGGCTTCTCAAACGTGTGGGTGTGCCACGCCGAGTTCGACAGCAGGTTCGGGCAATCTACCCACATCAGCCGCTTGGCGTCCCAGACCTGCATGACCATGTTCCGCAGCCACGACTCTGGATGATCCGGATCTTCCACGAACGTGATGCTCTCAACGCTCATGTTCTGCGGGCTCTGCACCTTCAGCACAAACTTGCCGCACCATCCGTTCTCAGCCGCGGAAACACCGATCCAGGGCAGAAGGAGCTTGTCCGGCGCTTGAGGCTTTCCGTCCGTCAGCGAATCAATGTGGGCCACATTTGCGACCGCCGTCGCGCGGTCATCACTGATGCCGACCTTGGCCTTGGTCTGGACTAGCAGATTATCCGTCAACGGCTGGGGCTTTGTGTCGGCGTCGCCCCACTCCGGCCGGATAGTCAGAATCTTGTCCGCCACGGGGGCCGTCAACACGCGAGGCTGGCCCTTGGGCTGCAACTGCACATGCCACTTCTGGGTCCCGTCGGCGGCAAGCCGCGTGACGTGACCTTCCCAAGTGGCCACAAGCATGTCCCCGCCGGTAAGCCACTGGGCAACCGGGGCCGCTCCGAAGTCGCGTTCGAACAGCACCTTGCCCTGGTCGTCCAGCATGTACACCGTGCCCAGATCGCTACAGACCAGCATCTTCTTGCCATCGTTCGACAGCCGCACATTGCTCAGCCAATCATCGCCGCGGAAGATCCACTGGACGCCGCCGTCGGCTGCGTACCATCGCAGTTCCCGCTTGATGTTCATCGCCAGATTCTTCCCGTCAGGCGTCAGATGGACGTTGTCCGGGATGGTGTAAATCCGGTTGATCACCTTCCCGTCGCGGAGCACGAAGACACACCCGCCCCAGTTATCGGTGCACGCAACGATGGTTCGGCCATCCTCGCTGGCGCATCCGCCCTGCAGAGAGCCTGTGTCATCGAGCTTGATATCCCAGAGCTTGTGGCCCGTCTGGGCCTGGTAGGCCGTCACGGTCATACCGCTCATCAGGATCAGTTTGTCCTCGCCCTGGCGGACGATGTATGCAAGTTCACGGGTGTTCTTCCACCACTCCAGCGACCAGAGCTTCTTGCCATCCTTGGACCACACGACCAGGCCCAGGTTGCCGACGTTGGCGATCCAGTCGCCCTTGGGCGAGACCACGAACTGGTTGACGGCATCAACCAGCGAATTGCCGAACCACAATACCATGCGTTGCGGCAGGCCAAACGTGGCGAAGCGCTTAGCGGGCTTGCCATCCGTTCCAAGGTCGTACAGGTGGTAACCTTCGCCCGTGCCCAGGTCGTAGCCTTGCACGTAGAAGTTGTTGCCGCCGGCCTGCGGGCCGTATGCATGGTGATGGCCCAGGCCGCCCTGGGTCTTGACGGCGCCGGTCGCTGTGTCTACCAGGTAGTAGTTATCATCCCAGTTCATCGCGTTGATCAGTGCAGTCGAGCCATCGGCGTTGACTGCAAAATCACGGATGTGCGGGCCAAAGAACTTGTCTACGGGCAGCGTCTCGATAGCCTGGCCGGCGGAGGCCGGTGCCTTGGCGGCCACGACACCCTCCACCTGCACCTGCCGCTGCGTCTTTTTGCCGCTGATGAGATCGATAGCCTCCACCGTGACCACCGGGCCGGTGCCCATTGGCACCAGCATGGTGTTTGCGGTCTTGACCGGATAAGTCTCTTCCAAGATAGTCCCGTCGGCATCGATCAACCGCAGGCGAACCGGGTAGGTCATCTTCGGGCCCTGGACGGACCATTCAACGGCGACATTCTCGCCGGCGTTGACCTTATCGGGAACCGACAGGCTGATTGACTCGATGGGCCTGGGCAGGACAGCGAACACCCGCATGGCCATGTTTCTCAGGTCGGCCTGGGGCTGGCCCTTGACCTCCTGCATGGACATGACCTCGTACACCGTCTGGCCCTGAGCATCGAACGTGACGGGCACGACCGCGCCAATGCGGGTGCCAACGTACGTTCCAAGCCGCCACATGGCCCATGGCTCCAGGCCGCACGTCGAGTTGTTGACCACCCAGATAAAACGACCTTCGCCATTACGGCGCTCGGAGAGCATGACCTCGGGGTTCTCGACCTCGGCCACGGCGGGCACGATCGAGTCCAAGGCCTTATGCAGCCCGACCAGATCCTCCTTCAAGGCCTTGGGCAGGTAATAGTACGACAAGTCGCAGTTCCACAGCGGGGCGCTGTCCGAGCGATCGAACGTCACGTCCAGCGGCTTGAAAGCACTTACATGTTCTTTGCGGCAGGTGCCGTCGTAGAAGACGGCAACACCGTCGGCCTGCGCCTGGGTCAGGGCCTTGGCCAATGCAGGCTCGAGCTCAACACGCTGATTGACAACCAGCACGGCCTTAAACTTCTTAAACGTATCAGGCTTGAGGTCCTCGAGGAACACGAACGAGGCAGGCCTGTGAGCGTGCATGCAGGCCTGATACGCCTCGAACAGCCGCGTGAAGTACAGGCCGCCCATCTGTCCGTCCCACCAGTCCAGTCGCATCATGCGGGTGGAGACGACGATGGCAACATGGTCGGTAGATTCGAGTGTCGCCGACCACGGGCCATAGGCCTTGAGGATGCCGGCCAACGCGCGAAACGCCGAGACATGGCCGTGCAACGTGGCGCGAGGATCCTCGGGGTTGCGTCCAGCACTGTTGGGGCCGTCGCCAACGCCTGGCATGCCCTCCCAGCCGGTGCCGTTAACGCCACGCGCCAACTGGCTCAGCACCAAGGAGCCGATCTGCCCGCCGCTGCCGTCCTCGTTAGTGATCTCGGGATGGGCAATCGACCGCTTGCCGGGACGCTTATAAAAGTCCACGTTGTGATACGTCATCAGCGGATACTGAATCTGCTCGCCCTGGCAGAACATGTCGACCTCGCCGGCGGTGCTCATGCTCAGTGGCGGAATAACGCCTGGCTGGCGATATGGCCCGGTCACCGCATTGGCCTTGCCGGGTATGACCCCATTCATGGCGTCCGTCAGCCCCTTGTCCACCTTGGGGATCACGCTGACCCATGCGTCGCTCAGGCGGACGACGTCCTCATCCCACTTGCCTGTGGCAAGCACCTTGCCGCGAAGCGCGGTCCAATCCGACGTCTTCGCGCCGACGTGATTGAGGCAGAAATCGGGGTTATACCACCAGTTCATGGCCCAGCTCCAGCCTCGGAAGGCCGGATAAGGTGCGATGCCGGCGGTGATATTCTTGACACCCAACTGCCACTGCGACAGCGTGCCGAACGGCAGCGGGCCGCCGGGGGTGGGTTCGCCCTCATCCAGCGGTGGCAGGCTCGAATCCATCGACAGCAGGATGAGGTGCTCTTCGATGCCGAACGCGCCGCGGGCGGCGACGGCCTGCATGTTCGGATGCAACATCTGCGCCTTCTCGGGGGCCGCGCCCACGGGGTCGGCCTTGAGGCGTGCGACGATAGCCTCGCTGCCCTGGGCCAACGGGTTGTAAAGGCCATCAAACCCGCGATCCATGCACATGTTCACGCCGATGCGACTGGTCCGCACGATCTGGTTGGCCGCGTCTTGCGGCGCGTCAGGCCCTGCCGGTATCAGCGGGTGGGCGCCATCGCCGCCGGAGATAATGTTGAACACCGGCCTGTGCATCAGGCCCGGGCCGATGACCAGCACCTGCGGCGCCGTCGTCATGCCGTCAACTGTCGTGTCGAGAATGTACCGCCCGGTTCGCATCTTGGCGGTGGTGGCAGCGGGGATGCTCAAGGCGGCGGTCGTGCCGTTCCACTTCAGGTCCGCCCCGGCGAAACGCATTACCTCCGCACCAGTCTCACGGTCGCGCAGACTCACTGCGATCTTGGGAAGGTCGCCCGCCTGCCCGCCGCGAACGATTACGCTGGCATTGATCGCCTCGCCGCGACCGTAATACGCGCGGTTGAGGGGAGTCAGAATGCTTACCGTCCCGCGGCTGCCAGGCTTGCGGATCTCCACCACGCCGTCCATACGATACTCGCCGTAACCAACCCGCAGGCGATACAGGCCCGACGCGTCAGCCGGCGGGGTGATCTTGCCGTCCACGACTGGCAGCGTCCGCCAATCGGTGTCGCCGTATAGTGCAATCTGAACTGGCCAACTAGGCGAGGTCTTCTTGTCGCCTCTCTCCACCGTCAGCGCAAATGCCAAAGGTTGGCCAGCCGTCCAGACTTCGCTGGGGAACTCGGCCCGAACGGTCTCCACGTTGGCGTAAACCACATTGCGAAGCTTGCCGCTCTTGCGGTCATAGACCTGGAACATCTCCTTCTTGTTATCGCGCTTGACGAAGACGGCGTCGGCTGTCACGCGGAGGCTGAGCTTGTCGCCCTTGAGGTCGCCCATCTGCAGCTGAATCTTCCCGCTGGGCTTGCCGTCCTTATCGTATACCTCAACCACGTCGGTCATCTTCTTCAAGACGTAGACATTGCCGGCGTCGTCGACGTCAAAGTCGCCTTCGCAATCCTTCCAGCTAAATGGGATGCCGGAAATGCCGGGAGTTATCGCCCAGATCTTCTTGCCGTCAAAATCCAGAACCGTCAGGAGGCCCGCCGGACCTGTGACGTAAAACCTCTTCAGGGGCTCGCACACGCGAAGACGAACCGCACAACCCCTGTAATCCTCGCCGGTTGCCTTGAGAGAAAACTCAGCCACTTTCTTGCCGTCCGGGGCTATTTTGAGAATCCGCGAGCGGTGAGGATCTGGCGCATAGAAGTCGCCACTGGCGCCTACCTGGACATCGCTTGGCGACATCCAGCCAACCTGGTCGTTGGTAAGAAAGTCAATGCAACGTCCCTGATCCTCCAGTTTCGGGCTGTACAGCCACACGGAGTGGTCCATGTGAGCGGCTGACGCAGCAATGATGCCGTTGGCATTGGCCGCGACATTCATCGCCGCATACGAAACCCTGAGGCCAACCTTGCCGCTGCCGTCCTGGTTGTAACGCAGGAGAAAACCAGGGTTAACGATATAGACCTTGCCGTCGCGCCCGACACCCAGTTGAACGCCCGTGCCGCCCATCTCCTTCTGCTCGCGGGAGATCATCTGCTCCATACCCGCACCGAAGGCCGCCGGTGCTGACAGCAAGGCACAACACATTATTGCTGCCGCTGCCGCAGTTATAATCCTCATCACGCCGGTCATAGGCCTCGACGATCTCCGAGCATTAAAGGGGGAACACGTTGCATTCATTAGCAATCCTTCCATATTAATGGTCGCACTCAGAATAAGTCTCTCTTTTCACACTTACTTCAACACCCATCTTGAGTGCCGGGTATCGCAACTTCCGCCAACAAGATAAGAAAATGTCACGCTGTGGAGTATACTCTTTGGATTCGAAGTCCAAGAAACAAGGACACGACCCAAATGGAATCTAAGCCCGCGCGGGACGGCGCGGCTGAGATGACCGACGAGACGGACGCCGATCTGCTGGTCTACCTGGCCATGGCAGACACTGACTTGGATTGCGCGCGAATGGCGTGGGAGACATTCTACCGTCGCCATGTGGATTATCTTTACGCCGTCTGCCTGCGGGCGTATGGGACGATCCTGGGTGGCGAGGCCGGCGCAGCCGACCTCGTGGCGGAGACGTTCAAGCGGGCCTACGAACACGCGGGAACGTTCGACGCCGCCGGCGTGACCGATGCCCAGCAGCAGCTTCTGCGGACGCGGGGCTGGCTGGGGCGGATTGCGCAACGGTTGGCGATGGATGTCCTGCGCGGGCGTGGCGGACTGAAGGCCCACTCGCTCGATGCAGATCAGTGGCAACAAATCGCCGCCGAACCGCCGACGCTGCCTGCCGCGCGAGACGATGAACGAATCGCCATGGTACGTCGGGCAATCGAGTCGCTGAACGCCAAGGAGCAGACGGTGATCCGCGTGACGTTTCAGTGGTATCGGCCGGGCGATGCCAACCAACGGCTGCCTAACGATGTCTGCGAGGACTTGGCGACCGCCCTGGGCACCACCAGCGAGAACCTTCGCCAGATTCGCCGCCGGGCCTTGAAGAAGATTGAGGTGTTCTTGAGAGCCAACGCGCCGCATTTGGCTGGCAGGAGTAAAGCACCATGACCGATCACAGGAACAGGCCGTCCGACGAGAACCCCGCCATTTGCGAGGCGATTCACGCCGCGATGGAGCATGTGCCCGTCACGGCTGATCAGGCCAAGCAGGCTGGGAAGTCATTGGCCGATCATGCGCTGCCCCTGCCGGCGGAACTCAAGGAGCCCAAGGCCATCTTCAATAGGCCCGCGAGGACCGCAACGGTGATCCCGTTTCCATCCGTGCCGGAGGTGGATGCAACGCTCGCCAGGGCCGCACGAGAGGCAGGCCACCTGAAGCAAGAGGTGCATGAGCAGATGCGCCGCGATCGCCATGCGGCAGAGGAAGAGCAAAGGACCAACAAGCGTGAGAACCCCTGATGGCCCGTATGTCAGGCAGAGAATTCGACAGGCGGATGAACCGCCTCGCTCAGCGGAAGCCAAGCGGCGCTGCACAGTCCAATGAGACTGCGGCGAGAGTACAAAGCCTCCCCGACCGCAATCGCGAGATCGCCGAGTTGGCCAACGCGGTTGCGGATGAGCATTGCCCAAAGGGGATTGTCCAGCCCCCTGCTATCGCAGCCGACAAAGGGATCACTATCAGTTTTGGCCAGTATGGCGACGCATTTGACGGCATGCTGGAGCATCTTGCTGGCCGCTTCCACATCTACTGCAATCTTGACCGCCTGGGCCAACCCGACGCCCCGCGGGCACGATTCACGCTGGCGCATGAACTGGGCCACTACTTCATCGACGAGCATCGCCTGGCACTGCAGGCCGGCCGCGTGCAGCCGCACGGGTCGGCCTGCGAATACGAATCGCCGATCCTGGCCGAGCAAGAGGCGGACCTCTTTGCCGCAAACCTGCTGATGCCACAGCGGAGGTTCATCGATAAAGCCAAGGCCTCCTCGCCGGGCCTGGCGGGCGTGCTCAACTTGGCAAAGGCGTTTGGCACGTCCATAACCGCAACGGCGTTGCGATACGTCGATGCGGACTTGCAACCCTGCGCGGTCATCAAGTGGGACTGGCGCGGCTATGCGTGGAAGCTGCTGAGCACGTCGGCCTTTCGCGCATACTTCCGAACAACATTCGACTCGCCCAAGGACCTGCCGGCCGACTGCCCAACGCAACGCGCTTTGGCTCACCAGGCCCCTCCCGAGTGCGGCTACTTCCAGGCTGGCACCACCGCGTCGGCATGGTTCCCGCGCATCGCTCAGGGCCAATGGCGCGACATGATCTTCATCGAAGAGGCAATGGCATTGGGGCGATTCGGCGTGTTGACACTTCTCTACCCGCAAAGCGGCCTGCGATCTTAAACGTACACATTGCTTGCGGCTGCGTTGTTAGTCACACTCTGCTTACGATTCTGCGAGTTGTCAAGAAACAAGCTTCGCAACAACCACCATATTGGTACGTTTCATGAAGTGTGTTGCATGCCGGTCCCGGTTTTCGAGTTGGCCTGCCCAGGCCCTTGGGCTTCAAACGCCCAAGGACCGAAACGCCCCCTGTCATGCTTGGGGCGCATGTCCGTTTGTTTATGCGCGCGGAGCGTTTCGCGCCCTCCCCTCAGGACGTGCGTAGCAGCCACATCCACACGCCCCAACCTGATAACCCCAATGACTCACAAGTTGTCCGTCGCAATAAGTAATGTCGAGTGCCCGTTCGTATAAGCATAGGCCACTCTCACGTATGGACTAGACCGTGATGAGGCTGTATCATCCATACAGTACAAATCGAGTGGGTTCTGGCGGTAGAGACAGGCATTTAATACGGTCCCTTCAGCAAACAGTTTGGCGCACTCGAAACCACATTGCGTCTAGAAACTCGATCACGGTGGTCGTGGTCGACACATCATGTCGAAGAGGATAAACAGGAGAGAATTATGAAGCAGATCACAAAGGCATTTGTTGTAGCGGCATTGGGCCTGGTCATGGCGACCGCGGCCCAGGCGTCGTTTGTCCAGTTGACAGACAGCAGTCAGCTTAATGTCACCGGGCTTGCCACTAACCCGAACGGTACCCTGGTGAGCGGTTACGCGATCAACCTCAGTAGCGGCAATCCTAACGGTGTAATGTTCAACGGCGTGAGGTTCCAGTCGGGTGGCTACGGTTATGCGGATATGATCGATGGCGTGCATCTGATCAGCGATCCATATGGCCCTGCCACTTGGAGCGACATGTCCGCCTACTACCCAATTGGGACCCGTGCCACGCCAACCGGCACCGATGGCGATGCCCTCAGGACCATGATGGAAGATTGGAGCTGGGTGCAAGCCCTTAGTTTCGCTGTGACCCCCGGCCAGGAATACACGCTGCAGGTGATTGGGTCCAATCCGACGGGCAATCCCCACGGCGGCAGCGAGGCGGCCTCGATCGGCATCAACGGTATTGCCGAAGCCATCACGCGGACGGCTGGCCAGAACTGGATCTATACGACCACGTTCACGGCCTCCGGTACGACCGCCCGCATCGACTTTGGCGCTGGCAACTACCCGTCGGCTGGTGCCGTGCTCCTGACCCCGGTTCCCGAGCCGGCCACGATGAGCCTGCTGGCCCTGGGCGGCCTGGGCGCCCTGATCCGTCGTCGCAAGTAAGTTTAGTTCGGCCTCAGAATTGAATAAGTAGTCTGACAAACAGGACCTGCGCCATTCGTAATCCTCCCGAATGGCGGCAGGTCCTGTTCCTTTATTGATACTGCATGTGGACGACGACAACCGTGACGACTTGTCAAGGCTACCCCATCGTTGGCAGATCCGGGAGCTTGGGCTTGTAGCCTTTCGCCATGGCATCGCGCATTTGAATAGGCGACTTGCCAAACATGCTTTGGAACCGCTGCGTGTAGTGCGCGGCGCTGGCAAACCCAAAATCAAAGGCTATCGATTCGGCTTTCTTTCCAGTGCTCAGGGACGCCAGCGACCGCGTGAGCCGATAGATGTACAGCACCTCCATCGGCGAGTAGCCAAGGTGATGAGCAAACAGCCGGCAGATTTG
>Ga0265339_10003145_pt1 | contig 11625 bp, 11 predicted proteins | sample 4CB219metaG_FD_202085 | JGI IMG/M metagenome (GOLD analysis project Ga0265339, IMG submission 202085) | Rhizosphere microbial communities from Carex aquatilis grown in University of Washington, Seatle, WA, United States - 4-CB2-19 metaG | ecosystem: Host-associated > Plants > Roots >...
CCACGACATCGTCGCTGAGCACCGGTACCTTGGCGTAACCGCCGGGAATGTCGACGACGTAGTTCGGCAGCGCCATTCCGGAGAGGCGTGTGCGCAAGTCGCGCATCAACTCCTGCCCGCGCCGAATGGAAACGCGGAAATGCGAGGTTCCCGGCGCCAGATCGGGATGATGCAGGTAGTAGGGTTTGATGCGGTTTTCCACGAACGTCCGCATCAGTGCCGCCAGCGTCTCGACATCGTCGTTGACGCCCTTCAGCAGCACCGACTGGCTGACCATCGGTATGCCGGCATCGATCAGCCGCGCGATTGCGCGGCGCGCATCCGGTGAAAATTCACTCGGATGGTTGGCGTGCAGCGAGACCCAGCCGGTCACTCCCGGCGCAAGCAGCGCGGCAACATATTCATCCGTTATGCGCGACGGCTCGACCACCGGAACGCGCGTGTGCCAGCGCAGGACCTTAATATGCGAAATTCCGGCAAGGCGCTGCGTGATGTCCTGCACGCGTCGCGCGCTGAGGATGAACGGATCGCCTCCCGTCAGGATGACTTCCCAGATTTCGGGATGCACCGCGATATAGGAAATCGCCGCCTCGAACGCATCGGGCAAAAGGGCCGTCTCGCCTTGCGGTCCGATCGTCTCGCGCCGAAAGCAGAAGCGGCAATAGACGGTGCAGGCCGACACGACCTTGAAAAGCACGCGGTCCGGGTGGCGATGCACGATGCCGGGGACAGGCGAGTGCGCCGCATCGCCGATCGGATCAGAGCGTTCTTCCGGCATCATGACAAGCTCAGCCTCGCTTGGGACAAACTGGCGTGCGATGGCGTCGTCACCGCGCGCGATCAAGGCGGCCAGTCCGGGAGAGATCGACACGGCATAGTGCGCGGCGACGGCGTCGAGCGCCGCGACGCGCGCCGGTGCGATCAAGCCGGCGGCGGCAAGTTCGTTCGCAGAGCGCAGAGTCCCGGTCATGGCGCCGGTGTCCAGAGAACATCGTCGATGCGCGGCGCACCCGTCACCAGCATTACGAGCCGATCAAATCCGAGCGCGACGCCGCTTGCGGGCGGCATGCGCTCGAGCGCTGCGAGAAAGTCCTCATCGACCGGATAGCGCTCGCCATAGATACGCTGCTTCTCGTCCATCTCCGCCTCGAAGCGCGCGCGCTGCTCCACCGGATCGGTCAACTCGCCGAAGCCGTTGGCGAGCTCGACCCCGCAGGCATAGAGCTCGAAGCGTTCGGAGACTCTGCCGTCATGCGGCGTGGCCCGGGCGAGCGCCGCCTCACAGCGCGGATACTCATAAAGGACCGTCGGCTTGCCCTTGCCGAGCTTCGGTTCGACGGCGGCCGCCAGGACCTTGCTGAAGATGTCGGACCAACCGTCATTCTCCGTGATGGTGAAGCCGGCGCGGCGCGCCTTGGCGGCAAAGGCGTTGCGGTCGCCGGCGCCATCTGCCGAAAGAGTCGAGAGCAGCTCGATGCCCGCGTGATAGGTGAAGGCCTGCGCCACCGTCAGCCGCTCCACTTCGGCTCGCGGATCGCACTCGCGATCACGAAATGTGAAGCAGCGTGCGCCTACCGTGTCGGCGGCGAGACGCAGAAGTGCAATGCAGTCATCCTGCACGCGGTCATACGGCTCATTCGCACGATACCATTCCAGCATCGTGAACTCCGGCGCGTGCAACGGCCCGCGCTCGCGATTGCGGAAGACGCGGGCGAAATCGAAGATCTTCGTTTCGCCGGCGGCAAGAAGCTTCTTTGCCGCAAATTCCGGAGACGTGTGGAGATAGAGCGCCCGGTGCCCGCCATCAGGCATCACCATCTCCGTCGCAAAGGCGTGCAGATGCGCTTCATTGCCCGGCGAGACGGCCAGCGCGCCGCATTCGACTTCCGTGAAGCCGCTGCGCTCGAAGTGCGCGCGCAAAGCCGCCTTGGCCCGGTTGCGCTGAAGCAGCAGCGGTCGGCGGTCCGCATGTCGGTGGTCTGACCACCAGGGGGACGTCGTCATGTGGAGCCGATGCCGGTCAAATTGCGGGCTTTTACTATCCGAGCCCGCCCGCGGAATACAGGCGCTTGCGCTTTGGCCGCAGACAGGACCGCCGCGGCCCGGCGATCAAGCGGGTTAATCAACTTTCGTCTCACCATCACAGTAAACCCGCGCAGGTTACTCTACCTTTTGCAGTTAAAGTCGAATAATGAATCGCGCCTAGATGAACCTGGACCCCGCTGGATTGGAGCTGGGGGTTAATATATGGTTAAACATCAAGGAAATGCCGTTTACGACATAGGGTTCGCTATGAATGTCTCGGTTCCGAACGAGTGGCGCACAGATGTGAATCTTGCGCCGTTCGTCACGCGTCATCTGCTACGGCCCATCGCCCTGCTCGCGGCGGAGTTCGCGCTGTATGCGTTCGCGGTCGCCGGGGCGGTCCTGTCGGTTCCGCTTTGGGAGAAGCTCGCCTTCGCGCTTGTCGCCGGCGGTCTGACCGCTACCATGGCGATCATCGGGCACGACTGCGCGCATCGCGGCGGCACGCGCTTCGGTTGGCTCAATCGGCTGATCGGGACCATCGGCTTCCTGCCGGCGCTGCATCCCTTGAGCCGGTGGGCCTATCACCACAATCAGCTGCACCACCGCTACACGGCGCAGATCGGCGTCGACAACGCCTATTCTCCGATGACGGTGGAACAGTATCGCGCGGCGTCACCGGCGCGCCGGGCCTATTATCGCTTCCTGCGCAGCCTCTGGGGACAGCCGCTGTTCTATCTCGTCGACATCTGGGTTGCCGACATCTTCTTTCCCGGCGCGAAACAGCGCGCGACCTTTACCGGCCGCGACTATTTCGATCTGGCAGTGGTGTATGCATGGCTGGCCGGACTTCTCTCCGGGCTGACCTGGCTGTCGCTCCATGTTGGCCATGCCGCAAGCCTTGGCGCAGCCTTCGCGAACGCGGCGATCTTCGGGCTGCTCATTCCTTTCCTGGTCTGGAACCTCTTCATCTCGTTCGTCACGGTCATCCAGCACACGGGACCGGACGTGAAGTGGTCCGTGCCGACAGGGCGTCCTTCCACCACCGACCAGAAGCTGCATGGCACCGTGCGCATCCGCTTTCCGGAGATCATCGACATCCTGTTCCATCGCCTGATGCAGCACACGGCGCACCATCTCAATCCCATCATCCCGCTCTATTCGCTGAAGGCGGCGCAGCACGCGCTGGAAGAGGGTCGCGGCGAGGACGTGATCAGCATCCGCTGGACCCCTGCCTATCACTTGCGCCTGACACGAGACTGCAAGCTGTACGATCCCGATGCCGACGGTTGGTGCGACTTCGATTTCAAGCCGACAGCAACGCCGGTTCGGTAAGCCGCGTCCGGTTTGGTTAATCAATCCCTGACTTCACGCGGTCATTCCGCAACGCTTCGTTAGGCGTTCCCGGGCAGACTCCGCCCGCTTACGGCGTTTGTGCGGAGTGTCGGGTGATGAAGGCTTATAGCGCCAGCGATGCGGGCGCGATCGACGTGGCGCAAGCCGTGTCGGGCGCTGATCGCCGTTCGCTTTCGCAAGGCCTTTTCATCTTCGCGACCTACAGCGTGCTCTACGCCGCAACGCTGATCGACGCCGTCGCGCAATTTCCGATCTTCATAAACGTTGCGGCAGGAATCGCCAATGGCATCTGCATCGCGATGCTCTTCATCGTCGGGCATGATTGCGGCCATGGCGCGTTCGTGCCGGGCCGGCGCTGGAACCTGTGGCTGGGACGCTTCGCCTTCGTTCCCGTCGTGCACTCGATCAGCCTGTGGCGGCTCGCGCACAACCTCAATCACCACGGCCGCACCAACCTGAAAGGCGTCGATCCCGTTTGGCCGCCGATGAGCCCGGCCGAATATCGCGCCGCTTCGCCGGCAAGGCGCTGGCTGGAACGTGTCTATCGCAGCGTCTTCGGACCCGTCGTCTACTACTACTACGACATCTGGCTTGCGATGATGCTGTTTCCCGTCTCTTCGCAGGCGCGCGCGCAGTGGCGGAGGCACCTGCCCGATACGATCTTTGTGCTGGCCGCATTCGCGGCGACGATTACCGGCATTCTCTGGATCGGCACGCATCTTGCGCCGGAGCGTCCGCTCTGGCTCGTCCTCGTGCTGGGCTGGGTCATCCCGTTCATGGTGTGGATCTATCTCGCCGGCATCACCGTCTATCTGAACCACACCCATCCCGATCTGCCCTGGTTCGACAAGGAATCGGCCTGGAGTTCGTATGGCAGCAATGTGCTCGGCACGATGCATGTGAAGATGCCGATCGACATCTTCCCGCTCTACACCGACGTGATGGCGCACCCGGCACATCACGCCAATGCCAGCATTCCCGTCTATGCCCTGCCGGAAGCGCAGCAGGTGCTGAAGGCGCGGTTCGGCAGCGACGTGAAGGAATACACCCTGTCGCTCGGCGAGTACCGGCGCATTGTTGCGGCCTGCAAGCTGTTCGACTTCGAGCGCATGTGCTGGACCGATTTCGACGGCAACCCTACCGGACCCCGGTTTGAGGCTCGCCCGGCGGCCTGAGCGCCGCGCCTTTCCCGCCCCGTTAGCCGCGTTTGCGCCTTTGCGAGCTTAGACCTTGGCCGGACGGGTCGGCCCTGCTATTAGCCCCCATCCAAATCCCGAGGGTTCAACGTGGTTTCAGTCATCGCCAGCAGCGTGCGCAAAGGCAACGTCATCGAGAAGGAAGGCAAGCTCTATGTCGTCCTGACCGCCGAGAACATCCATCCCGGCAAAGGCACGCCCGTCACCCATCTCGAAATGCGCCGCATCAGCGATGGCGTGAAGGTCGTCGAGCGCCTGCGCACGACGGACAATATCGAGAAGGCCTTCATCGACCAAGCCAAGTACCAGTATCTCTATCACGACGGCGACAACTACAATTTCATGCAGCCCGAGACCTTCGACCAGGTCGCGGTCGGACGGGATGTCGTCGGCGACATGGCGCCCTACCTGACCGAGAACATGGAAGTCACGCTGCAGAGCTTCAACGGCTTGCCGATCTCCCTCGAAATCCCGCAACGCGCGACGTTCGAGATCGTCGACACCGAACCGGTGGTGAAAGGCCAGACAGCGTCAGGCTCCTTCAAGCCCGCCATGCTGTCGAACGGCGTCAAGACCATGGTGCCGACGCACATCACCGCCGGCACGCGCGTGGTCGTTCTGACCGCCGACGGCTCCTATGTCGAGCGCGCGAAGGACTAGTCAGCCCGCCGGCTTGCAGACATTTGCGTAGACGAGCTTTGTGCCTCGCTCCCATGGCCGGTACGTGTTCGCAAAGCGGATACGCCCGGCGATCGAGGGGTGCGTCGCACGGAACGTGCGGAAGAACCAGTCATCATCCGGCGCCTGACCAGCACGCACCCAGCCTGCGAACAATTCCGCATTGGCGCGGTTTTCGTGCGTCAGCTCCAGGCCGAAGCGGTCGGCCTCATGCTCAATCGATCGCGCCTCCCAGTTGAACGCCGGCAGGATCGCGAGCCAGAACAGGCTCAGCACCAGCACGATCAGCGGCAGCGACGCCGGATCGGAAAGCTCGCGAAAGCCGAAGTCCCAGCGTATCATCACCCATCGCCCAATGCGGTCCACCATCCAGAAGCCCGACAGCAGGACCGCTGCGATGATGGCGAGCGCCTTGTAGTTGTCGCCCATGACATAGTGCTTGAGCTCGTGGCCGATGGTGCCGGTGATCTGGTCGGGCGTCTCGACCTTCTCGATGTGATCTTCGAGAATGATCCGATTGGTCGGACCGAGCCCGACGACGGTGTCGTCGCCGCCGCCGACATAGATCGGGATGCCCGCCACGCCGCAGCGCGCCGCCAGCGCTTCGATCTTGGCGGCAAGTGCACGATTGGCGAGCGGCTTGTAGGTGGTCGTCAGCGGGTCGACGAAGACCGGCAGCGCCACGAGCACGACAAACGAAATGGGTATCAGCGCAGCCGCGGCGGCCAGCCACCACCAACGCGGACTCCGTCGCATCAGGCTGTAGGGAATCCACAGGAACAGGGCAGCGGCAACTATCGTGGTCGCGAGCGGAACGAGTTCGCCCGTCAGCCAGGCGGCGAACGGCTCACCCGACCGGCCAAACGCATGCTCCGACGCCACATCGCGCCAATAGTCGAGCGGCATGACGCAGAGCGCGGCGATGACGAAATAGACGGCTGCGAAGAGCGCGAGCGTGCCGTAGCGGTTTGCGCGCACCAGCCGCGAAAACGTCGATCGCAGGCGCGCGGCCGCCCCGGAAAACAGGAGCACGGCCGGCACCGCGAGACCTACAAGGTGGACAAGCGCCCAGATCCATTCGTGCAAATGCGCGTACGCCAGGCCGGCTTCTGTCGCCGGTGGAACGGCGACCGGCGCGTCTGCTGCGGCCGCCGCACCCACCAGCAGCGACACGGCTGCAAGCGCCGTCATCATTCGGATCATCCGCATCGCTCGACCTCGCCGCACCTGACTTGGGCCGGAATCGCGCGACATTCAATAAGGGCATGAAAAAGGCCGCCACCTGCGTGACGGCCTTTTCTTATTCGATAGAAAACTAACTACGCAGCCTTCACCTCGTAGCCGAGGACGGCCTTGGTCTCGAGGAATTCTTCGAAACCGTACTCGCCCCATTCGCGGCCTGTGCCCGACTGCTTGTAGCCGCCGAACGGTGCGCTGAAGTCGGCGGAGGCGCCGTTCAGATGCACGTTGCCGGTGCGCAGCTGCGAGGCGACCTTGCGCGCATGCGCGAGATCGCCCGACTGCACATAGCCGGAAAGGCCATACACCGTGTCGTTCGCCATGCGGATGGCGTCAGCCTCGGTGTCATAGGGCAGCATGGTGAGGACCGGTCCGAAGATCTCCTCGCGCGCGATCGTCATGTCGTTGGTGACGTTCGCAAAGACGGTCGGACGGACATAGTAGCCGCGGTTCATGCCTTCCGGACGGCCGAGCCCGCCGGCGACGAGCGTTGCGCCCTCGTCGATGCCCTTCTTGATGAGGGCCTGGATCTTGTTGAACTGCAGTTCGCTGACGACCGGTCCGATCGAACCCGGCGTCGATTCCGCCGAGTCCGGCGCGGCGACCTTGACCTTCTCGGCCGTCGCTTTCGCGATGGCGATGGCCTGCTCGTTCTTGGCGCGCGGCACGAACATGCGCGACGGCGCGTTACACGACTGGCCGGAGTTGGTCATCATCTGCATCACGCCGCCGGACACCGCCTTCGCCAGGTCGGCGTCGTCGAGCACGATGTTGGCCGATTTGCCGCCCAGTTCCTGCGCCACGCGCTTGACCGTGTCGGCTGCGGCCTTGGCGACCGCGATGCCGGCGCGCGTCGAGCCGGTGAAGGACATCATGTCGATGCCGGGATGGCTGGACAGCGCTTCGCCGACGGTCGGCCCGTCGCCGTTCACGAGGTTGAAGACGCCAGGCGGGACGCCCGCTTCATGCAGCACGTCTGCGAACAGCATGGCGTTCATTGGCGCGACTTCAGACGGCTTCAGAACGATGGTGCAGCCGGCGGCAAGTGCCGGAGCGACCTTGCAGACGATCTGGTTGATCGGCCAGTTCCACGGCGTGATGAAGCCGCAGACGCCGACCGGTTCCTTGACGATGGCGGTCGTGCCGCGGATTTCCTCGAACTTGTAGTCCTTCAGGATCTTCGCCGCTTCGGCGAGATGGCCCATGCCCGTCGCGGCCTGCGCGGCCTTGGACAGCCACATCGGCGCGCCCATTTCCTTGGAGATGGTCTCGGCGATCTCGTTATACTTGGTCTGGTAGACCGCGATGATCTTGCCGAGGAGCGCGAGACGCTCTTCGCGCGTGGTCTTCGAGAACGTCTCGAACGCCTTGCGGGCGGCGGCGACAGCCTTGTCGACGTCGGCCTTGGAGCCGAGCGAGATGCGCGCGAAGGGTTCTTCGGTGGCGGGGTTGATGACATCGATGGTCTTGGGCGTGGTGGGGTTCACCCACTTGCCGTCGATATAGAATTGAAGACGTTCCTGCATTCCCTTGACTCCCTGTTGTGACGAAGGCGTTCGGGGTTTTTCCCCAAATAGCTGGCGGGCATAAAATCACATCCGGGCAGAGCGGGCAAAGGCGGCAAAACCGCCTGTTTTCGTGTGGATTTGGTGACGGCCGGCGCCAGCACCGATGTCATTCCCCGCGAGCGGCAACGAAGTTGGCGCGAGGGAAGGGAATCCGGGAGTTGAACCAGGCTGCACAGAGTCCTGGCTTGCCTTCCGGCGAGCTAAGCCCTGAAGTTCAACTCGATCAGGATCCCGTCGGGATCGGGCACGAAGAGCTGGGTGATGCGCGCGCCGGGGACCTGGTTTTCGCGATAGCTGAGGCCGTGCCGCTTCAGAGTCGCCCGGGTAGCTTCGAGGTCGATGCCGCGAAAGGCAATATGGTCGAGCGCGGCCGTGTCCCCGCTCGCATGCGCCCCGTCGCGGTGCTCGGACTCCGCCCGGTCCACCAGGTGCACGATCGGAACCCCGCCGAGATAAAGCCAATAGCCCTTGAAGGGAAAATTCGGGCGATCGCCGACCGCAAGGCCGAGCACGTCGCGATAGAAGTCGCGCGTCGTCTCCAGGCTGGCGCAGCGGATCGTGTAGTGCTCGAGCATCTCGACGGGAATGGCTCAGTACTTTTCCTAAGCGTCGCGCCGCCAGTTTAGGCACAACTCCTGAGGAGCGCCAATTGCGCGATGGCCCTATCATGAATCGCATCGTTGCTGATTCGCGGGGGACCACTCCATGCAGTTCATTTGCGAAGCACCCGGCCGGCGAACCTGGTTCCGGATCGAGACAGAGGCCGAGGCGGCCATCGAATCCGAAACCATGCGCCACGCCGTCGAGAAGTATTTCCGGCGCGAGCATGAGGCCGCGGTCAAGACTTACCGGCCTTCCGTCACATCCTATATCGAGCGCGACATCGGGCTGAGGGCGCATGTCCTTCGCGCCATGCCGCTGTTCCTGACGCTGCGCGAACATGACGGAACGCCGCTTGCCACGGCGATGCTGCCGCCGGATGGAAAGCCCTCGGACGATTTTCGCATGATCATTGTGGGACCGGCCAACGGCGATCCCTTTGGCCTGCACGACGAGCCGATCCAGGCGCTCGCCAAGCATTTCGGGCTGACGCTCGACCGCGAGCGCTGTTTTCCCTACGTGCATTACGGTGTCTGAGCGCAGCGCGAGCCGTGCCGACGTGATGAACCGGTGTGCGAGCGCACGCAGCGCCCGCATCTGCGCGGTGTGAACACCGTGCTTCAGTGCGCGTTGATTGCCGATGGGTGCGCCGCGGCCACTCAATCTTGCGGTCCCTTCCCGCGGCGCCCACCACGTACTGTTTTCGAGTTCGCACCGGCAGTCACGCCGAGCGCACGTGCCAGCGCGATGTTGGTCTGAACGAGGCGGCTCGCTGTTGAAGCGGCGTTCAGATTTACGGCCGCTCCATGGTCCTCGTCTACCGCGAGGCAGAGCACCAGGCGCACCGCATTGCGAATTTGCAAAAAGTGCTCGGCGAGAATGTCCTCTCCCGCGACATCGTCGCAAGGCGCCACTCAGGACAGCAGGTCGGCGCTGCCCAGAAGCGTTTCGAGCACCTTCTCGCGAGACGTTCGTTCTTTGGCGCTTGCCTTCTCAAGTTGCGTCAACTTTTCTTCCAGCTCGCGCTGTGCAGGCCGGGCCCGACCGTCCGTCAAATGTTGAACCATCTCATCTTCCTTGTTCGCGTCTTTCGCGACCACTATGCGGCCGCCGCAAGGGGTGTCGGACAAAGAAACCGCGTAAAATATTGAATATACTGAGTTGTGAACGGCTTGGCCGTGACAGGGCCTGCACGACGCGGCAAGTTATCCAACAGCAAAAGGAGACTTCGCCATGAAGAGACTGATCCTCGCGGCTTTCGCAGCTTCGCTATTGATGGCGCCGGCGTCCGCCGCGCTCAAGGTCGGCGCGACCGCGCCGGACTTCACCGCGCCCGCCACGCTTGGCGGAAAGGAATTCTCCTTCGCGCTCTCCGATGCGCTGAAGAAGGGTCCGGTGGTTCTGTATTTCTACCCCGCCGCCTTCACCCATGGCTGCACGATCGAGGCGCATGAATTCGCCGACGCGATGCCGCAATTCGCGGCGCTCGGCGCCACGGTCATCGGCGTCAGCCACGACAATATCGGCACGCTCGACCGCTTCTCGGCCACCGAGTGCCGCAGCAAGTTTCCGGTCGCCGCCGATGCGGACGAGAGCATCATGAAATCGTATGACGCGGTGCTGTCGGCGCATCCCGAATATGCCAATCGCACGTCCTACGTCATCGCGCCCGACGGCCACATCCTGGCGGAATACACCGACCTCGATCCGACGCGGCATGTCGACCTGATGATGGACGCCATCAATACCTGGAAAGCGTCGCAGAAGTAAGGATACCGGCACGTCGCCCGTAACCGGCGCGCGCGCAAACAAAAACCCCGCGCTCCTGCGAGCGCGGGGTTTTGCTTTTGACGGCTTCTAGTAGTCCTGCTTGCCCTTGTGCGGTCTGCGCACCAGTTGCGGCTCGATATAGGCGGGCGCCTTGGTCGTGATCGGCGCGCCTTTCTTGTCGGACTTGGGCTTCTTCTTTTCCCGATTGCTCTTCTGTTCGCGATTGGCCATGACGGCCCTCCTTGAAACGATGGGCAATTGCGCGCGATTCGCGCCCGTGACGCAAGGCGTGACGCGGCCTGTGCCATTTTGCTTACGGACTATTCCGAATAGCGCAGGATCGTCGCCAATGCCATGTTTTGCCGGCAACGCGAGCACAATCCCGCAGAACGATGACGCCGGCGTCTCCCGGGCCTCATCCTTCTGGCGTCGGGCACAAGACTTGCGGCGGCGCTTGTCAGTCATCTGGTCCCCGCCGAACGGACGAGCGCCAACAAGAGTAGGGTTTGCATCCCTCCGGGCCGCGTGGCGAGTCTCCCGGCGGCCGGCGTGAACCCGAAAGCAAAGGCCCCGCCGGCCGGCAACGGCAGCGGGGCTTTTGTGTATCCGGCACGGATCCTTCGGACAGCAAAAAGCCCCGCGAGCATTTCTGCGCGCGGGGCTTTTCGAAAGTGTTGGCGGGGTGCTGCGCGTTCCGCTTTCGCGGTCTGCGCTTCCAAGATGCTGTCCTTGGCAGGACTGGCAGCGACCTACTCTCCCGCGGCTTGAGCCGCAGTACCATGGGCGCTGGGAGCTTTGACGGCCGAGTTCGGAATGGGATCGGGTAGAATTCTCCCGCTAGGACCACCAGTCCGGCAAAGGACAGCATTTGGAATAATACGACACTGTATGAGCTGATTTATTTTTGTGTTCACCCCCACGACAGGGGCGACATTCATGATGCCTGGCTTTGTTTCCAGACATGGAACGGTGCTGCTTGCGATCAAGCCAATCGAGCGATTAGGACCAGTAAGCTCAATACATCGCTGTACTTACACACCTGGCCTATCGACGAGGTAGTCTTCCTCGGCTCTCAAGCGAAACCTAGTTTTGAAGTGAGTTTCACGCTTAGATGCTTTCAGCGTTTATCTCGTCCGTACATAGCTACCCGGCAATGCGGCTGGCGCCACAACCGGTCCACCAGAGGTACGTTC
>Ga0265339_10003148_pt1 | contig 11624 bp, 10 predicted proteins | sample 4CB219metaG_FD_202085 | JGI IMG/M metagenome (GOLD analysis project Ga0265339, IMG submission 202085) | Rhizosphere microbial communities from Carex aquatilis grown in University of Washington, Seatle, WA, United States - 4-CB2-19 metaG | ecosystem: Host-associated > Plants > Roots >...
TTGCTTTTGCCACACTGGACCGACGCGATGGCCAGCCCGCAACAAGCGAGAGACAGGGCCAGAGACGAACGCGCTCTAGGTCTCCAGCTCCACATCGAAAATTCCTTCACGGTCCTGGAACCACTGCCCACGGAGTCTTACTGGCCGAGAAAGATGGCGAGCCCGACCTTCGATGCGATGCAGATGTCCATGATGCCGTCCGTGTTCACGTGCCCGATGCCGATCTGGCGGCCGACGCCCATGCCGCCGGCTGGCGTACCTATGGTGGCCGTTGGGTCGCCGTCGACCAGCACGGGTTTGAGCGTGATGGGGCCTCCACTATTGGGGTCCGGCGTCGCTACGTTCTTGAAAATGTACAGGTACGGTGTGCCGTCGGGGTCGGGATCGCCCTGGTCATAGGGGTGCGCGAACCGCATCTTGCCGCTGATGACGTCAGGTCGGCCGTCGCCGTCCATGTCCACGACCTCCAGCGCGACGGGTTCCGTGAAGCCGGCGCCCCACTTGGCGACGTCCGCCGGCATGTCCTTCACGCTGTCACCCATGAACTGATACCTATTGAATGAATAGTTGCAGCCGCTCGCGTCCTTCTGCTGCTGATACCACCAAAGGCCCTGCGAGCCATACGCCCAGTCGGCGGCGACGACGTCCGAACAGCCGTCCTTGTCCATGTCTGCGGCGAACATGTGCGAGGGCCCTTTGTTGCCCACGCCGTCATTGAGGCTTAGCTGAGAGAAGCCCACCGGAAGCAACGGCGTCTCCTTCTGGATGACCCCACAGCCTGCCGGCGTATTCTTCCCGGTGCAGACGATCAAATTCCACATCCCGCCGGGCTGCTGAAGATATGCCCCCGAGCGATCCATCCAGTCGGGGAGGCCGTCGCCGTTGACGTCACCCGCGCCAATGCCGTTCATGAAGCCGAGGCCGCCGGCCGGGAACGCGAAAAAGCCCGAGACCGCGTGATACGTCCACTTGGCCGTCGGATTCGTGGGATCGCCCTGGTAGTACCCCTTCGTATCGCTTGGGGCCGTATCGCTTGGGGCCATGTTTGCGGGAGTCGGGCAGTCTCTGCACGCGCCGAGGATCTCGGGATAGCCGTCGCCATTCATGTCCACCAACTCGTGCTGCTCCATGCGCACGTCGGCGTTCATGAGGTGCGACGTCCAGTTCGTCGTTTGTGTCTCTGCCGCCTTGCCGGGATTCTCGTACCAGACCGCCGTCGCGTGAACCTGGACCGTGCCGATCTTGTTGGGAGTGCCTGCGGCCGGAGGGTTGTTGTTCGGGCCACCGGTGGGGCCCGTCGGAGGGTTGGCCTCGGGGACGTCGGGCTGGGCGATGTTGATGATGTCCGTGTCACCATCCCCGTCCATGTCCCAGGGATAGTCGGCCCAGTCGTCCGAGACGCCCGTGTTGAGCTCGATGCCCGCGCCGACTCTCGGGAGGGGGCCGTGGCCATCTCGGAACGGGTGCTGGGTCTTGAAGGTCGTCGTCGCATCGGTGGTGCCCTCGTACCAAATGCGGCCTGACGAGACGTCAGGGATGCCGTCGCCGTTGTAGTCGCCGATCGCGCAGCTCTCGGCGAGGAACTGATCGTGAATGACGACCTTCGTGTACTTGAGCCGTCCCGGCTTCTGGGCGACGGCCACGGGCGCATTCGGAAAGCTCCCGGTCACCTCGTAGTTCTTCCAGCCGGTCGACGCGATCGCGCCGCCGGCGCCCGTCGTCCCGCCCGTCGCGCCACCGTCGGCTCCGCCAGACGAACCGGCTGCTCCCCCGCTCGACCCACCTGCGGCAGTGCTCGTTCCACCGCTCGTCCCGGCGTTGCCGGCGTTCGTCCCTGCGCCAGCCGTCCCAGGACTTCCACCGGCCGCGGTCGTCCCGGCGGCACCAGTCGACCCGGTGCCAAGGCCAGCCCTGCTGCCGCAATTGACCGATGCGATTGCCAGCGCGCAACAAGCTACTCGTAGGGCCGGAGCCGGACACGTACGGAAGCTCCGATTGAACATTTAAGCCTCCCGCGGGAGCAATGCATCGCGGAGACTAACATGCAGCCCGCCCTGGCTGGACGAGCGCGGACTGCCCCGCGTGTTTACGGCGATCGGGCAAATCGCGAGGCGTGCCTTTCCTCGAGGCCCGATCGGCGCCACGAAAGTTGAAGCGATTCCGCGGGGCTCACTGAGCCAAGCGCTCTCGCTCAGCGGAGCCTGTGGCGGCTCCTTCGGTCTTCTCTACCGCAGGAAGAAGGGTGGCGAGACGTACCAGACGGTCGGCTGCGTTACCCACAAGAGCCGCGGGTCAGCGATATGCGCGAACGCCAAGACCATCTCCGAGCGGAAGGTCCGCGGAGCGGTCGTGGGGCACCTGCGCAATGTCCTCACGCGCCCCGACCGGATCGAGCTGTTCATCACGGAGTTCGAGCGGCGCTATCGCGAGCTCCTGGACAGCAGAGGATCGCGGCTCAAGGAGATCGAGGCGCAGATCACCTCCCAGCGAAAGCTCATCGAGAACGTCACACTGGCCCTCGTGACCGTGCCCGGATCGAAGGCGCTCGGGGCGAAGCTGGCCACCGAGGAGGCGAAGCTGGCAGAGCTCGAAGCCAGCCGAGAGGTGGCTGTCCGCGAACGACCGAAGGTCATGCCCCACCCTGCCCTCATCGCCAAATACGTCGAGGGGCTCCTGGCGACGCTCGAGACGGACGTCCCGAAGGCTCGCGCGATCCTTCAGCGCGTCCTGCGGCCGTTCACGATGACTCCCGACGGCGCGGCCTACAGAATCTCCGCAGCCCTCGACCTCTCTGAGGTTCTGGGCTCCGGAGTCTCTGATAAATCTAGGAGCGGGGGCGTGATACGCGCGCTGGACATCGCGGAATCGCTGGAGATCGTTACGCGACTGGCCTGCTGGAGGGCCGTTGAGGCAGGGGACGTCGTCGAGGCCGGACGCCCCGTCAGAGGTCCGCGCGCACGAGGTCCGCCGTGTGGAACCCCGAGACCATCGCGCCGACGAAGCCGCCGGCCGGGAAGGTCCACGCGCCCGCGAGGTAGAGCCCCGGCACCTGCGTGCGCGGACGGGGCCGCTTGTAGCTGTGACTGTCGGGCGTCGCCGCGACGCCGTAGAGCGCGCCGTCGGTGTTCCAGGAGTAGCGGGTCATCGTGCGCGGCGTCCCGGTCTCGCAGACCTCGATGCGCCGCTCGAGAGCCGGGATGTACGCGGCGAGCCTGTCGAGGAGGCACCGCTCGACTTCGCGCTTCCGCCTGCGGTACTCGACCTCGTCGAGATCGCGCCAGAGGCCGCCGTTCGCGAGCGCGATGACGTTGAGGATCGAACGGCCGGGCGGCGCGCGCCCCGGATCCGAGAGGTTGTGGTTGGCGACGACGTGGCTCTGCGCGGTCAGGTCGCCGCGCGTGACGGCGGCCCACTCCGCGTCGACGTCGTAGCTCCGCACGTCGAATAGGAGCCGATCCGGGAGGCCGAGCGCCGTCGCGTCGCCCTCGAGGCCGACGTACGCCTCGTGGGCCGAGGCCGAGACGGGCATCGCCTTCATCGCCCAGCGATCGCTCGTCGCGAGCGCGGGCTCGTCGAGGAGCGCCTCGAACGTCGCGAGGCCGCTCGCGTTGCTCACGACGACGGGGGCGCGCAGCGCGCCATGCCGCGAGGTCTCGACGCCCACGACGCGCCCCGCGTGCGTCACGATGCGCTCGACGGCGCACCCGAGCTCGACGCGCCCGCCATTCTCGACGATGACGGCCACGAAGGCGTCGGCGAGGCTCTGGCCGCCGCCCTCGACATAGCAGCAGCCGCCGAGGTGATAGCTCGCCCACATCTGGGCGAAGGTCATCGCGCAGAGCGCGCGCGGGGGCGTGCCGAGGTAGGGCCAGAGCGTGCCGAAGACGATGAGGAACCGCTCGTCGCGGACGTGCGCGGCGATGACCTCGGCGAGCGTGCGACCCATGAGGGCGCGTGCCCCGGCGCTCGCCTCGTCGAAGCCCGCGCTCCCGAGATCCGCGGCGCGGAACAGGGCGAAGAGGTCGCGGACGCCGCGTGCCTCGGCGGGGAAGGTGCGCGCGAGGAGCGCCTCGTACGCGTCGACGTCGGTGGGCACGACGAGGTCGTGCGCCGGGCCGCGCGTCCGGTAGGCCTCGGCGAAGGTGCGCGTGCGGATGCGCCCGAGCACTCCGACCTCGGCGAGGCGGCCGCCGAGCCAGCGGTCGGCGCGGAGGTCGCCGGTCATGTGCAGGGCGACGTCGAAGTCGTAGACCTGGCGGGTGCCGCGCGCCTTGCGCAGGAACCGGTGCGCGTACCCGCCCGCGACGACGTGCTGATCGAACACGGCGACGCGGCGGCCGCTCCGAGCGAGGCTCGCGGCCGCCGAGAGGCCGCCCAGGCCGGCGCCGACCACGATGACGTCCCACGCCTCGTCGAGGCGCCGAGCCGCTCGGGGCCGCGCGCCGTCCATCAGCCGACCGCGCCGCCGGCGTGCGTGCGCGCCGTGAGCGCCTTCAGCGCCGAGAGGACGTCGTCCGGGGTCAAGAGGTGCGCGCCGACGAGGAGGCCCACGAGGCGCGTCACGCGCCGGCTCACGGCGGCGAGATCGAAGCGGAGCGCGTGCCCCGCCCCGTCGGGCGACGCGCGCAGGCGCTCCAGCATCTGGTTGATGGGGTGCGTGACCTGCCCGCTCTCGGAGAGCCAGAAATGGAGGACCTTGAGCGCGTCGAGGCGCTCGCGGTCGGCCGAGATCGAGGCGGCGATGCGCTTGTCGGCGTAGCGGAAGAAGGCGCTCGCGTGGCGGGCCTCGTCGCCGCTGATGCGCGTCGCGATGGCCGCGAGCACGGGCTCGCGCACCGTCGCCGCCATGGTCTGATAGGCGTGGGCCGCCGTGACCTCCGAGATCACGTTCGTCACGAGCGTGCCCATGAGGGAGCGCATGAAGGGCGTCGAGACGCGCCCACGCTCGACGAAGGCGTCGTCGACAGGCTCGCCCAGCTTCTCGAGCCAGAGCGCGAGCACGTGCGGGTGGCGCGTCTCCTCGTAGAACCAGATCGAGAGCCACTGAGTGAAGTCGATGTCCGCGCCGAAGGCGTGCATGAACTTCTGCGTGGCCGAGTAGGTCGCGTGCTCCGAGAAGGCCATCTCGCGGACCAGGGCGCGCAGCGCGGGCGGCGCCAGGTCCGGGCGCAGCTCGTCCCAGCGCACGTCGGCGAGCGCCCAGCGGACGCTCTCCGAGGCGCGCGCGAGCGCCGGGAACAGCGGCTCAAGCATCGCTCGAGCCCTTGATCGCCGCCGTGGGGCAGTTGAGCAGCGCGGCCTCGGCGCGCCGGCGCTCGTCTTCCGTCTCGGGGTCGCGCAGGACCCTGGACTCGTCGCGCTCGACGGCGAACAGCTCCGGCGCGAGCGACGAGCACGCGCCGCAGCGGACGCAGGCCGCCGGATCGATGCGCAGGCGGGTCATGGCCTCACCCCGGCCGCCTCTCGGCGAGCGAGCGCTCGAGCTCGGCCGCGACCCATCGCCGGAGAACGATCGCGGCGCCCGCGGTCGACGCCGGCAGGCCACCCCCGAACAGCTCGCGGGCCTCGATGGGGGCGCGCGGCACGCCATCGACGGCGACGAACAGCGCGCGCCGCGCCAGGTCCCCGGCGAGCACCGCCCAGTGCCGGCCGTCGCGGCTGAAGGTCAAGGTCCCCTCGATGACCAGCGAGAACGGGTACGCGACGCCGTCGCACACGACCGTGGGGTGCGCGGCCGAGCCGGCGACGAACGCCACGCGCGCGCCGTCGGGCGCGAGGGCCAGGCCCGTCGCCGAGGGCGGGGCCGGCGTCGCGCGGCCGTCGACGACGAGCCATCGCAGGCCGCCGCGCGCGCCGACGTAGGCGACGTGCGAGCCGTCCGCGCTGACGGCGGGCGGGCTCACGCCGTCGAAGCGCTCCCCGTCTCTCCCGTCGACGTTCACGCGCCAGCCGTCCCGCTCGGCGGTGTAGACGACGTGAAGGCCGCCCGGCGCGAAGGAGAGCGCGTCGATCCGCGTGGCGGCGGGCTGCGCGACGCCGTCAACGAGCACGCGCCAGGCGCCGTCCTGCCGCACTGACGCTGCCCAGCGCGCTCCGCAGCGCGCCGCGCGGAGGTCCGCGACGTCCTCGAACCGGCCGACGGTCTCCCCGCCGCGCACGATGACCTTGCCGGCTCCGTCGGTCGCGACGTACGCGTCGCCTTCGGGCGCGCAGCCCACCGCCAGCTCGAGGACGTCGCGCCAGCAGGGGCCGGTACGGGCGCCGGTGACGACGCGCGCGCAACCCGCCGGCCCGTCGTCGAACGCGACGTAGCCCGTTCGCTCGCCGTCCTCGCTGAAGGCCATGGCCTCGCCGAGGGCCGAGACCGCGGGCCCCGGCCGGCCGTCGACGACGAACCGCCAGCGGCCGGCGTCCTCGACGGCGTAGGCGAGGTGCCGCCCGCGCCCATCAAAGAGGAGCGCGCCGACGCCCTGCCCCGCCGGCTCGATCGCGAGGTCGTGCAGGACGAACCAGTCGTGGCCACGGCGCGCGGGGATGGCGAAGTGCCGACCGTCCTCGACGAAGACGGCGTGGTCGATGGCGATCTCGTCGAAGGGACCCAGGCGGGGCGGTCCCGGCCCGCCTCCATCCCGCGGCACGGCGTCCATCCACACGCCGCCGCCGCTCCGACGAACCTCGAGGGTCAGGCTGCGATCGTCCGTGTGCCGCGACCACAGCAGGCTCGGAGCGCACGAGGCCAGCGCCGCCAGGCCGGTGACGAAGAGGACGAGCCGGCTCACTCTGCCTCCCGCACGATGACGTCGAGCGTACCCTGGGCGACGAGCGCGCCGTCGACGGACGCCTCGACCGCGAAGCGATGGATGGGGTCGACCGCGTGCGTGTGCGCCACGTGATACGTGAGCAGCACAGGGGGCACGACGGGGCGCACGAGCTTCACCTTCACGGCCGCGACGAGGGCAAGCGCCTCGGCCGGGGGCGTGCGCTCCCCGGCGGGCGCGAGAAGCCGACCGAGCAGCGCGCAGCTCTGGGCGAGCCCCTCGATGGTGTAGCTGCCCGGCCAGACCGGGCGGCCCGGGAAGTGCCCGCTCAAGACCGGCTCGTCGCCCCGGATCTCGAGCGCCGCGACGAGGCGCCGCCCGTCGCCGAGCGACGCCGAGAGCACGCGATCGACAAGCAGGAGGGGCGGCCGTTGCGGGAGCAGCCGCTCGACGCCGGCGCGATCGAGCGTCATGACGGGCGCCCTCCCGCCGCGAGCGTGACGTCGACGGCGTCTCCCAGGATCTCGCGGCACAGCGCGCGCAAGGCCTGTCCAGGGCCGATCGCGCGCCAGCGCGCGACGCCCAGGCGCGCGAGCGCCTCGATCGAGCCCCACCACTCGACGGGACGCGTGAGCTGACCCGCGAGCAGGGCCGCGGGGTCGTCGCCCACCTCGAGGGCCCGGCCGTGGCGGTTGAGGATCAGCCGGCAGCGCGGCGGACGGAACGTGGCGCCGCGGAGCACGGCGAGCCAGCGCGTCTCCGCCTCGGCCATGGCCTCGCTGTGCCAGGCGCCGCCGGTCGGCAAGACCGTCACCGGCGTCGCGGCTGCGACGGCGCCGATCGCGCGGCGATCGCCGCTCAGCACCCACTGCGTGGGCGAGTTGCGCGCGGCGACGGCGATGCGGCCCGAGGCGCGAGCGAGGGCGAGGAGCCGCTCGATCTCACCCCGGTCGCTCGCGCGCAGCGCGACCATCCCCCCCGGGCTCTCGCGCGCCGCCTCCGCCATGAGGCGCCCGCGCTCGACGGCGAGATCGACGGCGTCCTCGGCGGCGAGGCAGCCCGCGGCGGCCATGGCCGAGAGCTCGCCGAGCGAGTGCCCGGCGACCGCATGAGCGACCTCGCCCGCCGCCTCGAGATCCTGCGCGATGCCGACGCAGAGAGCGACGAGCGTCGGCTGCGCGACGGCCGTGCGCGCGAGCCGTGGATCGCCGCGATCGACGGCGGCCACGAGATCGAGCTCGAGAGCCCGGCCGGCGCGCTCGAGCAGGCGCGTCGCGCGGCCCGGGCCGCTCCGCAGGCGCCCCCCCGCTTCGGCGCCCTGCCCCGGGAAGAGCCAGGCGGTGGGCGCCGCCTCGAGCGCGAACGATGGCCGTGCGCCCGCGACCGTCACAGCGTGAGCCCCCCGTCGACGGCGAGCGCCTGCCCGACGACGTACCGCGCCTCGTCCGACGCGAGGAAGAGGACCGCGCGCGCGACGTCCTCGACCGAGCCCAGCCCGCCCGCAGGGATGAGGGGGATCTTCTCGGCGATGACGCGCGGGTCGAGCCGGGCCACCATGCCGGCGTCGATGAGCCCGGGGACGACGGCGTTGACGCGGATCCCCTTGGGCGCGAGCTCGGCGCCCAGGGTGCGCGTGAGCGCGAGCAGCGCGCCCTTCGAGGCGGCGTAGTTCGCCTGACCGGGGCTCGCGCGGAGCGCGCTCGCCGACGCGAGGTTGACGATCGCGCCGCGCCGCCGCGTCCACATCGAGGGCACGACGGCGCGCGTGCAGCGCACGACGCCGTCGAGGTTCGTGCTCATGACCTCGTCCCAGGAGCCGCGGTCGAGGAGCGGGAACCAGCCGTCCCGGTTCACGCCCGCCGCGTTCACGAGCACGTCGACGCGCTGGCTCTCCGCGAGCACGCGCGCGAACGCCGCCTCGACGGCGTCGTCGTCGCGCACGTCGAAGGCGATCGCGCGCGCGCGCCCGCCCGCGGCCTCCACGGCCGACACGACGGCGTTCGCCTCGTCCTCACGGGTGCGGTAGGCGACCCAGACGCGCGCGCCTTCGGCCGCGAACGCCTCGGAGATGCCGCGGCCGAGGCCCCGCGACGCCCCCGTGACGACGACCTCCCTGTCTTCGAAGCGCCTCATCGAGTCGGGCTCACGAGCGGCGGGAACACGTCCTCGGCCCGCGTGCGGTAGCTGTGCCTGTGGGGATCGAGGAACAGGCTGCGGTTGCGGATGAGCGGCGGCGCCGCGGTGCGCAGGGCGACGCGGGCGTCGGCGACGTGCGCGACGAAGTCGAGCCCAGGGTGCGCGAGGCGCGTGTGGACGAGGGCCGTGCCCGCCCAGGTCTCCAGCGTCGGCGAGCTCGCGGCCGCGAGCACCTCGCCGGACGGCTCGCCCTCGAGCGAGATCGGGTCACCCGGCGCGACGGGACCGGCGCTCGTGAAGAACGTCGCGCGCACCGCGGGTCCCGCCGCGCGCCGCGCGCGCAGCGCCTCGGCGCCCACGAAGTCGCGCGCGTAGTCCACGCGCCACTGCAGCTGCAGCTCGAGGGGCGTCAGCGGCCGCGCGAGCGGCGTGTCACGCACCGTGCGGATGTCGAAGTGCCAGTTCTCGAGCGCGCAGAGATCGATCGCCGCGAGGTCGACGCGCGCGAGGTCGAAGGGCGCGCCGACCTCGACGAGCCGCCGCTCCGTCTCGTCGAGCGACGCGCGCGGCACGAGGAAGTCGTAGCCGAACTCGCCGGTCCTCCCCGCGCGCAGGCACACGATCTCGCCCGCGCGCATGAGCGAGAGGTAAGGCATGCCGAGGACCGTCGGCCCCAGGAAGGCGACGGCCACCTCCCACGCATACGGCCCGTGGACGCCCACGAGCGCGTGGCTGCCGGCGAGCGACCGCACGCGCGCGTCGGTGCCGGGCACGCGCTCTTCGCGCCGCGCCTCGAGGCGCGCCACGACCTCCGCCGCCGAGAGCCCGTCGGCGATGAGGATGAGCTCCTCCTCGTCGTTGCAGACGTAGAGATCGGCGGCGGGGCGCGCGTCGGCGTCGAGCAAGAGGGTGTGGCGAATCTGGCCCTCTCGCAGGAAGAGCGGGCTCGGGCTCGCGGCGTCGACGACGGCGAACGCGTCCGGGCCCTCGACGCGCACGACGGCCACGTGATCGAAGCGAGCCAGCCCCGCCGAAGCGCGCAGCGCGCGGACCTGCGACGCGTCCGCGAGGGCCGGCGTCACGCGCTCACCTCCCCCAGCCTCACGAGGACGACGTCGACGAGCGTGTTGACGCTGCGGAGGGCGCGGCGGCGCTCGTCGGGGTCGGTGAGCTTGATGCCGAAGGACATCTCGAGCGCGATGACGATCTCGACGGCGTCGACGGAGTCGAGCCCGAGCCCCGTCCCGAACAGGCTCGTGTCGGGATCGATCTCGTCGGGCGCGCGCGGCAGCTCGAGGCTCGTCACGAGGAGCCGGCGGACCCTGTCGAGCGCCTCCTCTCGACGGCGAAGATAGGCCTCGCGCGCCTCGCGATCCATCACTACGCGCCCTCCCGGCGGAGGAGGACGGCGCAGGTCGCCGAGCGGCCGCGCGCCGCGACGGCCAGCGCGGTCCGCGCGCCCCCGCGGCGAAGAGCGTGAGCGGCGAGCAGGAAGGCGATCGCCGAGCCGCAGGCCTCGGAGCCGGCCCACAGCGCGCCGACGTCGAAGAAGACGCCGCGCCCCGCGACGTCCCGCGCCTCCTCGCCGTCGCCCCAGACGGCGTCGGGCCGGGCGCCGCCACCGAGCGCCTCCTCGGCCGCCGCGCCCGCCGCGCCGGGGCCCGCGAGCCCCCATCCCGCGACGACGACCCGCACCGCGCCGCTCGCCGCGGGCTCGCGCGCGAGCACGGCGGAGATCGCGCCGTCGGTGTCGGCCGCGAGCGTTGCGCCGCGCGCGCGCGCCGCCTGCGGCGGGCGCTCGTCGAGCGCGGCGGCCAAGATGAGCTCGGCGTCCTCGCGCCGGCTGAGCCAGTCCGCAGCGAGCAGCACGGCGAGGAGCCCGCTCGCGGACCCCGCGCTCACGGTCGTCGACGGTCCACGAAGGCCGAGCAGCTTCGCGCACGCGCCCGCCGGCGCGTTCACAGACATGCGCGCGAACGAGGCCGCAGAGCAGCCCGTGACGCCGTTCTGCTCGATGCTCTCAGCGCACCGGAACGAGCTCTCTGCGGGCATGCGCGTCGCGCCGAGGAAGAGCCCGGCCCCGTCGCGGAGCGCGCCCTTGAGCCGTACGTCCCCGTCGCGCAGCGCGAGGGCGCCCGCGGCGGTCAGCAGGCGCGCCGAGCGATCGAGCCTGCGCGGGTCGACCGTGCCCGCGATGCGCGACAGATCGAACGACGCGGCGTCGCCCGAGAAGCGCTGCCGGCGCTCCGCCGCGTCCGCGAGGGCCTCGACCTCGGTCCCATGCGGTCCGATGGCCGCCAGGCCCCGGACCACGATCACCTGCGCTCGGTCTGGCGCGGGCGACGGGCGGGCCGCGTCGTCGCCGCGTCCGATCGCGAGCACGGCGTTCGCGCCCCCGAACGCCGCGCTCACGTCGATGGCGTGGCGGACGGCGAGCGGTCGCGGGCGCGTCCCGGCGACGGGATCTTCGGGGCACCCAGGCCGCGGCTGCGTGAACCGCAGCGTCGGCGGCACGACCCCGCGCTGCATGCCGAGGACGGTCACGATGAGCTCGAGGACACCCCCGGCGCCCTGGGCGTGGCCGAGGAAGCTCTTCGTGGCGCTGACGACCGGCGCGGCCGCGCCGAACGCCTGCCGCAGCGCCGCCCACTCCGCGCGATCATGGCTCTCGGTCCCCGTGGCGTGCGCGTTGACGTAGTCGATCGCCTCGGGGACGAGGCGCGCGTCGCC
>Ga0265339_10003152_pt1 | contig 11611 bp, 9 predicted proteins | sample 4CB219metaG_FD_202085 | JGI IMG/M metagenome (GOLD analysis project Ga0265339, IMG submission 202085) | Rhizosphere microbial communities from Carex aquatilis grown in University of Washington, Seatle, WA, United States - 4-CB2-19 metaG | ecosystem: Host-associated > Plants > Roots > Rhizosphere...
CAGCACGGTGACGGCAAGCATGGCGAGCATGGCTACCCACCGCGCACGGGCAGGGTTGGCGCGTGCGGCGAGCCATGCCAGCACGCCGGCGGCGAGGGGGATCGAGATGTAGAGCCACAGGGGAATCATGACAGCACCACCAGTGTCAGCACGGCGATGGCGCCCAGGGCGATGCCTGCGGCGTACCATCGCAGTCGGCCGTTCTGCGTGCGGGCCAGGCCCGCGGAGGCGAGCAGGACCGCCGCACCGAAGGCACGGTAGATGAGGTCGATTACGTCGCGGCGGTTGGCGCGGGCCAGCGTCGTCACCGGCTGAACGAACAGGGCATCGTACAGACGATCAAAACCCCAGCCGCTCCGCCAGAAGCGGCCCGTGGCGGAATCGGTCAGCCGCTGGGCGGACGCCGAACCAAGCACCATCCACCACGCCAGTATCACGCCGAGGATGGCAGCGGCGGAAGCAACCAACTGCGGCCACAGATCCTCGCTGCCAGCGGACACGAAGGCCATGTTCATATCGGGCACGTACCGCTCGAACGTGCCGTTCACGAATTCGGAGAATCTCGGCTCACCGCCCAGTGCAGCGGGCAGTTGGAGGTAGCCGGCCGTCACGGCCAGCACGGCTAGTACGATCATCGGGACCTTGGCGGCCCAGGATGGCCTGTATGCACTGCCGTCAGGGACCGAGGGCGAGACGCCCTCGGGACGCGCGGGCGGGACGCCCGCGCCACGGGCCTCGACGCCCATGCCACGCTCGATGCCCTCACCATGGGGTTTGCCGTGGAATACCAGGAACACCATGCGGAATGTATAGAGGGCAGTCAATAAGGCACCGGCCACGCCAGCGTACCAGAGGACCTGCCCACCTGGGCCGTGCTCCCATGCCGCCTGCAGGATGGCCTCTTTGCTGAAGAATCCCGCCGTTACCAAGGGCAGCGACGCGAGCGAGGCCGCACCGGCAAGGAACAGGAAGTACACCAGCGGCATCCTCTTTCGCAGCCCACCCATGCGGAGCATGTCGTTGGAGTGTCCCGTCGCCAGGATGACCGTGCCGGCGGCGAGGAACAGCAGGCTCTTGAAGAACGCGTGGGTCATGAAGTGGAAGGTCGCCGCCCAGGCAGCACCCACGCCCAGGGCAAGGAACATGTACCCGACCTGGCTCATCGTGGAGTATGCCAGCACCCGCTTGATGTCCGTCTGCGTCATGGCGGCGAAGGCGGCCAGCAGGAGCGTCGCCGCCCCGATGATTGCGACGGCCCACTGGACCTCCGGTGCCAGCGTGAACAGCGCGTGCATGCGGGCGGTGAGGTAGAAGCCCGCAGTCACCATGGTGGCGGCGTGAATGAGTGCGCTGACAGGCGTGGGGCCGACCATCGCGTCGGGCAGCCACGTGTGCAGCGGCAGTTGGGCGCTCTTGCCAAGAGCTCCCACCAGTAGCAGCCCCGCCGCCAGCAGTGCAATGCCCGAGGATGGCGCCCACCGGTGCATGGCCTGGACCTGCAGAGATTGAATGTCCAGTGTGCCCAGGTGCGCCAGCAGCAGGAAGACTCCCACCGCCAGGGCCGTGTCGCCGATGCGTGTGACAAGGAACGCCTTGCGGGCCGCACGAACGTTAACCAGGTCGCGATACCAAAAGCCGATCAGCAGGTAGCTGCACAGGCCCACGCCCTCCCAGCCCAGATACAACAGCAGCATGTTGTCGGCCAGCACGAGGATGAGCATGGCGGCCACGAAGAGGTTCATGTACGCGAAGAACCGCGAGTAGCCGTCGTCACCTCGCATGTGGTCGGTGGAATACAGCAGGATGAGAAACGAGACGACGGTGATGGTGGCCATCATGACGACGGCAAGCGGGTCGAGGTAGAAGGACACGCCAACGCTCAAAGCCACATGCGTGCCGGCGGGGTTGGCGACGGTGATCCAGTTCCACAGGGTCTGCGTCGACTGATTGCCAGCGGGCGGCTGGATCAGGTACCCCCCACCGATAGCCAGCGCCAGCAGCGTAGAGATTCCCACCGGCGCGACGCCCAGCAGCGACACCGCCGCCCGACCAAGTCGACCGCCCACCAGCGCGAGCACAACAAATGCCGCCAGCGGCAGTGCGGGGACCAGGCAGAGATAGTTGGACAGGTCAACCATTATCTATTCCGCTTAGCATGCGCGTTACCTTTCGATCTAGTTGATCAGTTGAACAGTTAATAGTTGATCAGACAAGCACGCCCAGGCGAACCTGATTAACTGATCAACTGTCAACTGATCAACTCTTCGCTGTTTCATGCTCATAATCCCGCGACGTATTGTTATCGTCCTTCAGTTGGTTCATCGCGTCGGCATTGAGTGAGCCAGTCTGGCGATACCATGCCAGCACGAGCGCTAACCCCACGGCCGCCTCTGCCGCGGCCATGGCCAGGATGAACAGGAACATCACTTGCCCGTCGGCCTGTGCCCAGAGTGACCCGGCGGCGATAAACGCCAGGCCGGCGGCGTTGAGCATGATCTCCACCGACAGCAGCACAAACAGCAGATTCCGCCGGACGAGCACGCCCAGGAGGCCCAACGCAAAGAGGATTGCCGCCAGCACCATCGCGTGTTGCGGGTTGACCGCGAGGATCATATCGTGACCTCCTTCACCATGCGATGGGTCCGCGCCAGGTGCACCACGCCCACCAAGGCTGCGAGTAAGAGCATGGATGCCAGTTCCACCCCCAGCATGTATTGCGTGAAGAGCATTATGCCAACCTGCTTGGGTGAGATTGCGAATGCATCTGCAGGCGCGGGCACGGCGGCGGACGGCGATGTTATGGCAGCGGTCCCGTCCACAGGGTGCGGCAGCGCGCCGGCACCGGCCAGCAGGTATGCCATCAGGCCAAGCAGCACGACGACCAACAGTCCAGGCCCAAGCCACGTGCCCGGCCGCAACAGCACGCCGGCGGCGTCCTCGATGGGTCGAGAGACATTTAGCATCATGATCACGAACACGAAAAGGACCATGATGGCGCCGGCGTAGACAATGACTTCCAGGGCGGCGACGAAGGCCGCGCCGAGCGTAAAGAACACCACGGCCACCGCCAGCAGCGAGGCCACCAGGTACAGCAGCGCATGTGTCGCCTGCGTCCGAGTGATCACCATAACGGTGGCCACTAACGCGACGGCCGACGCGATGTAGAAAGCGTAGTCCATTCAAACCTTTGTCTAAAGCACATGACTTCCGAACTGGCTTTGCCTTTTTGCTCCTTCTCGCCGAACAAAACAGAGCAAAAAGGCAGAGCCACGCCGAGCGTCCAGGGCCAGGACGCGGGCGAGACGTCCCGCGACACAACACCCGCGACACGTTTATTCACGGCAGCAGCGTACGGGGGTCGGTGGGCGGGTCTTCGTTCTGGGCCTCGCCCTTGTCCTTGTCGCCCGTTCGAACGCCGGCTACTGCGTAAAAGTCGTAGTCATGGTACTTGCCTTCGCCGGCAATGAGGAGGTCTTCCTTCTCGTATACCATGTTCTTCCGCTCGTACTCACCCATTTCAAAATCCGGCGTCAGTTGGATTGCGTACGTCGGGCAGGCTTCCTCGCAATAGCCGCACATTATGCACCGCGAAAAGTTGATGCGAAACCACGCCGGATACCGACGCCCATGCTCGTCCTGCGTGGCCTCCAGCGAGATGCAGTCCACCGGGCAGGCGGCTGCGCACAGGTAGCAACCCACGCACCGCTCGTTGCCGGCGGCATCGCGTGAGAGGATAATGCGGCCCTTCCACCTGGGGGCCAGGTACGGCTGCACGTCGGGGTACTGTATCGTCTCGCGTTTGGCCCAGGCGTGCGTGAACACCATCCAGATCGATCTGAGAATGCTAAGCAAGCGGCACCTCCTTGGTCTCGTCGGGACCGGCGGCCACTTTCCGCACACCCATCAGCCGCCCTGCCGCTAGCCCCACCGGGGCCGCCAGGAACGACAGCAACGCGCCAAGCTTAGCCGCGTCCTGCACGCTGCCGGCGCCGAACGCGACCGTCGCAACAAACAACGCCACCGTAAACCCGATGCCCGCAATGCAACCGGCAATCAGCAGGTCTCGCATCGTCAGGCCGCTTGCCAGTTGCAGGCCAAGGACCTTTGTCGCCAGCAGGGCCGTCAGGAATACTCCAATTGGCTTGCCGATCACCAGGCCGCCCAGCACCAGCGCCGCCACGGTGGCTACGTCGGCGGACGGGATCGCCAGGGCCACCCCGGCGTTGAACAGGCCAAAGAGCCCTAGAATGATCTCGACCGGTTTCTTCAGCCAGAGCTCAAACTGTTCTGCGTCGGCGGGACTGACAAAGTCCCAACCGGGAAGGATTCTCCGATGCACCTGCGGGAGCATCGGCACGATGGGCAGTAGTCCCAGGGCCGGGTGCAGCCCCGCCTGCGCCAGACCCCACCACGACAGCACGCCGGGGATCAGCAGGTACCACAGGAAGTTCCGCACGCGAAGCCTCCAGAACCCCACGCATATGGCCATCGCGACTACGGGCATCAGCAGCCACCACAACAGCAGCGGGCCCTGCGGATAGAATACGGCCAGGACAATAAGACCAAGTGCATCGTCGGCGATTGCCAGAAGCAGCAGGAACGTGACGGCCGGGTGGCCCACGCCAAAGACCAGGCGGGCGATCATGTAACTGAATGCGATATCGGTAGCCGTGGGCACCGCCCAGCCGCGGTAGAGTTCGCCTACCCGACCGACACAGGTCGCGCCCACCATGTAGATCAGCGCAGGAACAATCATCCCGCCGACTGCACAGATCATCGGCGTGGCCGCCTTCCGCGGACTGCTCAGCGCACCGCCGGGCAGCATGGCGTGCCACACCTCTCGACCGGCCATGGCAAAGAACAGCGCCATGAGGATGTCGTTCACCAGGAAGTGCAGGTCGATAACCTTGCCGCCGCCCGCAGCCGGTGCACCCACATAGGCGTTGGCCAATACCTGCAGATGCAGTGCGTGCTTGTAGCTCTCATGGTCGACATTGGCCCAAACCAGAGCACCCACCGCCCCTGCGATCAACAGGACGGAGTTATTAAAGACGAAGTTGGTTAAGCGACGGATCATTTTGCTTGCTCAAGTCGTGATACGCAGAAGCCAATAGCCAATGGCCAATAGGTAGTCCAAAGTTTGCCACGAGCTTGACTTCTTTCTTGTCCAAGAGTCTTTCCATACCTGCCATACCCTGTTTGCCAGTAATTGCCAATGATCCACGCATACCTATTGGCCATTGGCTATTGGCTATTGGCTATTGGCTATTGGCTATTGCCCATTAGCTCGATGTCCACAAGACAATCGCGCCAGTCACCAGGACATTCGCTAGCGCCAGCGGCAACATTACCTTCCATCCCAGACCCATCAGTTGGTCGTATCGCGGGCGGGGTAGCGACGCCCGCATGAGGATGAAGAAGCACACGAACGCGAACATCTTGATCAGGAACCACAGCAAGCCCAGAGCCGGCACATCGTCAACCCACGGGCCCAGGTAGCCTCCCAGGTATAGCGTAGTCACCAGGGCCGACACAAGCGTGATGCCCACGTACTCGCCGAGAAAGAACATGGCGAACTTCATGCTGGAATACTCGCTGTGAAAGCCGGCTATTAGCTCGTTCTCGGCCTCGGGCAGGTCGAATGGCAGTCGGCGGGCCTCGGCGATGCCTGCGATGAAGAATATGACAAAGCCCGGCAGTTGCGGCACGATGAACCAAAGGTGACGCTGGGCGTTGATGATGTCCGCCACGCGGAAGCTGCCCGCCAGCAGCACCACTCCCAAGAGGCCCAGGCCCATGAACACCTCGTAGCTGATCATCTGGGCGCTAGCCCTGAGTGCCCCCAGCAGGGAGTACTTGTTGTTGCTGCTCCAGCCTCCCAGGGCGATGCTGTAGACGCTCATGGACGACATGGCCAATACGAACAGCACGCCGATGTTTACGTCCGCCACTACCAGGCCCGGGGCGAATGCCAGCACGGAGAATGACATCAGCGAAGCGGCCACGATGATCATGGGGGCCAGCACGAACACGGCCCGGTCGGCGAACGGCGGGATCCAGTCTTCCTTGAAGAAGAGCTTGATCATGTCCGCGGGCAGTTGCAGGAGACCCCAGGGCCCACTACGGTTTGGGCCGTAGCGGTCCTGCCAGAGGCTCAGCAGCCAGCGTTCGACCATGATCAGGGCGGAGGCGAAAAAGAGCAGCCCACCCAGCAGGACCACGCAAGTCAGCACGATGGTCGTGGCGGCGTTCATGCGGGGCCTCCCGTGTGGGCGGAGACGCGGCCAAAGGCCGGCAGGGGCAGATAAGGCAGGCCAGCAAGGCCCGCGGGCACCATGGCCACGCCGGCGGGGAGCTCGGAGTAAATGCGGACGGCGAGTGTGACAGACTGTACCGCGGTCCGAGTCTGTGTCGCGGGCGTCTCGCCCTCGAATTGCAGGCTTGCATGCGCGCCTTGGGCGAGTTGCAGGCTGGCGGCGTCGGCGGTGGACAGTGCTATATAAGGATGCGGCGCCTGCTGGGCGACGCCCGGCGTGCCCATGGATAGCAGTTCGCTGCCGTAGATGTGCCACGCTGGGAGGATTAGCAACTGGCCTTCGCGCGGCGCGCCAGATTGCAAGTCCTGGCGCGTTCCCCCCGGCACAGCAGTGCCGGGGCTTTGGGGCACGGGGGGACTTTGGGGCGTGCGGGGTTCCAGTAGTCTGCGGCCTGGATCGCCGCCGCGCAGGGGGCCGCCGATCTCCTGCTGGAATCGTGTCAGGGCCTGTACGGAATTCCAGCCGGGCGACCAGTACCGCGTGATGAGTGCAGAGGGTGCTGCCTCGCCGCCGCGGTAGCCTTCCATCGAAAAGGCCAGCGGACTGTCGCAGTCGCCAGGCGTCTGCGGTTCGTCCACTGAAATGTTGGCGGTCATCGCGGTTCGCCCGCTGTAACGATGATGCTGCCGCGGCAGCCGCTGGGAATGCATGCGAAAGTCCGCCGGCGGTGCGATGTCCGCAACAGGCGCAAACGCCGGGAACTCGGCGATCATGGCAGCGGTGATCGCGTCGAATTCGGCAATGCTCTGTGCATGCAAACGGGGGATTCCGCATTTCGCATTCCGCATCCCGCATTCCTGTCCCGCCGCCAGCCATCGCCAGCTCTCACGGATGTGTCCACCGGGACGCAACACCTGGTAGAACCGCTGCGCCCTGCCCTCGTTGTTAACGAACGTGCCGTCCGACTCGAAGACGCTGGCGGCGGGCAGGACCACGTCTGCTCGGCCCAGTGTCGGCGTGTCGATACAATCAAGCACCACCACCTGCCTGGCGGCCGCCAGCAGGGCGTCCGCATCGGCGGCGGGCATGATGCGATAGAGGTCGTTCTCGAGCACGACAAGCGTGTCGGCCTGGCCGCTCTTGAGCATTTCGATCGCGCCGCGTGTTTCCTTGCCGCCCAGCATGGCCACGCCCATCGTGTTGCACTGGGACACCACAAAGTGCAGCCGCGCGGGGCGAGCCTTATTCACCAAGGCCGCCGCAAGGGCAGCTGCCGCGTCGATAAGCTCGGGCGACCGCAGGCTCGTGCCGGCAATGACCATCGGCTGCTGTGCGTGCAAGAGCGCTTGCGCGACCGTGCGGGCCAGGTCCGAGGACAGGGAGTCCAGTTCCACAGGCGGGGCGGTCGCGTCTATCTCGTGCATCACCGCGGCGGCAAAGCGTGCGATGTCGGCCGGGGCCGCCCGGTGGGTCGCCTGGGCGATCTCGTCAAGCTTGGTAGCCTGTGGCGCTGCAATGAAGATGGGCCCCCGCTGCTCCTGGATGGCCTGGCGGATGGCTGCGTCGTTCCACCGCTCGACCTTGAGGTCCTTGAGCACGCGGGCCATCGGCCCCCGCATCGACGCCTGCCGCACGGCCAGGGCCGCCATCGGTGCTGTGTTGGTCAGGTCCTCGCCGAGAACCAGCACGGCGTCGGCATGGTCCACTTCCCACAGAGACGCCGAGGCGACCAGGCCGTCGCGAAGGACCTGCACGATCCGCTCGACCAGCGGCTGCTCGTTGGCCTCCAGGCCGCTGAAGAACCTGTCCTTTCCCACGAGTTGGCTGAGGGCGAAGTTGGACTCCAGCGACGCCCGAGGCGACCCGATGCCAACCATGCTCGCGGATTTTGCCCAATTCCGCACATACGCAACCGCAGTCTCCGAAAGCCCCGGCACTGCTGTGCCGGGGAGCGACCCGCCTGAATCCTGGCCTCGACAATCCTTACTCGGCACTGGGCACTCCGTAGCGCCCGCCACGGGCGAGACGCCCGTGGGACGCATGGGCGAGACGCCCATGCCACTGCCCGCAGCGCCGGTCGCGGGCGAGACGCCCGCGACACGCGTGCCACCCGTAGCGCCCATCACGCCGGCTGCGCGGGCGGAGAACCGCACCTGCGTCGGCCTGGTCGGGGCGTTGGCGAACTCGTAGCCGTAGCGGCCGCGGTCGCATAGGAAGTAGCGGTTGACCTGTCCGTGGTAGCGGTTGTGCACACGGCGGATCTTGCCGTATCGCTCGCCGGGGATCGTGTTGCAGCCGACCGAGCAGTTCGCGCAGATCGAGGGGGCGTTGGAGAGGTCCCACTTTCGCGCGTAGTGCTCGCGCTGTGTCTTGTCGGTGAAGACGCCCGTCGGGCATATCTCCACGAGGTTACCGCTGAACTCGCTTTCCAAGACGCCGCTGGCGAAGCGCCCGAAGTACACCGTGTTGTGCCAGCCCTCTACGCCAAAATCCCGCCCGCCGGCATAGTCGCAGTAGTACCGCACGCAGCGGTAGCACTGGATGCAGCGATTCATCTCGTGGTTGACGAAGGGCCCCATGTCCTGGTTGACGAACGTCCGCTTGTTGAAGCGGTAGCGCCGGTAGTCGTGGCCGGTCATCACGGTCATGTCCTGCAGGTGGCATTCGCCGCCCTCGTCGCAGACGGGGCAGTCGTGCGGATGGCCGACCATTAGCAGTTCGATGATCCGCCTGCGGAAGTCGCGGGCCTGGGCGTCGTCCACGCTCAGCCGCATGCCGTCCTTCACCGGCGTCATGCAACTCATGACGATCTGGCCGCGGGTGTCATTCTCGTCGCGGAAGAGCTTGACCGCGCATTGCCGGCAGGCCCCCACCGAGTGCATCGCCGGGTGCCAGCAGAAATACGGCAGATTAAGCCCCAGGCCCAGGCACGCCTGCAAGAGGTTCTGCCCGTCCTTCACCTGGTGCGGCAAGTTGTCAATGTAGATCGTCGGCATAAGTCAGACTCAATCCCTCTTAGCAGGATGAAAAGGATGGAAGGGATGTTACAGCGTTAACTCGTTGATTCGTTGACTCGTTGACTGGACAACGTGCATGCTCCGACACCGAGTTAGCGAATTCACGAGTTAACGAGTTAACGCCGTTTCTCATCCTTTTCATCCCTTTTATCCTGCTAAGACAAGTACCGACAACGTTGCTCTTGCACGTGACGCTCGAAGTCTTCGCGGAAATACTTCATCGCGCTGGCCAACGGCTCTGCCGCTCCTGGGGCCAGTGCACAGAACGTGTTGCCCGGGGCAATCATGTGACACAAATCGGTCAACACGTCCAGGTCCTCGGGGCGGCCTTGGCCGTGTTCCATTGCCCGCAGGAGCTTGAACGCCCATGGGAGGGACTCGCGGCATGGCGTGCACCAGCCGCACGATTCGTGCGCGAAGAACTCCATAAGGTTAGCGCACAGCCCAACGGGGCAGGTCCGGTCGTCCAGGACGATGATCGTGCCAGTGCCCAGGCGGCTGCCGACCTTGGGAAGGCTGTCGAAGTCCATCCTCACGTCCAGGTGGTCTGGCGTCAGGAAGTCAGTGGACGCCCCGCCCGGCAATAGTCCGCGGAGCTTGTAGCCGTCCTGCATGCCGCCGCAGGCGTCAAGCACCTCGCGGACCGTCGTGCCCATGGGCAGTTCGTGAAGGCTGGGCCTCTTCACGCGGCCGCTGGCACCGTATAGTTTCGTCCCGCCATCGGGGCCCTTGGCCAGGCCCTTGAACCACTCAGGGCCGCGGGCCAGGATGTGCCGCACGCACGCAAGCGTCTCGACGTTGTTGACGATGGTGGGTTTGCCGAAAAGCCCGGAGACCTGCGGAAATGGCGGCTTGGCTCGCGGGATCGGCCGTCGGCCTTCCAGTGCGTTCAACAGGCCGGTCTCCTCGCCGCACATGTACCGCCCGGCGGACGTGTGCACGTGCATCGCCAGGCTGTAGTGCGTGCCGAGGATGTTCTGTCCCAGGTAGCCTCGGGCGCGGGCCTGCTCGATGGCCATGCTCACGCGGCGGGTGGAGAGTTTGTACTCGTCGCGGATGAATATGTACGCCACCGACGCCTCGATGGCATACGCACCGATGATCGTACCCTCGATCAGCCCGTGCGGGTCGCCTTCCAGGAGCAGGCGGTCCTTGAAGGTGCCCGGCTCCATCTCGTCGGCGTTGACCACAAAATACTTGGGGCCCGTCGCGGCCTCGCCCATCGGAACAAACGACCACTTCTTGCCCGTGGGGAATCCGGCCCCGCCGCGGCCTCTAAGGTTCGACGCCGTCACTGCCGCCTGCACATCGTGCGGGGACATCTTCAGCGCGCGGCGCAGGCCCTCGTACCCGCCGGTCGCCTCAAAGGCGGAGATGTCCGGGTCTTTCGACGGGTCGGCAAATTGTGTTAACGGGCGTTCCATTGGATCCTGTTTGTGCTAACGCTGAGGTAGCAGAGGAAGCAGAGGTAACAACCAGAAGAAGACCAGATGACTTTCCCGCATCACAATGTCTTTTCTTCCTCTGTTGCCTCTGTTGCCTCAGTGTAGTCAATCGCGTTACAGTAAGTTCACACACGTTCCTTGGTCGCATTTTGTGAAGAGCAAGCCAGTTCAACATCCCGCCTGCAATCTCAATCACCTGCGTTTTGCACTTACTCGTACATGCTCAGTATCTGGTCCATCTTCTCTGGCGTCAGGTTCCCGTGCAGGTCCGCGTCGATCATCAGTGCTGGCGCCTGTTCACATAGACCCAGGCACGGGATGGGCAGGAGCGTGAATCGTCCGTCGGGGCTGGTCTCGCCCAAGGCCTCGATGCCCAGCCTCCCCAGCAGGTGGGCCTTTAGTTTCGGGTAGCCCATGATCCAGCAGGAGACGCTGTCGCAGATCAGGATCACATGCCGCCCTACCGGCTGACGGTAGATCAGGTTGTATGCCGTCGCCACAGCGTCAAGCTGGGCCGGCGACATCTCCAGCAGCGCCGCCGCCTCTACAAGGTGCTCGTCGCTCACCCAGCGGTGCGCCGCCTGCACGATCTTAAGCGCCTCAGGCGCAGCGGCAGCCTTCAGCGGATACTTCGCCGCCTCGTGCAGAATCGCCTGTTTTTCACCTTCAGACAGCATTCACATCCTCTTCCGAACAGGTTAGAGGTGAGAGGTTAGAGGTCAGGCTTCGCACCGTCACATCTAGCCATCGTCCTATCCTGCAATATCCTGTTCATCCTGCTAGAAACCTACCTGTCCACATCCGCCAGCACGTAGTCGAGCGAGCCCAGGATCACGATCAGGTCCGCGATCATCAGGCCTTGGGCCATCTGCGGCACCATCTGGATGTGCGG
>Ga0265339_10003154_pt1 | contig 11607 bp, 13 predicted proteins | sample 4CB219metaG_FD_202085 | JGI IMG/M metagenome (GOLD analysis project Ga0265339, IMG submission 202085) | Rhizosphere microbial communities from Carex aquatilis grown in University of Washington, Seatle, WA, United States - 4-CB2-19 metaG | ecosystem: Host-associated > Plants > Roots >...
CCAGCGTTACGGCGTAGCAAAGAACCGACAGGGCGAACAGCCAGAAGAGCGATTCACCGGCGAAAGACTGGGCCCAGCGTGGCCGCGCGCCGGAGCCTGGCAGGCGCGGGCGCAGCGAAGGCAGCAGGCGCGGCACTGCCGCAAAGTAGCGCCGGTAAGATTCGCCCTGATCTTTGAGCAGCTCGGCCTCCTCGCGCCGGATAAGCCGGTACTGAAGCACCCACACCCCGCACACAATGAACACCCAGCCCAGCCGGCTGGCCATTACGCCCATTCCCGCCGCCAGAAACAGGCTGCCAAAGTAAAGCGGATTGCGCGTGTAGCGGAAAGGCCCGTCAGCCACCACCTGGCCCGAGTGCAGGCTCATGTCATGCACAATCTCCGTGCGCAGATACGCGGTGGCCCACGTGCGCACGGCGGCCGCGAACCCGGCAAGCAACGCCCCGCCGGCAAAAATCAGCCGCAGCAGCGTGGTTCCCGCCGCGCTCTTCAGGTCCAAACCGGGCGCAATCAGATGCGCCAGCCACACGCCCGTGTTCACATGGTCAAAGCGGTAAAGCGAGAACCCGGCGTAGAAGATGAGCGCGTAAATCCAGAAGCGGTACTCGAATTCCCGTTTACCGGCGGCAAACATGCGGTGCTCCTGAGAGGGATTGGCGCTCGGGGAGTGTACGCATGGAATTGTACGCGGGAGCACATTGCAATGTTCCCTTCACATTGCAGGCGTGGACTGCCATTTATGCTGACTGCATGTTGAAGATGAAGCTTCCCCTCTTCTTTTGCGCTCTGGTGTTGGCGGCAATTCTTCTTCCCGGCGGGACCGCGCGCGCACAGGGGGCCGCGTCCTGGACTTTTGCCGTCTCCGGCGATAGCCGCAACTGCGGCGACTTTGTGATGCCGGCCATTGCCGCCCAGGTGAAAGCCGGGCACAACGCCTTCTACTGGCACCTGGGCGATTTCCGCGTCATGAGCCGCGAGCCGGATCAGGATCTCGCCTCCATGCAGCCTGCGGGCAAACCACTCACCACCGATGAGTACTACCGCATGGCATGGGATGACTTCCTCACCCACCAGATGGCGTCCTTCGGATCGATGCCCGTCTTCCTGGGCAAGGGCAACCATGAAACCCACTCGCCCATGACCGCCGAGAGCTACGTCAGCAAGTTCAGCGCCTTCCTCAACCGGCCGGAGATCGTGGCCCAGCGCACCGCCGACGGCGAATACGCCGCCCCAACAGGTCCCTGGTACCACTGGACTGAAAACGGCGTGGACTTCATCACCATGGACAACTCCAACAAGGACGAGTTCACCGATGAGCAGTTGCACTGGCTGCGCCAGGTGCTGGACCACGATCTAAAGCCCGGCTCGGGAATCACCACCATCGTGGCCGGCATGCATGAGGCGCTGCCCCACTCCACCGGTTCTGAACACGCCATGGACGACTGGGATCGCGGCGAGCGAACCGGCGAGTTGGTCTACACGTGGATGTACGATGCGCAAGCGGCAGGCAAGCACGTTTACCTCATCGCAAGCCATTCGCACTACTATTCGCCGAACATCTACGACACGCCGTACTGGAAGCAGCACTCCAAAATGGTGGTGCCGGGCCTCATCATCGGCTCTGCCGGCGCGCACCGGTACCCGCTGCCGCGCGATGCAAAGAAGGGCGCGAAAACCATGATCTACGGCTTTGTGGAGGGAACGGTGCACCAGGATGGCGTCATCGACTTCGCCCTTCACGAACTCACGGAGCAGGACCTGGTCAATGCAAAGTGGCCCAACGCACCCAATGACGCAATCCACGAGTGCTTCATACACAACGGAGATGAAAAGTAGGAATAAAGAACGGCTGCAAAAGCATGGTTCTGAAAGAGCACGACCGGGAGCGCCTCTTCCGATCCCTGACCACTGACCCCTGACCCCTGTTCTCATCAACGCGCGATGAGAAACATTACCCAGCTCAGCACAATGGCCGAGCCCACAAACAGCGTGAAGCAGTAGAGGCCGTAGCGCACCATCCGCCTCGGGGTGTCGCGCATGGTGATTCCGAAAACCGTGGACGCGCACAGCGCAAAGATCAGCACAGCGGTGAAGTGCGAGAAAGCCATCAGCCCTGCTTCCTCCCCGTGCGCAAATTGTGCGCGTCAATGGCCGACATCACGTTCAGCAGCCCCGCCACCACAATAAACGCGCGCCCGTAATCGGCCGTGGTCACCTTCACCAGGTCGGCGCCCAGGCCCAGTGCACGGCTCACAAAGTACAGCAGCCCGTTGCCCAGGTCGCCCACCAGCCCCAGCAGGTCCAGGATGTCCCCCCCGCTGGTGTAGAGCTTGCCGTTCATCGCCAGCCCCAGGATGAACATCGTCAGGATGGCCGCGGCCAGCAGCGCGCCCCGGCCCCATTTGCGCAGCAGAAAATGTCCGGCGCCGGGCACCAGCCATCCCGCAATCAGCGGCAGATACACAAAGCCCTGGTCCTTCGCCGCGCCGCGCCCACTGGCGGCAATCCTGTTCGGAGGTGTGCCCATTCCTTTTTGACTATATCGCACCCAGCCGGCCGGCATGCCCCGGCTCACCTCCGTGCGAATCGCGCGCTCCACACACCTTAATCCGCGCGTCCCCTGCGCAACCTGCCCAGCGCGAACGGCGTCAGCAGCAGAACCACCGCGATCCCCAGCCGAACCGCAATGTTCGGAATCAGCCGCCCGGCCAGCGGCGTCACCGCCACAATCGCCAGCGCCACGCAGATCAGCGGCGGTAGAAATCCCGCCAGCATTTGCCACTCCGGCATCACCAGGTGCGACGTGGTCTTCACCAGGCCCGCCCGCTCCAGCATCACAAACAGATACAGGTCTTCGGCCGCCAGCTCGTCCAGCGCCTCGTCCCACTCCGCCTTGCGCCCGGCTTCCACGTCGCCATCGTAAACAGACTTGGCCAGCCGCGCTATCCGGCTCTCGTACTCCTCGCCGTCATAAGCGCGCTCAAGTTTGCGCGCCCGCTCCAGGGCCTTCACGCCCGCTTCGGCCTCGCCAAAGCTCAGCATCTCCTTCTCGATATCGTCCAGGGGCGCGCCCTCGCGCTCCGCCTCCGCGGCAATACGATCCGCCAGAAACTGCTTCGCCTCGGCAATGGACATGCTCATGGCGCTGTCCTCAAATCCTCACCAGGTCGCGCTGGATCATCCCCGTCACCCACGCCTTCCCCGGCGCCGTCATCATGTCCACCTCGCTGCGCACGCCGAACTCCGGCAGGTAAATCCCCGGCTCGACGGAGAAGCACGTGTTGGGCAGGATCAGCCGCTCGTCGTGCGTCTCCAGGTTGTCCAGATGCGCGCCCGGCCCGTGAATCTCCACCGCGATGTTGTGCCCGGTCCGGTGCGTAAAGTACTCGCCGAATCCCGCCGCCTGGATCACCCCGCGCGCCGCATCGTCCGCTTCAAAGCCCCGAATCGGCGTGCCCGCCGCGAACGCCTTCTCCACCGCCGTGATGGCTGCATCGCGCGCGTTGCACACCGTTTCAAACACCTTCTGCTCGCGCTCGCTCGGCTCGCGGCCCACCACGCCGGTCCACGTAATGTCGTAGAAGATGGCGTCGGGCTTGTCCAGCTTGCCCCAGATATCGATCAGCAGAAAGTCGCCTGGCTTAATCTGCGCATGGTGCTCGCGCGTCGGTTCGTAATGCGAGTCGCTGCAATTCTCGTTCACGCTCACGTTGGGCCCGTTCTCCCACACCAGCCCCTCGTTGCGCATCGCTGTGGTGAACCACTCCACCATGTCAAACTCGGTCAGCGGCGTGGGCTCGCCTGAGGCCGGCCGCAACGCCCGCCCCATCTTCCGCCAGGCTTCTTCAACGATTGCGTCAATGGCCTTCTGCGCCGTTGTGTGACTGGCCTTCTGCTCCTCGGTCAGCACCGCTTCAAATTGGCTCACCATGTCGGCTGACGACACAATCTCCTTGCCCAGCGAGCGCAAAAACTCCACCGTCCCCGCGTCCACCATGGAGACGTACATGATCGCGTTATTCGGCGAGTACTGCATGGCGATGCGCCGCGCGTCCTTCAGCATCGCCTCGAGGCCGATGGCCAGTTCCTGCCAGCTTGAGTACATGTCCTTGGTGCCGGGCAGCGTGTCCAGCCGCCCCTGCTCAATGCGGTGCACCAGCTTGCGCGGCTCGCCATTGGCCGGCACGTAGTAGTAATAGCGGCGCGTGATGTGCGCCTTCGGATCGAGTCCCAGTATCCGCTCCCCGATGGGGTCGCGGTGGTGGTGATCGTAAAACAGCCATCCATCGGCGCCGGCCTCGCGCAACGCCGCCTGCATCGCATCCAGGTTCATGCCGACATCATAACCGGCATTGCGCTGCCCGCGCCTCGCCCCCCCTCACGCCACCGCAATCGTAACCTTCCCCCGCGCGTGGCACGTCTCCACATACCGCACGGCCTCCGCCGTCTGCGCCAGTTGATAGCTTCGATCCAGCACCGGTCTCAGCTTGCCCGCCGCCACCCATGCGCCCAGCTTGCCCAGGTCCTCCGCGTTCACATTGGCCAGCACGCTGGTAAGCTTCTGGCTCACAAACGGCCCGGCCACCATCAGCCAGAGCATCCCCCGCAGCATCTCTCCGGAACCCCGGTCAGGCCCGCCCCCGCCGCAGCCCACATACACGCCCTTGGGCCGCAGAGCCCGCCGCAGATCCTTCAGCTCGCGGTTCCCCACCAGGTCGAAGACCACGTCGTACCGGTCCAGCGATCGGGTGAAGTCCTCCCGCGTGTAGTCGATGGCCGCATCGGCGCCGATGGACCGGACAAGGTCCACATTTTGCGTGCTGCATACTCCGGTCACCTGCGCGCCCAGGATCTTCGCGATCTGCACCGCAAAGGTGCCCACGCCCCCGGCCGCTCCGTTGATCAGCACCGACTGCTCCGGCAGGACATGCGCACGGTCGCGCAGCGCCTGCAGCGCCGTAATGCCCGCAATCGGCAGCGTGGCCGCCTGCTCAAAACTCACGCCCTCCGGCTTGACGGCCAGATGAGACTCCTTGGCGCAGGCGTACTCCGCAAAGGCTCCCCGCGCCGTGCCAAACACCGCCTCGCCACCCCTGAAGCGCGTGACCTTTGCTCCGGCGGACTCCACCACGCCGGCCACATCCGCCCCCAGTCCCGTAAACCGCGGCCCGCCCACTCCCATGAACATGCGGACAAACTTCGGCGTACCGCGCATGAAATGCCAGTCGTAGGGATTCACAGAGGCGGCGTGCACCCGTATCAGCACTTCATCTTCCGCGGGAACCCGCTGGGGTATGTCTTCAAGATTCAGCACGTCCGGCGTGCCGTAATGATGGTAGGTGATGGCTTGCATGGATCGCCCTCCTCAGCGTGCGAGTCAAGGCTCAATCGCGTTCGCTGAGAAGTATAGACCCAAAACCAACTCCAGGCGGCCGCATCGCAGCCGCCTGGTTTTCACCTGATCCGATAAACGAACGCGTCTTCCAGGAACTGATCGCCGAAGGTCTGTCCTCCGAGTCGCATTCCGTAAACATCGGCGGCCTCGGCGAAGGTCCCTCGCAGTGCCTTGATAAAGGGTTTGTTCATCGGACGCAACAGTATCAACGGCCGCTTACGAACCGCGATCCCCGCTTGTTCCAGTGCAGCATTGAGTTGCGTATACCCATTAAGCGAACCAGCCTGGCTGAAACGGTCTGATGCAATAACGAGCCGCCAGTCCTCGTACTCGGGAAGTTTCGCCCACAGTGCTACTTTGGGAGGCTTGTCTGCATGATCAAGTGCCTCAACCACTTCATTCCCGCTTTCAATGTCGTAACTTACCAACGCTGTTTTATCCACGGAAGCAAACCTCTGCGGGATCTTCGATCGCCTTAATTAGATCGGATGCTTCTGGCCTCGAAGTTCGTTCATATCTCTTCGCCTCTGACCAGTCCTTAACGATATCCAGACTGGCGGCGAGGGCCGGACTGTCTTGCGTTGCGGCCTCCAACTCCCGCTTCAGGTCAGCCAGTTGGATGAGCTTCACAATATCGTGACTGTGACTGTCCACGACTAGTTTCTTGTCCGGAAAATCGTGTTCCCTGGTTCTCTTCGCGATACAGGCTTTAAGAGCACATTCAACGGCGTAACCGGCCAAATAATAGGAGCCGTCCGGACAACCCGCAGCCAACAAAGCTTTAGCTTCGGACAGGCGCAAATCGGCAAGTGCTTGTAGTTCTGCACGGTTCACAAAACAAGTGTATCGCTAATCCGGAACTTGGCGTTCTCGCCTTACAGCGCCGCCAGCGCCCCAGCCTGGTCCGGAAACAGCCCCGCGTACTTGGTGATTCCCACCATGGTGAACACCTTGGTGAAGTGCGCTGAAAGCCCGTAGGCATACACCTTCTGCCCCGAGTTCGAGGCCTCAATCAGCAGTTGGATCACCAGCGCAATGCCGCTCGAGTTAATGTAATCCACCTTCGTAAAATCCAGCAGGATGATCTTGTTGGTAGCCTTGGCAAGCGCCTGGTAAGTGCCCAGCACCGCCTCCTTCGACGTGCTGGCTATATCGCCCTCGTAGCGGAGGACCGTGACCGGGTGGCCGGCAGGAGAAGTGAGCTGGTCAACACGCGTTTTAGTTTCCGATTGCACGATCTTGTCTCTCCCCTATTAAGGTCTGTTACTCTGCGGGCGAATCCAACCGGATTACCAGCCGCACATAACTGCTCTTGCCGTTGCTGCCCGCCACCCACTCGGCCTCGTCCACCAGCGCCTGGATCAGGAACATGCCCATTCCCCGCGGGTCCTCTTCGCCGTGCATCTTCTTGTCCATATCGGGCCTCAACGGCATCGATTTCAAACCCTTGCCGTCGTCCAGCACCTTCACTTCAAGCGAGTCTTCGCCGGCGGAGAGAAACACGCCCACCTGCAACCCCTCGTTCAGACGGTTGCCGTGTTCCATGGCGTTGATGCACGCCTCCGCCACCGCCGTCTTCAAATCCTCGATGCGGTCTTCCCGAAAGCCCATCAGCTTGGCTACCGAGGCGGCCGTACTCATCGCCACCTTCTCGTAGCCAAGGCGGGAGGGTAGCCGCACCTCCACGCTGGTGGACTTGTGTGCGGTCATGCCGCCTGCTCCATCCCGCGGCAAAGGACCAGTGCTGTCATGTCGTCCCCCTGCGGCCCGCCTTCCACAAACGCATCAATGGCTGTCCACAATGCATCGAGAATACCATCCGCTTCCCGCAACTGGCACCGGGAAAAATCGTCCATAAGCCGTTCCGGACCAAACTCTTCATCTCCCCTGAACGACTCCGTCAGCCCGTCGGTATAAAACAGGAGGCGCGACCCCGCCGGAAATGAGCAGCGCTGTATTTCATATTGCATGCCCGGCAGCAAGCCCAGCGGCGTGCCGCTTGACTCAATCTGGATCTGCGTCCCGTCCGGGTGAATCACAAACCCCGGATTGTGTCCTGCATTCACAATCTCCATCTCGCCGTTTTCCGGGTACAGCCGCAGGAATATCGCGGTCACGTAGCGCCGCCGCGCCTCCTCGCCCTCCAGCCAGTGGTGCTGGTTCATGCGCGCTGAGAGCTCGTCCAGCGCCGTTCCGCTCACCGCCATGGCCCGGAACGCCGACCGGAAAATCACGCTCATCATCGCCGATGCCAGTCCCTTGCCCGCCACATCGGCCACCGCCATCAGCAGGCTGCCGTCCGGCATCTCCAGAATGTCCAGGTAGTCCCCGCCCACTTCGTAGCAGGTGGTTGACTTGAACCCCACTGAGTACCCCGGAATCTTCGGCAACTGCTGCGGCAGCAGCGACCGCTGGATGGCCCGCGCTGAATCCAGGTCCTGCTGCACCCGGGCAAACGCCACGTTCCGCTTGTGGTTGCGCGCATTCTCCAGCGCCACCGCCGCCTGCAGCGCCAGCCCCTCCAGAAAGTCTGACTCGTAAATCGTCAGCTCCCGTCCCTCCGGCGGGGCCACCCTCAGCTCGGTCATGGTCCGCCCGTCACGGTCCTGTAGCGGGAAGCTTGGCAGCGCCGCCCCTTCTCCGTTCGCCGGCAGATCCTCGCCATACGCCAGCCCCGTCCCCGGAAACGCCGCACCGGCCATCTCCAGCTCGCGGACTACGATGCGCAGCACGCTCTCCAGCACTTCGTCTTCGCGGATGGTCGCGTGCACCTGCCGCGACGCCTCCAAGAGCGCCTGCAAACGCGCCACCTGTTGCTGCAAATCGATGGTCTCGTTCGGGTCCGGGACCTGAATCTCCATTGCCATTGAAAATTGTGACCTCTGTGGAACTTCAGCCTACGCGTTGACTCCCGGACTCGGCAAGTGCCATCCGCCCTCACCCTCCAGCTCTCCGCCGCCTGACCCACCCGCAGCAAACCTTCCGTGCCCCTCTCAGCGCCGCCTCATCGCGATCGCCGGGCGTGTCTTCGCTTTTGCTCTTGCTGTTGCTCTCGCTGTGCTGTTGCTCTTCCTCTTGTTCTTGCTCTTGCTTTTCTTTCTGTCATTCCCGCAGGGAATCTGCTGTTGCGCCGTGGCGAGTCCCTTCATCGCAGATCTTCGCAATGAGTGGGCGTGCCGCGTGGACTGCCGGTCTCCACAGCTTCCTGAAAAACTCGATTAGGAAGCAGACAACGCGTCAGGGCGGGACCTTCCAGTCCCGCCGCAAAGCTCCAATTTAGGGACTTGGGCTTTAAGCCCCTGCGGTTCTTTGCCCCAACCCGACCGCTCTCACGAGTTTTTCCGCAGCCTGTTCAGCCCCTGCCTCGCTCACTGCGCGATTCAATCCCGTTTTCAGGCAATTCCCGCACCCTGTCGAGACCCTACTTCTTCACAATCACCCCAAGCCGATTGAGGTCGATTCGTACGGGCACATCGTGATCGGATGCGAACTCGGTGAACGCCTGCAGCGCGCCATCGTAAACAATGCCGCGTTCGCAATCATCCGCCACCAGAACGCCTCCGCGCGAAAGAAATGGGAACACCGCTTCCAGGGTCTTCTTCATCGGCAGATACAGGTCAAGATCAACCAGCGCGAATGCGATCGGTGCCAAAGTCGAGTAATCAAATTTGGTTGCGTCTTCCTTGATTGAAGTTACATTGTGAAAACCATTTATCCGCATCGTCTTATCGAACCATGACTTGCGGTTTGACTCGAATGCGGCAATCTCGCGCAGCTTCTTGCCGCGATTGGCTATCTCGTAATCCAGATCGTTCTTCGTAAAACCCTTAAATGTATCCAGAGCGTAATAATGTTTCTCAACACCCGTTGTCTCCATGTGTTTCTTCAGCCAGACCGTCGTTTCGCCTCTCCAGCACCCTATCTCGATAACCGATCCTGGTACGTCCACCGTCTGGTCAAGGAGGTCAATCAGGCGGCAAAGATGCGCCGGCACGTAAGTGTTCCGGTAGCGAGGAGCAAAACAGCGAAAGAGTGGGGTCGCGTATACCGCCGATCGCAGCAAACTCTTGATTGGGTTTCCTCGGCTCACGCAGCAAAGTCTAACATCCGCGCCGTGCTAGGCTTGAGGTTCGGGGATATTGAAAAGAATGGCTGCCGCCGCAATTATTGACTCCATTCAATCGCTTCCCAAGAACTGGAACCCCAGCGGCGGCCTTCACATCGCCACCATCGACCGCATCTTTCAGTGCGCTCAAGGCGCCCAGGTCACGGCTGAAACCGGTTGCGGCAAAAGCACCCTGGCCCTGTCGCACGCCTCTAGGCAGCACATCATCTTCACCTGTGAAGCCGGCCCCGGCGAAGATCCCCAGACGCACTCCCTCAATGTGGTCCGCAAAAGCGCGCTCCTCAACGCAGCCGCTTGCCGGTTCGTTATCGGCAGAACCCAGCAGACGCTGCCCGCCTTTAATTTCAATGCCGCTTTTGACCTGGTGCTACTCGACGGCCCCCACGGATACCCGTTCCCCGAGCTCGAGTACTACTTCTTCTATCCCCACATCAAGCCCGGCGGGTGGCTCGTCATCGACGACGTTCATATTCCCACCGTGGCCAGAATGGTGGACGTGCTGAAGGGCGACGCGATGTTTTCCTTTGAGTACGCCGTCAGGACCACAGCCTTCCTGCGCCGCACCTCCGCGCCCACTTTCCCTCCCCTCGGCGACCACTGGTGGGAACAGAACTACAACCGGCGTCACCTGCTCTCCATCCGTCACGTGGCCCTCGCTCACCGGCCAAAAGTCTTAGCGCTAGGCCTCGCCCGCCGTCTCGGCCTCATCAAGTAGAGCCGCACTGCGGTAGGCGGGGGTTTCAACCCAATGTCACTTACTTTACGGGTTCTAGAGGGTGATTTTGGGTTGCCGCTGGAAGCGATGGGATGCAATCTGAGATTGCTCCGGGATCTTCCGCGCAAAAGCCGGGATGCAAACAGAGTTTAACGAACGGTCGTTGCTGCGTTTGTTTGAGTCGGTTTTGCCGGTATCGCGGTGGAAAGCACTTGAAGGCCGGGGGAAAGCGCAGATTTATTCTCTGCGCGTGGTGGTATGGATGATGCTGTTGCAGCGGCTCAACGAGCGAGGCACCCAGCAGCGCGCGGTGCATGCGATTTCCCAGGGGCACCTGGAGCGTTTGCTTCCGGAGAGCAAGCGGGTGCGGGAGGGCAGGATTTCTCAAAACACCGGTGCCTATGCGCGCGCCTGCGGCCGGCTGTCGCAGGAAACCACCGCAGAGGTGTGCGATGAGGTGCTGGTGGAGTTGAGCAGGCGCATCAAGCCGGCGGCGGCACTGGACCGTCCGGTGATGCTTTTGGATGGCAGCAGCCTGAGCGTGGAGCATAGCACGGGCTTGCTCGATGCGTTTCCTCCAGGGCGCAATAAGGACGGATTTGGCCATTGGGGCATTGTGAAGTGGGTGGCCCTGCACGACGTCGAGACGGGCATCGCCCTGCGGCCGGCGTGGGGCCCGATGTTCGGGCCCGATGCGGTGAGCGAACAGGCGCTGGCCAGCCAAGCCGTGGAGCGAACAGCGGCCCGGAGCGTGATCGTCGGCGACGGCAACTTCGGTATATTCTCCTTTGCTTATGCGGTTGTGGCGAGTAAGCGGGAGGTGCTTTTCCGGCTCACCCAGGCACGCGCCCTGGCGCTGGGAGCAAGGCGATTGCTGCCCAACGGAGAGTGCCGGGTTTGCTGGCGGCCGAGCGGTTTCGAGCGAAGGAAATATCCTGAATTGCCCGCCGATGCGGCCATCGAAGGCCGCCTGATCGTGGTCACGCAAAAGGGATTTCGCGACAGCTTGTATCTGTTTACGACGTTGAGCGAAGAGACGGAGGCGGCACAGATCGTGGCCTGGTACCGGCAACGCTGGAACCTGGAACTGGACCTGCGGACGCTGAAAGGTACACTGCGAATTAAGCACTTGCAGGGCAAAAGCAAAGCGGCAGTGGAAAAGGAGCTGTTGATTGCCGTGGTGGCCTATGGAATGGTCCGCGCGCTGATGGCAGAAGCTGCCGGGCGAGCCGGCCTGCATCCGCGCCAACTGAGCTTTACCCGGGCGCACGGGCTGCTGAACGCGATGACAGCCCAACTGTGTTCTCCCGACGACAAGCAGCGTCAACAGGCCTATGACCGCCTGCTGACCTACATAGGCCAGGCAAAACT
>Ga0265339_10003155_pt1 | contig 11603 bp, 7 predicted proteins | sample 4CB219metaG_FD_202085 | JGI IMG/M metagenome (GOLD analysis project Ga0265339, IMG submission 202085) | Rhizosphere microbial communities from Carex aquatilis grown in University of Washington, Seatle, WA, United States - 4-CB2-19 metaG | ecosystem: Host-associated > Plants > Roots > Rhizosphere...
TGTTATCGGTGAAGGCCGGTTCAGACTTTTGAGTGCCGCTTGTATTCTTTCATCCGCGAACAACGCGGACCGTAAGAGATTGCAAGATTGAAACTACCACGAAGAAACACCGCTAACACGGATAAATATGTCGCGACTTGCTTCTGTTTAACCGTAAGTTGTTGATTACAAAGATGGTGGAGCCGAGGGGATTCGAACCCCTGACCCCCACAATGCCATTGTGGTGCTCTACCAACTGAGCTACGACCCCATCCAGAGTCCGCACACTCTAAATAGCTGAGCGCCGTTGTCAAAGGAAAACACCCATGGGACTGCCAAACATGAATCACGCAAGGTTTTGACTTGGAACTCCCGGGCTCAAACTTTATAACGCCCGAAACATGAATGACGAGTTGCCCCTGGTCAGCGTGCTTATTCCGGTACGACCGCATAAGGCGGAGGTCAAAGCCGCGACCGCGGCCCGGCAATTCGATTATCCGCCCGAAAAACTCGAAATCGTCATCGTGCGCACGACCGATCCGTCCATCGGGCCGGGCGTCAAACGCAACGCCGGTCTGAAGGCAATTCGCGGCGAACTGGTTTATTTCCTGGACGACGATTCCGTCGCGCCGCCGGACAATGTGCGCCGGGCGCTCAGGCATTTTGCCGACCCGACTGTGAAAATGGTGGGCGGTCCGAACCGGTGTCCGCCAGACGCGCCGAGATTTGAGCGGGTCCTGGGACTGGTGATGGGGAGTTGGCTGGCGTTCGGTCCCAGTTCCGCGCGGTATCGGCCCGTCGGCAAACTCCGGGCCGGCGGCGAGAAGGAATTGATTTCCTGCAATCTGATCGCGCGCCGCGACGCCGTGCTGGAGGTGGGCTTTGATCCGAAATTATGGCCGAACGAGGAAAACGCGATGATGGACGGCGTAAAAGCACGCGGCGGCAAGTTGCTTTACGACCCCGAATTCATTGTCCATCGCCGTCCGCGGCGCGACCTGCGTGCATACACAAGAATGCTGCTTTTTTACGGCGGCGGGCGGGCGCAACAATTTCGCCTGCATCCGACCCTCGACTCGCTGCCCAATTTCGTTCCGCCGCTGTTCTGCGTCTATTTGCTGGCGTTACCGTTTTTGCTCGTGGTCTTCTGGGCCGTGAAAGCGGTTGTGCTGTTGTCGCTGTTGCCGCTGGCGTTGTACCTGCTGGTCGTGCTGGGGCAGACAGTTTGCGTGGCCGCCCGGAGCAATCTGGCACTGGCCGTGCTGGCGCTGCCTTTGATGATTCTGACCAATATCCTTTACGGCTTGGGTTTCTGGCGCGGTTTGGTTATAAAAATTGCACCACCACCGCCGGCGGCGGAAAAGGACATCCGGTTCGAGACCGTTCCGGTGTGACGTAAACCATCAAAACCCAACAGCCATCGTAGCATGAAAATAGCCATCCTGTGCGGCGGACAGGGCACCCGCTTTCGCGAGGTCAGTGAAATTCTTCCCAAACCAATGGCGCCCATCGGCGAGCGCCCGATCCTCTGGCATATCATGAAGATTTACGCGGCGCATGGCTGCCACGAGTTCGTGTTGCTGCTCGGCTACAAAGGCAACTACATCCGCGACTTTTTCCTCAACGGCGCCGCTTCTGCCATCGACGCGAAGGTGGACGTGAGCCGGGATGATCCCAACTGTCTGGTGGTCCATCAGCCGGGTTCTGAACCGTGGCGCGTCACGCTGGTGGACACCGGTGAAAAAGCCATGACCGGCGCGCGGCTCTGGCGCGCCCGGCGTTACCTGGAGCCGGAAGGTGTTTTCGGCCTGACCTACGGCGACGGTGTCGGCGACATTGACATCACGTCGCTCAAGAAATTTCATCAATCTCATGGCAAAACCGCCACGCTTACCGGAGTTCATCCGCCCAGCCGGTTTGGTGAACTGACGGTCAAAGGCTCCGCCGTTGTAAAATTCAACGAAAAGCCCGAAAAGAGCACCGGTTACATTAATGGCGGCTATTTCCTTTTCAACGCCAGTGTGTTTGACCGTTATCTGAATGACCGCGAAGACCTGGTGCTGGAGCGCGAACCGTTGCAACGCATGGCCGAGGCGGGCGAGTTGATGATGCATGCGCATGAAGGTTTCTGGCATCACATGGACACGCCGCACGAATTTGACCTGTTGAACAACCTCTGGAAATCCGGCCACGCTCCATGGAAAATCTGGAAATGAAGGCTGGCGACCGGACATCCGGCTGCTGATTGGCATGTCCTGCTGTGAAAAATGCGCTTTGGACCAAGGCGTTGAAAACCTCTGCCGACCCGGAGCGCTCCCGGCATTTGCTTGAGTCACTCGCTGCGGCAGGCGCGCGGGTGCAACTGAAAAAATTCTCCGCCGATTCCATGCGCGCTTTCGCCGCGCTGTCCGGCGGTTCGCAGACACTCGGTGATCTCTTGCTGGCGCATCCCGATTGGTTGCCGCTGTTCGACATCGAACGCCTTAAATATCCGCGTCGCACGCCGGGTTTTCAGCAGGAACTGGATCGACGGCTGGGCCCGGCGTTGAAGGCGCGGGACTATGCCGCCGCGTTGACCGGGCTGCGCCGTTTCAAGCAGCGCGAGCTGTTCCGCATTGCCGTGCGCGACCTGGCCCGCCTGAGCCACGTCGTGGAAATCACTCGCGAGCTTTCCGACGTCGCCGATGTTTGCCTGGAGGCGGTTTTCCAAATTGTATGGTTACAACTCACGACACGGTTTGGCCGGCCATATCATCAGGACGCCGCTGGCCGCTGGTGGCCCACCGCTTTTGCGGTACTGGGCTTGGGCAAACTTGGCGGACAGGAACTCAATTACAGTTCGGACGTGGACTTGATGTTTGTCTATGACGACGAAGGTGAGGTGTTCAAGGAGACGCCAAATAACCGGGAGCGCCGGCATCTTGCCCCGAAAGCTTTCGGGGCGGGACGCCAGCGCTCCCAGTCCAGTCACCAGTTTTTCGGCAAGCTGGCCGAGGCGTTCAGCGCCGAAGTATCCCGGACGACGGAGGATGGTTTCCTGTTTCGCGTGGATTTACGTTTGCGGCCCGAAGGCGACGCCGGACCGTTGGTGCGCTCCCTTGAAAGCTGTGAAAACTACTATGCACAATGGGGCCAGACCTGGGAGCGCATGATGCTCATCAAGGCGCGTCACGTTGCCGGTGACAAGGCTCTGGCGGCGGAATTTATCGAAATGATCCAGCCGTTTCGTTATCCGCATTCCATCAGCGAGCGCGTTCTCCACGAAGTTGCGCTGGTCAAAGACCGCATTGAACGGGAGGTGGTGGGAGTGGATGAATTGGAGCGTAACGTGAAGCTCGGCCGCGGCGGCATCCGTGAAATCGAGTTCATCGTCCAATCGTTGCAGGTTTTGCACGCGGGCCGTCTGCCGTTTCTACAAATTTCCCAAACGCTTCCGTGCCTGGAGAAACTGAAACAGTACCACTTGCTGGCCGGTGATGAAACGGAGCTGCTGGCCTCTGCCTACCGCTTTCTGCGTGACGTCGAGCATCGATTGCAGATGGAAAACAACCTGCAGACGCACACCCTTCCGGGCGATCCGCGGGCGCAGTTGCGGCTCGCGCGGCTGATGGATTTCAAGTCGTGGGAAAAATTCGGGTCAGCGTTGCAGACACACACCGGCAACGTGCGGCGGATTTACGACACATTGCTGAAGCGCGAATCGCCGGAGGCGCAAAACATCCTCCGGCCGGAATTTAACGGCAAGGAATTGGAATGGGAAACATTGCTGGCGGCCCATTCCTTTCGCGAACCGGAGACGGCATTCCAGATGTTCAAGGAATTTGCCGAAGGACCGGGCGATGTGCACGTTTCAGCGCGCACGGCCGAACTGGCGCGGGAATTAATTTTGAAGTATTTGGCACTCTGCCCGAGACGGAAGCCGGAAGACAGAAGTCGGAAGTCAGAAGTCGAAAAGACTGTTTCGGGCCTCCGACCTCTGGCCTCCGACCTCTGGCTTTCTGATCCGGACCGGGTACTCCTGCGGCTGGCCAGTTTCATCAGCGCGTATGCGGCGCGGGTGCCGTTGCTGGAATTGTGGAACGCCAACCCGCCATTGTTTCAGCTGATGCTGTTGCTGTTCGATCGCTCGGAATTTCTGGCCGAGATGGCGATCCGCACACCGGATTTGATCGATGACGTGGTGACAGGCGGTCGTCTGCGCCAGCGCAAGTCGGCGGATCACATTTTGAAGGAATTGCGCCGTGGCAGCAGTGATCTTGATCAATTTGTCTGGTTGCGGCGTTACCACGAGACCGAGTTGATGCGACTTGGTTTGCGCGACATCCTCGGCCTCGCCGATTTCGAGCACAATCTGGTTGAACTATCCGCGCTCGCCGACGCGTGCCTGCAATACGCGCTCGAAGCTGTGACGCGCAAACACCGGTTTAAAACCCCGCCGATCGTCATCGTGGGCCTCGGCAAACTTGGGGGCGGTGAAATTGATTACGGCTCCGACCTCGACCTTTTGTTTGTGACGGACGCGAAGACGAAGGAACTGCCCAAATTACAACGGCTGGCGGTGGAGGTGATGGAATTGATGTCACGCCGGACCGAGCAGGGGATGGTGTTCCGCACCGACGCGCGGTTGCGGCCGGACGGCGAAAAAGGCCTGCTGGTGAACACGCTGGACGCTTACGAACAATACTATCGTCGCCGCGCGCAGCTTTGGGAAATTCAGGCACTGACCCGCACCCGGCCCGTCGCGGGAGATTTGAAACTGGGCAAACAATTTCAAGAGTTGGCGACGACGATGACGGACTTCTCTGGAGTAGGACTGGTGTCGCGCCTGTCTCCAACCGAGAACAATAGAGACAAGCTGGAAGCCCGTCCTACGTTGCCAGCCGCCTACGCCCCGGATTGGAAATTACAAATTCATCAGATGCGATTACGCATTGAAAAGGAACGCACACCGCGAGCTCAGGATGACCTTGCCATCAAAACCGGCATAGGCGGTTTGATGGATGCTGAATTCATTGCGCAATCGTTGTGCCTGGAAAACGGCTGGCACGAGACGAACACGCTCCGGGCGCTGGCACGCGGGCGCGATGCCGGCATTCTACCGGACGCAGACCGTCTGCTGGAAGCCTATCGCCATTTGCGCCGCGTTGAGGGCATTTTGCGCCGCTGGAGTTACGAGGGCGAAGTGTTGCTGCCGGATGATCCGGCGCCGTATTACCGCGTCTCCGTGCGGTGCGGTTTCGCCACTCCCGAGGAATTTAGAAGCGCGCTGGCGAAGTGGCGAAAGGCGATTCGCGAAGTTTATGAGAACGTGTTCCGCTTGGATTGACGGATAGGTGGATTATTGGATTGGAGGGGCTGAAGCGAAAAGTGATAAATGGTCCCCGTCCCACCCATCCCGCAATCCCGCAATCCATTAATCCATTTTCCCCCGTTGGCGCGCGGCTTCGTAAAGAAAAACCGCGGCGGCCGCGCCGACGTTGAGCGAGTCCACGGCCGGCGGCATGGGAATCGCCACGGCCTCGTCGCAGGCCGCCAATACCGCCGGGGAAATGCCGTCGCCTTCGCTGCCGAATACGAGGCAACAGTCGCCGGAGAAATCCGCCTGCGATAAAAGTATTTTGTCCGTGTGCGGATGCGCGGCGATGCAGCGGACGCCGCGTTGGCGCAGTTCCTTGAGACATTCCACGAGCGTCTGGCTGGTGACGTGCGGCTTGGTCTTGAATCGGTGCCGTAGTCCGAGTTTGGCCAGTTCGACGACGGGCAATTGGAAAATCGTGCCCATGGAATTGCGAACCGCCCGGCGCAGAAACGGGCTGCTGCAAGTCTCGCCGACAATCAGCGCCTGAACACCGAAAGCGACACAATTGCGGACGAGGGCGCCGAGATTTTCCGCATTCGTCAACGCGTCCACGGCCACCAGCAGCAACGGCTTCTGGTCCTGGGACAGGAGATCATCGAGGGAAACAGGTGGGGAAATTTTTCCAACGGCCAGAACGCCTTGAAACATCGAAAAACCGGTGAGCGATTCGAGCAATTTCTTTTCCGCAAGATAAACGGTGATGGGCTCCGGTCGCGGCTCGAGCAACGGGCGGAAATCGTCCAGGTATTTTTCCGGCAGGACGACCGAGACGACGGTAAAGCGGCTGGCGAGCAGTCGCTGAACAACCTTGGTGCCTTCGGCCACGAAAATGCCCTGCCGTTCCTGTTCCGCCGGACGCCGCATCGTGGCATAAGGTTGCAGTTCGGGCAGGTCGAATGTGGAGATTTTTTCGACGCGGAACATTTCGAAGTTGTGGCGATTTACAAACTCAGGGTGGCACACGGCACATCCTGCGCGGCGGTTTGCAGGTGAACGTGGGTCGCACCGATCTGATGGAGTTGTTCGGCCATGACGTAGTGCGCCAGTTCGGGCTTGTTGCATTCACGGCTCAGGTGCGCGAGGTAAAGGTGGCGCAAATCCGCGGACATGATTTGCGCGGCGGCTTCGGCGGCGGCTTCGTTGGAAAGATGGCCGTGCCGGCCCAGGATGCGCTGCTTGAGACTCCACGGGCGGCGGGTGCTATTCTGCAACATTTTGACATCGTGGTTGGATTCGAGCACCAGCACGTTCGCGACCCGCGTGCGTTCGACCACCAGTTTCGTCATATGCCCGAGGTCGGTGACGAATCCAATGTTGCCGGCGGCGGTATGGATGAGAAAGCCCACCGGGTCCTGCGCGTCGTGCGGAATGGTGAAGGTGTCCACGAGCAGATCCGCGATTTCAAAACTCGCGCCGGTTTCAAACCGGTTGCAATTGAATCTGGCCTGCAATTGGAATTCAAAAGCCTCCTGCGTGGCGCGGTTGCAATAAATCGGAATGTTCAGTTTTTGAGCGATGCCGGTCAGGCCGTAAACATGGTCGCTGTGTTCGTGGGTGACGAGGATGGCGGTGAGATTTTCCGGCGCCCGGCCAATGGCGGCGAGGCGCTGGCGGATTTGGCGTGGGCTGAAGCCGGCGTCCACGAGCACCCGGGACTCATCGGTTTCCAGGTACGCGCAATTGCCCGCGGAACCGCTGCCGAGAATGGTGAATTTGACGGCCACAAACGGACGTTAATCCGGCAGGCGAAGCCGGGCAATGGTTTTCGACCGGCAGCTCAAAATCAGCGATCCAGGCTTATGATTGGCGGCATATAATCTGCTCGTGAATGTGCAAAGAATCTTATGCGATTCCACACCCAGGTCGTTTTCTTCCGGCGTCTTTTTTTGTTTGCCGCGATGTCGTTGTCCGCAGCGGTAACGCCGGCCCAAACCATGCAGGTCTTTTACGGCCATGTGCCGCCGGCGATTAGCCGTTTGCATTTGCAACCCACCGGGCGGCTTCCCCGCACCCAACGTTTGAATCTGGTCATCGGCCTGCCGTTGCGGAACCAGCCGGCGCTGGATGATTTTCTGGCGCAAGTGTTTGATCCGGCCAGCACGAATTATCATCGTTACCTGACGCCGGAACAGTTCACGAGACAGTTTGGGCCGACGGAACAGGATTATCAGGCGGTTATGGCCTTCCTGCAGACGAATGGCTTCACGGTTATCGGCAAACATCCCAATCGTGCCATTTTCGACGTGAGCGGTTCGGTGTCGGACATCGAGCGGGTTTTTCACGTGGCCATGCAGGTGTATCGTCATCCGAGGGAGGCGCGCACGTTTTACGCGCCGGGCACCGAGCCGTCGGTTGATCTGGCAGTTCCCATCCGGCATATCAGCGGTTTGGACAATTACTCATTGCCGCACCCGATGAATCTCAAGATGGAATCCGCCAATCAGACGGTGAACGCAATGACGCAGACGGGTTCCGGACCGGTGGGCACTTATGGCAGTGCCGATTTAAGGGCGGCATATGTTCCGGGCGTTTCGCTGGATGGAACCGGGCAAACAGTGGGTCTGTTGGAATTGGACGGCTATAACACGAGTGACATCACCGCATACGAAAGCAGCAACGGACTGCCCAATGTCGCGTTGACCAATTTCCTGATAGACAGTTTCAGCGGCGCGGCGGGTACGAACAACGGCGAAGTGGCGTTGGACATTGAAATGGCCATTGCCATGGCCCCGGGGCTCTCCCGCGTCGTCATTTACGAAGCCCCCAATGGTTTTCCGACAGCGCCGCTGGATATTTTAAATCGGATGGCTTCGGACAACCTGGCCAAACAAATCAGCTCATCGTGGGCACTCGGCGACGATCCGAACTTTGACACCGACTACAAACAGTTTGCCGCGCAGGGTCAATCCTTTTTCCAGGCATCGGGCGATGACGGGGCGTTTTCGCCCGGAATTGCGGAGTGGGCGGACGACACAAACATCACGCTGGTTGGGGGGACAACCTTGTCCACCACCGGGCCGGGTGGCACCTGGGCATCGGAGACCGCATGGAATTGGAACATCACCGCCCCGCCATACACCAACAGCACCGGCGGCGGAATCAATTTCAACGGCATCCTGATTCCCAGCTGGCAAACCGGCATCAGCATGACAACCAATCAAGGTTCGATGACGCTGCGCAACATCCCTGACGTTGCCCTCACCGCGGATAATATCTGGGTCATCTTTAACAATGGCAGCAACGCTCTTTTTGGCGGCACCAGCTGCGCCGCGCCGCTGTGGGCGGGCTTCACCGCCCTGGTCAATCAGCAGGCGGCGGCGACGGGTAAATCTCCGGTCGGTTTCATCAATCCAGCGGTTTATGCCCTTGGCAAGGGGGTGGATTACACCACGGACTTTCATGATATCACCACTGGTAACAACACCAACAGCAGCAGCGGGAATAAATATTTTGCCGTTCCGGGTTATGACCTTTGCACTGGCTGGGGCACCCCCAATGGACCGAATTTAATCAACGCCCTGGCTCCTCCGGACCCGTTGCAAATCACGCCGATGGCGCCGTTTACGGCCAACGGATTGGTCGGCGGACCGTTTACTCCAACCGGTCAGGTTTTTTCCCTCACCAATGCGGGGGCCACCCCGCTTGGCTGGTCCCTGGTGAATACCTCGGCCTGGCTCAACGCGTCGCTGACCGGCGGGACACTGGCTTCCGGTGGCCCAGTGGCGACCGTGACCGTAAGTTTGAATTCTGTAGCGAACAGTTTGCCGGTAGGCGTTTACACCGCGAGTATCTGGTTTACCAATCTTAATACCGGCTTCGGGCAAAGCCGCCAATTTAACCTGTTGTCGGGGGAATTGGTTCAAAATGGCGGTTTCGAGACCGGTGATTTTTCCGACTGGTCGGTCGTCGGCAGCGGCAGTGCTTACAATTTCGTCGACAACGGTTCCAGTTCCACCATCACCCCTCATTCCGGCACCTATTGTGCCGTGCTGGGAGAGACCGGCTCGCTCGCCTATGTTTCACAAACGTTGCCGACGCGTGCGGGGCAGTCGTACTTGCTGTCCTTTTGGTTGTTAAGCCTGACCTATACCGGCCAAACGACACCGAATGATTTCCTGGCACAGTGGAATGGAACCACTCTCATGAATTCGACGAACATGGGGGCGTTCGACTGGACCAACCTGCAATTCATTGTTACGGCCACCGGGCCCAACACGGTTCTCCAATTTGGCGGCCAGGACGACCCGGCGTATCTCGCCTTGGACGACGTCAGCGTACAGCCCATTTCATTATTCCAGACCAAGCGAACGAATAATGTCTTTCAATTCAGTTGGAACACGCTGACCGGGCTGATGTATCAAGTGCAGTACAAGACCAATTTGCTTCAAACCAACTGGGTTAATTTGGGCGGCTCGCTCCCGACGACGAACACCCTGATGACAACCACCGACGTGATTACCAATTCACAGCGGTTCTATCGAATTCAGCTGACCCAATGAAAATCTGTCGTTCTTGCTCCAGGGTACCGATGCGGTAGCATGGCGCCGTGACTGACCTGCTCCAGCGCGTTGAGCAAAATATTCAAACCCGGCGGTTGCTGAAACGCGGCCAGGCGGTATTGGTGACCGTCTCCGGCGGGCTGGACTCGATGACGCTGCTGCAAATCCTGTATGTACTCTCGGCCCGGCATCGTTGGAAACTGACCGTGGCCCACTTCAATCATCAATTGCGCGGGCGGAGCAGTGATGCCGACGAACAACTGGTTCGTAAAACTGCCGCCGGTTTGAAATTGCCGTTGGTTGCCGCCCGGGCGAAGGTTCGGGAATATGCCGATAAATCAAAACTATCAATCGAAATGGCCGCGCGAAAACTGCGGCATGAGTTTTACGCGCGCGTCGCCCGGGAACGGAAGCTGTCTGTCGTCGCCCTGGCGCATCACGCCGACGATCAAGTCGAACTTTTTTTCCTGCGCGCCCTCCGCGGCGCGGGCGGCGAAGGACTGGCCGGAATGAAATGGTGTTCGCGCTCGCCAGTGAACGGGAAAGTCATGCTGATCCGTCCCCTGCTGGACATGACCAAATCCGAGTTGCGTGGATTTGCGCGTGAAAAAATGCTTGGCTTCCGCGAGGACGCGACCAATGCGCGCCTCGACCTGCCACGCAATCGTGTGCGCAACGAATTGCTGCCGTTGCTCAGACAGCGTTATCAACCGGCGCTGACCCGGACGATTTTGCGGTTGATGGAAATCGTCGGGGCGGAAGCGGAGGTGGTCGGCGAAATGGCGAAGCGGTGGTTAAAAGCCGCAGGCGGAGACGGCCGGCGTGGCCGTCCGTGGACACCGCGGCGCGACGTCTCCAGCTTCGCCGATTTGTCCATCGCAGTTCAGCGGCGCGTTTTACAATTGCAACTGGTGGAACTTGGCGTCCCGGCCGATTTTGAACTGATCGAGCGGATTCGCCGTCGGCCGGATATTTTCGCCAGCGTTGGCCCGGGCTTTACCGCCGCCCGGAACGCGGCCGGCAAGGTAAGCTTGCGGACGCAGCCGCCGGTTGCATTCAAAGTAAACGAACTTACGGTGAATCTGGCGGGCAGGGCAGGGGAGGTGGATTTTAATGGCATTCGATTCCGTTGGGATTTTGAAGCAGCGGCAAGGGCCGTGAGATTAAATCCCAAAGGCGGGTGCGAATTTTTCGACGCGGACAAGGTCGGCGAACGAATCATCTTGCGTCACTGGCGGGCCGGGGACCGGTTTCAACCGATCGGCTTGAAGTCGGCCGTAAAACTGCAGGATTTGTTTACAAACCGGAAAATTCCACGGGCACGGCGGCGCGATTTGGTCGTGGCTGAGGCCGGTAACGGCAGGATTTTCTGGGTGGAAAACTTGCGAATCGCGGAGCCATTCAAGCTGACGCCGGGGACGAGGCGTCGTCTGATCTGGCGCTGGTGATGTGGCTTCTGTGAAGCGGTTGGCAGGACCGGGAACGGGAAGTGGGCGCGGCGGACGGGACTGCCTTTGAAAAAGCTCAAAATACCTCTTGCATCAACCATTGGCTTTGTTATATTCCGCGTTCCGTTTCTCCGGCATCAAAGGCCGGTGATATTTTACAGCGATTTTTAACGCAAAATGCCGACAATCAATCAGTTGGTCCGGAAGGGCCGCCGCAAAGTAAAGTATAAATCCAAGTCACCAGCCTTGGATAATTCGCCGTTTCGTCGCGGCGTGTGCATTCAGGTCATGACCCGCACGCCCAAGAAACCGAATTCG